>Ga0180438_10004261_pt1 | contig 20734 bp, 9 predicted proteins | sample SS_ome_12_FD_132455 | JGI IMG/M metagenome (GOLD analysis project Ga0180438, IMG submission 132455) | Hypersaline lake sediment archaeal communities from the Salton Sea, California, USA - SS_3_D_2 metaG | ecosystem: Environmental > Aquatic > Non-marine Saline and Alkaline > Hypersaline >... | reverse complement strand
TAAACGTTATACCCCTCGAATGTATAGTCGATAAATGAATCCGATACCGACTCTGTTTCCGCGACACTCTCGGCATCGGAACCCCACTCCAGAATGACCCGTCCGTCCAGTTCCGTGACCTTAACCTGGGGGCGCACCGGCGGGCCCGGCATTCGGAAGAATCGGTCGTACATGCACTGGGCATACCGGTCGTTGAACTTCATCACCGACACGCTGGACAACCGGTCCGCACCGATGCCGCAGACCACGGCAATGATGACCTCCTGCGTATCCCCCGGAGCCATGGAGAACGGGCCCGTACTGCATAATAACCTGCGATCACCCGGTAAAGGCGAGTAAGTCTTTCCTTGTCCGTCAACAAAACCGGTTCCCGAGATAGGATCTCCAGTAAATAAGAAGGGACAAGGCGTTACCCTTGGAGGAAATGGTGGATACCTTGGCGGGTCATGAACTCCACCGTCATATCCTCTTATGATTCTATACCACCGCAATACATCATTACAACAAATAGGTTGTATACATCCGGAATATATTCCTAAGAATGCGCTCATACTCAAATTTTTAAAATCTTTCTTGATTTTAAAATCGAATACTGCCTGATCGCCAAATGAAGGGACAATTGGACCTTGAACTATATCATACCCGACAGCCGGAGGTTTCAGATCAAACCGCTCGTATGCTTGATCTTCGGCAAATCCGTTATAGGCAAATCCCAAATTTAAAACGGTATCGCATCCTGCGAGATCATCGCTGAAAATACCTATATCCGGGTCGGACCACTGGGCCACGTACATGCTGTCAATATAGAATGAACCCAGACCACCGGCACCATCCACATCAATCCCGCCTTTGTTGATCATCCTCAGCCTTTTGAAAAATACATCCCCCAAGGCATCCGTCCTGTTATACCCCCAGACTGTGCGCTGAAGCTCGAGTCCCATGGGCTCAGAGCAATCCATAGCCATAGTTATATTTCTATCCAAATCGTTGAATACATTCCAGAGCACCTGATCCGCAGGTTGGGCTCCGGCACTGCCGGCAATACCCGGCTCGTCATAATTCCCAGGCATCAGGTCATCGGCCGTGAAATTCCCGCAGAAAGCGGGCGGTGGATCGTATACACCGTTCCCGTTCCTGTCGATAAAGGGCGCCCCTCGATCCACGGGCCATTCCTGCCAGTCTTTCTCGTACTGATCATAAATGGCCTGTATCTCTTCCTCCGTGACATCGGAGAACGGAATTTCGAAGAACTCCGCGGCATCCCTTCTCAACGCTTCGTCTGTCATCGACGCATAATCCCGACGAATCCGGAACATCCTGGCATAGGGATGATCCGGGCTCACCCGACTCGCACCGGCATCGAATCCCTCGACCCATCCCGGTCGTGTTCCGCTGCCATAGTCATTCCCACCTACGCGGATCACCTGGCCGTAAGGTGCGGGCCGTGTGTGTTCTGCATCCACGTAACACTTACCCCCCCATTTGATGCCGTCTTTGTAGATGATCCAACTCGTACCCCGCGGAAAGTACATCCCGCTTTGCCCTTGGGGCGAATGATTGGACTCCCCGTTGGATTCAACCCAGGTCCAGAGGTTGTTGATGTTGAGTATCTGGTATCTCGGCTCGGCAGACGTATCCTCTAAAGGTTGAAGCTGCGTCCTTGCGTTCTTCGCCTTGTCGAATTTCATTTGAGCCGGTGACGGTGAAAATACAAATAAAAAAATACATGCACTCCACGCCGCCCATGATGGATTTCTCATTCTCTTCATGGTTTATCCTCCGTTCCGATTGTTCTTGTCATCCCTTTATAGGATGCATGGAACGAAAAAATTCCATAAAAAAATTTAACGTTTTTCAGACTGAAATAAATGCATTGAATCGAAAAAAGTCGGAGACGCCGTTCCTATTCCTTTCGATAAAGGGCGCTCCCCGATTCACGGGCCATTCTCGCCAATCTTTTTCGTATTAATTATAAATGGCAGGTATCTTTACATCCGTGACACCGGAAATCGGGAAGTCTAAGAATTCCGATATATCCCTCCTCAATTCTCCGACTGTCATCTACTTATTCTTCCTGTATGACCGCCAGCTTCAGCACCTTATCTGCACTACCGCCCGTGGGCAGGTCTACCCGTACATGAGCGATGTACATGCCGCTGGCCACGAAATCATTCCGCCTATTCCGTAAATCCCAGCGCAGGAACGGGGAAGCATCCGCCTTCTCCAGCTTTTGTACGAGTTGACCCGCCAGGTTGAAGATCCGAATCACCGCCCGGTCGGGCAGGTTGTTGAACGTCACAAACCGGTCAAGACGGCTCGTCTCCGCCTGGTTGAATGCGTAGTACGGATTGGGAAAAACACCGATGCGGTCTATATCCTGCTTTGCCGTCTCGGCATCCAACGTTGGTTCGAATCCGTACGTGGAATACGTGAACCTGTCCACACCCGGAAATATCGGATTCGTGTATCGGATCGTGACCGTATCGCCCTTCTGCCACTCCGCTCGCCAAAACACGAGATTCCAGGTGTTGTACGCCTCATCCGTCTCTGTGATAACCATTTCCTGATACGGCTTGGCGTTCAACCAGGCGTAAATCCGGTAATAAGGATTGAACGCATAGAAGGGGACATCGTCTGGCTTCTGTATTCGATCGTATATCAGGATGTTGATCTGCATGTCCCTATCCACATCCCAGACCTCAAAAGGAATGCGAATGGGAAACGGTTCCAGCGAGCCCGGAACCGGATTCATCGGATGTTCATCTAAACCGTAATAACGAGCACCCACGAACGTCGCAACCGATCCTGTACCCTCTTTTATTCTTATAATTTTATCGTCCTCAGTCTCATACTCTCCAGTAAACCGCAATTCGATATCGCACTGAAGAAGTTCAATGTCCGTCGTTCCCAGACCCCGTGTTTCAAGGGCCAAGGCATCTCCCCAACCCTCCCATCCATAACTGCTGATATCGAAATTCGCCTCATGGGGTGCCGGGCATACTGAATAATCATGAAAATCGAGCAGTTCACTAAAATCGACATCTCCCACTTTTACCATGATGCCATCCACGATGGGGTAATCCTCGTCCAGGCTGTAATTCGTGTTCTCTGAACTCACCAGGACGCCTTCCCTCCAAACACTCCAGCACTGGGCCGTGTCGAATTCGATGGTGTACTCCGCAGGCACGATGGCTTCAGGATCGACAACGATAGGATAAACGGCCGCATCTCCGGTGCCAGAGGCATGGATCACACTTAGGGTATCGGAGAAAGATGACCCATTGCGCTCGCCCATCTTCTCCCGGTGCGGGATGACGGTGATGATCTCGGGTTCGGACTCCTGGGCTGCCGGCAGATGACCATACACTGTACAGCACGAGTAGGCCGTGACCGCCAGGTAGTACTCCTGGCCGTTGTATATCTTGTCAATATTTAAAAGATAGTCTCTGTCGAATTCGAAATACCGGTGGATGCCGCTGTTGGTACCGAATTGTACAGCACGTGTCAGCACGCATCCTAAAGTTTCATCCACGTACTCCTCCACGATGACGGCGGGATCGCTGGGCAGGTCGAACGTGGCGATACGTTCCGCTTCACTCAAGGCACTGTTGGCCCTGGGAAACTGGTACACATTATACCCCTCGAACGCATAACCACTGCTTGGACCCGGTATTGACTCTGTTTCCGCGACACTCTCGGCATCGGAACCCCACTCCAGAACGACCCGTCCGTCCAGTTCCGTGACCTTAACCTGGGGACGCATCGGCGGGCCCGGCATTCGGAAAAACCGGTCGTACATGCACTGGGCATACCGGTCATTAAATTTCATCACCGACACGCTGGACAACCGGTCTGCACCGATACCGCAGACCACGGCAATGATGACCTCCTGCGTGTCTCCCGGCGCCATGGAGAACGGACCCGAGCTGCATAAAAACCTGCGATCACCCGCAACACGGGAATATACCTCTCCCAAGCCATCGAGGAAACCTGATCCTGCTACCGGATCTCCTGATAAGACAAACGGTCCTGGTTCCATTCCCGCTGGAAATGGATAATAACGCATGGGTGCATGAAATTCTGGATAATATCCCTGCATCATACGATACCAACATAACGTATTCGGATATCCGTTGGACGGATCAACAAGTGGACCTGAAGGCCGAACATATACAAAAGCCGTCATTCCCAGATTTTTAACATCTTTCTTTTCCTTAAAATTGATAACACCTGTACTTCCTGGAGACAAAATGGCAGCGCCCTGAAGAATATCATATCCCAAGGCAGGTGGGGCGAGATTGAATCTGTCATACTCCTTATCCTGGTAGTTATCATTGTATGCAAATCCCACATCCAATACAGTGTCACATCCTACTAGATCGTCGACATTGAAACCCACATCTGGGTCGGACCACTGAGCTACGTACATGCTGTCGATATAGAATGAACCCGGACCACCGGCACCATCCACATCAACTCCGCCTTTGTTGATCATCCTCAGCCTCTTGAAAAACACATCCCCCAAGGCATCCGTCCGTTCATACCCCCAGACTGTACGCTGAAGTTCGAGTCCCATGGGTTCAGAGCCATACAAAACCGTAGTCATATTTCTATCCAGATCGTTGAACACATTCCAGAGCACCTGATCCGCAGGAAGAGCTCCGGCGCAGCCAGCAATACCCGGCTCGTCATAATTCCCAGGCATTAGGTCGTCGGCCGTAAAACTTCCGCTGAAAGTGGGCGGCGGATCGTATAAGCCGTTCCCGTTCCTGTCGATAAAGGGCGCCCCTCGATCCACGGGCCATTCCTGCCAGTCTTTCTCGTATTGATCATAAACGGCCTGCATGTCTGCCTCCGTGACATCGGAAATCGGGATTTCGAAGAATTCCGAGGCATCCCTCCTCAACAATTCGTCTGTCATCGACGCATAATCCCGACGAATCCGGAACATCCTGGCATCGGGATGATCCGGGTCCACCCGACTCGCACCGGCGCCGAATCCCTCAATCCATCCCTGCCGGGTTCCGCTCCCATAGTCATTCCCACCTACACGGATCAACTGGCCGTACGGTGCGGGCCGTGTGTATTCAGCATCCACGTAACACTTACCTCCCCATTTGATGCCGTCTTTGTAGACGACCCAACTCGTACCCCTGGGATAGTACATCCCACTTTGTCCTTGGGGCGAATGATTGGACTCGCCGTTCGATTCAACCCAGGTCCAGAGGTTGTTGATGTTGAGTATCTGGTATCTCGGCTCGGCAGACGTATCCTCTGCAGGCCGATGCTGCATCCCGGCGTTCTTTACCTTGTCGAATTTGATTTGAGCCGGCGACGGTGAGAGCGCACATAAAATAATACACGCACTCCACACCGACCACGATGGCGTTTTTATTCTCTTCATGGTCTATACTCCGTTCCGCTTGTTTTTATCATCCCATTATAAGATGCACGAAACGAAGAAATTCCATAAAAAAATTTGACGTTTTTCAGACTGAAATAATTTGAATGAATCGAAAGGATTCATAGACGAGAGGCTTCAGCTCTCATTTCCAATGGTATTAAAACCGCAGGGACGCCAAAGCAGACTGGATTTTACACATTGCGGTAAGAAGGTGCATTGTCATCATCGATAATATCTTATCCTTTACCTCTGTTGACATAAAACCAGCATACTACTGCCATTTGGCGCCCCTGCGGACATTCTTGACGAAAAAACGACTATGACCGTTACTGAAGAGGTTGAACGGTAAATTGACCTCCGTCTCGTCTGAAAGGTATATTTAAATAATCGGGACCGATCTCGCCAACGTTTGGGTCCAGGCTTTCCAGCAATTCGGGAGGGAGCGTATCTTGCTCGACAAAGAAATAGGGGATCGCCTCATACCGTCCACTGGGCAGCGATCCTCTCCTTACTCGAAACACCAACGGTATGTATCGAATTTCAGGACCTATTTTTTCACTCATTTGAATATTCTCGACTGATTCCGGCAAATAGACGAATACATCTTCCGAGCTAATATTCCGTAAAAATACGACACCCGACGATCCGCCTGTAATCTTTGGGAAAACAACATTGACAGAGTCGGAAACGGCCTGCAATTGAACGAGGACGTTTATATCCCCCTCAAAGTTTTCTGGTACTGTTTCGGGTATAACAGTCGTACGTATATGAAGCAATTTGTATAAAGCTCTGACACCATTCAATTTTCCATCGGCTCTGAAATCGCCACTCGACGTGATGAGCTCGCCATCAGCGAACATAACCTGAGCCATGGAAACTCTGTAATTGGCAATGTAAAAATATAGATAGAATATACCGTTTACCCTTCCAGCTATTCCCTGACTATCCGGCGAAGGCAGGAAAATCTGAAACTCGCCCATCTCATCCGTGTACGTTCCGATGTTGAATCCCTCAAGCCACACATAAATATTTTCGTGGTTTGTTTCTCCAACCAATGTTGCCTGTCCGCTGATTTGTCTCCCAATCGGAGAGATCACGCTATGATCCAAAGGATTCTCTTCACAATGAAGACACAGAAGCATGCAAATCCCGGCTGTCAATAGGAACCCTATCCGTTGCATATTTTCCATGATTGCTGCTTTCTTCCTATTTATCAATACCGAGATTTGCCATTTTTATAACTCAGAAAAAATGTTTCTATGGTTCATCAAGAGTTGTCATTCCAATGATTTCGCCACACGAAAACCGATGAACGAATTCGACACTTGATCATCATATATACCTCGATACGAGGATCTACAGGACGATGAATTATCCGTGTAAGATCCTCCCCTCCAAAGAGCGACTCGTCCTGGAAGCCGACCGATAAGCAAGAGCGGTCCCGGGCCTAATGGATTTTCCGCAGGACTGTTGGAGTAGTAACTCGGATCGTATGCATCGAACACAAGCTCGGCGGCGTTTCCTGCCATGTCGTAGAGTCCGTACGGATTGGGAGGAAACGAGCCTACGGGCGCGACTCTTGTGAAGCTGTCCGTACCGCCAATACCCGCGTAATTGGCCAGGTTGTGGTCGATTGTCCCGTCTTGTGTGCCATAGGCTAGTTGCAATCCTCCTCGGCAGGCCTTTTCCCATTCGGCCTCAGTGGGTAGGCGGTAACCATAAAGGGCACAAAAGGCTGAAGCACCGTACCATGTAACACCGACCACCGGATCGTCCTCAAAACCGGGTTTGATCCGAAAATCTGCGTGACTCATCCCTTGATCTTGATACTCGAAATACTCTTCCGAAAACCTGAAATATTCCAACCAAGCATATGGACCTCTCCGTCCGGTCACGATGGGCGGCGAAATGAGAATATCACCGGAGGTGATTCCCTTGTTTATAAAGTTAGCATACTGGCTGTTGGTGACTTCATACTTGCTGATCTGAAACGCATCGAGATAGACATTATGGGCGGGCTTCTCATTGTACAATCCACCATCATCACCCATGGTGAAGGAACCCGCCGGAATCGTTATCATATCAAAAAATACGCCACTGGTGTCCTGAACTCGTATGTAACAACGGGCCGTGAGCGCGTGGTAAGCAGCAACGACCGTCTCCAATCCTGTCACTCCCGAAATTGAACTGAATAGACCGCTCGCATCAATGGTTCCCAATTCTCCGGGAGTCGAGGACCAATCCACCAGATCGGTAACGTTCTCCGTAACCACCTCGTTACTATTTGCTATGTAAAACTCAGCTATGGCTTGCAGCTGGGCCTTTTCTCCAGGTGATACAGTCACCCGTCCAGGCCATACCATAAGGGATCGTGCTCTTCTTGTGATTTCAATTTCAACGCTGTCTCTCTGACCTTGAAACTCGGCATAGACTTTTTCCAAGCCCACAGAATCCGGTAATGCCGTGAACAGACCCTGCTGGTTTAAACTACCCGCACGCCCGGGTGATATACTCCAAATTGTCCTGTCTGTTACGTCATCGCTGTTGCTGTTGGTATATCCGACGATGGCTGCCAATTGAATCGTCCCACCGGAGTAAATGGTTAATGAGGTGGCACTGATTTCTAAGGATACGGGTGTCTTCTTAGGCGGCGTCAAATCGTTATCGCATACGACGAATAAGAACAGGCAAAGTATGATGCTCCCGATAAATGTCCATCGACTTCCAGTAGTGGTAAAATTTTCTAAATCACGACTCATGTCAGGATACTCACTTCACTAAAAATTGTCCACCCTCGCGCCGGAAAGGCATTTTCAGATAATTGGGGCAAAGGTCCTCTACATCGGATCCTAGGCTCTCTTTTAGTTCCTCTGGAATCCGTTCATGTGCGACGAGAATATAGGGAATGACCATATAATCCCCAGGCACCAGGGGAGACGTGAGGGTGTTAAAGTTCATGCTGACTGTTCTCTCAGATCGACCGACTAAAATAGGAATCCGTGTGTTTAGGTTCTGTACGGCTGCGTATATCGAGACTTCCTCGCTGTCCTGACGCTTTACGAGTACAGCTCCCAGCGTTCCGCTCAATGACTTAGGTAAGATGACTGTAACCGAATCGGTAGACGACAGGGTGACACTTACTTGAATTGGACCCGTATAGGCCGCCTGCATGTGAGGAGGCTCCATCGATGTTCGAATCCTGAGAAATCGCCCCAGCTCAATCGGTGGCGTGAGACGACCGTCTTTATTGATGTTCGCCCTGGAGTATACAAATTCACCGTCACGGACAACGACTTGGGCAGAATCAAGATAATAATTGGCTAAATAGAAGTATATGTTGTATACGCCACTGAGTCCGCCCATCGATCCCTGACCGGATTCACGCGGTAGAGTAACGGTGAAATCGCCCGATTCGTTGGTGTACGTGCCCACATTAAAACCCGAAAGCCATACGTAGACACCCTCGGCATTCCCACCGTCATAAAGATAAACACTACCCACGATCTCGCGGTGTCCAGAGGTGATCTTATCACCGCCAAAGGGATTCTGCGTGCAGCGCATTAAAACGAGCATCGTACAAATCACAAGCAGGTATCGCAATGACTTCATCAGTTTCTCCTCCTGGAAAACGGCTTTTCTCTATAACCTTTCTCAGTACTGCGCGCCCATTGTCAGGTAGTAACGGCGATCCCGTATGGCCAGTCCCTGCAAAATCGTCGTGTCGTCGTTCAACAGGTTCCGACCACTGGCATTGGCGAACAGCTTCAATCGGCCCAACTGAAAGGTCTTGCTCAGGTGTACATCCATATTCGTAAACTCCGGCAGGGATATCTCTGCAAAACGCTCCCCCCCTGACTCACGTATCCAGCCCGACTGCTCGCCCTCCTTAAACAAGTGTACCTGGAGAGAATATCCCGCATGATCCAGCATGAAATTCGCCGTATGCTTGTAATCCGATTTGTAAGGAAATGCCGCCTTCTCCGATATGAAGTACTTCGCCACTCCCAACTCCACGGTCACTTTCTTACGGAAGAAAAATACGCTCCACTTGGTCTCGAAACCGCTGATGCGTGCATCCGGTACGTTGTCGTAGAACATCACCGGTATACCCGGAAGCGTCAGGGAGCGGAACTTTTCGTCGTACTGATTCTTAAAGTAATTCCCGGAAATTTCCCAACCGTAAAGCGCTCCCCGGTCATGAAGCTCCCTGCCCAACACGGCCGAAAGCTCTACACTCCGGTTTCTCTCAGGACGAAGTGACGCCGTCGATGAGCTGTAAAATGACGGAAGGCTGATCTGCTGAAAAAGCGTCGGAAACTTCGTGTTGTACCCAAAGCTGATGTGCGCGCTGAAGGTCATGTCTCGACGATACCCCGATAAACTCAACGCGATCTTGAACATCGTCTCATCCCAACGATTCTCGCCGAACAAACCCGCCTCTCCTTCTCCACGCACCACAGCATCAGATTGTGTATCGGATACCCAGTCTTGACGAACGCTCCCATCGAGGTCTACCGAATGCAGAAACGACGAATCCAGATTCCCGTGAAGCTTGGCTATGCCCACCAAACCATGATGATGACGCTCGAATACCGACGACTCCAAACCCAACGGCTCCTCTCGAAGGTTCCGGCGTTCATCGGTAAAATCCAACCAGTTGTACTTGTACTGATGTGAGAACAACAACTCCAACGATTTGAATCGAAATCCCTTCTCCGTATTCACCTGTATGGTACGATCGTCTATGCTCCAGTACATCGCTCCCGTACCACTGGTCAAATACTGCTCCTCATCCAACCGACCCAGCGATACCGACACATCAATATCCTTGACCGCGCCTATATCCCCGTCAAAATGTAGCGACAACAACTCGTTCACGTTGAGCAAGCTCTCCACATCTCGTGGATTGTTGTACTCCAAGGATGTGTACGTATACATGGCACTCAAACTGCTGGCAGGACTCCCATCGGCATGCTCCCGAAAACTCCACGTCAAATTCGCCGTGTGATGAAACGACGTGTTCTCCAAACGACCCTCCTCCTCGGGCATATCCGAAAACTGACGCTGCATACCGCCACGCTTGAAACTGTACGACCCATGAAGCGGCCCCAAACGCTTGTAAAAATGAAGCCCCCAATTACCGGAACGGTACGTCCCGATTCGTTGATGAAACCGTACGTTGTAATCGTACTGGCGCTTCGGCACGATGTTCACCACACCGCTGAACGCTTCCGGACCGTAAAGAGCCGTGTTGCTGCCCTTGATAATCTCGAACCGTTCCACATCCTCCAAATCCACCAACGAGAAATCAAACACATTGTCAAACGAACGGTTCAACCGTATCCCGTTGTAGAGCACGATGATATCATCCGGATTGCCACCTCGAATCGATATCGTCTTCTTACCACTCAAATCCTCCTCTACTTGAACGCTGTGATCCGTCCGAAGCAAATCCCCAGCATCAACATAACCACGTATCTCAAATCGCTTGGCATCCAACGTCGATACCGTCTGGGGTAGATCCTTGGATATCTCTAGTTGCTGCTCCCGTTCTTCCTCCATCGTGACACCACGAAGCGGGATCACTCGCGGCTGAAGAAAAACATCCCCATCCTCTAAAAGCGCATCTAAGGATATTTCCTTCTCTTCATATCCGATATGACGAAATACGATCACCGCCTCGATGGCACCGCGGGGCACTCGAAGACTATACCGTCCCGTAAAATCACTGGTCACTCCTACCTGCGTGCCCTTGATGAAGATGTTCACGTTGCTGATCTGATGATGCGTGTTTATATCCTGTACATAACCGGTTACAACACGATCCTGAGAATACGTAAGCTTAATACGCATAAATAGGAATACCATCAAACAAATCAATACCCTGGCTCTGTACGCCATCACGTCACTCCTCTTTTAAGGATAATATAGTTCTCACACACCACACGATATTATCATTTCCATTGGAATCCAGAAAACAATCGTTAGAGAGCGAATTATTTCTACAATACATACGGATGCTCTTCTCTCTCCCTTATGATGCGATTAACTTCCGATTAAATAGAGCTTCTATTTCTAAGACGTTTATTACAGTTAGTTTCCCTTATAAAGGGTTTCAGGAGTGTTATTTTTCTATAAAATGTGAAAACCCCATCCCGATGTCTCGGGATGGGGCTGAAAAGTAAAGTTGAACGTCTATCTTAGAAAATCTTCCCAATTGTCGTAATATATCTCTCCTCGCTTGGTAGAAAATACTTGCTGATACTCGCCCGTACCGTAACGATCGACGAATACCCACATAACACCACCCTCAATACCGTGATAATACCACTCTTCATACGGCTTTGTATCGCTCGTCTGAGGACGTCTCTCTCGCTGGTCGGGTTTGCCAAAAAGCACATATACACGACCCATATCGGTCTTCCATCCTTCTTTTCCAAACTTTGTGAATTCGTCGTTGGCCTCCTTAATGCGCCGCATGAATTCCAATCGATGAATCGGTGGCTGGCCCCTTCGTCCCTTCAGGATTTCAGTCCAGAAATTAGCCAGGAATTCCCTTTTACCTACCTCAGAGCCCAGCTGCTTATACATATTTTTCTCTTCTTTCGTGGCAATATAGTCTGCCCGCATGAACTCCTCATCCAATTCTTTCTCTGACATTCCTTCGAACACATTCGTTTCGAAGGCAAGTGCCGTTCTCTGAGGAGCCTCTATCGTGGGATTATACACAAAAAGTATCTTTTCCTTTCTGATGACTTCTTCCGTATCCTGATCTAACAGCATAAAACGAAACGCATATTTTCCTGAGGCGAGGCTTGTCATGTTCAACGTACCCACATCGACGACATCCACGGCACCGTATTGTAACTTCCTGGATGCCTCCTTCAACACATTGTCGTTACCGTCAACGATAACGGTTTTTTTCTCGTAGGTTGCGTCGGGATCTAAGTTGTATAATTCAAGGTAATGGAATACAACCGGATAGGCTGTCGGCCCGAATATCAACGTGGGATTTGGAACAACTTCGAGGTTGTTCTTATAGAAAGGATTATCGGTGACCGAAGAGGATGCGATCTTACTGCACAACTCCAAGTCACTGCTGACAAGCTGGTCTGGTAAAGGCTCGATCTGAATTTGAAAAATGGCCTCATCCCTGCGGGATGTATCGATAGAATCGGTTGCCACGACCTCCAGGGTGTATGGACCAAACGGGAGTGCATAACCCGCCTGAGTGATGAACGGAAATCGATAAGCCACATCACTGGTATCGGTAACTGAAATCGGCAGGGTTTCACTCTCATTCACGATTACAACTTCGGTTTCGTTATTCGTCAGCCGTGTCGTAAGGACGATACCCCCCCTGAATTTATCATCAGCCCAATGATACGTCAGCAAATGGGGATAGAAACCATGATAGACTTCTAGATATCCCGACTGATCATCATTACGGAATGTGGCATAATCGAGATTGACAATGAATGACGAAGTGGGTACAAGACTTTGTGCCGCAAGATCGAGACGTGGGATGAAACCCAGAACCATTAGCAATACGATCTTTTTCATGATGTTTAAACCTCCCTTTTTATGATATACATCTTTAAAATACGCTTGTCTGTTTAATCATACAATTATACGGATTAGAGACACAATACCCTTAATGAAGCCGATACCTTCAGTTCGAAATTAAATTGGCGAGCAACTTGAATGAACCTGGATGTATATTCAACCATTGGGGAGCCAAAGCCAAGTCCACGTAGGTCATCTGCCCGCTTCCGGATTCTGAAACGACGATGAGGGGTAAACTCTGGTTCTCTGTTCGAAGAGGTACCTGGACATTCTCTATATCACCGGCAGACACACCGTTGTAAGCTCGTAAGAAAAGCCATCCGCTCCAATCTGTCGACGTTATTCTATTGGGGCTGGAAAACAAAGGAGCCATGTCATCCATGACGACAGATGTATTCTCATCCAATAAGACGTTTGACTCAAGGGAAATCCCTTCCCACAGTGGCCGTTCATTCCATGTGTCAGCGTCTTGAGTAAGTATGATGAGATGGCCGCCACGATGGACAAAATCAGACAAAGCTTTTGCCTGACTTATGATATCAGGTTTCAGTGATAGCACTCGCTGGTCTACGATGAGAACATCCACTTTCTCGATTTGCCTTGATAAAGCGGCGTTTACGTCCACGTTCATGAATTGGACGTTCATACGTTCGAGCGTGGATTCGATGGGGCTATCTTCCAATCCCATGATAACGCCCACTTTTTTCGAAGGATCGATTTCAGCATTGAACTTCCTGGCCACAATATTGGCCACATCGGTATCGTAAATACGTAGCGGCACGATGTAGCTCCCTTCCTTTGGATCGGACCTCCAGGAAAGGTGCAGTGTGTCCTGCAACCATTCCTCCTTCGTGTCGAATATAAACGGTACCTCGGATGACGAAGCCAATTCGTCCTCGATCTTCAACGTATCCTGAACATCATCCTTCGATATATTCATCAGTCGAACGGCAACTTTCTCGCCCGGAATCAACCGTACGACTGGAGTCAATACTTCTGTGATAAACCTAGGTGCAAACAAAATATTGATTCGCTGGTTGTAAACAAAACTCTGTGTTTCTGAAGACGCTTGGTGTATGATATAAAAATCAAACGGTGTGCCGTATGTTATGGATGCTTCTCTAAATTGACCCGGCGGTAACGAATATTCAACCTTCAAGGGCGTGAGTATACGATACGCCTCTCCCAACGTCAGTGTCCATTTTTTCTTCAAATCCTCGTTAACAGCCCAACCCTGTTCAACATTCACGCCCGGAAAGTATATATCAGTCCTGCCCTCACTGGCCTTCCATCCCTTCACCTTTTTTATCATTAAAAAAGCAAGTTGTCTTTCTGTAAGTATTTTATCACTGATGTCGTACTCGACCTCGATACCCTGAAGAGAACAACGAAGTTTCTCGAGTTCCCATTTCCACTGATACAACGCTCTTTTTTCTTTGATTGTAAATTTGTATCTTCTTGTCAGATCTAGATTGACCGATTCCATGACAGACACCAGCTTTTCCAGCGCATCATCGGTTTTGCCCCGCATCACTTCATCGGTCAACTCATCTATCCTTCCCTGTATTGCCGAAAGATTTTCCGAATGGCAGGATCCCAATCCCTCATCTATCTCTTTGAGCACGTCCTGCCCTTCCGAATAAACCTGTTTGTATTTCGGCTCTGTATGCCTCCGCCAAAGAGACTTTTGAATCGCCAGGGACGCATATTCCTCTGCAGCTTCCTGACCCAGTTCCCGATATGCTCGCTTCCACCGGGAATGCTTGTCATCGACGGGTATGGAAATGCCTCGTCCGTCCCCTTCATCGATGAAAACACGATCGACCTCCCACGATTGGGTGTACGCTGCATCCAACCGCAACCGGGCGGTACCCTCTGGAATGATGCGCTTGATCGCACGGAGTAAATCGGAATGAAGTACATCCCAGCAAGGGCTCTTTCCGCCTGCTCTCCAATCGCGTGCGAGAAGGATAACATCGGGTTTGAATTGAATCAAGACATTCTCCAGCCGTTGCCGTAGCGAATCACCGGACCACACACTCCTCACTTTATGCGTATCCCTTGCAGCAGCGATATCGGGCATATTGAGAAAACGGGCTTGGCCGTCCAATAATGAAATGGCACGATAAGCCTCCTCTCGCAGCGTTCCGGCTCGATAAGTCGGATACTCCGATTTGGTATCGCTATCCATCGCTTCACCGTTGGTCACATAGACATTCATGATCTGGGCGCCCTTTCCAAACCGTAGATAGGCCAGAGCTGAAAGGTCTTCATAACCGGGACGGAGGGCGATGGAAAGAACACTCAGATTATGCTTCAGGTCCAGAGCACGCTGATAAAGAGCGTTCTGTCCCGTTTCGGGAAAGTATGTTTTTGGCTCCTTGAATCGTCCGCAGGCAAACAGGCCCATCATAACCACAAGGATAATCCATCGTAGAAAAACCAATACATGATCCGTTCGAATTAACTCCGCTGTGTGATACAGGTTTAAACGCTTCATTGTTCTTCGAAATCCTCCATTTTATTTCCGATGATCGGCGACCATTTGTGAGGGCAAATAATTTATCTCGATAGTCTTGTCGAGATAGGGAACAATATCTTTTCACCTACTCTGACCGCTGTTAAATCCACCGATACGTTTCCCTTCCAAATTTTCTAAATAACAGGACACTCTATCCAGAGTTTTCTTTACATGCTCTTGTGGCAGATAGTTTTGTAATGTATCGATGGTGCATCGTTTTCTAACCTATTAATATAATTAAAATGACGCATAAAAAAAAGTGTTTATACGTATATCTACCATAAATAAGAAAGGCTGTCCTTGAGGGACAGCCTTTCTATTCTTTACGAACTTAACGACGTTGCCTTGACAATGTCCGTCAAGTCGTGGATACCGCGTGTTCTCCTAGAACCCGAACTTAAACGAGAACACATTGCTGTTGTCGAAATATTCGGTCTGGCGGAAAGAGTAGTCCAGCATGATGTCGATGCTGGGCAGCTTGTAGTACAGACCGAAACCGAAACAGGCACCAAAAATATCTTCGTCGATCTCTTCGCCGGGAACATACTCGTATCCACCGCGTCCGAATACGCGAAGGGCGTCCATCTTGTAGCCTATCTCCCCTCCGAATCGGTAGGCATTCAACGCCATGTTGTCGTTGATGAAGGCCACGTTTCCGGAAAATACGATGTTCTCCGTGAAATCACGAACATAAGACATTCCGATATCCAGCGTCGACGGCAGCTCATAGCTGGCCGGCTTCAACTGGTAGTACTGCTCCGGACGTCGTCCGTTCAGTGCAATGGCTCTCTGGAGAAGTCCCGTACCGTCAAAGTTCATTTGCGGGCCGTAGTTCTTCAGGATGATTCCAAAATTCAATCCCGAAATGCCCGCAACGGAATGGTACTGAACACCCAAGTCAATGGCAAACGCCTGACCACTGACTCTGGCAATCTTCTCAGAGACGATCTTGAATGTGGCACCCACGGTAATGGCATCCGTAAACCGACGCGCATAGGTCAGTCCCAAGGTCATAAAGTTGGGCGAGTAGGTACGGCCCATCATTGCCTCGGGATCCTCATTCGTGGTCAACGGAATATCACCAAAACCCAGCATCTTGGCGCTCACACCAATCACGCCAAATCCACCGAATTTGACGCCAACGGCACCCCAGTTCACGTTGATGTCCGCGATGTAGGACATCGTAGACACCATGGCCTCAGACGATGAAGCCATTCGTGCCAGACCTGCCGGATTCCAGAAAATCGACTCTACGCCATGCGTGATGGCAAGGCTCGCACCTGCCATGGCCATGTCGCGGGCGCCTATGGGAATCAAAAGCTCCGTAGCCGCCGCGCTTCCAATCCTGCGGTTGGCACTCCGTTCCTCCTGCGCATAAAGGCTGCTGACCATCAGGGCCATCACCACGCACAGGACCACCAACGGAAATAAGATTCTATTATTCATAGTTTGCTCTCCTTTTTCGCTCGTGTATGTCCAAAAACGATTCAGCGTGGTTTTAGTAAACATCGAGCACTTCCTGCTCTTGGATGACCGCCATCTTCAGCACTTTAACGGCTTCTCCGCCCGTGGGCAGGGTCACCGTCACATGCGCTATGTACATGCCGCTGGCAACAGGAAGTCCATCATGGTTCAGCAGATCCCAGCGTACGAACGTGCCGGGAGCCTCTTTGTTCACTACTGCAACCAGTTGACCGGCCAGGTTGAAGATGCGGATCACGGCTGAATTTGCTGCCTGAGGCAGGTTATTGAACGTTACGAACCTGGAGAGCCGGCTGAGCTCTGACGGGTTGAACGCATAGTACGGATTGGGATAAACCTGGATCCGTTCCACGTCGGCTTCGGCATCCACAGCAGTCGTGGCCGGGGCCATGCCCGCCGTGCTTACCGTGTATACGTCGATACCCGGCTGGATCTTGTTCAGGAAGCTATAAGTGATCACGTCTCCGTAATCCCAATCCGCTTCCCAGAAGACGAGAACCCAGGTGTTGCTATCGCCTTCGTTGCTGGTCACGTTATCGACATCGATCACTCTCTCTTCGTAGGGAAGGGCATTTAAAACGGCGTATACCCTGTCTGCGGGATTGAACGCGTAGAACGGCACGTCGTCGGCTCCCTGGATCCGGTCGTAGATGCCTATGTTGATCTGCATGTCTCTTTCCACGTCCCAGACCTCGAAGGGAATGCGCATCGTGAAGTAATCGTCGCCGGTCGGGTTCATGGGATGGTCGGCAGAAGCGTAATTCCGGGCTCCGGCAAACGTGGCAATGGAACCGGTTCCTTCCGCTACTTCCACCACATCCGCATTCGGGTCCACGTACTGGCCCGTGAACCGAAGCTCGATATCGTTCTGGAGGAGCAACAGATCCGTGGTACCGCAACCCCAGGCTCCTATCGCTGCGGAACTGTTCGCTGGATCACCCCATCCTTCACGGCCGTAACTGCTCAGGTCGTAGGTACCTGTTGTGCCCGTGGGATCGAGCGCATCATCGTTGCTCACCGCAACCGTGGCATAATCTATGGGCGCTTCGAACACGCAGGCGCCGACCTTGAACATGATGCCGTTCACGATGTCGTAGACTTCATCCAGCGCGTAATTGTCTTTGTCGGCGATGACCACAGTGCCGCCTCTCTTCACGTCGTACTCGAAGTACAGCGTATAGGAGTAGTCCCAGTACTCCGTGCCGTCGTCTTCCACCACCAGGGTCGAATCCACCCAGTACAGGGAATCAGACTGCCAGTCTACGGTGTACGTGGCATTGATCACGGCCGCCGGGTCTACGATGATGGGAAACACCGAGGCATCTCCCGTGCCCGGATTCGTAGCATCCAGGGTGTCGTAGTAAGCCGTATGATACCGCTCGCCCATGTTCTCCCTGTGGGGGATAACCGTGAGTCGGGCCGGCGGCGATTCCAGGGCAGCCGGAATGTAGCCTTCCCACGTACTCTGACTGTAGGCGGTGATGGCCAAATAGTATTCCTGGCCGTTGTAGATGCGGTCGACATCCAGCACATAGTCACGGTCGAAATCGAAGTAACGCTGGACACCGATGTTGGAACCGAACTGCACCGGCAGGATTAGAATCCGGCCCGAACCCGGATCAAATCCTTCGTCCAGGATAACCGTCGGGTCCGTCTGAAGGTCGAAGGTCGCCACGCGTACGGCCTCGTCCATCGAAGAGGTGGCGTACGGAAGCTGGTATATGTTGTACCCCTCGAACGTGTATCCGCCGGGATTGTTCACCGTCTCTTCGATCTTGGCCACGTTCGCCTGGTTGCTGCCCCATTCCACCAGAACCTGCCCGTCCATCTCGGTGAAGGCCACGATGGGCTGAGCCGGCGGCTTGGGAACCTGGAACAGATCGTCGAACGTCTGCTGAGCGAACTTGTCGTTGAACTTCATGACCGAGATACTCGACAACCGGTCCGAGCCCTGGCCTGCCACAAAGGCCACCACGACCTGCTGCGTGTCGCCGGGTGCCATCTGGAAGGGGCCGGAACTCATGCTCAACCGCCGGTCGCCAGGAGCGAACGAGTAGAGTGCTCCCAGACCGTCCAGCAGACCCGTCTGCGTCACAGGATCGCCCGCAAGCGGAAAGTTATTCGGTGTCACTCCCGGTGGGAATGGATAGGGGATTTCTACATTACCCGACAGCGGCTGGAAACCACGGAACATCTTGTCCCACTGAAGACCGCCGTCATAGTCACTGGGCGGATCGGAAATCGGACTGCCCGCGGAGAACCACGAGAAACCCGTCATGCCCAGGTTCACATACCCGTCCACGTAACGGCGGTTGAACACGGCCCGGGCACCGGGCATATCCGAAGGAACGAGGGGACCTGCCAGAAAGTCGTAACCGGCCGCAGGCACCACCTGACCGTACCTCTGGTATTCCCGGTCTGCGGCGTTGCCGTTGTATATATACCCCATACTCAGCGTGGTATCGCAGGCCAACAAGTCATCGGAGAATGCACCCAAGTCCGGATCGGACCACTGGGCCACGTACATACTGTCGATGTAGAACGTACCCAGTCCGCCGGCGCCATTAACATCAACCCCGCCCTTGTTGATGAACAAGGTCTCATTGAAGAAGAGATTGCCCATGGCATCGGTACGGGCGTATCCCCATACCGCCCTCTGGATCTCCAGTCCGATGGGCTCTGAACCTTCCAGCTCCATCGTACGGCTCCTGTCCAGGTCGTTGTACACCGACCAGACCACCTGATCCGCCGGGGAATTGGGATCGAGTCCGGCCACGCCGGGCTCGTCGTAATTGCCGGGGATGAGGTCTTCAAAGTCGAACGTATCGCTGAACGGCGGAGGCGCCTGATAACCCGGTTCTCCGTTTCTCTCGATGTACGGAGCACCGATGTCGACCGGCCAGTTCGTCCAGTCGTACTCGTACAGATCGTACGCCTCCTGGCAGTCCTGATCCGTCACTGATGACTGACTGACTTCTGCATATTCGGCAGCGTCACGCCTCATGTCTTCCGTCCACGAGCCATCTTCAGCCACGAACGCAGAAGCGTAGTCACGGCGAATCTTCCAAATACGGTTCATCTCATCGCCTGCAGGAATTGGTTGAGCCGTGGCACCAAAGCCGGTGACCCATCCTTCCCGGGTACCGCTTCCGTAGTCGTTACCACCGATGCGGATTCTCTGGCCATAGGGAGCCGATTGCGTGAAATCTGCATCCGTATAGCAACGACCCGACCACTTGATACCTTCTTTGTAGATACACCAGACCATTCCTCGCGGAAAATACGTCCCGCTGTCGCCGCCGCGGGAATGGCTGGCTTCGCCGTTGCTCTCCATCCAGAACCACATGTTATTGATGTTCAGAAGCTGATACCTCGGCTCCCCTGTCGGTTTGTTAAGGTAGTCCATCGAGTGCTTGTCATTCTTGGGCGCCTCTCTGGCAAAAACCGTCCCTAACATACCGAACAGAATCACCGCAGCTACAAGCGATAGAATTATAGTTTTTCTCATCGTTCGTAACTCCTCTCAGTTTTAGGATCTTACTCCTCCCTCGCGATTTCAGATTTAGTTCCATCCGGAGTCGCGTTGAACCGTCGCTACCAGAAACGGTAGCGACGGTTAAGCAGCAAAATCCTCTTGAATTAATTGAACTCCAGCCTTACACCGACACGAATCTGACGGGGGGCACTGTACATATCGTTGCCCGTGGCCAGCAGATAGCTCCACCGGTTCTGACTGTTGATCGTCCTGTAGAAATCAACGT
>Ga0180438_10004258_pt1 | contig 20740 bp, 56 predicted proteins | sample SS_ome_12_FD_132455 | JGI IMG/M metagenome (GOLD analysis project Ga0180438, IMG submission 132455) | Hypersaline lake sediment archaeal communities from the Salton Sea, California, USA - SS_3_D_2 metaG | ecosystem: Environmental > Aquatic > Non-marine Saline and Alkaline > Hypersaline >... | reverse complement strand
GCCACCCGCTCCATCCGGTATAACCATGGTATTACCATCCTCGTCTATCGTGAGGCAATCAGGGCATAACAAGTCGCCCATAAAGTCAAATGCGCCCTTTTCACCACAACGGTCACACTTGGCCTTCTCGTTATATAGCACATCGCGACTCATCCTCTATTACCATCGTCCCCGTTATCTCCTGATTCACAAATATCTGGCCATTGCACCCGGCGTTGTCACAGAAGTTCACCCACGAATTCACCCTCGGCTCATGACCCTCTCTCGCCAATTGCCAGTCCATCCAAGGATAATTACCCCCGCATCGGTCGCAGCCCACCGTAAACGCACGACCCTGACGCTGCCTCTTGACCCACTCGTTGCTCCCCCACATCTCTTCTTCTGCGAGGTCGGCGTCACCAAGGCTATCTGCGCTTTTCATGCGCCCTCTTCTCCAACGACGTAAACGTGTACGCCGCCGTCGGGCTTATAATCTATGCAGTGCCTCACGGTGCCACAAGCCGGACACCACTCCACGGAACTTTCCACGTTGCCATTATGACCCGAGGGGGCTGCCCAGTCATGCACACGACTAATGTGCAGTACCCGCATAGTGTTCTGGTCTCGATTCTCCACCCAGCATCTCGGACACCTGTCTCCGAAGATGCCCATATTACGGGTAATCTCATCCATCTTCAGTCTCCCATTTCCTCAAGCTGCTCTTCGGTAAGCTCGACAGCCTTGACGCTGACACCGATGTCCTTGCGCTCCCGGTCGCCATCGTCGAATTCAGCCCACTGTCTGTCCAGCGACAACTCGACCTCGGCAAGTACGTTTCTCCAGTTGTCCTCGTCCGACAATATGACGCTGTCCACATCCGTCCGATTGCCCGGCGTCACTTCCCAACAAAGTATCTTGTCCATCTTCGCTCTCCTCTTCCCATATCTCTACACACCAGTCCGGATTGAAATCCCCGCAGCCATCCGGTTTGAAATTCCTATTTGAGCAACCGTAACGGAAGCGGCAAGTCTTCTTGCAGCACTTCATGTCCCAGTCGCTCACAGCCATATTTCTCTCCGATTTCATGCGTTGCCTATCTCATCCCAGTCTGGAATCTCTACAGTCCGACCCTTCAGGTTGTGACTGCAATCGCCAAGGAAGCGTATTTTTCCATCCGTCACAAAAGAGTGGCATCGCTTAGGGTCTTCGCCTCTCATGTCCATGAGGATACTCGGTTTGACAGTAGGTTTTTCAAAGTCCTCATTCCACGTCCAGCAGGAGCCTTCACCCTTGGTCTGAAACCAGTGAGCAAAACCACAGCCCGGACAAAAGAACCCGAACCGCTCGGCTCCCTTCTGCTCACTCACCAGTCTCATAATCTTCGCCATATGGCTCCCCAACTTATTCTCGTCATTGCAAAAGAGATATCACTAAAGACCCTACGGCTATTATTGCCGTGCCGACAATAAGGAATATCGTGCCTACATCCATTCTGCACTCCTTCGCTTGTTGTGACTGTCTATCAATCCAGCAGGAAAACCGCCGCTGCCAACACAGTCGTCCAGAGGCCCGTCTTCTCGCCCTTGGCCGTCTGGCAGACGTTACTGGTCTGGATGATATGCCCACTCGCCTTGTAGACTTCCTCCCTTTCCTTCCAAGCGTGAGCTGGGTCGAACTCGACGCCCAGCGTCGTCGCCAGCATAGTCGCCGCAAGGTCTTCGGCGTACTCTGAAGCAATCTCCTGCTTCACTCCATAGTCGTGATACTCGGAAAGGTAGCCGTACTTCTTTTTGCTCGCGGGTCTGGCTAAACCCACAGCAGCCGCCACAAGCCTACCTGCCTCATTCGTCTCGCATCTTGCATACACACAAAACGTCAGGGCACCGGCACTGAGTTCCTTCAAGCCCTTCTTGGCCGAAATAATCTTACAGCCCGGCGGCAAGATGCTGGATACAGCTACAAGATTACACCTCTCGATGCCAGCCTTTCTGAGCGCATCCTCGAAGCTGCCCAGTTTGTCCTTGTGGACTCCGACACCCTTCGTGAAAAACACTCGCTTGGGAATTAAGACCGACACTACTCACCTCCTTCTGTTTTGCATTGCTCCTCTCGGCTCACTCTTAGTGCGCCCTTGGGATACCACTTTGAGCCGCTCAAACAAGCCCCGGCAACACAGACCCACCCAACAGGCTGCCTCCAATACACGTGACCACAGTCCCCGCACTCGCGGGAATGGTTTCTCTTCTGCTTCATACTCTAGCTCCTGCCAAATCATCAACGACCACTTGGGGGTCCAGCAGTGGCCGGTACGGTCTGGAATCGGGCAACGACACGACCCTTGGCCTGCCTCCAATCTTTCTTCATCAAACGCGCAAGTAAAACACACCCTCATAAGACTTCTCGTCCCATGTGACCAGATACCAATCCGGCACCCACCTCGTTGGCCTTCTATTGGGCAGCATGCGGCATCCTGTGCATTGGGGGTCTCTACTAAGCCTTGCACAGTTTCCGCAATACGCGTCTGTTCTTTCGCACGGATTTCTCTTCATCAAGAAACAGCACCCCATCCACCCAACCGTCAGGCATCTTCTGCATATCCGGCTCATAGCACCAGCCGCAATAGCTAATACAGGCAACCGGAAGAGTAGTTGGGTTCCCACAGCTCCTGCACCTGTAGGTTATGCTTTCGTTCATGACTCAGCATGGCTCCTCTTTATCCAATATAAGCATCTCGTTTGAGATTGCGGCAGCCACAAGCCCGAAAGACGGGGTCTTCCTCTCTTCGTTGTACTTCTTGATTATCCTTCTTACCCTCTGCGCCTCTTCTTCCCAGACCTCCTCCCTCATCCGGAGGCCATCGCCCATCTGCACGAATACCTCAAGGCGACCACTATGATTGATATCTACGCTCAGCATATAGACCGACTCTTGGAGAATGCCGGGTATCTGTACCATCTCCCTGAGCCTCCGAGGTATCATCGCCTTCTACCAGTCCAATCTGTGACCGTATTTTTCCACCATCTTCGCCAGCACGTTCTGTCTCTGTTTCTCCGTAAATGTCTCCCTGTCCATGTTGCTCTCCATGAACTGTGCCTCCCAGTCACTCACTTCAAAGTCGGCATCTTCCAGCGCGTCGAGGAAAGACCTCAGCCTGTCATCTGATATTTCCATTATGTCCATCTCGTCTCCACCTCCTCAAGAACCCTCAAGCAACCATACGGTGCCTTCCAATTTCCATCAAACCGACGCTTGCACTCCTCCTTGGTGGCGTACAACTCCACATAACTCTTCGTCCAATAGGGGCTGTCCCATCCGCCCTCTTCGCCTTTGACTGTGACAGACCCCTTCGACAAAGAGAGCACACAACCCCACTCGGTCGGCTGCCTCATCATATCGAGACACACAGCCCAGATATTTCCGGTCGTGCGTCTCTTCTGCCTCACCCTAGCACACCCAAGCTTAGCTCTCCTAACCATACCTCTTCTCACCGAACCATAACTTTCATCCAGCTATCGGCTTGCCCTCGGCCCACTTCGTCGAAAAGCCATGACAGAGACAATCGTCTTTGATACGAGGCCACACATGCAGTTGAAGCATATTCTCGTCAGAGCCATAGGCATCGTGAATACCCCAAGAATCCAAAACTCCCCTAAGCCACGGACTATGGACACCTCCCCATAGGCCACCCAGTACAGGTCGCCATTGAGTTGGACGGTTGTGTATGATATGATAAGACTTACCACTCTCCATCCACTCCTTCACGCACGCGGCTTGGGGATGCCGCAGGGGGTCATCAGCGTCTCTTGCAATCCATCGGTCAACTGTCTCGTCAAGTGCGACGCGCATGCGCCAGTAAAGGCCCTGCCACATGCCGTACCGTTTATCCATCTTGCAGCCGACCGGCACTCCCCCTGCCTGTTTTATGGGCAGTCTCAACGGATGTTTCTCCGGCAGGTAAACGCGCACCTCCCAGCCGGGATAGACACTCGGAGCAAGACGAAGATTCTCCATCATGCCACCCAAATATCTTACGTCATTACCCCAGATTGAATAGCTTATTACACATCGCTCAGCCACTATCCGACCCCCTGAGCACAGACCTTACCACACCGCACCTTACCATGGCTTAGCATACCTCCCCTAACCTCTGTATTTCTTTTCTTCCCAGACCGATTGACCCCACCCTAGCACAGCGAACCTGACCATGCCTAACCAAACCATGGCTCAGCCCAAATCGAAAGACTCTTCCTCAAATACCTCTAAGACACCCATACGGCGACTGCCTATCCTGTGCCCCTTTCCGCATGCACCACACACAGCCTCGATTTCCCTGAACCAATCCCCAGTGATGGTGTACAAGTCCCGACCGGTGCGCATCATCATTCTGGTCACCTCTCCACAGCCCTGACAACGCATATGTCTCGGCCATCTCTGTTTGTATCGCACTTGCCGCAGCTCCACCTGTCCCGTTCAAACGTAGCCGCCCCATGAGACGCCACACCTCACCGTAGCTTACCTAACCTAACCCAACCTAGCCTAACCATAACGGGTCTCGGCGAGAACCGCCAAACACCCAAGCTCCTCTGCCTGACAAATTGCCGCGTGGCACTTCGAACACACCATGCCACCCCGCCTTACTGCGATTCCATCAGAGCAGTAGTAGCAGCAGTAGCATCTCCACTCGAACACATACATCAAGTCACGTACACAATCCCCCAAGAAGCGGAAAAATCCCATCATATGGCCTCTCACTCCATATATGAACGTATGGCTCCAGTACCTTCGATTTCTTCCGGCGAGACGCGCATATGCTGCAAGGCGAGAACGCTGGAATCAGAAAGCTGCCACACTCATGACAATAAGAGCCCTTCTGCATCGTCAGATTGGCCACCTGATTGCCGCCTGCGTATGGAAAGCTATTCAGCATCATCTGTCACCGTCAAATTCACCTCGATGCGCCTCTTGACGGGCACCTTCTTTGCCGAGGCTCTGGTCACGCTCTCACAGAGTTCTTCGCATTCGGTTTTCTTCATTAGGCATTCTTTGATATAACCTATGACTCCCCTCTTCATATGGACCATAGACTCGCCCTCGGGCACCCACCCTTCAATCACGGCATCATACGACTTACTAGGAGACATTAGCCCCTCCTTGTTCACCCCCGTCACGGCACTCAGTCCCTACCAACAAAACCCCATCCGGGCATCCTGTAAAGTGCTCCATGTGGTCCGGCCCAAACCAACCCGGTGGCCTGCCACAAGTGCACTCAGTCACCTTCTTCGCACACTCCACACATCGAGCGTAGACATTGCAAGGAGGCTCAGTTATCCTCGCCATCGAGACCAACCCCCAGTGCCGTGGCTGTTCCCTTGGGTATTTCAGCCGCATCTCTCAGGTTCTCCCAGAGTCTCTTCTGCTCATCCTCGGGCATACCCTCGCAAACCCACAAGCCAGACTCATACAGCTCCTCCACGGCCTTCAACAGTTTCGTTACATCCATCACTCCCTCCTCTTGTTTCTCTTGACAAAACTCTTCAGTACAAACTTATCATGACGCACGCGCTCCTCGGCCTCTTCTTGTTCCCTGTTCTTGTCGGCAAGCAGCCTGCCCATAATCTGCCGAACCAGAGACAGGTCGGACTGGTTGAGCCTGTCCACGAGTTCGTGCACGCGCTCTCTCTGTATCTTCCGATATGTCTCTGGACTAATTGCCATCTTCAGAACCCCACAAACCGGACTGCCTCCAACCACACATGCTCCCAGATAGACACCCCGAAGCGACGCTCGTCAGACAGGGTAGGACAACCAATGGGAGTATAGTGGAACTTGTTGACCAGCATCTTGCAGCTCATGCACATCCAGCGAGGAGTTCCACAGTCACGACAATCTTTTTTCATCTTGCTCTTCCCACACCACCAAAACTCCGTCACCCGACTCGAAGCTCGAAACACTCGAATTGCCACATGAGGCGCAATCTATCTGACCATACGAATACGGCATGTGCTTCAACCAACCGTCCTCCTCGACGACGTACCTACGCCACGCAGGCCATTGCCTTCCGCAATCATCGCACCTGCGCACTTCCATCAATCACCTCTTCTTCGACACATAGGACGCCGTCGGGTATGGGCTCGGCATTTCTACCGAAGTTGGCAAGCACATCAACGGGCTGTGCACGCCAGAGCTTGCCAAACTTCTTCCTCGGATGCGTACAAGACGTAGCGATGGTATTCTCATCAATGAAATGAGTCCACGGCCCGTTATTGTATCTTCGAATAAGACCGCCACAGTGTCTGCATATCGAATCTACAGTCATGCTATCTCTTCTTCCGATGTTGACTGGGATAGCCTCTTCGATTGCTTTTATGCTTGAATCCACTGGTCAAGCGATAGCGGGGCTTCGTGCCGTCACTGTATCGGTCGCCTTTGACTTTCACCTTGGCCATACGGTACCTCCTATGACCTATTATACACAGGCAATGTCCAGAGGCCCCCCAGTTTCGAGAACTTCTAACCAAACTGCCAACCTGCCCTCCGGCCCCTTTATCCTGACCCTTGCATTCCAAAGGAAATACGCCTCTTTTGCAGAATCCCAGTCGGTCACGCCGTCAGAAATGAATTTGCTGAGCACGCGCTCTGAGAGCCACACCTCGTTTACCATGATGTCAAACCGCTCCGTCTCTTCAAAGACTCTTGAGACTTGACTCCGATTCGCTGCCTGTCTGGCATCGGCCACAGTCAAGCCTTTGGTCTGACATTGAGGACATTTGGAAGGCCAAACGAGAGTCGGGTCTTCAGCCCAATCGCATCGGCACTCAGGACAGGTCAACGTTATTTCACCCGGATTGCTCATTGACTCTCGGCAGGTGGATTCTCTTCCTCTCATTCCAGACGCCTAAACACCCCAGCGGCGTCCACTTTCGTTTCTGAACCAGATGTCCGCAACTATCCAACTCCAGCCTGCATTCGCTCTTGGAGTTCCTATGTGCGCAGTTCTGACAATTCGGAATAATCTTCTTGGTCTTCTTGCGTGTCGCCATTCTCAGCTTCCTCGTCTTTCAATCGAAGACAGCCCTCTGGCCTGTATTGGGGACACACCCACCTCGCCTGATGGCAGTCCTGCGGCTTCCCCCAGTCACACTCGTACCGACAAGCACAAGGATACATCAACACGGCATTTCCTTCCAGACATATAAGCAACCACGCACGCTCCAACCATTCCGCATCACTCTGCCTCCACACCTCGGACAGACTATCTCCGGAACAATCCATCCAACAAACACCCACCCACAATTCTTACGCTTACGACAAGCATTGACAGGAACCAAGTCCTTCACAGGAGTCATTGGGGTAGAAGATTTCAATCTCTCAAACTCAGATTCTTTCAAGCCTCCTTCTCCTCTTCCACCCAGACCGTACCATGTGGAGATACATGCATATCCTGTTGAACCGGCTCTCCAGAGCAGAACGGACAAATGTTTGTATGTCTGGCATCGTATTCACACCAACACTTGCCACAAGTCTGCACAGGATACTTTTCGGCCCTGTGGGCTTGGAATATCATGACTTGTCCTCGCCTACGACAAGCAGTGCACCGTCCGGCTGAGGCCAGTCCCGTTCGATGTACCGCTCCCTTCCAAAGTGCCTGTGCCATTTGTGGTCGATGTCTTTATAGAGCACTCTAACCCAAGGCCCGACGCTCCATAGAATAAAGCCTTGTAGTCCGACACCCGGACAGGGTTCAAGCCAGATGCATCTTAGTTGTTGGTTCAGGAATCTCATTATCTATCATAAGAAGGCCATGTTCTCGAAAATCTCGGCAGGTGGTGAACTGACCGAGCTGGCCATTACAACTCCGATGGGTCAAAATATACTCTACGCCTCTCTCGCACTGCTGGCACAGCACGTATTCCAAGTCGCTCATTTTTGGGACGTAACGCACCCGGACGCCTCTCGTCTTTCCAAATATCGCTGCTGCTCCGCCGCCTTGTCTGTGAACTCAGACGACACTCCTTCCACCCACTCGCTCTGGAACGTCAGAATGTAGAGTTCTTCTTGACAGTTAGAGCAGATGCCACTACTCGTTTTACTCCCGCAATCAGGACAGTAACCCATGATGCCCCTCTCTCCTTCCGTATATGAACACAACCCTTCGGCGCAAATCCACTACAGGTACGTGCCCATCCCTTACCCATTATTCTTCCACATATATCGTTCCAGCAATTGTCACAGTTCCGCTCCACACTAGACACCCCAGAACTCCGAAGCACCAATCCCCCGGACAATCCAGTCTGCCGGAACGCCGTACTTGCCGGAGGCAATCTCCTTCTTGATTCTGACTTGCTCCCTCTCGAAAACCCTGTCTCTTCTTCTCTTCTCCGCCGCGCCTCTTGGAGTCAGGTGAATCACGATAGGACCACCAAATTCCTCCGGATACTCTACGCGGTCAATCTCGACGTACGGTGTCTCGCCCTTCTTCCACTTTGTCTTCGCCATGGGGCGTCTCCTCCGGGTATTTGTTTCTGTCTCTCAGCAGGCTTGTCCCACGACCACTTACGCTGTCTGAATTCAAGACGCCTGATGTCGTCTTTCCAAAACGACCTCATCTTCAATATCTGTCTGGCCCTCTGCTCGGCCTTCTTCCTCTCCTCTTCTTCCTTCTGCCAGTGCGAATGAAAATCCGTACTCGTTGTAGCTGTCTGGAAATACGAATACACATACGATGGGGCAGTCTCGGTTCCGTCACTCGTGGGCACGAAGTAGGTGCTCGTACATCCCTCCTCAATGTTCGTCAAGCTACTGCCGACCATCCTCGACTTCCTCCTTCCAAATCAGAACACACCCTGATGGTACCCAACAGTTATCACCTACATCCTTGGCCGTCCTTGGCTTAGAACAGTCCTCTCGTGGACTTCCAGCCGGAGGGTGAAAGACACAATAGGAACACGTGTCACAATCCCTCACCTGAAAACCCGCAAAAGCAGGAGCAACGGACATAACAAAACCTCACCTCACCGTACCATCACCGCAGCCCACCACTGCCCAGCTAACCATTCCATACCGGAGCCAATCGTCAATCCTGATTGATTATCTCCAGCATCTCGCGAGCTATGACCCTGTCAGACTCCCTCTCGTCTGCCGATAATTCGGCATAAGGCGTCGCCCTCTGCCTCGTCCACCTCTCGACCTTTTCTCTTGGAATCGTCAAGCTGTCGTCTTCGTTGGGTGTGCAGAACCCGAACATGTACTTTATCCACCGACCCCAAACCTCGTGAACGTGGTCGGCCAACATCTCAACCTTGTCTGCCATTTATTCCTCCTTCGTCCCATACGCCCAAGCACCCTGCGGGGCACACAGAAAGCTCCATGTCTCCATCCTTATTCCTCTTAACCCAAGTGTTGTCGGGTGGAGATTCGCCGATTTGTATCACCGACCCGTCGCCGCGTATGATGGTCATCCCATCATCGCCGGGCAGCATCAGCGTCTCACCGGACTTCACTTTTGCGATAGTATACATTCACTCCATGGCCAGAGCAGACCATCCAGCCAGCCATCATATACTTGATGCCATGTCGAAACACCCAGAGAGGGCTTTGGTCCGCAAGGACAAGAATGAGTCATCAGGGAGACTCCATAACCTGCTTTAGGTCGTATCCAGCCTCTTCTTGCTCCACACTTTCGACACTCCCATATTTCAATCGGGTTGCTCATTCTCAATAGCCATCACGCCGGAGGGCACCCATCCAACCGGTCTCATCTCACCCTCTCTGTACCAACCACACTGGTCACATCGCACACCAGCCATCGGGAAGCCGTTCTCTCCATACTTACCGAAAGGGTGCTTCGGCCAGACCGCTTCCTTTCGACATCTTGGACACCGTGTCGCAGTTATGAGCACTCGTCAGTCTCCTTCTTCACAACAAGTACGCCATTCCACTCCCTTATGCGACATTCCTTGGGCCATGTTGTATGGAGCCGAGCGACCTCCCTCTTACACTGAGGATAATGCTCGCAGCTCAGGCACTTGACCGTAGGATGCTTCGTCGTTAGATTCTTTCGCCTCATCTCTCACTACAAGACAGCCTTCCTTTTTCCTCCATCCCCACTCGGCCCACGTCGCCGAGCCACACACCTCGCAAGGGTATGGATGGTCGGCTCGCCCGAAGTCGTTGGTCTTGCCACAGACCATACATACATACCTAAAGCCCATCGTATTCCCTCTCACAGACCACGAACAAGCATCGCTTCGGCACCCATCGGGCTATCTGACTCATTGCTGTATCATCCGAGTGACCACAGCGACACGGTTCCCCACTGGCCACACTGTGTCCTACAACCCTCGCACAGCTCGTACATCTCCATGCCCCTACGTCGGACACGGCGACTCCCGACAGATGCAAAGGCAATAAGACGGAAAGGGATTCCTGTCGCAGGTTCGACCCTCAGCCTTCTTGAGCTTCTCCAAGTGCCCACTTATATTCGCGCACACTTCCGACCCCACGGGGATGAACGCCGACTCGTTGAACCAATTCTCCGTACGCCTGAGTTCTGCCTTTATCTCCCCCGGACACGCCTCTCGGTATCTACTCACGGGAGCGGGTAGCTTCCACTGAGGTGTGTGCTCCCGTGTCCGATATGGGTATAGGGCTTCTTTTATGAGTCTACCCATTTTCCTTCTCCCTCTCAGCCAAAGTCAGGAGACTACCGTCCGGCCCCTCCTTCGAGTCAAGCCTAGCCATAGAGCCGGTACGCCTGCATCTTGGACAGAACTTAGGCAAGGTCTCCCCGAGCCCTTCAGACCCAGTGGTCCACTCGTTCTCGCAACCATAGCAGTACCAAAGACTTGCGTTGCTCATCGGTCTTCATCCCAAATCAGGAGTGCACCAGCAGGCAACGGCCCGACACCCAATTCAGCGGCTATGTTCCGCGCATCGAGAGCCTTACGTCTGTGCGAAATAACCCTGTCGCCTTGCCTCTGGCTCGCCACCAGTCGGCAGTCCCGACAATAAAAGTGAGCATACTCTAAGCTCCATAGCTCTCCGCAATCTTCATAGTCGCTTCGGATGTGCACCCAGTCGTGAAGGCCAAGCCAACAACCGACAAGCTTCAGAACTTTGGCCAGATATCGCCAAGCGTTCCCAACGAACGTGGTGGCATATCGTTTCGCGAGGGCCTCTTGTCCTTGGGCAGGTCTGTCAGTTTCTTGTACTTCGGTTCCCATTCTTCTTCGCCCTTCTTCTGATTACACGAGATACATGATAGTATCATATTGTCTTGTCTGTCAGTTCCTCCTCTGCTGACCGGCACTATGTGGTCAAGCGTCACTTGGTCCTCGGCTATTCTCTCTCCACAGTAGCCACAGATAGGGACGCCGTTGAATCTGCGAATCAGCTTCGCCTCAAGCTTTCTCCGCTTCTCCGGGCACTTCTCAAACTTCGTGCGCCGCCTTGCCACGAGCCCTCCCCGCCAAAACTATCTGGTATGCCACCGTCACCGGAGGCCACTCCAGTTCGATTCCAATGGACCTCATCGTATCCGTCAGGTTGACGCCCTGCGCCTCCGGACAGCTAGACATCAGCCAGCCCTTTCCCATCTCCTCAACAAATCGCCTGCACTCAGCTCTAAGCTGCTTCCGGGCTGTTCCCTGCCAGTAGAGACAGCACTCAAGCTGACGCTGACTCCACTCGGGATGCTTATCTTTCATTTTCTGGACATGCTCGCCAAACGGAAACACGTTCCAGATGGCGAACACCGTCTCGCTCAAATCAATCGTCTCCGGCAACAAAGGGGCAGACGGAGGACACCCCTTCTTCTTATTATAGTTAGGGCAGCCTTTAGGATGGTTAGGATAGGCCCTAAAACAGAGCTTCCTGACAGCCACCTGCATAACAGGTGTCACTTCCTGCCAAGGCATCAGAAGTCTCCCCGGCTAAGCCATCTGCGGCAATGGGGACACCTCTTGGCCCCCGCCATCGCCATCATACTGTCGTACTCGTGCTGTGTCATCGGTCTCATAGCCTCAGCCACAAAGCGACGCCATACTCCTTTCAACCACTTTTTCATGCCTCCTCCTCTTGCCAAACCATCATCTCTTCCTTACAAAAAATCGGCATACTAACCACGGCATCTGATAATTCGCTGCCGCACTTCTTGCACTGAGTTGACTCGGCTAAAAACAAGACCGAACCGGGCTTTCTCCCTCTTATTCTCACTAATACCTCAAGCTCTTTTGAGCCACAAACAAGACAGTCCCTGACCACCATGCGATAGTTCGGCAGACAATCAACCATCTCCAAAGCTCCACACGAATACCTGCTTATCCACAACCATATCCGGCGTCTTGTCGGTACTCGTGCCCTGCTCGTCTCTCTCGTCGGTTATATGGAGCGCGTGTTTTGGCTGGGCGATAATCTTCCTGTGTATCTTGCCGGTACCACGACCCACGTCATAGGTGACCCTCACAAGTCGTTCGTCTTCAGCAACTTCTAGGTCTATGGATTTTAACATCGTACGCCTCGTGTGCCAAAATTTGGTACTTCCCTCTCGTCCGCAAAAATGGCTATACCAAAGTTCGAACGCGCCGTTCCGAAGTAGGCCACGCTGTTGGCCTCGCTTCTCAATATGGTCTCGGTACAGCCCTTGTGGTCATCCTCGGCCATACACCGACGAAACACCCGGTCGTAATCTCTGTCGGCCTGAACCCACTCAGAGAACGTCGGCCTGCGTTTCCTGCGCATCCTCATCCTCCATCTGGTCCACCAACCCAACGTTTTCTCCCTTTCCACAAACATCGTCCCACGGGGGCTACACCGCACTGAGGCAATCGTACCGGCATGGGGACAATCGTCGAGCCCATCGCACTCTCTACATCGTCCTTGAATCGGTATCCTTAGCCACGGCGGCGGTGACACGCATGGTATCGCCACAGAGAGCCTCCTTCACTTCCTTCGGCAGCCTCTCAACATACCGAATACCTTGGAACCCCTTCATTTTCAGTCGAGGCTTCAGCCAGTGCCAGTTGCGGTAACACACCATCCAGTCGCCCGGTTTGCCCCAGTCACGGCCCGTAACGTCACACTGCTCCGGCAGGTCTATCTGAGATACCTCGATAACCAGTCCGTAGCCCGTAATTTCGCCATTCTCGACAAAGTAGAGCCTATCTCCACATTCCACTTTCGGCCTAAAGCGGAAGACTCTAAACCAGTGTCCTCCATGCTTCTCTATCTCGTCGCCCTCCTTACGGGCATTGTCAATCTCCTTCTTGGGAGTCGTCACTATCGCATCCACACTCGACCTCCTCTCCTATCCACAAGACCCCGTCACGTTTGACTCCAATCAGACATCCTCTCTCTATCAGCATCGCTCGACGATAATCATCACCGCCACAGCAGGGATATCGCAGGCAATCTTCACACCTGCTTATCCAGTCAGTCATACCATACCCCACCTAAGCGTACCTTGGCCTACACTACCCTTGCATAGCTTAGCTTATGCGAAATCCTTGGTCGAGAAGATGAACCCTACCTCAGCGGACCAGACCACGGCATACCGGTCCAAAGTACACCTTCCCTCACCTCAAAAATCCCTAGCCGTCGGGCCTACCTAACCCTACCGAAGCTTACCTCTGCGAAGCTGACCATCGCAGACCCGACCATAAGCAAGATATCTACAAGCACGCCATCATACAAAACCCCACCTGACACCAGCTTAGCTCACAACACCAGACACCACCGAACCCCATAAGAAAACCCAGACGGGGTACCCTACCCTAGCGGAGCTTGCCTCACGACACCTGACCAAAGCTAACCAAAATTACTCTTCAGTCAACTTCCATTCAGTCGTCTTGCAGCGGCCATATGGCCCTTTGCACCGGGGACTGAACTCCAACAGTCCCACGCGCTTACCCATATCCTCGACAATCTTCTTGACCTCTTGCTCGCTGAGAAGCTCCTCGTCCCATTCCAGCTCGAAGGTGCAGCTCCACTTTTCCAGCTTGGGACGATGCCGAACGATACGACCCTTTGTTGTGGGCATAACCACAGCCCGTGAGTCTATAACGTAGTGCTGCGTCCCTAAGCCGACCTCCTCCGGCAGCACCATAAGGCACGCGGCAGCAGGTTTCTGCAAGGACGCACGGCCTTTGCCCTTGCTGTAGACGGCTGCGTTCACAAGGGCACGCTGAATGGCCACGCCGGGAATGAACAGCTCCTGAGTGTCCGGGTTCCTGTGCGCAGCAACTTCGGCCTGCACTTCCCTCGGCTTCTTGTCGAGCCCCTTGATTTCCTCCATCGGATACCTGTGCATCATGAGAGCAGTCACGCCCTCAATCGTCACGCTTGCTTTAGGCATTTTATGCCTCCTTTATATTGCCTCCCGACTCGGGAGAACTTTCCTTACCACAGACTGCCTCATCAAAGACAGCCAACTCACCTTCCATAACCTCCATGGGCTGCATCTCTCCTTGACATAAATCACAACGCCCAGAAACAAGCCACAGCGAACCCTTCCACAGCGTCGCCCTAACGGCTCTCTGGTTATCACATTTTAGACAGGCCACGAGAATGTCCTCATCCTTGGTGGCGGCAACTTCCTTGATGTCTTTCGACTGGCATCGCGGACATTTTTCAGCTCCTTGACTTACAAACACCAAGTGCCACGCAAACTCACAACCGCAATTACTGCAATGATAGCGACGCAGTTCCTCGTTCTTGGTTCTCTTGACTACGCTGTCATAGTCGAGGTCAGCATAGCAATGGCCACACTGGGCATAGCCCTGAACATATCTCAGCTTACCCTCAGCCTCAAGTTGCTCAGCCGTCTTTTCGCAGTTGGGGCACATCATCGTCACATCTCTCGTCCTTTACCTGAAGCAGACCGTCCGACTCCCAAAAGAAACACGGAGGCCACATCTCTGTCGGCTTGAAAGCCGCGTGTCTCGCATCGCAGTCTCGACCGCAGGTCTTGCAGCCTTTGAACTCATAACTCTCGCTCATGGTATGGCGTCAACGTCCCTTGTGGCCTGTGCTCCCCGACAGAGAACCAGTTGCCCTGACTGTCTCGAAGCACTCTCTTACCACATCTTGGGCATCGACCATTCAAACTTGCCCCGTCAAATCCCTGTCTCAGGGGAGCCTTGTGCCAGCCCATGATGTCGCACCAAAACTCAGGCCACACTTCTTTCTTGAAGCTCTGCCAGTTCATCCCATGTCCTCAGTATGCCATCACCACACAACGGAGGTATCCATTCAAGTCTAGGAAGAAAAGCAAGCTCCTCAATATCAATGCCCGTAGAACAGTCGGAGCAATACGGCCAACCGATGCCCTTGGCAATCTTGCCCCTGAAGAACATCGTCTGGCACTTCCGACACCATGCGCCCCACAACTTCTCTTTCAGCATGCCAACTCCTCCCAGACAAAAAGCTCTCCCACGAGGCTTCCCTCGTAGATGTGGTCGCCATGCTTGCCCTTGGGGTGTCCAATCATGCAAACAATCGTGTCGTCGGACCTTCGCACCTCATAGCCGCCACAGCCACACCTACAACCAAAGAAGTCGAGGATGCCGTCCGGCACATCTTGCTCGAAGTTCATCTCTTCTCTCTCGGCTGTCTTGATTGGAAAGCCTATCATCCTGTCAACATCCACTCCCAGTCAGGTTCGTGCCTGCGAATCAACTCGGCCAACTCATCATAATGAACCAACATATCGCTTTGCTTGTATGGGTTACCCTTTAGCAACTTGGAAGAAAGAGACCTCCTCTCTACTCCCAAGAAGTCCTGAATGATATCAAGAATGCCCTCTTCGTTGAGTAGTTGCTCGTATGTAACATTCAACCGAGGCGGCCCCTCTGGAGCGAATAATTTATACAGCTTCTCTGTTCTGGAAAACCGTTTACACATCAAGTCGAGAATATCAGACGCGCTTGTGTGTATCCGAGCCCTATCCACCCGTTGCGGTTCCAGATAGTGGACATATCCTCCGTGTGCAATCGCCAAGGACGAGATGACTGAATTCAATAGATTCCTGCGAGTGAGGCAAATCAGAGAGACATTCCTCTCAACAATATATCGTTTCCACTCCTCTGTTCTCCGGCACATCAGCGAGAGCTTATCCACTTGCTTATACCCAACAGCTACGGCCTCAGTGTCTCCATAGACACCATCCAAGTAGTCAAAGAAAGATTCCTGACCATCCATCTTGATATGTCTAATCACGCTATTGCCAGCCGTGTCGGGCCATGGGGACAATATCTCATCGTAACACACGATATCAGGATGACTATCAAGAAGGTCTGCCAGCCAAGTTGACCCCGACCTCGACACAGCCAAAATCACAAACTTCTTGACTTTTTCCACTGCATCCGCCGAAGGTCTCGGATGATAAAACTTAGGTGTCGTCTTTTGAACATAAGCACCGGAGCGTCTCCAGTCCTCTCCATGTTGCAGGCTCCTAGACACACTGGACACGGGCCTCTGCCAAAAGGACTGAAAGACCCTCTTCAATCGAGGAGTCCAATGGGGTGCCCGAAAATCTCTATGCAGAGATGTCCAATCGAGAGGGACATAGGCACGAGGTCTTATCCGAAGGCCAAGGGCGTTTATCCGGCGTGCCCTCCTTTCTGCGTCGTCTGGCTCCTCTTTATATGCATAAAGCAGAAAGACACTAAGACTAGGCTTGGGAACACCAACGTCCAGCAGCCTCTTTACCGCCAACTCAAAGTCTTCTTCCTGCTCGGGAGCATCCAGCATCAAGTAGAGTCTAGGACATACAGCCGTTGCCTCGGCCAACAGGGGAAGAGTTTCATCTGTCACATCACGCGGGTCTATGGCCCCTCCCATGTGAAGCGTCATGCCCCTATCCTTGGCCGTCCTAATAACATCGAGTACATGCTTGGGAGGAGAGGCCAGCAACGCCGTATCTAGGAGTCTCAAGTGTTTGTGGTGTGGTCTAAGCCACTCCTTCCAGTTGGGGTTCACCCACGCCCTCTCTGCTCCCGCAGACGTATAGTGCGCAAAACTTCGGTTGGAGATACGAGATGTAACAACTCGGCACTGGTCACTCCTGAAATACTCTTCCCCATAATGCGGTATCTCGTCGTCAAGTGCTGCACTGTACCCTGTAAAAATATAAACATCACTACCATCAAGAAAACGAGGAACATGACTTGCAGCTAGTCCTCCCACAAGAATCGGCACTCTGGGCCACACCTCCCTAGTCTCCCCAATCACATCAGCCACAATCGGCAAATGATAACTGAAAAGAGTAGTCATACATACAAGGTCACACTCGAAGCTCTTTCTGTCCAGAGGGCTAACCGCATAAACATACTCACCACCACTACGAACAACACGACCAGCTATCTTCATCAAACCGACAGGTGGTCTCCTCTTAAAGAAGTGTAAACCACTCGGCGGAGGAAGTTGCTCTCCATATCGAAGATAGGGCTCTAAAAGACACACCTTCTTGGCAGTGTCCAGCATTCCGAGCATCGCCTTCTCATCAATAATCACGCGGCCTCCTCCCAGCCAATAACCAAGCATCCAGACGCACAGGCCGGGTCAAAAGCCTCGTAACAACCGCATTCCTTGCAATGTCGCAAAGGCCCGTGGTCGGGTGCCCATTCGCTCCACGCGTACTGCACCTTACTCCACTTTGTTCCGCACCTACCACATTGCTCTTCCACGTCAGGCTCCGGTCTGGATGGTCTCCTTGCGAGCTTTCAGTTGCTCGTACCGCTTGCTACACGAATGCCCGTTCTGACGAAGCTGCTCCATCTCCTGTCTGACTTCATCAAGCTTCATTCTCGCTATCTTCTTTCGCGCTCTGTTAGCCATGTCATCTCCTTATGCAAACGTCTTCCCACAAGAACCACAGACGTAGCCCTGATGGGCTACAAGGCAGCCGGACCTGCCATCCGGGCACGGTATAGGCCCCCTGTACAGGGAGCCGTTACAACTCGGACAAGACATTCCGGTCGGGGGTCCAAGGTCAGGCTTCGGGGGGTGCACCTCCCTCAACGTCATTGGGCTCGATTTCCTCATGATGCTCCTCGGGTTTGACTTCGTCTCTATGTTGGCCATTGGCATCTCTGCGGAAATAGTCCTTGTACACACCTTGGATGATGAGAAGGACAGCACAGAACAGGGTCACAGCAGTCTCCGGCTTTATCTGGTGACGTAGTGACACCAGAACGATAAAGACGCCGAACGACAGACCAAGGAAGGCCACCATCGCGCCCACTGTCAGAAGCCACCGCCCGGATGTAGTCTGCTTGATGAGCCTTGTGCGCTCACCATTCTTGCTGTTCCGCGTAACGAGGATAGCGGCAACGACAGCCGCGATTCCGCCCACCAACAGGAAGAGCAGACTCAATGCAATCTTCAACGTAACCGGACTCATCACTTAGCCTCCTTCTCGGGCCTTTTGGGTTTGTCCTTGTTGGGTTCCGGCTCCTTGGCCTTCTCTTCCTTGGCCTCAACCTTGGCTTTCGGCTTCGGCTTCTTCGCAGGCTTCGCCTTCGCTCTCTTGGCCTCCTGTAGCTTCTTCCGCAACTCAGCCTGCTTCTTCTGTTCCTCCACTATCTCTGTCTGAGCCGCACTTACAGCACCCACCCAATCGGGCTTGCCGTGAATCCTGACAAGCGCACGTTCTATCAAGTTGATACTGGCCTTGTCCGCCGCCTGCTCCTGCATCATGCCCTGAACAAGAACATTGTGATTCCTTGCGACGCCATCGAGTCTCTTCGCAATGGCCAAAACATCCTGCATGCGAGCCTGCATGCCCTGCTCCAGAGCCGCAATTCTCTTGTCTGACTCCTCAACCTTCCTCTCGGCTCTCAATGCCGCCTCCTCTGCATCATCCAGCGATTTGATGAGCCTAATAACCTTCACCGTGGTCACCGAGTCCTTGACTCGCACCCGGCTCTCCACCCACACCATCACCAGAGCCAGACACGACACCACCAAGGCCACTATCGCCAAAGGCTTGCTCTCGCACGTAGAAACTTTCAGCTCCTCACTCATTCTTCCTCTCCTTCTGATTGTTCTTCCATCTCGGGAACAGGTTCCTCTTTATCACCATCTGTTTTGACGGGCCTTCGAATCGGCCTACGTTCGGGTTCCTTCGCATCGCTAACTGCCGACTTCATCTCATCAATAAGGTGAGGCGCAGCTTTGATGAGTGACACCTTGATGTATTCCTTCGTGTTGAGAAGCTGATTGATTACGTTCATGAAGTCATCAGGCACGTCAACGACCATTGCTTCGCCCCTCTCGTTGACGAGCTGCTTCATGCCACACATCTCCTTGACTTCCCTAAAACTCCCCTTGAGGGTTCTACCGGCGACCCTGACCGAGTAATGAGTCTCGGCACAGATTTCTATCTGTGGGGCCTTCATGCTCTTCATCTCACTCATCTCCACTCCTTTCATCTGCTATTGACAACAACCCATCCGGACAGCCTTGTGTGATGGGGACAAACTTGGCGAGATTCCGACAGCCAACCGCGCCACCGATGGTGACTCCGGTACGACGATTGACCATCGTGACGGTCGGTTGCGAGCAATAGGACTGAACCTCCCATACGTCGCCGTCGTATCCGAAAAAGGGCTTTCGCAAATCAACTTCACTGATACTCGTTATTGCCACGACGACGCCTCCGCCAACAGACGACCGTGAGAACGGCGACACTAACCCACACAGCAGGGCCACATACGACAGTCATTACCCAAAATGTGCCACTCCATCTGCGATAGTACGGCTTGTCCTCCTCTTTGAAAACCCACAAGACATACCCCGCCAACCCAATGGCAGCCCAAACCATAACACCCAGAACCACAAAGAACCAACCCCAAAAGCCCATCTCGACCTCCTGACGTGGCTCAGAATGACCCCCAGAAGCGTCTCAGGGCCGCTCTGAGGCCCGGTTCCCTCTCATTCCATACCTCAAGACACCCTTGGGGACATGAGGGCTCTATGGGCCATCCTGTGTCAAACCATGAAAATGCCATCTTGCACCTCCTTTGCACTATTGAGAAAGGACTACTCTGCCCTTTCTGTCATTATACTCACACTCAGGGCACCGGGAGGACAGTTATCCTCGAATTCCCACTCGAACTAGTCAAATCCACAGTCTCGGCATTGATAGATTTTTCCGTCCATAGACATCACTACAATCGTCTCGTCCTGAAACCCCGCAATGCCCTCCCACAGGTTTCGGCTAAAGCATGTTGGACATTTCAGTCGTTTTTGCATTGAGCCAGCTTGTCGTCCTTCCACCTACCAAATAGCCACGGTATGTATCTCTGGGTTCCAGCAAAATGAAGAATGAATCTCATCACGTGAGGAGAGACCGGACGGCCCGGCTGCACGTCCCACAGAACATTGAAGTCGGCCTTGGGAATAACCTTCGTCCTTTTCTTGACCTCCTCTGACTTATTCCACATATCATTGACGACCAACTGCTCGTCACAATGACCGGGGTGCTTGTCGAGCACCGACCTCCAGAACTTCCGAGACCAATCGCTGCTCTTCACGAATATGTTTCCGGTGTTGAACGAAAAGCGATTGGGTTCAATAACGTGGTTGGATACTATGAGGTCGAACTGCTCGTCCACGTAGTCTTCGAGCTTGGGCTCCATGTTGAGGATGAAACTGTCAGCATCGCTCCAAAAAACCCAGTCGCAGCAATCCATAGCCGCAAGAATAAGAGAGACCTTGCTCCAGTGGGGCCACTTGTCTCCACTCAAGTTGCCCTTCAGGCATG
>Ga0180438_10004256_pt1 | contig 20755 bp, 18 predicted proteins | sample SS_ome_12_FD_132455 | JGI IMG/M metagenome (GOLD analysis project Ga0180438, IMG submission 132455) | Hypersaline lake sediment archaeal communities from the Salton Sea, California, USA - SS_3_D_2 metaG | ecosystem: Environmental > Aquatic > Non-marine Saline and Alkaline > Hypersaline >... | reverse complement strand
TCTCCACAGTGGCGGCGGGCTCAGCTTGCCCCACGATCTCGCGCCAGCTCAGTCGCTTGCCATAGCGCAGCAGGCCCAGGCGCAGGGCCCGGCTGGCCAGCCACACAGCGCCCACAGCGCTGATGATCAGGATGGTCAGGCTGGCTGTGATCTGCCATCCTGGCACGTTGGAGAACGACAGCAGCACACACATACTGCTCAGTGAGGTCAAGGGAAACAGGCTCAGCCCGATCGATACCGGGCTCTGCGGATGCTCAACCAAGGCCTGAATGGCCCAGAAGGGGACAGCGAAGGAAAAGGCGAGCAATCCGCCCACCTGCTGGCTTTCCTGTGTATCGGTCATGGCCGCCCCCGATGCCGTCATCAGGCCGGCATAGACGGTGTAGGTCGGGATAACCATGGCGAAGATGGTCAACAGTAGCTGCGGTGCAACGCGGATATACCGTATCCACTCGATGCCGAGCAGGCGACCTCCGACGAACACAAGAACTGCCAGCCCAGCGAGCCAGGTGAGCAGCAGGGTCATGCTTACGCCCACAATGCCCAGAACCTTGCCGCCGATCAACTGGCCTGTAGACAGCGAGGTCAGCATCACCTCCATGGTGCGATTCGTCTTTTCCTTGACCACGGTCTGCACCAGAGATGTCGAACTGATGCTGAGCAGGATCATGAACACCATACAGATCAGAATCGGCACCACGGCACCGATGGGTGCTCTCTGTGAGGCCTGACGGGTGCCGTTTGGGGTGCGGACAGTGAAGTACGTGCCGTCGATCACCCGCTGGGCCACAGCGGGTGTCTGATCCACGAGCAGGTTGGCTTTGAGGAAATCATAGAATTCGGTGCTGGCGTTGCTGCCCGGCGGGCTGATGTACACGAGCTCGGCTTTGCCGCTCTCGGTATAGTCGTCGGCCAGCACGTAGTACGCTTGGAGCAGGCCATCCTCAAGAGCGTCGCGCGCCAACTCCTCAGAGGCGAAAGCCATCATCGTCACTGGCTCCCTCAGCCGCGCAGCGAATTCGGAGCGGTTGGCCCGCGCCGGAGAAACAGGGTCGGACAGCCAGCCTGAGTGGTCGACATAGCCGATCGGGCGCCCATCGTGCTGCATCGATTCGGTCCACATGCCGATGCCGATGATCAGGGCAATCAGCATGGGCGAGGCCAGGATAGCGATGATGAAGCCACGGCTGAGCACCTCGCGCTTGTACTCGTGTGTCGCGACGAGCCACAGCTTGTACATCATGCCTCCCCTTCCCCTACGGCCTGGAGGAAGATCTCCTCTACTGAGGGCAGCGCGACCTCGAACTTTTCCAGCACCGCCCCTTCGGCGATGATGCTCTGCAGCACTGCCTGCGGCGTTGTGCCTGGCGCAAGGGTCAGTCTGAATCCCGCATTGTGCGGCGAAACCTGCGCCACACCTGGAACCTCCGGCAGATCCTGCAGGGGACGTACGATCACTGCATGCCCCGAGTACTGCCTGCGGATGGCCCCAAGCTCGCCATACAGCACGTTGTTTCCCTGGTTGATCAGCAGGATGCGGTCGCAGAGCTCCTCAACCTGGTGCATCTGGTGAGTGGACATGATGATCGTCTTGCCCTGCTCACGCAGATCTCGCATCAGCTCCTTTACCATCTGCGTGTTGACAGGGTCGAGAGAGGCAAAGGGCTCGTCGATGATGATGAGCTCAGGGTCGTGCACGATGGTATTGATGATCTGAGCCTTCTGCTGCATGCCTTTGCTGAGTTCCTTGACCTTCTTGTGGCGGTGCTGGGCCAGCTCGAACTGCGCCAGATAGCGCCCCACTCTGTGACGCGCCTCCGCAGCAGGCAAGCCCTTCAGGGTAGCGAGGTATACCAGGCAGCGCTCCACAGGGACATCCTGGTACAGGCCGCGCTCCTCGGGCATGTAGCCGATGCGCTCCTTTCTGTCTTCGTCCATCGAACCACCAAGGACGGTGACAGTGCCGCGGTCGGGCTTGAAAAGGTCGAGCACCATGCGGATAGTGGTCGTTTTGCCTGCGCCGTTGGGCCCCAGCAGGCCGAAGATCTCGCCCTTCTCCACGGTGAAGGAAACATCGGCCACAGCTTGGGTAGTGCCAAAAGCTTTGGCAATGTGGGAGACTTCTACCGGTTTCATGTCCGTTCCTTTCCCCTTGCTAGAAGGACAAGGGCGCGGGCTCGTCCTGGCGCTTTCGGTACCACACCGTGACACAGAACGCGTACGGCGAGTTGCCCCACGCCGACTCGGTGATGGCCAGCACGTCGCCTTCGTCCAGATCCTCTGCAAAGTCCCTAGCTTGCTCTCGAACCCTGTCCCAGCGCTGCAGCAACCCACGCGGCGACAGGGCCACCCACTTGTAGTCGCTGAAGGTCCGATAGTGAATCATATGCCCTCTCTCAACTCGATTCCGGGCTCCGTGGAGGGTGATGGGAGGCTTCGATGATGGATGCCCAATCTGACCAAAGGTTAGCACGAAACGGCTGCGAGAGCCTGAAACGAAGCGGACAGTTCGCTGATTCCCAGCTGAGAATACCTGACGCCTGCGGAAGCGATGGCATCATTGGGCATTCCCAACTACAGGGCGGTGAACGCCGAACGAAGGTTGTGTGATCGTCAACAGGAGCTGCTCGGGTGGGTCGCCCTTGCAGACAAAGGCGTCAGCGCCGGCCTTGAGTGCTGCTTGGCGGTTCTCGGCCCGGCTGCTCAGGGCAACGATCTCCACGTTCGGGCAGATGCGCCGCAGCGCTGGGATCAGCTTGAGTTCCTGTCTGCCGGGCAGGTCCCAGGCCAGCAGGACTATGTCCGGACAGGTGTTCATCGCCTCGGTCAGGGCCTCTACGGCGTCGGATGCTTCCTTGGCAAGCGTCAGCCCTGGCTGGCGTCCTAGCAGGACGCGCAGCGCAAAGCGGACTTTGGGTTGGTGGTCGGCAATCAGGATGCGCAAAGCATACTCCGGGTTCTTCGGCGTGGTGGTTGATGTGGCCCAGTATAGGCCACTGCGCTGCTCAGGCGCATCCGCTGATCGGGGGATTCGGCCATTGGCCAAATGGCCAATCTTGCGCTGGGCGCGCCAATCAATGTCGCCGCCTGACAAGAAGAGGACCGACCACCATCTCGGCGGCCGGCGGATCGCGACCCTGGGTACTCAGCCGGCACTGTGGCCCCAAAAGTCAACAGGGACCCCCAACTCTGGCCGGCGAAGGGGGCCCCTGTCTACGTAAGGAGGATCGTGAGCGTCGTGCTGTGCCGCAACTGCGGCTGCTCTGTCTCGCAGAGCAATGCGCTGTGGTCCCACGGTCAACAACAGTATAGGGCACGGGCCTTGAGCGTACATCGGCCAAGTGGGGGATTCGCATATTGGCCAGGTGGCCAATATGCCCCTTGGTCAGTGGACCAGTCCCTGTTGCAGGGCCACGGAGATGGCCTCCGCGCGGTTAGAGACACCCAGTTTGGAGAGGATGTTGCTGACGTGCGCCTTGGCCGTTGAACGGGTGATAACCAGTTGCTCTGCGATCTCGGGGTTGCTAAGGCCTTGCACCACCAGCGCGAGCACCTCGCGCTCGCGGGGTGTCAGGTCGTGCCCGAGCTTGGGGCCCTCGCTCGCCGTCTGTACGAGAGCTTGCACGGCCTCTGGCGCAAGAGTAGACCGTCCAGCATGGGCTGCTCTGATAGCGGCAGCAAGCTCATCGGCTGAGACGTTCTTCAGCAGGTAGCTAATAGCGCCAGCCTCGAGGGCTTCGCGCACCAAGTCCTTGTCCTGAAAGCTGGTCAGGGCGATGACTTGCACGCCGGGGCAGCGCCTGCGGATGGCCCGTGTGCTCTCGGCCCCGCCTCCCTTGGGCATCACCAAATCCATCAGGATGACGTCAGGCTCGGCGCTTTCGCACAGTTCGAGGGCTTCCGTACCGTCACCAGCCTCGGCCACCAGTTCGAGGTCGGTCTTGGCCTTGAGAAAGGCTGCCAGTCCACGACGCACCATAGGATGGTCATCGACGATCATGACGCGGATAGGCTTTGTGCTCATCTAGTGTGCCTCCTGGTGCATGCTATCAGCTGAACTCCCATGAACTCGCTGCCCCAGCGGTCAACCCAGTCCTCGTATGCACGCCGAGGCGAATCTGACTGTCTACTGTGCGGGGTAACCCACCCAAACGACCTTGACGGTCGTTCCCTGCCCAGGCTTGCTTTCAATCTGCAGCCTAGCGCCGGCAGCCTGCGCGCGCTCGCGGATGATCCGCAGTCCCAGGTGGTGTGGAGGGATGCCTGCCGCCTCAAAGCCACAACCATCGTCCTGTACCTCCATTTCCACCTGGTACTGTCCTGGGGCTGTGTCGGCTCCTCGCAGCGGCGAGCAAGCCAAGCGCACATCGACCTGGCAGGCGTGCGCATGCTTGATGACGTTGTTCAATGCCTCTTGCGCGATGCGGTACAGGGCAACGTGTACCTCGTTGGGCAATCGACACTGACCATTGACGCTGACCCGAACCGGTGTGCCCGTCCGGCCGCTCACAGCTTCGGCTAGCTGGCGCAGGAGATCGCCCAGCGTCGCTTCTGATAGGGCTGCGGGCCGCAGTTCCAGCAGCAGTGTGCGCATTTCGGCCATAGCCCCGCGGCTGAGCTGCCGCAGCTCGCGCAGCAATTCCCGGCCCTCGCTGGGGTTGCTCTCCCACGTGGCAGGAAGCACCTCCGCGATCAGGCTGGCTGAAAAGAGGGTCTGCGTCACAGCGTCGTGCAGGTCACGGGCCAGGCGGCTGCGCTCGGTAGCGGCCGCCATCTGCTCGACGCGATCCTGCAACTGGGCGTTGGCGATAGCCAGCGCCGCCTGATCGACTAGCGTCCAGCCGAGCTCCAGGTCTTCGTCCGCAAAGGAGCGCTCCTGCGCGTAGAGCATAAGCAGCCCACCGTAGACCTCACCGCCTGCGGTGATGGGAATGCCCAGCACAGCGCGGTGTGGCTCAGCCTCCGCGGGTGAGGTTGGTACGATCCGCGTACCCTCCTCCAGCGTGGGCAAGATGAGCGGCTTCCCCGCCTTGAGTGAGACTGTGATCCGTTCCAGAGTGGCCGATGACAGCCTCTCGGGCTTCTCGGACCGCTCAGAGCCACTATAGCTGCCCAGGACGACCGTTGTGCTGCCCTGGTCTTGAAAGGCAAAGACCACGGCACTGGCAGCGCCCGTGAGCAGGGCTGCCTGCGATGCGATATAGTCCAGGCTCTCCTTAAGCGAACGATTCGAGTTGAGGATGATCATGATCTCGCGCAGGCCCTCAGCCACGAGCCTGCGCCGTTCGATCTCGTACGTTCTCTCGTCGACCTGCCTCTCCAGCTCGCGGGTGCGCGCCTGGATGCTCCTCACCCGCAGCCGGTACCCCACCAGCACGCTGCCGACCAGAAGCGCCGCCAGCGCACCTCTGAACCACCACGAGTCCCAGACGGGTGGCCTGACGCTGATGTAGACGGCCAATCCCTCTCTGTTCCAAATACCGTCATTGTTGGAACCCTTGACCCGAAAGATATACTCGCCTGCTTGTAGGTTGCTATAGCTCTGGTAGCGGCGATCCCCTGCACTGATCCAGTGCGGGTCAAACCCCTCCAGGCGGTAGAGGTACTGGTTCTTGTGCGGCGCCGTATAGTCTAGGGCTGCAAACTCAAAGGCCACAAAGTTGTCGGTGTACGAGAGCTCGATCTCGCAGTCACTGGCGATGTCGGTCATGACAGTCTGATCCAGCTTCTTGAAGGCAGTGATCACAATGGGCGGGGGATAAGGATTGTCCTTGACCTGTGGCGGGTAAAAGGCGTTAAAGCCGTTGATCCCGCCAAAGTAGATGACACCGCTCGGGCCCATGTGATGGGCACCAGGGCTGAACTCGTTGCTCTGCAAGCCGTCGCTCACGTCATAGTTGCGGAACTTGTCCGAGCTTGGCGTCAATCTCGAGAGACCGCGGTTGGTGCTGAGCCAAAGATAGGTCAGGTGGTCCTCCACAATGCCGTAGACAACATCATTAGGCAAGCCGTCCTTCTCACGGAAGTGGGCAAAGCGTCCGCTGGCCCGATCCAGTCTGTCGAGCCCGCCTCCCCAGGTGCCGACGTAAAGCCTGTTGCGGTAATCCTCTCCGATGCTCAGCACGCGGTCATTGCTCAGGCTGTAGGGGTCATCGGCGTCGTGACGATAGGCCGTGAAGCGGCGCGTCGCCCGGTCAAAGCGATTCAGACCACCACCAACCGTGCCCACCCACAACACACCATCGTATGATTCGAGGATGCAGGACACATTGTTATGGCTCAGGCTGCGATAGTCTTCAGGGTTGTTCAGGTAATGGGTAAAACTGTCGCGATCGGGGTTGAAGCGGTTGAGCCCTCCCCCCATCGTGCCCACCCACAACACGCCATCGCTGTCCTCATAGATGGGCCAGACACTGTCGTGGCTGAGGCTGTGGGGGTCATCGGGATCGTGGCGATAGTGGGCAAACCGCCCAGTAGAACGATCGAACTGGTCCAGGCCACCGTCTGTGCCGATCCAAAGGAAGCCGTGGCTATCTTCGTAGATCGAACGCACCAGGTTGGAACTGATGCTGTCCGGATCATCGGGATCATGTTGGTAGTGTGTCCACTTTCCGCTCTCGGCGTCAAAGCGGTTCAGTCCTCCGCTGTAGGTTCCGACCCACAGCACGCCGGCCGAGTCCTCCAGGATGGCCCGGACGCTGTCGTCACTCAGGCTGCTGGGATCATTGGGATCGCTGTGGTAGTGTACGAACTTCTGGTTGGCCGGGTTGGCCCTGCTCAGCCCGCCACCGAAGGTGCCGATCCACAGCACACCACCGCGGTCCTCGTAGATCGACAGCACGTCGTCGTGGCTCAAGCTGTGGGGATCGAAGGGGTCGTTGCGGTAATGGAGGAACTGATTCCGCCGCCGGTCGTGGCGGTTCAGCCCCCCTTCGCTGGTGCCGATCCACAGCACGCCGGAGCGGTCTTCGTAGATGACCTGGACGCTGTTGTTGCTCAGGCTGGTGGGATCTTCGGGGTTGTGTTGCAGTCGGATGAAGCGGTCGTTCTGGCGGTCCAGCCGGCACAGTCCGCCGTCGGCCGTGCCGATCCAAAGCACCCCCTCGCTGTCCTCATGCAGCGCTGTGATGGCGTTGCTGCTGAGGCTGTGAGGGTCCTCGCCTGTACTGTGGTAGTGAGTGAACTGTCCGCGTCCCGGCGTCAGGCGGTTCAGCCCAGCCTGCGTTGTACCTACCCACAACTCGCCCCACTGGTCCTCCAGCACCGCTGACACTGCATTGCCGCTGAGGGTGCGCGCATCGTGTGGATGGTGCTGCTCGTGGACGAAACGATCGTTCTCCCGGTCAAAGAGATCGAGCCCTCCACCACCGGTACCAACCCACAATTGCCCGCTGCGGTCTTCGTACAGGCATAGGATGTTGTCATGGCTCAGGCTGTGACGATCGACCGGACTGTGCCTAAAGTGCGTGAATTGCTGCGTCTCAGGGTCAAAACGATCGAGGCCGCCGCCCCATGTGCCGATCCACAGTGCCCCGCTCTGATCTTCGAGCATGCAGCGCACGTAGTTGTTGCTGAGGCTGTTGGCGTCCTGGGGATCGTGGCGGAAGACCGTGAAGCTGTAGCCATCGAACCTGTTCAGCCCGTCTTCGGTGCCAAACCACATGAACCCCTTGCGGTCCTGGAGAATGCACTCTACCGTGCTCTGCGACAGGCCTTCGGCTATGGAAGTGCGATCGAAGCGAACATCGTTGTCGCGCGGTCGCCTGTCCTGCGGCACCGTGACGCTGACAATGTCCTTGATCGAGTCGAGTCGCTCCGGCAGGGGCAGCGGAGTGGAGGTCGGCGTAGGGCTGGGAGTGAGGAAGGGAGTGGCCCACTGTTGGGATGAGGCCGGCGGTGCCGTGCCTAGTGCCGCAGCCGCAGCGCACAGCGCCGCGCAGGCAAGCGCACGCACGAGGTGCCTCATGGTGGAGCGCCCCCCTTTGCTAGGCCGGGTGCTTTTGGTTTGCCCTCTGCACTGCTCAAGTGCGATCGTGGCCTCCCCTTTGCGCTTCAGCCCTATCTTACCACGTGGCAAAGCGATAGTCCAAGCGTCAACAGACGGCTGTCAGGTGTCATGGCCCCGAACGGACGTTGCCTCCAACCTCACTCAAACCAAAACCGACAGTGCCTGCGACCGCCTGCGACAGTCGGCTACCGATTCTTTGACTATGCTCATCACATAGTCGTTTAGGTCAAAGCAAGAAGTATGAAGCAGTCGATCCCCAACTCGAAGTAGCTGGGAGACGACAAAGGAGGAAACAGAAATGGCAGCTCGTAGATTGGTCAGTTCAGTAATCGCTGTCGCAGTGGCGCTGAGCGCGTTGCTCTTTGCAGTGCCAGCGGTCTATGCGCAGGGAGACATCGTCGATGTAGCCGTCGCAGACGGCAGGTTCACGACGCTAGTTGCTGCAGTTCAGGCCGCAGACTTGGTCGATACGCTCAAGAGCGAGGGCCCCTTTACGGTGTTTGCCCCAACGGATGATGCGTTCGCCAAACTGCCAGAAGGTACCGTTGAGGCGCTGCTGGCAGACATACCCGCGTTGACGGACATCCTGCTCTACCACGTGGTTGCTGGCGAAGTGAAGGCGGCGGAAGTGGTCACGCTCGACAGTGCCAACACCGCGCTCAACAAAGCGGTTCTGGTGCGCGTAGCTGACGGGCGTGTCTTTGTAAATGACGCCGAAGTTGTCATCACCGACGTCGAAGCCACCAACGGTGTCATCCACGTCATCGACACCGTCCTTCTGCCCCCCACGGACTATACGGTCAAAAGCGGTGATTCCCTGTACCACATCGCTGCTGACTTGCTTGGCAAAGGTCGCCGCTACACAGAGATCGTGGCCCTGACCAATGCCATGCACGAGGTAGACGCGTCCTACCCGATGGTTGAGCACCCGAGCCTGATCCGCGTTGGCTGGAAGCTGGCCATTCCGGGTGGTGCGGCTGCGCCTGCTGAGGAACAGGCCATGCCTGCGGAAGAAGCAATGCCTAGCATCGTTGACATTGCCGTGGCCGATGGGCGCTTCACAACCCTCGTTGCTGCACTTCAGGCCGCTGAGCTTGTCGAGACGCTGCAGGGTGCGGGGCCGTTCACCGTCTTTGCTCCCACCGATGACGCTTTTGCCAAGCTGCCCGAGGGCACCGTTGAGGGTCTGCTGGCTGACATCCCGGCGCTGACCGACATCCTTCTCTACCACGTCGTACCGGCCAAGGTTCTGGCTGCGCAAGTGGTTGAGTTGGACAGCGCGGACACAGTTCTGGGCAAGCCGGTAGCCATCAGCGTCGAGGACGGCAAGGTGATGGTCAATGACTCCGAAGTCCTGATCACGGACATTGAGGCCAGCAATGGCGTCATCCACGTGATCGATGCCGTGCTGATCCCGCCGGCTGAGGAAGTCGTTGAAGAGACCATCGTGGACATCGCCGTAGCAGACGGTCGCTTCACCACGCTTGTTGCCGCTCTCCAGGCCGCTGAGCTTGTCGAGACGCTGCAGGGCGCGGGGCCGTTCACGGTCTTTGCTCCAACTGATGATGCTTTTGCCAAGCTGCCCGAAGGCACCGTTGAGGGCCTGCTGGCGGACATCCCGGCGCTGACTGACATCCTTCTCTACCACGTCGTACCGGCCAAGGTTCTGGCTGCGCAAGTGGTTGAGCTGGACAGTGCGGACACAGTTCTGGGCAAGCCAGTATCCATCATGGTCGAGGGTGGCGAGGTGATGGTCAATGACTCCAAGGTTGTCATCACGGACATTGAGGCCAGCAATGGCGTCATCCACGTGATCGACGCCGTGCTGCTCCCGCCATCAGAGTACGAGGTTGTGGCTGGCGATACGCTGTACAAGATCGCTGCCAGGCTTCTCGGCGATGGGGCGCGGTACATGGAGATCGTAGAGCTAACCAATGAGATGCACGAGATGGACAGCAGCTATCCGCTGATTGAGAACCCGAACGTGATCAACGTCGGCTGGAAGCTAGCCATTCCGTAGACTCTCGATTGTGACAACCGCATAGTAGCAACGAAACAAGCCTCCCCTCAAGGGGAGGCTTGCTGCTATCTGGGATGGTCCGCTACCCTAGGCCTTCTCGGACTCCTGGCACTCAGGCTGGAGCGGCAAGCGCAGGTTGCGTTGATCGGAGCTGCGACTCAGCATTCGCAGCGAACAGGCCCTCAGCCAAGTGGCGCGCTACTGTGCTGGGTTCACCACATGGCCCAGGAACAGGATGCTGCCTGTCTCAATGTCGCGGATCAGGAACAGGAATGGGCGGTCGACTCTGACCTCAATGGGCTGTGCCGGAGCAGCGGTCAGTTCCATCACCACCGCTGTGGCGGCTGCCGCCTCGGTTCCTTCTTCGTCCACGGCGACGAAAGCCTTGTGGTAGACATCGCTGATGAAGAGGTCGCGATCGCCGGTCATACCGCTAAAGTCAGCCGCCCCACCAAAGGCTTCGGTCATGCCCAACCTTGTCAGGGCCTGCTTCAGACGGAAGCCTGACTCGAAGGTGAACTTGGGCATGGTCAGCTGTACCCGCGTGTAGTGCAGATCAGCGACAACCTTCGCCCATTGCTCTGCGTCCAGGCTGGTTGCCCAGTCGCGGAATGTCCCCTCGTTGGGCACCAGCATGACCATCGATAGCTCCCCACCCAGGTACGGCAGCTCAATGGCCTGGTAGCCCTCGCCTGCAGCGTAGCCCAGGCGCTCGCTCTGCGTCATCAACGGCACCATGACCTGCCCGCCGTCCAGCAAGTGGAAGGGACCCTCCTGGGTTGCCTCCTCCTCAAAGGGATACAACCAGGCCGCATTGAAGTAGATGGCGTTGCTCAGCACCAGCCGCGTGTCCGTGCTGATGGACCCGGCAGGGAGCAGGTCCTTGATCTTGTCTTCGGTCTGCTGTTCCACCCATTCGTTGATGATTTGCCGCGATGCCTCAGGCGCACCAACAAAGTCCAACACTCGCAGCCCCGCACCATAGTTCTCAGCCAGTTTGTCCAGGAAGGCGGCCAAGAATGCGTAGCCGTCCTGTCCCCACAGCGCATTGGCGATGCGCAGGCGGAATCGCTGTTGCGGATCAAGCTGCGCCCCGCGAGAGGCCAATGCCGCCTCCAAAGCATTGAAGGCTCTGTGAATCTCGTCCTCTGGAAGGTCAAAGTGCAGTGCTTCCGCCATTTGCTGCGCGGTCTGGCCTCGCGCCCCGGCATAGGTCATGGCCAGCGCAAGCGAGATGCTGTACGGAGAGTAGAACAGGTTTGCCTTCTCGTCGAACAGCAGACTGTACAGGTCAAAGGCAAACGCGCTGTTGCCCTCGATGAGCTGTGGCACTTGGGCCTCTTCCAGTGCCAGCGGCGTCTGCCGTGGCTTGTCAGACGCAATCACGTCGGCCTGCACGGTGCTGCCCCCGGGCGTCTGCGCGGCGCAGCCGCCGAGGGTCGCAACCACCAGGCCAAGCCCTACCAGGGCCAATAGCACTCTCTGCATCGAACGGCCTCCTTCCGCTGCACGTCACGGTAGTGTATGCATTATAGCCGAACTCGGCGTTGACATGCTGCTCTGCTATGACAACGTTTCCGGACGCTCTTCGGTTCCTGGCGGGCGCGTCGCCATGGCCGGGCGCCGCCGTTCATTGACAGCCCATGAGCCCTCCACTATAATGACGCCCGTTGCCCGCAGCCGACGGGATCGCAGCTTCGTTCAACGCTTGGGGCGGCGATCCGCTGGTTGAGCTTTTGAGATCGGACGCCATGCGGCCTGCGACAGCCACACCGACACGAAGTGACGGTTTCCTGCTGTGTCGGGAAATGGCACCTTGGAGAGACTGGTGACGCGAGAGGGACGGGTAGCTCGTGTCGCGGGCGTGGTGGTGGACGCTGAGTTCCCCTCCGGCGACCTGCCGGCCATCCACAGCGCCCTGCGCATCGAGCAAGATGGAGAGAAGCTGCTGGTTGTCGAGGTGCAGGAGCATATCAGCCCCTTCACCGTTCGAGGCATTGCCATGAGCAGCACCTCCGGGCTGCGCCGAGGGTTGGCAGTACTGGACACGGGGCAGCCTATAAGCGTGCCGGTGGGCCCATCGACCTTGGGTCGGATGTTCAACGCTCTGGGGGAGCCGGTCGATGGCGGCCCCGACCTCCCTGCCGTGCCACGCCGTGCCATCCATAGCGCCTCGCCGCCCCTGCGAGAGCAGCGCGTGGCCGACGAGGTCTTTGTCACCGGGGTCAAGGCGATTGATCTGCTGACGCCCTATCCCCGCGGGGGCAAGATCGGCCTGTTCGGTGGTGCTGGTGTGGGCAAGACCATGCTCATCATTGAGCTCATTCGCAGCACCATCCGGCGGCACTCTGGCATCGCACTATTCGCCGGCGTTGGCGAGCGCAATCGTGAGGGCAACGAGCTGTGGCTGGAGATGAAGCGCAGCGGCGTGCTGGACAGCACTATCCTGGTCTTTGGGTCAATGGATGAGCCGCCAGGAGCGCGCCTGCGCGCCCCTCTCACCGCATTGACCATGGCTGAGCACTTTCGCGAACAGGAGCGCCGCCAGGTACTGCTCTTCATGGACAACACCTTCCGCTACATCCAGGCTGGGGCGGAGGTCTCTGCGCTGCTGGGGCGCCTGCCCAGCGCCGTCGGCTACCAGCCCACGCTCAACAGTGAGATGGGCGAACTGCAGGAGCGCATTGCCACCACCAGCCGCGGCAGCATCACCTCTGTACAGGCGGTGTACGTCCCGGCAGATGATCTCACTGACCCAGCAGTGGTGGCTGCCTTTGCCCACTTGGATGCGATTACAGTGCTCTCGCGACGCCAGGTCCAACAGGGCTTTTACCCGGCCATCGACCCTTTGCAGTCGAGCAGCAAGCTGCTGGCGCCCGGTGTTGTCGGGCGCGAGCACGATTCCATTGCCCAACAGGTCAAGGCGCTTCTGGCGCGCTATGAAGAACTGCAAGACATCATCGCCATTCTGGGAATTGACGAGCTCAGCCCGGAAGATCGGCTCGCCGTGCAGCGCGCGCGCAGACTGCAGCGCTTCCTCACGCAGCCTTTCTTCGTTGCGGAACAGTTCACCGGAATGCCGGGCCGCTTTGTGCCGCTGGAGGAGACGCTGCGTGGTTTCCGCGAGATCCTTGAGGGGCGGCACGACGGCCTGCAGGAGCAGGCTTTCTACATGGTCGGTACCATAGCCGATGCGCAGGCAAAAGCGCGTCAGCTCGAAGGGGCACACTGATGCTTTCCCCCATCAGGACCGTGCCTTTGGCAGGCTGAAGGGTCATGAGTGCTAAGTTTGCTCCACTGCAACTCGAGGTCGTCACCATCAGCGGCCCGTTTCTCAAAGCCATGGGTGTCCGTTGGGTCAAAGTGGCGCTGGCTGATGGCATAGCCATTGGCATCTGGCCTGGTCACGCTCCCCTCTTGGCAGAGACCGTGAGCGCCCCCCTGGAGTATGCCGACGCGCGCGGTGTGCATGAGGTCTTGCTGAGAGATGGCATCCTGCATGTCGAGGGCGGCCAGGTCACCATCTACACCACGCCGGAAGCGGTTGGAGTGGAGGGTGACAAGTCGAGCGAGGACGATGGCGACGCCGCACAAACGTAGCGTGTGGCCGGGGGCACTGCGCGGCGCGCTGCGCGTGAGCACGCTAGGCTGGGAGCTGGCCGTGCCCATCGCGGGTGGCGCGCTGCTGGGCTACATGCTCCATGGTCGCTACCACAGCGGCCCATTGGTGACGGTTGCGCTCGTGTTCCTGGGGGCCATCGTTGGCGCCTACAATGTCTGGCGGCAACTCAAGCTTGAGCTTGGCCGCGACGGGCGCAGCAATCAGCGGGCATCGATGGAGGATAGCACACCGTGATGCCCGTGCTCTGGTTCATCGCTGGCGCTCTGTCGGCAGCCCTGCAGTCCTTGACCTGGTGGTGGACCGTCGCTCTTCTGGGACCCAGGAGTGGCCAGAGAGTGCTGCTGTTGGTGTGGGCCGGTGTCGTGCTTCGCAGTGCGCTGGTCGCCGCCGTTGTTGCGGCTGCGGCGGATCGCGGGCTGCCACTTGTCGCATGGACAGTGGCTGGCTTTGGCCTGGGACATCTCACCCTGACCAGAATGATTTGGCAGCGGCTGGCCAAGCGCAAGCCAGTCATGCAGACCTAGGAGATGGATGGAATGGAAGCTGTCTTCCCGCAAGTTGTGCTGCGCATCTTCGGCATCCCGATACGCGATACGGTGATATCCACTTGGGTGATGATGATTGCCGTGAGCGCGCTGGTCTATTTGCTGCAGCGCCGACAGCCCGACGCGCTGGGGATGGTTGTGGAGTTTGTGCTCGACACGGGCGTCAGCATCATGAGGCGCTCTGCCGAGCCCTATCTGCCGCTGTTGGGCAGCCTGACCATCTTCATCGCCGTGTCAAACGCCTTTGGCGCAGTGCCCGTGTTCGTCGCCCCGACGCGCGACATCAACACCCCTCTGGCCTTGGCATTGGTCGTCGGAGGCGCCGTTCACTACTACGGAGTGCGTGAGAAGGGGCTGGGGGGCTATCTCAGGGCCCTGGCCAATCCCATCTTCACCCTGCCCTTGGAGTTGATCGGCCAGGTCAGCCGCACGCTGTCGCTGACGCTGCGCCTTTTCGGCAACGTGATCAGCACCGAAATCATCGTTGCCGTTGTGTCTTCGCTGGTACCACTCGTTGTGCCGCTGGTATTCGTTGCCTTTAGCATGTTCACCGGTGCCCTGCAGGCGTACATCTTCACAGTGCTGGCTGCAGTGTACATCGGGTCTGCGGTAGCCTCCGACTAGAGAAGCAAGGCGGAAAAAGAAAGGAAGCAAGCATATGGATTCGGGAACCCTCGTTGTGCTGGTCACGATTGTCGTCTCTGCACTCACCATCCTGCTCGGCACCATCGTGCCGGCAGTGGTCGAAGGACGGGCAGTAATGAAGGCCATGGATGGGATGATCCGTCAGCCGGAAGTGGCCGATGACCTGCGCGCCACGTTGTTTATCGCCATGGCGCTGCTAGAGTCGACAGCCATCTACGTGCTGCTGATCTGTCTGATCTTGATCTTTGCCAACCCGCTCGTCGACCGCCTCTTCTAGGAGGTGGCCGATGCTGAACCTGGATCCGATCACCATTGCCTTCCAGATCGTCAATTTCCTTGTCCTAGCCTTTGTCTTGCAGAGGCTGCTCTTCAAGCCGACACTGGAGCGCGCAGCGCAGCGGGCCGGGGCGCAGGAGAAGTTGCAGCAAGAGCTGGCCGAGGAGCGGGAGAAGGTGGCCGCGCTGCGTGCCGAAATGGAGCAGATGCGGCAGGGAGCCGAGGAAGAGGCGCAGACCATCCGCTCGGACGCGCAATCGCTGGCCGAAACAGAGCGGGAGCAGTTGCTGGGGCAGGTGCAGGCCGAGGCTGAACAGATACTATCCCAGGCGCAGGCCGACGCGGCGCGCGTGCGCCAGCGGGCTTTGGCCGAGTCGCGCGATCAGCTGGTGGATGCCATCCTAGGCATCAGCGGAACCGTCATCGCACAGACCGCGCCAGCCGAAGTGCACGAGCGGCTGGTGAGCGGCCTGAGCGAGCGTATTCGCGACATGGGACGCGCCGAGATGCAGCGTGTGGAGGCCATCCGCCGCTCCTTGGGCACGCGGGAGCCCATTGCGCACATTGCCACCGCTCGCGAGCTATCGGTGGAGCAGCGTGCCCAGCTAGCGCAGATGCTCACGGCGTTGGCGGACCGCCATGTAGCGCTCGAACTCGAGACTGACCCCGGTCTGGTAGCGGGCGTGCGCGTCCGCTTGGGGGACACAGTGATGGACAATTCGATTTCCGGTCAGCTTGCCGTGCTGCGAGAGCAGGTACGAGACGCACTGGATGAGCGGGCTGGCAGTGGCTGACAAGAAGCCTGACCTCGCAGGTGTTCTGCGTGTCATGCGCGAGGAGCTGCAGCGAGCGGAGCGCGGTGTGCGGTTCGAAAAGGTCGCACCCTTGCAGCAGATCCGGGATGCGGTGGCGGTGCAATCCGCTCGGGCAGAGATGCAGACCGATACCCAGGCCCTGTTGAGCATTCTTCGTCAGAAGGCTGCAGGGCTGTCGATCCAGACCCGTTTCTACGGCGTGGGGACGGTGCAGCGCATTGGCAGCGGCGTGGCAACGCTTTCGGGTCTGCCAGGCGCCGCCACCGAAGAGCTGGTGACATTCCCCACCGGCGTGCAGGGCATGGTGCTGAACCTGGATCACGAGTCCATCGATGTGATCCTGCTCGGTTCCGAGCAGGGCATCCAGGGCGGTGACCTGGTGACCCGCACGGGACGCCGTTTGCGCGTCCCGGTGGGGCGGCAGTTGCTGGGACGTGTGGTGAACCCGCTGGGCCAGCCGCTGGATGATCTGGGCCCTGCTCAGCAAGCTGAGCTGCGCTACTTGGAGCGAACGGCGCCGCGCATCATCGAGCGCGCCCCAGTGGACACACCCCTGCACACCGGGATCAAGATCATCGACGCTTTGGTGCCCATTGGCCGTGGCCAGCGTGAGCTGATCATTGGGGACCGACAGCTGGGCAAGAGCAGTCTGGCGCTGGACACCATTCTGCGGCAAAAGGGCGATGACGTATCTTGCGTGTACGTTGCCGTCGGCCAAAAGAAGAGCTCGGTGGTGCAGGTAGTGAATACACTGCGCGATCACGGTGCCCTGCCGTACACCACCGTGGTTGTCAGCAGCCCGGACGATCCCCCCGCCCTGCGCTATCTGGCACCTTACGCTGGATGTGCAATGGCCGAGTTCCTGATGGATACAGGCCAGGACGTCCTGGTGGTGTACGATGACCTTTCCAAGCATGCAGATGCCTACCGTGAGCTGAGCCTGTTGCTTCGCCGCCCGCCCGGCCGCGAAGCCTATCCCGGCGACATCTTCTACCTGCACGCACGGCTTCTGGAGCGCGCCTGCAAGCTTGGGCCTCAATTGGGTGGGGGGTCACTGACTGCGCTGCCCATCGTCGAGACCCAACAGGGCAACATCGCCTCGTATATCGCCACCAACCTGATTGCCATCACCGATGGCCAGATTGTGCTGGATGCCGAGCTCTTCAATCAAGGGGTCAAGCCTGCCGTCAACGTCGGCCTTTCTGTGTCGCGCGTTGGGGGCGCTGCACAGTCGTCGGTCATGAGGGCTCTGGCTGGCAACCTGCGGCTTGAGCTGGCGCAGTTCGAAGAGGTGTCGCGGTTTGCACGCTTTGGAGCCGAGGTGGAGGAAGCGACACGATTGCAGATTCTGCGCGGGCAGAGACTGCGAGCGGCTCTGGCGCAGCCCCCCAATGAGCCGCTGTCGCTGGCCGACGAGGTGCTGGTCCTGCAGGCTGCCAGCGGGGGCTACATGGACGGCATTCCTCTGCCAGCCATCCCGGCCTTTGAGAGTCAGCTGCTGGATTATGCCAGAAGCAGTCAGCCAGAGCTGTACGCTGAGCTTGCCCGCGGGAGCGAGTTCGATGATCAGATGCAGGATCAGCTGCGGGCGCTGCTCTCAGACTATCTGGCCACAGATGCTTGGCTGCCAGCGGAGCAGAGTTACGGGGTGCGGTCGGAGACGTAGCGGTCGCTGAGGAAGGGCCGACTGGAGTGAGAGGGGAGGGGCCCGATGAAGATGGTCATGGCCGTAGTGCCCAAAGAAGAAGCGAACACCGTGCTCGGTCAATTGGTTGAGGCCGGACACACCGCGACCTTCGTGGAGAGCAAGGGCGGCGTGCTCCGCCAGTCGAGCCAGGCCCTTTTCATCGTGGTGCGCGACGAAGACTTGGACCAGGTGTTGCAGGCGATCAACAGTTCCTGCCGCTCTGCACTGACACTGACGGGAGACGAGGAAGCTGCTCCTTCCCAGAGCACGCTGATTGGCGGCGCTGTGGTGTTCGTTTGGGAGTTGGAGCGCTTTGAAAGGTTCGGCGCCTATGGAGGAAACGAAGCGCCTGAGTGCGCGTCTGGACAACATACGGGCGGTTGAGCCCATCCTCAGCGCGCTGCGAACCATTTCGCTCGGCGCGCGCACGGTCGCGCTGAAGAAGGCAGAAGGCGTCACACGGTTTCAACAAGGCTTGGAACGAGTTGTGGCGCTTGCTTGTGCGTCCATGGGTGCCGATTCGCGGCTCTACTTCAAGCCGCGCAGCGCACAGCACAGCGTGCAGCTGTTGGTGGTCGGCACTGAACGCGGTCTGTGCGGCACCTTCAACGAATCGCTGTTGTCGTATGTGGATCAGGTGTGGCAAGAGCTTGGCACCGCTGGCGCCAGCATCAATCTTGGGGTGCTTGGATCAAGGGCCGAGCGTGCCCTTCGCAGCCACGGGCTGACGCCCGTCTGGTCCGGGCGCCTGTCCCTGACAGCACTGCCGCCGCCCAGCCTGGCTCACGGGCTGGTGTCAGATTGGCTGCAAGCTTACAGAGAAGGTCGGATCGGCCGCGTCGAGGTGGCTTACAACGCCTACCGTGGACTGGCTGCATACCAACCCAGCCGCGTCCAACTGCTGCCGCTGGAGCTATCAGTAACTTCAGGGGCTGCTAGCAACCTTGAGACCATTGTCGAGACCGATCGCCAGCGCCTGCTCGAGCATGCACTGAGGCTGTGGTTGTCTGCCAAGTTGTATGGGATCTTGCTCGATTCGGCGGCTTCGGAGCATACGGCGCGCTACCAGTTGATGGATGGCGCTGCTGAGAACGCGCAGCGTTTGATCGAAGAGCTCACCCTGTTCCTGCAGATGGCCCGTCAGGAGGCCATCACCTCCGAGATGCGGGACTTGGCCAGTGGTGCCGGCCTGCTGGGCTCTCTTCCCGATTAGCCCCACAGCAATCCTCAGTCTCCGATTCGGATTTGACAACGTCCGAGCAAGGCCTATAATCTAGATGCGTTTTGCATATAGATGCGTGACGCGATTAATGTTGCGGGATCAGTTGAGATCTTGCCTCACAGCACAACAGGGGCCAGCTGGGTCTCCCTACGTGGCCTACGCTTCATGGGGGTTCACCCCTCGAACGGGCGGACAGGGACGTGATGACCATTGCGGGCGCGATCAGTGCGGCCGACCTCTGATCCGTGTGCCAATAGGCGCTGTGAGATGATAGCAAGCGACAACTGGCCTTGGGAGTGGATGACGTGATCGTAGCGATCGCCAGTGGCAAGGGGGGTACGGGCAAGACGACAGTGGCGGTGAACCTCGCCCTCTCTCTCGCGCCTGACCCTGGGAAACCGGCAAGTACCTCAGTGCACCTGCTAGACTGTGATGTGGAGGAGCCCAACGCGGCGCTGTTCCTGCACCCGGAGATCCAACAGCGCCGCGCCGTGGGCGTGCTGGTGCCGGAGATAGATTTCGCCAAGTGCACCTACTGCGGTCGCTGCGCAGAGGTGTGTCAGTACAATGCCATCGCCGTGGTGCAGCAGAAGGTGCTGTTCTTTCCCGAACTGTGTCACGGCTGCGGCAGTTGCACGCTGAATTGCCCTGAGGGGGCTATCCGCGAAAGGCTGCGGGCTAGCGCTGTGCTCGAGCGCGGCACCGTGGGCCAGAGACTGTCCTTTGCCCAGGGCACTCTCAACGTGGGCGAAGCCATGGCGGCGCCAGTGATCCGCCAGCTCAAGCAGTGGGCCATCCCCAAGCGCACGCGACGGGCACTGGTCATCCTGGACGCACCGCCGGGCACGGCCTGCCCGGTCGTGGAGGTGATGTCCGGTTGCGATATGGTGCTGATGGTCACCGAGCCGACGCCCTTTGGCCTGCATGACCTGCGCCTGGCGGTGCAGGTAGCGCGCGGCGAGATGGGTCTGCCTGTTGCAGTGGTGATCAACCGCGATGGCGTGGGTGACAGAGGCGTGGAGAGCTTTTGCGCTGCTGAGGACATACCGGTACTGATGCGCATTCCCATGGATCGCAGGATTGCCGAGGCCTACTCCGACGGCAAACCGATGGTGGAGGCCATTCCCGAGTACCATCCGCGCTTTCGTGAGCTCTATGATCGCATGAGGGAGGTGGCCGCGCCGTGAAACAGTTGGTAACCCTCAGCGGCAAGGGCGGCACCGGCAAGACTAGCGTCACAGCTGCCCTGGCTCACCTGGCTGCACAAGAAGCGTCGATCGTTGTTGCCGACGCGGATGTGGATGCGGCCAATCTGGAATTGGTCCTCCAGCCCACTCCAGTGGAGGAGCACGCATTCATTTCGGGCAGTCTGGCCATAGTGGATGCGTCACTTTGCACCGCCTGCGGCCGCTGTGCCGAGGTGTGCCGCTTCGAGGCGGTGATTTCGGACGGCGACAGCTACCATGTTGAGCCCATAGCTTGCGAAGGTTGCGCTTCCTGTTTCCACCAGTGCCCCGCGCAGGCGATTCGTTTGCAGCCGCGCCATTCGGGCCAGTGGTATCGCTCTGATACGCCCTATGGACCGCTCTTTCATGCGCGTCTCTTTGCTGGGCAAGAGAACTCGGGCAAGCTCGTGACACTGGTGAAGCAACAGGCGCGGCTTCTGGCGCTGGACCGCAGGGCGCACTTTTTGCTTGTAGACGGCCCACCTGGCATCGGCTGCCCTGTCATCTCCGCTACGTCTGGCGCTGATCTGGCTCTGCTTGTCGTGGAGCCGACGGTTTCTGGCATCCACGACCTGCAGCGGATACTGGATACGACGGAGCATTTTCAGGTACAGTCGGTTGTGTTGATCAACAAGGCTGATCTGAACGCGCACAGGGCACAGGAGATTGCATCTTTCTGCGCGGCCCGC
>Ga0180438_10004255_pt1 | contig 20759 bp, 21 predicted proteins | sample SS_ome_12_FD_132455 | JGI IMG/M metagenome (GOLD analysis project Ga0180438, IMG submission 132455) | Hypersaline lake sediment archaeal communities from the Salton Sea, California, USA - SS_3_D_2 metaG | ecosystem: Environmental > Aquatic > Non-marine Saline and Alkaline > Hypersaline >... | reverse complement strand
AGGGCCTTGGCAACCTGTGGTGAACGACTGTCGAGGAGTCATCAGCCTAGGTATCAGATAGATAAGGCACCGCTGATTGCGAATTTTACAGACCACGAGGCTCTGTTTCACGACTCAGAGAAGAACTTCGAGGAGATCCTCAGCCCATTGACAGGTGAATTCAGATGGTTTTTCGGCAGAGTCTACAATACGTGGTTCATATCTGTCGATGCTGAATTGTACTATTCAATGATTAGGTCCTGTCGGCCCAACCTGATCATTGAAATAGGCTCTGGACACAGTACGCATTTTGGCATGGATGGAGTGAATGCCAACCAGAAAGGCCGCATAATTAGTATTGATCCCGCTCCCCGGATAGAGCTGCCTAAGACGGTTGCACATATGAGGTCGAAGGTACAAGACGTGGATGTGGGCCTCTTTGCAGAACTCCGTGAGGGCGACATACTGTTTATAGATTCAAGCCATACTACCGAGGAGGCACTGTATCATTGCAGGCGAATTCTACCCATCCTTCAGCCGGGTGTAATCATCCACCACCATGATTTCTTCTGGCCTTACCGCGCTTATCACGAAGATGACCCTTTGACCTATGGGGAGCCTGATGTACTCTTAGAGTTTTACTTGGACAATCAGAAGAGTTTTGAGGTGATTACTTGTGCGTCATATGTGAGACACAAGAACGTGGAGTTGGTAAGGCGATTGGTGAAGTCATATAAGTGGAATCAAGGGAAGATCCCGGGGTCTCTGTGGACAAGGAAGAAGGTGTAAGGTGTTCCTCACCACGTGAGAGTCTCGGCGGCGTGCCTTGAGACTGGTGTGTTTGCTTTCTGGTGGAGCTTTTGCATTTGTTACCAATGAAGTGGAGCAAAGGGAAGAATCAGACTGATGCTGGATGCTGGTTTCTGGATACTGAATGGTGGATAGAAGTGGGGGGCTTCAAGCTCTGGGTTCAGCGTTGAATGGTGAACAGGGGCTGCTCATGGCCAGGCGGACGTCACTTTTCAGAGCAACACTCAATGGTGAACGGGGAAGGGTAACATGAGACTGGCGGTATTTAGCGGCCAGTACTTTGTGTTTGATGGCAAGAATTATTCAACAGATGAGGCCTTTGTCAAATTCATCGCCTCCTTTCATCGTTATTTTGAGAAGATAGTCTTTTGCGATCCGGTTTCACGACAGAAGGAGACGCAAGCTTATGTGCTAAACTCGGCAAAGGCAGAAGTGTGCCCGCTACCTCATTTCAGTGTCTATTCTTTCTGGAAGAATGTGGTTTTCATTTATCCCAGGGTTTATCGGATAATCAGAGACAACATTTCCGGTTGGGACGTTGTTTGGCTCAATGCCCCACATCCGGTGAGCCTGATGTGTGCTATCGTTTGCAAAAGGTCAGGTAAGCCCTTCTTCCTGTTCATTAGGCAGAATCTAAAAGTACAGGTTGGATATAGGAACCAAGGTATTACGAAGACTTTGGCCACCGTAGCGGCAACTTTGCTGGAGACGGTTTTTCGCCGTCTTTTTTCGGACTGCTTGACCTTTGCCGTAGGAGGAGAGATCTTTGAAAGATATAGAAAGACAGGAAAAGCAGTTCACAAGACTGCGGTTTCCCTAATTTCTGAGAAGGAGATTCCACACGCGAGCTTCCACCATCAAGCTTGTCACCAGAGGGGAAAAACACTGTTGAGTGTGGGGAGACTTGACCCGGAAAAGGGCGTTATTTACCTCATCGAAGCAGTTGACAGGCTAGTAGCCGACGGAAAGGCAGATATCATTTTAAACATAGTAGGAACCGGCACGGAAGAAAGGAGTTTGCGGCGGCAAGTCAGCAAACGTGGATTAGAGAATAATGTTCATTTTGTTGGTTACGTCAGCCATGGGCCTCAATTATTCAATTTGTACAGGCAGAGTGACATCTATATTCAGCCGTCCTTAACCGAAGGCTGGCCTCAGACTATGTTCGAGGCTATGGCTTGCGGGGTTCCTGTAGTGGCCGCCAGAGTGGGCGGGCTACCCTTTCTGATTGAGCACGAGGAAAATGGGCTACTGGTCAATCCTGCCTCACCGCTGGGGATATGTGAGGCGGTGGAGCGGATACTTGGCAATGCCCAGCTTCGAGGCCGCTTGGTTGGGAACGGTTTGGCAACTGCCAGGAGGCATTGCCTTGAAGTTGAAAGGGAGAAGATAATGGGCCATATTCATCGACTTGTCGATGAACGTCAGGGTACGAGAAACGCGAAGTCAAGCCTATGAAGGCTTGGCTTGGCAGAGAAACGCCATGAGAATCGCATTTGTTCCAGGGGCATTGGACACACTCAGCGGTGAGTACTTTCCCCATCTAGTTCACATGCAAGAAAACATCACGGCATTGAAAAGGCGGCTTGACGTTAATCTCATAACCGCCAGTCGGGCCAATGCGTGGTATATGAAACTGCAGAAGAGTAAGCTTTATAGAATCGCGAGTCATGACTGTCTGCATAGCATAAGACGATGTCTTAATATGTTGTTTTTCGTATTGGTATATAGGGAGCTAAGGAGACATGTTGATTGTCACCGAAATGATCTTTTTCTGGTAAGGTTCTGCCCGTCCAACTACCTAATTAACAGCTATCTTCATTCCAAAGGCTGTAAAATCTTGCTGGAGACACATGCGCTGGCACATGTTGAAAGAAGGAAATACGGCCAAGATCGTGTTTGGCCATTGCACTTCAGGGTCATAACCTACCTAGAGAAAAGGATTCTGAGCTGGGCTCATCGGATTACCGCAGTGTCACAATCCCTGAAAGACTCCTTGGTACGCTTAGGTGTTAATGAGCAAAGAATCCATGTTGTCCACAATGGTATTGATCCGGAGAAATTTGACTACACTATAGATCCGAAGGAAATCGTGACACAATACTGTCTTAAGGATAGGCTCGTCGTAGGATTTGTGGGAAGTTTTGCACGATACCACGGATTTGACCTGTTGCTTGATGTTGGGGAAAATCTTCAAAGAAAATGGCGCAATGTAGCCTTTTTCTTAGTGGGAAAGAATGTTCATGGATCAGACAATCCAATGGAGGCGGTTTGTAGACGGGGACTTGGGGAGCTGTTTATATTTGCCGGAGAAGTACCTCATGCAAGAATTCCATTGTACATTGCCGCGATGGATATAGCAATGATACCAGATTTCAATACCTATGGATCACCCATGAAGCTCTTTGAATATATGGCTATGGGGAAACCCATCGTGGCTCCAGACGTTCCACCAATTAGGGATGTTGTTGAAGATGGGAGGACGGGAGTCCTGTTTGAAAGAGGAAATGCGGCCCAAGCCCAAAAAGCAATTGAGAGACTCATAGAGAATGGGCACCTAAGGCAAGACCTGGGGCGAAAAGCGTGCGCCGAAGTGGTAAGGTCCTATACTTGGGATCAGAACGCTGAAAGGATAGCAAAGATAGCTCAGAGCATGATTTGAGAAGTGCAGTTTAAGAAGACTGGGTGTCTGATTTCCGCTAAAGGGAAAAATGCCATTGGCGACTCCTTCTATATCGGTATTTATTGTAAACTATAACACTCGTGTTCTTCTTGAACAGTGCCTGAAAGCCATATTTTCTACGAGGGGGCATCTTGAGATTGAGGTGTTCGTCGCCGACAACAACTCTACAGATGGAAGTCCAGAGATGGTAAGGGCATGTTTTCCTCACGTATCTGTGACCACGTATTGCAAAAATGCTGGATACACCAGAGCGATAAATCCGCTGCTAGCTTCGGGCAAGGGGGAATATTACCTACTTCTCCATGCTGATGTGGAATTGCTGCCTAATACGCTTAGCCGATTTGTGGAATTCTTTGAATCGGAGTCTCAAGCGGGCATACTTGGCGGAAACCTTCACTATCCCGATGGTACTCCCAATCCCTGCGAAATATTGTTTCCCAGTTTTAAAAATGACCTACTGTCTTTTGCTGTACGACTCTTTAGGAAATTGCCCGCCGGAACAAAGTTGGTGGGAAATCGAAATCCCATGGAGTGGTCTCACAAATCGACTTCCCAGGTGAATTGGGTTTGGAACGCTTGTATGATCGTTCGGCGGAAGGTTTTCCAAGAAGTGGGCTATTTCGATGAAAAGTTCTTCGTTTGGTATGCCGACTGGGATCTATGTAAGAGGGCGGCGGATGCGGGCTGGTTGGTGTATTACCTTCATCCGGCGAGAGCGATCCACTACGAACGCCAGAGCTTTGCCCAAGAGGACATTCCCATGGAGGAGGTTCGCTACAAGGTTGACGGGTGGTACAGTGGAACCCGGCAAATCCGGGATCGGCAGACGTTTCTGAAGAAACACAGTAGTCCGGCATCCATCTACGGTGTGAAGACCATATATCTCATCGAATATGCATTGCGCCTCTGGCTGATTTTGGTTAACCTCCTCTGTCGAAAGGCGATCTTTAAAGGAGCCTCCTTTCAACTGAAAGGTTGTATCCAGAGGATTCAGGCCATCCTGAATGCTTAAGCCGGACGAGTCCCGACTGAGAGCCTTCTTGTTAACTCACATCCCGGCACCTAGCGTCGAGAATCTGGTGACAGGCGCGGAGGCCACAGTGAGTCCAGTTTCCGCAGCAGTGAATCGCAAAGTAACATGGCCACACGGAAAGAAGTTCGCCTTTACGGTTTTTGACGATACTGATAGGGCGACCCTGGACAACATCCGTCCTATATACTCCTTTCTGTCGAAACTCGGCTTCCGGACAACCAAGTCTGTGTGGCCTGTGCGAGGGAACCAAGAGCCAGTCAACCCAGGAGCTACTTGTGCCGATAGGGACTACCTGTTGTGGTTGCTGGAACTGCAACAATCTGGTTTCGAAATCGGCTATCACATGACGACCTATCACACAGCCCTACGTGAGGAAATCAAGGACGGCCTTGAGAAGTTTCGCCAATTCTTCGGACGTTATCCAAGCTCAATGGCCAACCATGTCGGCTGTAGTGAGAACGTCTACTGGGGTGACTCTCGGTTCACAGGACTGAATCGATTTGTTTACAATCTACTTACGGGCTATCAGCAACACAACAAATATCGAGGACATGTTGAAGGCGATCCACGTTTTTGGGGCGATGTTTGCCGAGCTAAGATCAAATACGTGCGCAACTGGACTTTTCCTGACATAAACACAATGAAGGCTTGCCCAATCATGCCTTATCATGATCCAAAGAGGCCATATGTTAACTACTGGTTTGCCTCTTCAAAAGCCGGCAACGTAGAGCTCTTCAACGGCTGTATGGCCGAACACAACCAAGAGCGGTTAGAGCGAGAAGGCGGACTATGTATAATCTACACCCACTTCGCCTTTGGATTCTATGAGAACGGCCAACTCAATCCCAGGTTCAAAACACTGATGCAACAGCTCAGTGAAAGAAACGGCTGGTTTGTGCCGGTTACCACCCTACTGGATTTCCTATTGGAGCATAGCGGTAATACTACCATAAGTGACGCAGACCGGAAGCGCCTGGAACGGCGCTGGCTGCGGCATATGATGTGGTACCGCCTTCGTGCCATGTATCGGCATATGAACTGATTCACCCTGATGGTGTCGCAAGCTGTGGGATTGCCGACTAAACCTTGATTCAGGCAAGGTCAGGAATACTGCATTCGGTCCCGGTTTTCCGGATCTGCATAGAAGACAGTCAACAATGGACCCTCTGGTCAGTGTTATTATTCCAACTTACAACCGGGCTGAGTACGTCTCCCAAGCCGTACAAAGCGTCCTCAATCAGACATATGGCCAAATAGAGACAATCGTCGTTGACGATGGGTCTAGCGACAGTACTCCTGAAGTTCTGAGCAAGTATCAGGACCAAATTGACTACATGTACCAGGAAAGAAGCGAGAGGTCCAAAGCCAGAAATGAAGGGTTCCGACACTCTAAAGGTGATTTTATTGCCTTTCTGGATTCTGACGACGTGTGGCTACCGACGAAGATTGAAAAACAGGTTCGTGTCCTAAATGAATACCCTAATGTGGGCCTCGTCTATACGGGAGTGCAGTTTATTGACAGCAGGGGGGCCCCTTGCTCTCAGGAGCTTCGCTGGGATGAACCGGTTAGGGAGGCGCTATACGAAGATTTGATGACGCACAACGTCATTACCGGTTCCCTTTCTTCGATACTCGTCCTGCGCCAGTGCTTGGAAAGAGTTGGACTTTTCGATGAGTCTATGGTCGCCTGTGAGGACCTGGACCTTTACAGAAGAATCGCAAAGTATTATGGGTTCCACAAAATCGACTTGCCGTTAGTGAAGATCAGAATACATGGAGCAAACACGCAGGGGGGGTTTGCTACGATGGCCAAAGGATGGGAGACTACAATACGCAAGATATCGCAGGATACTCCCCGTGAGTTTGAATATTACAAATATGAAGCAATAATAAAAATTTTATCCAAACTCGCTGCCCTATCTAAACGAGACGCCCAGTTAGGCAGCTTTTTCTCCTTTTTGGCCGGAGCCCTTTTCCACCGGCCAAACTGGATTTTAGCATTTGGCTTATGGCAGGCTCTATTCAGGTTGAGCCTAAAGAAGTACTTTCAAAAACCACAAGGCTATGAAGACTGATGCCACAATGTCACTCGTGAGAAAATATTTGGCGCCAAGACATGGGGGAAAGGTGCCCCTCTTTACACTTTCCAAAGACAAATCTGGGGAGGTCATTTGTTCGTACACCTGGAGTCAGAAGCGATGTCGTTTCGACCCAGGTGTTCACGGAGATTGTTTCCCTGAGTTGGGGAAAACATTCCCATGGGCCCCCTCATATCGCCCCCGAGAGGGCCAAGAAAACATCGCCCATGCCATCCATTGAGTATTCGGCGGTTAAGCCGGCCGACGCCACGGGTTTGGTGAGTCTCCTAACAGATGCCTTCCACGGCTCAACCGTGAAATTCTGGCGCAACTGGTTTTCCCTCATATGGGATGAGAACCCGGCTTTCTCCCAGAATCACCCCCGTGGAGTTCTGGCAGGGCATGAGGGCAAGATAGTTGGCTTCCTCGCTTGGTTCCCGGTTATGCTGCAATTTCGCGGAGAGGAAGTGCTATCTTCTAATGGAGGCGGTTTAGCAGTACATCGCGACTTTAGAAGGAGAGGCATTGCCACGAAGTTGAGAGAACAACATCTGGATGTCTCTGGAGACACCTTCACCTTCGCCACAACAGCGGGCCCGATAACCCTGGGAATAAACAAAAAACTCGGGTTCAGATTGCTTCCCAGTAATGTTCACAGCAGGTACCATTTTTATAGCGTCTTCATCCTTGACCCAAGGGAGTGGATGAAACTCCGGTACATTTCCCATTTGTCAGGAGCACTGCCTGTTTGTAGCAGGTCCATATGCTTCCTCCTTGATCGTTATCAGTCTCTTCGCACAGCCACAGTGTGGAGCCGGTGTTCGCAAGAAACCGATCTTATCGTCAAAGAACTAGGCGAAGCAGACGCCTCCTTTGACCATTTGTGGGGCGAAACGAAGCATTACTATACCATTACAAACGTGAGAACATCCAGGGTAATAAACTGGTATCTAAATCCGAAGAATCATTCAAAGAAAAGACTTTATGCTTGTTACAAAGACAAGAAGCTCCTGGGATATATGATCTTCATTGAACGAGAGGTGAGAGGGATCAAGACACTTTTCTGTGGAGATGTCTGGTACAAGAGAGATGAATTCTGCGTGCTGGAAGAATTGTTGCGTTTCACAATCGGACAGGCGAGAAACATGGAATGCGGCGCAGTGGTCTTGCCAAATTACACAAAAGAGCTGTCTGGCCATTTCACCAGGCTGGGCCTTGCGAGGATACGAGATGACAGGAGAAATGAGTTCTATAAGGCCCCCGATTGGATGGAAAGGCTAATAAATGCAGACAACTCGTATTTTGTCTACTTTCAGGGCGATAGGGCGAAGTGACAAGGGAAAGGGCTTTCGGTTCCAGAGCGATTAGTGACAGTTACTTCTTAGACACGACACTAGAGAGATATTGTGCATATTCCTTTCATCCCACGAGGAGGTCTGTCATGAATCTGAGTCACACTGGGTGCATTGCCGATGACTTCACATATGGTGACGACCTTAGCCTGGGCGAATACGTTATAGTTGAGCCCAACGTCAAAGTGGGCAATGGCGTCAAGATCGGTCATAGGGTTACGCTAAAATCGGGAACTATGGTGGGTGACAATTCAATCATTGACGATCATTGCATAACCACTGGTGCTTGCGTCGTCGGTAATCATGTGAATGTCAGGACGGGTGCCATTATTTCAAAAGCGACAATCATCGAAGATTATTGCTTTATCGGTCCAGGGGTAATAACCAACCACACCAAACATGTCAGCCACGGGCGGGAAGACAAGATTTCGGAGAGGCAACTTCTCACATACATCTGTTTCGGATCGATTGTGGGTTCCCAGGCTTCTATTCTAGCGGGAGTGAGTATTGGGTCACAGGTTATCGTCGGTGGAGGGACAGTTGTTGTGAAGGACCTTGAAGGAAAAGGTGTGTATGTGGGTTCCCCCGCAAAAAGGAAAATGGAACTACCGGCCGAATATCTGATGCCGGAGCCTGAAAAGGCAGGAGTGATGTATCTCACTGAAGAGATATTGTATCATCTGAAAGAACACATTCCGAATTTAGAGTTGCCAGATTCCTTCGTCCGATGACGCTTTTTCTGAACAAGGCGGTGACATGGGTCACTCTCCGTGGATTTGTCGCAGAATCTATTCAGCGTGAGCTGGCATTCCAAACAAAAATAGAATGCGCCATGGTGCAAGCCTTTTCGAATGCAAAGTTCCTGTCTTCACCAGAGGAAAGCCATGTCCGGTAGTATGGGACTCCGATCATGAATGGAGCGGCGAGGCTTTTAGGCAACATTGTCCGGATGATGGTATTGCTGGTGATGTACCCATTTGCCAAATTGTTTCGCCGCGGCCCCATTCCGATCCTCGCCTATCATTTTGTCCATGACAATTTGATGTGTCCTTATTCTCTTTCTGTGGCAAGGTTCCGCCGGCAGCTAGGACACCTGAGGAGCAAAGGATATGAGAGCATTACCGTACATGACCTAGTCTCTTATGTGCAGGGAAAGAGTAAAAGACTCCCCCCGAAAGCAGTAGTACTAAGTTTTGATGACGGGTACGCGGATTTTTGCTCGCAAGCCTTGCCTATCCTGAGACAACACGGCTTTCGAGCTGTTTTGTCAGTTGTAGGGGACTTTTGCGAGAAGGGGACGACGGATTGGGTCAACAACGGATCCCCAGTTCGCGCTCTCAGTTGGGAGGAAGTGAAAGGTGTCTCCAGCGAAGGGATTGAGATCGCATCCCACAGCATGAGCCACGCAGAGCTGACTTCTATTCCATTGGAGCAGGCAAATTGGGAGATTGGGAAATCAAAAAAGGAAATTGAAGCTGTCCTGAACGGCCAAGTTGACCTGTTTTGTTATCCTCATGGTGCCTGCAATGACAAAATAGTAGACCTTGTGAAGCGTAATGGCTACAAGGCAGCCATGACAACTGCCCCTGGCCTTGTGAGAAGGGGGGACGATATTTACCGCCTGAAGAGGATTCCGATTAACGGACAGCTATCCTTGATGGGGTTCAGGGCTGCGCTGACCCCGGCAGTAGAGTGGTATTGCGCCATTTTGTGGGGGAAAATAGGGCGGGTTTTCGGGTTCTCAGAGCGACAGATATTCTGATCTCATGGAGTCGCTTCTCAAAGAGAGCCCCGCCGGCCTTGTCCAGAGGCTGATAGGAAAAACAAAAAGGCGGGTAATCCTCGCCACGATTCTTGTATGGTGATAAATGGACATTGAACTGATGAAGCAGAGAAAACGGGAAATTATTGATCGTTATGGCCCTTGGACTGCACACAACATCCAACTTCCCGGAGAGACTTACACTATTGGCAAGAGAGTAGTTGGTGACGAGTTCAAACTGAGGAGAATCATCCAGGTCATTTCGGATGTTGTTGGTGAATCCGTTCACGGTCTGCGCATTTTGGATCTGGCGTGTCTAGAGGGACTGTATGCGGTAGAACTTGCCCTCCGTGGCGCCCGAGTTGTTGCAATTGAAGGTCGAAAAGCAAACATTGAGAAGGCGAAATTTGCAAAAGAGATACTCTCTCTCGAACATTTAGAGCTTTTTCACGATGACGTCCGTAATTTCACTCGAGAAAAGTACGGGGACTTTGATGTCATCCTATGCCTAGGTATTCTGTATCACTTGGACGTTCCAGACGTCTTTTTGTTTTTAGAAAATATAGGGCGCGCCTGTAAGCGACTTGCCATAATAGATACGGAAGTGACAATGAGCCCTGAAAGATGCTATGAACACAAGGGGAAGAAATATTGGGGTAAGACCCGCATCGAGCACTGTGCTGCTTCCACGGCACAGCAAAGAGCCAAGTCACTCTGGGCCTCCTTGGACAACCTGACCAGTTTCTGTTTCAGTCGCCCTTCCCTTTACAATTTCCTCTCCCATGTCGGTTTTACCTCAGTCTATCAGTGTTATACACCACGCGTAGACGAACCATGGGGCCGTAATACGATCCTTGCTGCAAAGGGGCGACATCAGAAATTGAGGTCATCGGAGCTCGTCAATCTCTTACCTCAAAAGGACTGTCCAGAAGTGCCACGGCTTTATTTGGCTGCGGTGAGAATTCTACAACTGGTGCCCGAACGGTTAAGAAATGCAATTGCACGTATGCTTTTTCGATGAAAAGGCAGAGATGTCCGAAATTGAAGCTGCCCGCAAGAAGCCCTGGCCCCGTCAAGGTGCGGTTGGGCCGCAGGGAAATTGCCGTTCTTACATGCGCTCGCTGCCGAGGTTCAATAAGTGTCTCCGGCATTCTGTAGGCTATAAGCCTCGGCCGCTTGTAATGAGGCCTGAGTTCGGCTGCGAGGATGCAAACTGGGATGGTGAGTAAAGCGAGGTCCGCATGTCCCAGTGCTGTCCCCTGTCCCCTGAGGCGGACAGAGGCCCAGGGCACTCAGCCTCAAAGGGAGCCAACGCGTCTGACGTCTTTTGGAAGCAAAAGGCACCTCCGTCTGGCATAAGAATGACATCGGTATCGATTATAATCCCCGCATGGAACGAAGCACAGGTTTTGAGCGAGACCTTAGCGGCCCTGTTGCACATAGACTACGATAAGAAGCAATGCGAAGTAATAGTGGTGGCTGGGGGTCAGGACCAGACCTATGAAATGGCGAAAAAGATGTCCAAAAGCATGGAGGTATTCTCAAGATGCGTTGTCTTGCCACAAACACGGGGGGGAAAAAATCGTGCTGTTCAAACCGGAATTAAGGAGGCCAGGAAAGATATTATCGTGTTACTGGATGCAGATACTCTAGTTACCCAGCCGTGGCTGAAACGTATGGTCGAGCCTATCGAGGGAGGCACGTCCGATCTAACAATAGCAAACCCTGAGGCACTTAGGCGGAGCTGGATAACAGATTATTACATGATTACCAAGACGCGTTATCTGGATCGTATTACATGGCACCCCGGTCATTCAATCGCCTTCAAGGCGATCACGGTAAACAGGCGGTTGGACTACTTCTTTGACCGCCATACAAAAGTCGGCGTAGATTACTTGTTGCAGAAGCGTTTTGTGGAACAGGGCCGTGAAATAATGTTCGTGAAGGAGGCAGCAGTAAAAACCCGCCTTCCGTTGTCACTGAAATATTTTGTCTTGACTGAATTACGATGGCTAACGGCGCTAATTAACATTGACGGTGTCAGTTACAGGTCATTGGCATGTAATAGCGTTATTCTTGGATCCCTCATGTTCCTCATACCCGTCGGTAAAATGCCGTTTATGCTGGCGTTGCTTTTCAATGTCCTTTACATAGGTAAGAGAGTTCGAATGTTCTTTGTCACTTCTAAGGACTGTGGCGTGAGTGTCAGAAACGTGTTTGGCTTTGTTGCGTTATCTTATGTTTGTCACCTGGTGGGCTTTATTTGCCATGTGAAGTATTTCTTGGGGTTGTCGAAGACAACCCATTTATACCAGGGGGAAAGATACAGTTAGTTGTGGCCTGTTGCTCTTCACAAGGATCAGGCCAACAGTATTGAAAGGCGGGTAATGCTCCCGGTGTATGATGCACAAGACAGAAGAACCAGAAGTGGTGAGTAGGCTCGAAGCAGACAAGCGTGAGCCTGCCTTCGGCATGGGGATGGCATTACTGAATAAGCTTCCCCTTGTTCGGCGGCTTTATGGTAAACTCTTCGCACAGCGCAGATTGCCAAATCGGGAGCTTATCGTTTCTTGGGACGACCAGCGAATTCTCATCCGAAATCCGCGGCACTCGCTGATCGGAAGAGAAGTGCTCCTGAACGGCATATGGGAGCCGGAGGTGACGAACTTCATATGCCCGAAGCTTTCTCACGGCATGACCGTTATAGATGTGGGAGCGGACATTGGGTACTATACACTACTTTTTGCAAGGAGAGTCGGAGAACAGGGCAGGGTTATTGCATTTGAACCAATTCCGGCGGCCAGAGAGAGGCTAGAGGATAACGTTGAGTTGAATGGTTACACTAATGTTACCATATGCGATTTTGCGCTTTTCAGCAGTAAAGGGCAGGTCATCCTAGAGGGCCCCCTTCAACTTTCGCGAATAAACCCAGCCAAGACTAAAACTGAGAACAAAGATATCCACGTTGAGACGCGGGTTTTTGACGAATGCCTGTTGGAGCTTGAGGTGCAGAGAATTGACTTGGTGAAAATCGATGTTGAAGGCGCAGAGTTGGAGGTCCTTCGTGGCATGGAGGAGTCCTTGACGAAGTACCATCCGAATCTGTTGGTAGAAGTACATCCCAAACACCTTAGTCATTTTGACTATTCTCCTGGTGACCTGCTTAGGTTCTTGGATGGGAGGAATTATAGAGTTGATCCTGTGGATAGCACATCCCTGGAGTTCAAGGGCGACAATGTAACCATTTATTGTACGTGATGGAGCCGCGCCAAAGGAGAACTAACCGAGCACTCGATGCTTCATTCTTGAAACCGGGCTTTTGAGTTAGTGAGGTATACGGGCAGTCTCATAGGCTGAGACGGATTATGCAAGGGTGCCGTTGCACGAAAGGGAGTTAATGGAGCTCCAGGCCATTGTGGCAGGGACCGGCCGGTAGTGGCTGACAAAGATGATCAGAAAATCGGTAGTGTTTCCGTACAAAGTTGACTGCACTTGGGTTTTGCGGCGAGGGAGGAAACCCTCAGGATATCCTTAATGACCCGTGAGAATAAGAAAGATTTTCCTATGGGAAGGGAAACTGCTCCTCGTGTACTCATAATTCTTCCGGCGTACAACGAAGAGGGCAAGGTAGGCAGGGTAATTTCGAAGATTTTTGCTGTAAAACAGGACCTGCCAGTGAAGGCCGATGTAATTGTGGTGGATGACGGCTCAGCAGACGGGACAGTGGCAGAAGCGGAGTATCTTGGTGCTCGGGTTGCAAAACATGATAGAAACATGGGGGTTGGTGCCGCGATAAGGACAGGTATAGACTGTGCGAAGGAAGGGGACTACGAAATTGCAGTGGTCATGTCGTCGGACGACCAGCATGAACCATTGGAGTTGCAGCGAATCCTCGAACCTATTCTCAATGGTGAATGCGAACTGGTTCAAGGCTCTCGATGGCTGCGGGAGGGAGAGGTGCGAGACATCCCCGTTTTTCGCTCGATTGGAACGCGGATCTACGCCGTTCTCCTCAGCATCGTAACGCCCTTTCACTTCACTGATGCCACCAACGGATTCCGTGCCTTTTCCCCAACACTTTTCCAGAAGAAAGGAATCAATATCTGGCAGACCTGGCTGAACAGATACGAGTTAGAGCCTTACATACTATACACCGCCGCTAAGCGGGGATGCCGAATACGGGAGGTGCCCATCACTATTAACTACCACCCGAAATCCATCGGCTACACGAAAATGGCACCTCTTAGAGACTGGTGGAGGCTATTTAGACCCTTGTTATTTTTGACAATGGGGCTTAGGAGGTAGACTATGCGTTTCAAAGGAAAGAACGTGCTTGTAACTGGTGGTGCGGGCTTCGTGGGCTCCAATTTGGTGATTGCGCTCATTTCGGAAGGGGCAAATGTGACCGTGTTGGACGACCTTTTCACAGGTGAACTGGCCAACCTGCCTGAATCAGGTTACCGTTTCACAGAAGCCGACGTGTGCGATGCTGAACTCGCAAGAAGACTCATACGGGAAAACCCACTGATTGTTCATGCCGCCGCGAGGAACATCGTGATCTCTTCAAAGGACCCTTTTGAAGACTACAGAGTCAATATTGGAGGAACATTGAACATTCTCCTCGCTGCCAAGGAGATTGGAATCGAGCGCCTTGTCTACACTTCATCGTGTTCGATTTACGGAAATCCAAAGCATCTTCCCATCTCAGAGGAGGACCCGCCGTCCACCTTGTCGCCGTATTCTGTGAGCAAGCTGGCAGGGGAGAACTACTGCATGGCTTTTCACGAATCCTACCGTTTGCCGGTTTCTGTCTTACGGTACACAAACGTCTATGGCCCTCGGCAAAAACCAAGCAATCCTTACTGTGGTGTGGTGGCAAAGTTCATGTCGGCTGCGATGCAAGGAAAGCCGTTGCACATACATGGCGACGGCCAACAGACACGCGACTTCAGCTATGTGGACGATGTTGTAGAGGCAACGCTGTTGGCCCTTTTGGACCCGAGGGCGGAGGGCCAGGTCTTCAACGTCGGGACTGGATTTGAGACCAGCGTCAATGAACTGGCTGTCCTCGTTGGTCAGGCGGTGGGAAGGGATGTTGCGATAGAATACGTGGACAGGAGGGACATAGACAACATAAGAAGACGCACCGTAAACATTGAGAAGGCTCGGAGGACCCTTCATTGGTGGCCTTCCGTTTCAGTGAACAATGGCTTGACAAAAACCATACGGTGGTTTCGCGAGCAGGAATCGACCACCACTCCAATCGCTTAATGGACCCTTTTCAGGAAAACCTGTAGAAGAATTCTTGCTGCAGAAGAGGCCGCGGAAACGTTCATTGCAGGGCCCAGAGTTGAGAAAATTACAGGAAAAAGACTATGTTGGCCATTTCATAGTATCTTTGATTGCCATATCCATATTCTCTGCCAATTTCGGGGGCTCAGGCCTGTGGTATCCGGATGCACCGTCACACGCCCTGAATGGAGTATTCTACAAGGACATGCTTGAAGAAGGGAAGGTCCTCCATCCCAGGAGCTATGCCGAAAGATACTATGTGCAATACCCAAGCCTTACTGTTGGTGTATACCCACCTGTCTTCTACACCATTGAAGCGATTTTCTTCAAATTCCTTGGAGTGTCTCATCTCGCTGCCAAGTTGGCCATTCTGCTGTTTACCATCCTAGGGGCTAATGTCTTTTTCCTCTTGTCCAGAATCTGGTTTCCCTTGGGGTTATCGGTTGTTGGTTCCATCTTGTACCTTTTGCAGCCTGCTACCCTATTTGCCCAGAATAACGTCATGCTGGAAATGCCCGCCCTTTCCATGAGTATAGTGGCCGTCTACTGCCTTTACATTGGTAGCGAGACAGGTAAGCCCTTGGCCCTATTCTTGGCACCCCTCTTTGCGGCATTGGCATTTCTTACAAAACAGAATACCGTTTTCTTGCTAGCTATCTGGCCTGTTTGGATCACATTAGGCAGAAAATGGAACATAATGAAATCGCGCCATTTCCTCTCCGGCGTTTTCATCGGGACGATTATTCTAATCCCATGGGTCATTGTAAACCTATCTGTTGGCATGTCCTATATGGTTAATGCCGCTTTCGACAGCTATCGCGTATGGTCTAACTGCCTTTATTATCTCAGGTGTTCTTCTGAGATTGTTTCATATCCGGTGATACTCATGTCCGTTCTGTCTCTGATCCTTTTTCTGAAATTGAAGCAACAAGATGCTTATCGATTCAGCCTTCTTTGGGGCGCTTCGGTGTTGTTGTTTCTATTACTCGTTAAACTGAGAGAACCTCGGTTCGCTACTTTTTTGGTGCCGCCGTTGACACTCCTCGTCATGCAAGTACTGTGGCTTGCGAGGTCAAAAGTTACTTTTTTTCGTAACCACAGGAGGGCCTGGCTTTTTCTAACGACTGCAATAATCTGTCTTCATCTCAACCCCCAGACGGTAGTGGACGCTCGTGATATTGACGGATTAGATCAAGCAGCCGGGTTTGTTATAAGGGACCTGGATTGCGCATCAGTGCTCTACGACGGCTACTTCAACAGTAATTTTGTTTTTCATCTGCGGGCCCGAGATGACGCCAAGCGCGTCTTTGTCTTTCGAGCCAGCAAGCTTATTTATTCAACAATGCTGAGCACCGAATTGGGTTACAATGAATTGGTACGTGAGATATCTGAATTCTATGGTATTCTGAACGCCTATTCCATCAAGTACGTTATTCAGGAAGAAGAGGATCTCCTCAAGACGGAGGCGAATAAGAGGCTGCGTGAATGGATGAGGAGCCCGAGGTTCAGGCTTGTGGAGGAATATCCTATCGCTTCAAAAGGCCTCAAAGGCTTCGGAAACCTTCTGGTGTACGAGTATTTGGATTATGAGCCTAAGGCGATTAGACGGATAGAGTTGGACATGCCGGTAATGGGGCGTAGTATTGAGGTAGAGCTTGGAGGGGAGAAAAAATAGGCTCGTCCTCCGCAGGAGATCTAACAGAGCCGTAGCGCCATGGATGTTTCCATCGTTATAAGAACAAAGAATGAAGAGGAATGCATTGGTGATACGCTTGGCAGGGTCAATGAACAAAAGTTCAATGGTAGCTATGAAGTAATAATAGTAGACTCTGGCTCCACGGACTCTACTCTCGATATAGTAAAGAAATACAATACGAAGCTGGTGTGTATCCCACAGGAAGAATTCACGTACGGTAGATCGCTGAACCTTGGCGCCCATCACTCTGGTGGCAGATGTATTGTCAATTTGTCGGCTCACGCGTTTCCCAATGGTGACGGATGGTTGACGAATTTGATTGCCGGGCTTGAAGATCCTAGTGTGGCGGGTGTCTATGGAAGACAGGTATCGAGAGGTCCGTTAAACCCTTTTGAGGCTCTGCGGAACGAGTCATTTTTTGGACGGGAAGGAATAGTCTTTAATGGGGGGAATAGGAAGATTTGGAAGCGGGTGCATTTTTCTAATAGCAATTCTGCTATTAGAAAAGAGGTTTGGCATAAGTTCAAGTTTAACGAACAGGTGCCTTATGCTGAGGACATGTTGTGGCAAAAAATGGTAATGGCGGCAGGTTTTTCTATCGTGTATGCCCCGGAGGCTTCGGTTCATCACACTCATAAGGTCAGTGTTTGTAATGCGTACAGAAACTCAAAAGCGTGCGCCTATAGTTTGGCCATAATGGGCCAGAAGCCCCAGTCAATGTTTATGTTAATATACGATATAGGCGTATTTTCGGGCTTAATGCCCAACGCACTCCTGCGAAATGTGAGATACATATGGCGAAACCGCTATCGTAAATACCTGGGGATTGCGCCATTCTACGTGACGTGCGAATGCTTCGGGTGGCTCATGGGGCGAATCGCTTACAGACTGAAGAGATAGTGGATAAAATGATAGGGCAGAGCGTTGGAGCGGACAACGGTCCTACAGTTTCAGTGATAATTCCTGTGAGGAATGAGGAACAACATATCGCCCGTTGTTTGGAGTCGGTGGTGCAGCAGGACTATCCAAAGGACCTCATGGAGGTCTTGGTCGTCGACGGGATGTCAGGGGATTCATCTAGAGAAATTGTGTCGACGTTCTCCAACCGCTACCCGTTTATTAGACTTTTGAGAAATCCAAAACAGGTGACAGCGGCGGCTCTAAATAAGGGGATTTCGCAGTCCAAAGGGCAGTTGATACTGAGAGTGGACGCCCACTGCTTTATTGAGCCAGACTACATTCGTTTGTGTCTTCGCACTCTTGAGGAGACTGGCGCAGACAATGTCGGTGGTGTCGTCATCCCAATAGGAACAAGTCTCATGCAGGAAGCCATCGGCTTTGCCTTATCTTCGTTTTTTGGCATAGGCAGTGGTAGATTTTACCACTGTGACGCGGGGATGTTCATAGATACTGTATCATTTGGTGCTTACCGGCGTGAAGTCTTTGAGAGAATTGGGTTATATGACGAGGATGCGCTTTTTGGGGAGGATGATGATTTGAATTACCGTCTCACCAGGAGTGGAGGAAGAATCTACTTAAGCCCAAAGATCAGATCTCGCTACTATCCCCGATCCTCTCTATCCACTCTGTGGAAACAGTATTACAATTTCGGCCGAGGAAAGGTACACACCATGAGGAAACACGGCAGGCCGCTTGCCTTGAGACACCTGATTCCGCCCGTCTTCGTGATGTCCGTTGTGGGCAGCCTAGCCCTCTATCCGATCCGTCCGCTCTTTGGATGCTTCTTTGCCGGTATCTGCGGAAGCTACGTCATCTTGGCCATCCTTTCTTCTGCTAAAATCAGTCGTAGGGAGGGCTTGAAATACCTCCCTGTCATGCTGGTAGTCTTCCCCACGATGCATCTGAGTTACGGACTCGGCTTCCTAATGGGTATTTTGAGAGTATGGTTGCCCCGCCGGAGCCGAGGGGTCCAGTAAGAGGGAAAGAATTAGATGAGCCTGGTGACCAAGTCTGCCATTGACCGCAAGTCAAGAAGGATGGATGAAGAACAGCGTATAAGGTTATCTTACAGCCTGCGCCGTGACGACTCCGTCACATATTCCTTCTTCAATCCTGGCCACTTGTTTATGGTTCAGCAGTTGGAAAGGGGCATAGTCCGCCTGTTTGATAGGCATCACGTGGCTCCGCTTGAGGACAAGAGGATCTTGGACATAGGATGCGGCGTAGGTTCTCGGTTGCGACAGTTTATCAACTACGGTGCCAGGCCTGAAAATCTCTGTGGGATAGACCTCCTACCCAGAGCGGTCCACGAAGCAAAGAAAATCAGTCCCAACATAGATTTTAGGTGTGGAAACGCAGAGAACCTCCCGTTTAAAGATGCATCCTTCGACATGGTTACTCAGTTTACTGTTTTTACCTCGATACTGGACGATAGGATGAAGATGAACACCGGTAAGGAAATGCTTAGGGTGTTAAAACGTGACGGCATCATTTTATGGTATGACTATTTTGTCAGTAAGCCTACAAATCGGGATGTCAGGGGAGTTGGTAAAGAAGAGATCGCAAGGCTCTTCCCAGAATGCACTAATGACTTTGCTAGGACCACTTTGGCTCCTCCTATAGCAAGGACTATTGCACCTTATTCCTTTTTGTTGTGTCATCTGCTTGAGAAGATCCCCTGGCTTAGAACCCACTACTTAGTCGTTATTAGGAAGAAAGAAGGGACTGGAAAGCAGGTTGTGGGTTCTGGATGAAGTCATACACTTAATATAATCAGATGGTTAAGCGTATTTTTGACATCGTTATGTCCCTGTTAGGGCTTATCGTCCTTTGCCCCCTTTTCTTGGCCATTGCCATTTTAATCAGGCTTGATTCAAGAGGACCAGTATTCTTCCGTCAGGTCAGGATCGGAAAGGATGGCAAGCCCTTTCAGATGTTGAAATTCAGGACTATGATGCATTCAAAGCACTGGACCGGGCCTCCCTTGTCCGGCAGGAATGACCCGCGGGTGACATCAATCGGTGCAGTATTGAGAAGGTCAAAAATAAATGAGTTCCCACAACTCATTAATGTGCTTAAGGGTGACATGAGTTTTGTGGGTCCGAGACCAGAGGTTCCGGAGTTCGTGAAGTCATATGGGCCAGAGCAAGTAAGAGTTCTGTCCGTGCGCCCCGGCATTGTAGGACCGAGTCAGATTCGCATGCGAAATGAGGAAGAGTTGTATGCTGAGGGCGTGGATCCCAGGCAATATTATACTGAGAACATACTACCCAAGAAGCTTGAGATAGATCTAGAATATGTGGACAACCCGTCCATGTTGAAAGACTTGTTTTACGTGTTATATGGGATGTGGATTACCATAACTGGCGTCGTGACGAGGCGGCATCTTTTCGAGAATGTAGAACAGATTGCACTGTTTGGTTGTGACACCTTGATCTGCGCCTTCTCATACTACTTGGCATATTTCCTGCGGATGGAGGGTGAACTTCCGGCCGTTGAGAAGTCCATACTTCTGGGCACGTTGCCATATGTGATTATAGTGAGGATGTGTACCTTTACCTATTTCGGCCTTTATGCCACCTTGATAAGTTACATGTCCTCTGATGAAGTTATCAAGATTGTCAAAGGTGCGACCTTTAGCTCTACAATAATTGTGCTCGTAACGTTCCTCATTGGGGAAAGGGGACATCCACGCTCCGTTTTTGCGATTGACTGGTTTGTGCTCCAGTGTTTCCTGGGAGGATATCGATTGTTGTTTAAGGCTTACAAGGACTATATGGGCCGCAGTAAAAGTGAGCGCCAGGAAAACATCCTGATCTATGGGGCCGGAAACATGGGAGGGCTCGCCCTTCACTATTTGAGGATGCAGGATGGCAGCAACGTGGTTGCCTTTGTGGATGATGATCCCAAGAAAAGGAGAAAAAGCTTTCAGGGAGTCAAGGTCCTGGGGAATCGATACGACATTGAAGCTCTGGTGGGGCTTTACCACATAGACCATGTGCTCATTGCCATGGAGGACTCGAGTCATGAGAGTGTTGAGCAGGTCAAGGCTCTATGCCAAAAGGCAAACGTCAGTCATGAGATCTTTGCCCTTGCGAACTGAGCAGTAAGATT
>Ga0180438_10004254_pt1 | contig 20763 bp, 26 predicted proteins | sample SS_ome_12_FD_132455 | JGI IMG/M metagenome (GOLD analysis project Ga0180438, IMG submission 132455) | Hypersaline lake sediment archaeal communities from the Salton Sea, California, USA - SS_3_D_2 metaG | ecosystem: Environmental > Aquatic > Non-marine Saline and Alkaline > Hypersaline >... | reverse complement strand
GGTTGGTGATGCGGGCGGTGAACCGTATGGTGCACTGTCCAGCACCAGCCGATGATCCAGTGTCCACGTGCGTCAACTCGTACGACCCAGTAGACAGTGATACGGTCAGCAGGCCGTTGACCACCCCAACGCTGGCATCACTGGTCTTGTCCTCTTGCGACCACGAGCTCAAGTCGCTGAACGGCTCGTACCACACGTACCCCCGCGACGCCGTGGAGTCGGGGTACATCAACCGCTGTCCTTGCTGGACGATGCCGGGCCGAGAGCGTACAAGACCATCCAAATCAGGATAGGTGTTCTGACACGCCCACAAATTGCGTTCATCAATAGTAGAACGCTTGCCAGCTGTGGCTAAGCCAGCGCGCAACGGCATCATGTCCAGCATAAGACGTGTGTCGGGCATCAGTCCAACTCCGTATTACCGGCAACATCAAAGTAGTCGCCGTAATCGATGCGCACACCGCCACGCGACTGCCGCACTGATCTGGCACGGTTCTTCATCCACGGCGTGAACGCCTTGTGATCGCTGGTGACGCGTTGCTGCGAGCGTGCTGCGTTGTACTGCTGTAGGTACTCGGTCAACGCAGCACCCATGCGCTGGTCGTCCTTGTAGTCGCGGTTGGCCAGATAGATGACGGCTTCGATGATGATCGACAGCTGGGAATTAGGGAACAAGATCTGATCCGTATCGAACTCGACCTCAGGGTGCTCCCGCTGATAGTCGTACGACATCATCGTTTGCTGCGACGGCCACGGCTCCAGGTGCAGCACTTGGTACGTATTCGACGGATCAAGACCGTAGATCGTGTAGTACAACGGGTTATCCGTGTCGATGTTCCTGCCGCGCCGGTTGCGCATTTCTGCGAACTCTTGCGGACCAAGCGGCTTGATGTTGTAGGCGGACAGGAAGTCCTGCCACGCACCGGTCGGACGATCGAAATCCTCCGGCAGCGCATACCGGTCCATGGCCAGCACCAATGCAACAGTGTCATCGTCTGCTGACGCGGGGGTCACCGTGTCGCCCAGCCACGGGCGGTTCAACTTGATTTGGGTAGGGGACACCACCTCATCGATGCGATAGATCGGTGTGTCCTTGCCAAACTGAATTCCCCACTGGACGTAGTTCGCAGCAAACGTGACGCTGGATGTGTCGAAGCTGGAGAGGGTGACCACGTTAGAACCGTTCGTCAGGTCAACCAGCACATCCTCTTCGATCGGTGCGTTGGTGACCAGCGTCCCCTCGGTGCGTAGCATGGGCCACTGCTCGGCGCTGACTAAATTCTTCAGCACCCGATTCAGCAGCCGCAGCAGCTTACGCACTTTCTTGTCGACGTCACCCTCGATCGTCTCAGCCTGCCGGTCGCCCAGCCGGTCCTGGATCTCCTGGATGACCTGCAATCCTGTTCTCATGCTACCACTCCGCCGCCGTGTAGCCGATGACGACCGTGGCCGTCCCAGCTGCCGTGATAGTCAACTGGCTGCCGTGCACAGAAATGATCGGCGCAGCCGCCCCGTACTGATCACCAGCCGGGACCACCATGCCGGTATAACCGAGCGAAGTGCTGGTCGCCGCGAGCGTGATGTTCGTGGTCGCCGTGGTCGCACCGGTCTTCAGGAACTTGAAGTTGCCGTCAGCAACAGTCTGGTCGTGATCAGCCCACGGAGCCGCCTTGATCGTCACTGTGCCATCACTGGTCGACACGAGCACACCCAGACCGATAGCCCAAGCAGATGCAGGCAAGTCTAACGTGCTCGTCACCGTACCAGCCGCCGTGAACGATACAGTGATTTCTTCCGTCAGATTGCTGCGCCGATTCAGGTTCGTACGATGCGGTCTTGCCGTCATGATTCTCTCCTTTACTCAAACACCGTCAGGTGCACGTTCGCCGTAGTCGACGCCGTGTTACTCACATTCAGACTAGAGATGGGCGCTTGATCGAACATCATGCATCCCTCGACAGTAGCTTGGAAGGAATCAGTGCCGGAGTCTGTATTCCACACCACCGTCACCGCCAGTTGCTGGTCCGTCTGCAGCATTAGAGCTTGTGTTTCAGCCACCCCACCCAACGTCATGGTCACGTTGCTTGCAGCATCCACCTGGAGATACCTGACAGTAGACTCATTCCAGAATGTCTCATCCAGATAGTGCCGACGATCAATGTACCCACGGTTCGTATTACGCTGAATACGAACTTGCGACGACGCATACCCCTTGAGTACTGGCCTGAAGAACGGGAACGAATCGATGAGCACCGTAGGATCATCAGGCGACTCCACCGGCAACACCTGTATAAGCACGGACCCATCAGCCGTATTGGCCCCGTCCGACACCTGATATGTGAATGAATCGTTCCCAGCGAACCACGTGTTGGGCGTGTATGTGAATGCTCCCGTAGTCTGGCTGAAAGTCACGCTGCCGTGCGCGGGAGTAGATAGGTTTGTTGCTACTAGCGTCAGTCCTTCGGGGTCTGTAGCATTGCTCAGAAGCCCAGCACCCGCAGTGGCGCTCAACACTTGCCCCTGATTAACAGTGTACGACAGCGTGCTATCGATCACCGGCGTGGCATTGCTGACGAACAAGTACACCTGCGGGTTAGTGCTACTGTCCGGAATGACGGATATGCAGGTGGTGCCGTCACATGCCTCAAACGAGAATGCGTCGTACCCAACGTACGTGGTGTTGGGTGTGTATGAGAATGACCCGTTGGAGTTCAACGTCAGCGAACCGTGGGTCACGTCGTCGACCACGTTGTAGGTTAGCGTGTCGCCATCTGGATCGGAGCAGCACGTATCTAATCCGTCACCAGCCGTCACCGACACTGTATCGCCAACCACCACTTCCAGCCGGTCAAAGAATCCGTTCCAGTCAGATACGACGGGCAACAGGTTGAGTCCGTCAGCCAATGCGCCAGCCGCCCTGCCGTCAAGGCCCACGTCGCGCGCGAATGTCGGCCGCAGATCAAATGGCAGAACTACACTGTAGTCGCCGGTGTCCCACAGGTATGTGCTGGCCGTATCGTTAAACACGTCTCCATACGTTTGGCTGAACGTAGACACCGACGTCGGCTCCAGTGTAGTCGTGTCGTTGGCTCCTCCAGCCCTCCACGTTGGCGAGAACTGATATGAACCGTAGCCATCACTGGCACCCCAACTGCCGAAATCAGGTGCGATATTGGGGCCGAACACGAACGCGTCATAGCCCATAGTGATAACGCTGGTGGTCTGTGTAGCGGCTACGTAGCCAGCTTGCACTGGACCAGAAAATGTATCGACATCACCTGCCGCTGTACCGGCGTCTACATAGAAGAAGTTGCTGTGGAAGGCAGCGAACGTTGTGTTGTTGCCAGCTACGGTTATAATACTTTTAGCTTCTTCCGTATCGTAGGATTTCTGGATAATAGTGTTGTTGTAGTACCTGTTATACAGCGACGTGCCGAATGGGATGTTGAGGTTGAACAGGTTAGAGCTAGTGTCTGCATCGTTGATGAGGATATTGTGATGAAAGTTATGTCCTAGACGACCAACTCCAGGCATACGCACATTGCAGTTGACAAACAAGCAATACGATACTTCGAACTCGTGATCGGCCGTATTTCCAGCAGAAGCACCAAGGAAGATCGGTGCTGTGAGCAGACTACTGTTAGTAATAGAGTCGCCCAGCGCCGATGTTCCCCAGAACTGGCACTCGGTTATCTTGATGCTGGCGACCTGTCCGTTGCAGTAAATAGGCTGCTGGCTTGTAACAGCCGTCGTGGCCAACGCACTGTAGTCGAACTTCAAGCCTCGGATAACCGTGTATGCCGCCAACCATGCAATCACTACGAAGAACGTATTGGTCGGACCAGCCGCGATGGTGGTAACGGCAGGATTTCCGCTTGAGTCAGTACCCTGGATAATAATAGCTGGGTCGGTGTCAAAGTCGGTGCCAATAAATGAATTGGTTACGGCACCACGATCAGTCGACGAATACGCATCGTGCACTCCGTCGTTGACCATGTTAACCGTATCGCCCTGGCTTGCTATCAGGAGCGCGCCCTTGAGCGTAGCCTTGGCGGTACCGTACGTAGTACCGGCATTGCCATCGTCACCAGAGGTACTGACCCAAAACGTTGCCATCTGCTACTCCCTGGTCGCCAGCACTACCATGTGCGCACCGTCCACGTTCTTCTTCGGCTGGATGTTGATGTCCGTCCAGCCATACCGCAGCAGCAGCTGCCGCATGGATTCGACCGTGAACATGCGCTCGTGTTCGGGCACTTCTTCAGGAGGCATGCACTCGTCCGGCACCGTCACCACCAGCCGCTTGATGTTCTTCCGCTTCGCAATCTGGTCCATCACACACGTCAGGGCGTCATCATCCAGATGCTCCAGAAGCTCTGTGGCCACGACATCCGTCGCCTGATTGAGTGTGTGCCCAGACTGGCCCTCACCCAGCTTCTTCAGATCGACCACTTCGGCGTCAAGACCACGCGCATGGCATTGCGCAACAGCCACTCCACTGAGGTCCATGCCGGTATAAAGCACCGGGAACTTGCCGACGATCTGAGAGCCGAGCACACCTGGGCCACAGCCGAGCTCACAGATGAGCCGGCGATGGAAAAGGTCGGACACCGACACCCCGTCGTTATCGCCAAACGGCGACGAGCCCTTGATGGCCCGCAGCACCAGCTTGAACATCTCAGGGTACTTGCGCCACGTGTCAGCACCCTCACGCGTGTACACATCATCCCAGTAGGACTGACTGTTCTTCGCCCGCTTGCGGAAGCCGGGCGCGTCAGCTGGCACCGAGAACACCTTGCCGGTCTTCATGTCGTAGTGGCCGCAGATGAGCGTGCCGTCGACATAGCAAGGCCACCCAGCTTCGGTGAGGTTCCTGATGAACCGCACATCGTGGCCCCACGTCACACGCCCGCCGTTGGCAGCCGGGAACTCCGACGTGTCCGCCCAGATGGGGATGCCTTCGTTTGCCGCCATCCACGAACGAATGGCCTCGACACGCGCCAGCAGCACGCCAGCCCCCGCGCCCATGATCTTGGTAGGCTCGGCACCCGGTCCCATTTCGAAGTCCCAGGACGCACCCTCGCCGTGATCGGTATACACCAGCGGCTCCGGGGGATCCTGCCGCGTGGTATACACGCCACTGACCGCGCCCCAATCGGGACGGCGCTCCATCAGGTTGTACAACTGGTAGAGACCCATGGGCGGGATCATCATGTCGTCATCGACGTAGAAGATGTACTTGACGGTCGGATGCTGCAGCGCATCCATGGTCATGATCTGACGCGCGGGGGCCGACCGCATGCCAGTCTTGAAGGCGTACGCCATCGTCACGTTCAGCGGCGGCAACCAGTTCATCTGCTGGATCATGAACTGGTAAGGCACCATCCCTTGCGGACGGAACCCCTCATCCACTTCCATCTTGGTGTTCGGCTCGCCGCGCTCTTTGCACTGCGGGCACTCCAGTACCGTCGTCACAGGCTTGGCTCCGATGGGTATGCACACCATGATCTTCGGGCCGTCTGACAGCTTGATGGAACTGCGGCGCGCCACGATCGTGTCGGACGATCCAGTCAACGCCACGTCTGTCGTCAGTTGTTCGTTCGGATGAAACTCTTTCACGGTTTGCCTCCCGAAAGATGATGGGCCAGCCAGCCAATGGCCGACTGGCCCTCGCTCATTCACGCATCACACCTAGCTACGCGGGTCGCGTACCCACCGAAGTGGGCGGGCTGGACACGTAGCCCACGATGGTGACGTTGCCCTCACGGAGCCGGTCACTCGCAGTGGACGTGATGGTGATCTTGATGATGTCACCGGCAGCCACCGCACCATCGGCAACCGTGAGAGCCGCCGCAGTGGACGAGAACGTCGTCGTATTGACGATGGCCGTCGCACTGGCGGTATCACCGATGCCAATCGTGGGGGTAGCAGTGACGACCGCAGCCGACATGAGCACATCAGTGACCTGAAAGCTCATGCCAGCAGGAAGGTTGACGACGTACTCCGGGGTGGTTGCCCCGGAAGCAGCCACAGTGACCGGCAGCACTACCAGTGCGCCGGACACAGGCCCGTCAACGCCAGTCTGGCGATCGTAAAACCGGGTGAGACTCATGTCGAACCTCCCTGGTTACGCACCCTGACCACCCACCGTGTTCCTCCAGTCGGCAGCGCCGGTGGAGAGACGGTAGGTCATCTTCGTCTTGTAGTTGCCAGTGTCGAAGTCGATGGTGTGATCGGACATCGGCTCCATACGCCAGTACACCATCACCCTGTGATCCGCCGGAGCAGAGAACAGGAACCAGTCGTCCGGACCCGTGAGGTACTTCGACATCACGGTGCCCAGGCCGACCTGATTGAAGGCGTTCGTGGCGTTGTTGGCCGTGTCAGACCGCAAGTCCGACTTCAGGATCTCGTGCACCAACCACCGCAAATCGGTGGGGAACACGATCATCGCAGCCGAGTTCTCGATCGGCAGGCCACGGTCGTCCACCATGTCATCGAACATGTTGAGCGCCGTTTCCAGGTTGGCGATCGAAAGGTCGCCGCTGACGAGGTTGTCGTACGTGCCGCCACCGACGAGCACGTGCGAATCGGAGTACAGCGCCTGACCATCCGGAGTGGTGGTGGTGCCGAATCCGTTGTTGATGACGTTCCAGATCGTGATCTCGATCGAGGAACGAGCCGAGCGCGCCAGAGGCGGCATGATGTTGGTGATTGCACCATCGATGTCGTCGTCCGCCGCTTCCATGGAGATCTGCGAGCCCTTCGCGTACGTAGTGTGCACGAAGCGCGTGTCGAACCCCTGCAGCAGCTTGTCGTAGTCGACCACATCGCCCTCGCTCTTGGACGAGAACGTGCCGAATCCGGTGATACCGGTCACGTTTTCGAACGCACGAGTCGAGTTCCGCACGTGGAACACCTGAGGGTAGGTGAGCGACGGCGCATCGAACTGCTCGAACAGAATCTCATCGATGAACGGGAGCCGACTGAGGAACAGATCGGCGTACTGTGCCCGGAACATCGGGTTACCTCCGAGAGCCATGACTCACCTCCTAAGTGTTGCGCAGCTGCGCACTGCTGGCGTAGATGTGGGCATGCGGAGCAATCCGCACTCGCACCTGCGCGTTGAGAGACGTCGGATTGGTGCCACTGTTGGTCTGGCCAACAATGTCTTCCATCCGGATGATCTGGATCAGATCGCCCTGGGTCACCAGAGCAGCCGACGTGACCGCCGAGATGTCCAGACGCGTCTTGGCGCGCAGCGTCGTCGCATTGCGCGTGTTGCTCACCACGCCGGTGAACAGGCCGGGCATGTTGGCGATCACCGTGGTGGTGATGGTGCCATCGATGGGCACGACGTATTCCTGATCGGGATCGTCGAACACCTTGACGACGCTATCGCCGGTGGCCGGAGTATTGGCCGCCACACCAAGCGTGTGGGGCCGACCAGTGGTCACCGAAGCCTGCAGAATGACGCCCGTAGTGCCGTCGTAAGACAGCAGGCACCCCTCTGCAACCAATGCGGCATTGGTCGTGTTGATCGCGTACTCTCGCACGCGAGGGGCAGTGCCAGCCTTGCCGCTGGACACCGGGCTGAGCCCGCGCAGTCCCCTATTGCTGTTGTCGTAAGCCACGGTCAAACCTCCTACTAGGAGGTCATCGTGCGGCCCCCTACGCTGTTGGCGTCACGACCCGAAGCAGGCTCGGAAGCACTGTCGGCCCGCAGATCCTGCGAATGAGCCGACCGCTGGCGGTTCGCACGCGAAACGCGCTCCGCCTGACGTGCCTGCCACATCTCCTCAGGAAGCGAACACAAGATCGCATCACCACGGCGCACCATGTCATCGTCCTGATGCGCCATCTTACGCGGGGGGTCGAGGAGGTACGACTTCAGATTCCGCCCGATATCGCTATCGTACTTGACGGGAATCCAGCCGCGCCACCCACGATGATTCTCCCGGTACGTGGGATTCTTCCACCCCAGCCTCACGCCAGGGGGGTGCTTCACAATCTTGTGCGGGTTCTTGGAATCGAAGGGATCGTAGAGCAGCTGCGGCTCAGGCTGCGACTGCTCGTGCACCGGCGCGTTGCCTGCTGGTGCCGAGTGGGTGACCATCTTCTTGGTCTTGGCCTTGAGTTCAGCTTCGGCGTTCTCAGCGCGTGCTTCCATGTCTTCGATTTCCCGAAGAGCAGCTTGCTCGCGCTCCTCCGCCTCGGCCAGCTTGCGCTCCAACTCGGCCTTCTCGGTCTCCAGCTTCTGCTTCTGTTGTGCCAGACTAGGCATGGCTCACCACCTACTTGATGTAGAGATCCTTGTTCTCAACGTACTGGTTGTGCAACTCAGCGGCACGATCCAGGTTGAACTTCTTTCCACCTGGAAGCGCGTTCTGCAGTCGCTGCGCGATCTGTGCTGCTTCGTCCTTGCTCATGCGCGATGAACCCCCAGTGTTCACCGGCGCTGATCCGGACGGAACATCGACCGCACCGTACACACGTTCAACAGACTTGGCATGCAGCCCAAGACGCATTCCTGCCTCGTTGGCTGCGTCGAGCAAAGCTCGCGGGTCGTTGTTCACCGTGCTGCCACGTTCGTTGAGTACTTGGTTCGTCACCTGGTAGAGTTGGCTTCCGGGATCCCGCAACTCCGGCCACCGACCGTAGGCCGTCTTGTTTGCCTCGATGCGCATCTGCTGGCGACTCTGGTCAGCCAGTCTCGCATCTACACGCATTGCGACCTGCTCGTCGACACGTCGTTGCTGGATCAGCCGGTCGAGCTCAGGACGCTTGTCCTCCGGCACCTGAGGGCGTAACGCCTCCAGCTGCTGAGAAGTCATGTCCTCCACCCGTGTCGGCTGCGCAGAAGTCTCGGGCTTCGCGGGGGGTGCAGCCTGCGCTGCCTGCTGCATCATCCCTTCCAACCGTGCGAGTCTCTCCGCAAGCTGCTGGTCCCGTTGGTCCATCTTGCGCAGTAGCTCGCCCCGCACATTGTCAGGTGTCCGTGGCTCCTTCGACTGACCCGAGTCTGCATCACCGGACTGGCCGCTTGAAGCGCCCTGACCCGCATCCGGAGCGGGAGTACTGGCAGACTGAGGCTCACCGGTCGGCTGCCCACCTTGTCCGGAGGACGAGTCCGGCGGTACGTCCTGTGCGCTCTGTGTCAGAGCGGGGTTGATGTTGGCTTCCATGCTACTCCTGCCCTTGACGCCGGGCCGCGAATGGAGTGGTTACTTCTTCTTCGTGCCCATGGGCTTGCCCTTGGGCTTTCCCTTCTTACACGCCATGTTCGTCTCCTCGCAACGAATTGAGAATGTCGTACAACGCAGCGTGTCGTCCGGCAGCGTACTTGATGTCAATCAAATCGCCGCGCTGAGATTCAATTACCACAGTATCACGCGCACTGTCAACCAAACGACCGACGTACGCCAACAATTCTCGGTATTCGGGATGCTGGCTAAGCTCCGGGAATTTCATCATTCCCACCAATCCTTGTCTGATCTGCCGCTGACAACCATCACGCTGCCGAGCACCGTCAGCACGCTACCGACAAACATGCCGCCCAAGAACGCCCAGATCATCGCTGCAGCCCACCTTCCATCATGTTGGTGTCGGCTCCAGGCTCTGCGGTCTGGATAGGCACGTTGTTGCCCTGACCTGGGCTGACGTTCATGCGCTGCTGCTGCATCTTCTGCCGCAGCTGCTCCTGGTGCGCCGCCTTGTGCGATGCGTACAATCCGACTGCGTGCTGCGGCATCATCTCAAACGCCTGCGTGCGTTCGAACGCGTCCATGTCCGCCAGATGCACGGCATCCTCATCAGTCGGCAGCACCGCAACCGGCACACCCTGCAGCATGACTTGGTTCTCGTCCTTCTGCGACATGGGCGGATGCTGGTACGATCCCTCGCCCGGCTTAGCTGGCAACAACCGATCAGGGTCAGCCCCGTCACCCCAGTACTTGAGGAAGTCCTTCGTCAACTCGCGCCGCGCATTGGGATCGGTCGCGTAATCCGGATTGACCATCAGCGTGGCATAGCGCACCTGCGCCTGCTGCTGGAGCATAGAGCGGTTCGTGTTCGCCGTGTTGCCCTTGAAGTAGAACTCGTAGCGACCGCGCAGCATCTTGCGCGACAGCCGCACTGGCACCCGGTTGGTCTCGCGCGTGACGTAGAACCACTTCTCGTCCGGAGCAAACACCTGATGCAAACCATGCACCTGCTCCATGAGCTCCGTCCACGGACCCAGCTGCAGGCGCGTGATGAGCATGTCGACCTTGACATGCGCCTCGCCCAGCAGCATGCCAGTGCCGCGTGCCGTACGCGGCGCATTCTTCATCTGCGTCGAACCACCGTGCATCGGCGTGATGGTCAGCCGGTCGCCGAACATCAGCAGGCTGGTCATCACCTCCATGTTCCGCTCAGGCTGCTGCGGCAACTGCGGGAACAGAATTCCCTGCACGTTCATCACCGGGACGCCCTGGCCCGGCACAATGCCCTCAAGCCCCTTGGCGTCGTTCGACATCGCACTGGGCTCGTAGAAGAAGAACGGGTTGGTAATCAACTCCTGCGTGTTGTTCACGTAGTTGATGATCGTGTTGCATTCCAGGTTGATGGCTGCCAGTTGATCACCCAATCCCAGACCATACGCTCGATCAGATACTGGGATATATCGTGCGCTAATGAAGGGGCGTCTTCCATGAGGATAGAGCTCGTCCAGATAATCGGCCCGCACAATTCGGCGCAACGGGTGTACGATCTGGTAGATGACTTCACAGCGTTCGCCGCCTTCCTCTGGTGCGTCCCGCAAGCAGACGTAGAACACTTGAATCTTGTTCTTGTTGTACTCCCGGTAGCCCTCAGGCAGCGTCACCTTCTTCTCGGCTTGCGTCACATTGCGCGTACCAGTGTGTGTGTCCTTCTGGTCCTGCAGACCAGGATCATGATGCGATGAATCGTCTTCGCGGCTGCCGAACCCGCGCAACATCTCCATCTCCTCCGGCGTCAACTGCCACTCGCCGGACTCGTACTTCTCCTCGACCTCATCGATCGTCAGCCAGTACCGCATAGCCACACGATCGGCTGTCTGAACGTCACGTGCGCGGAACGGCAACACGAGGTTGTCGTACTCCACACACGACAACTCCACGCCTTCGCGTTCGATGATGCGTCGACGCACGCGCACTTCGATCTCGTCAAGGTGGCGCGCTGGCTGGAACTCGACATACCCGACGTACAGGATGCGATCCTCCGTGAAACGTACCAGCCAGCGCGTGTCGAAGGGATTGGCCTCCATCTGTGCCAATTCCTCGTCAGTTGGATCTTTGGGGCCATCAAGCGGGCGTGCATCGACAAGGCCCGTATGCGCGCTGGGCTCACCGAACAGGTCCGCCAACAACTCGGTGACACGCTTCTCGCGCGCCTCAGGTGCGCGCATACGGCCTTGCCCTTGCTGTTCGTCTTTGTCGTAAAGCCGCTTGATGCGATGGACCTCCGACACCATGCGCGTTGTACGCTTCCAACGCGGCCAGATGTGGCCCATGCCGTCCAGTCCGATGCTGCGGAACCAGGATTCGAAGGTCTCGTAGATGTTGGGGATGTCCTTGCGGATGACGAAGTTCATGTAAGTTTCAATGTCTTGCGTCTGTTCCGCGTAGTACTCCTCGGGGGCTCGTTCCACGTTCACGATGGGATCGACACCCCAGAACGCAGATTGCAGCATCGGCACCAGCGTTTCGACCTTCTCCATCAGAATCGGCAGATGGATGTTGCTGGCACCATCCCACGGCAGCGGCATCATGGACGTGGCCGTGCCGTGGTACAGTTCGCGATTCTCGCGCACACGATCGTAGCGCGGCATGTGGTCGAGCATGTCGTTCTCGATCAACTCGGTCAGTGCCGCACCGCGTTTCTCTGAGAATTCCTGTGTGATGTCGATCACGACGTGCTCCTGTCGAACACCAGCACCGTAGCTGTGGCCTGATACGTAGTGCTGTCATTCCGCACATATACGTGCGTAAAGCTGCCGGTGAGGAACATCGAACCATTGTCACCGATAGAGATGAGATTGGTGCTGTCGTCCACACCGACGAAGATTGAGCGGTCACATTCCACGAACAGGCCGTATCCGGTATCGACGCCGCCCAAATCGATTTCCTGGACCAGACCAGCTGTCGTAGAAGATGTGACCGCGATGACTACACGCTGATTCGTGAGCTCGGTGAACGTCTGATCCTCAGTCAGGTATTCCTGGTTGACGATCGTCGATTCGTTCTTCTCCAGCCACACGCGCACTCTGGCCGTGAACTTGAGGTCATCAGCCATCAGTATCCTCCTGCGCCGTACCCGGTATGTACGCCGGGACGCTTGAACAACGAGTTACCAGCCGACTCCAGCTGCTTCTCTTCCCACTTGTCGCGTGCATCGTACATCTTGCGCGATTCGCGAGCAAGCATGTTGTACGTGAGCCGGTGCTGGTAGTAATAACGGATCAGATCGATGAAATCGTCGTTGTTCTTCACATACGACTCTTTCTCGCCCTTGATGTCGCGTTGCCGCGACGACTGGTGCTCGTCGTAGCAGAAGTTCATGAAGTTCTGCTTCACATCGTGACAGGTGTTGAACACCACCATACCCGGCTGGGACCATTCGTAGTCCGGCATCCGCAGAGCTTCGTGGATAGCGTCGTAGCCGTACGCGGAGTTGTGCTTCTTCGCTTTGACGTAGAACAGGTTGTGTTCGGCAAATTTGGTGCGAATAGAGGTGCCGGAGGTACGTTCTTCTTCTTCAGCCGACCAGTCGATGATGCGCAGCACCACGTTTTCTGCTTCGACTGGCGGAGCGATGTCGTTCTCGCCCCAACCTTCTACGTGCTTGATGTACGAAGCCGCCTGCGCCACCGTGCGCAACTCACGTTTGAACACGGAGCGGTACACGACGAGTTGGTTCTCCGGCGATACGGCTGCCCACATGAGGGCAAGCGGCTTGCGTCCGTGCGGATCGACAAATTGCACCCGTGGCCAGCTGTCGGGGATTTCGTACGGGTCGATCCAATATGGCGGGCGAGGTTCCCAGGTTTTGTAGACGAGACCGGCCAGATGCAGAAAACGTGCGTGCAGACGTGCTTCAAGCTCATCTTCGCGCAAATCGGCCAAAAACTCCTCGATTGCAGCACGCGACAGATGTCCGCCGTTTTCAATGCAATTGTCCCAAACGGAGAACTTGAACATCGTCACGCCGGAATCTGGCTCATTGGCACGTCGAACGATCACATCGTTGATCCACGGCTGGGACAACGGCGTCATGGTCATCCAGCAGTGGCCGTTGAAGTCAACGAGGCCACGCTTGAGTCCGGTGTACTTGCGGTAGTCGATCGGCTCGTCTGCCCAGAACCAGTGGCCGTTTGGTCCCTCAAACGCCATATCGTCCTGATCGTTCGACATCAGGTAGATTTTGGAGCCGTTGTAGAGATTGTAGCACGTTGTGATGCCGCGTGTGTTCTTCTCGGTGTTCTTGACGATGCCGTGCGGCATCCATTCGCGCAGCTTCTCCATGATGGTCTGGCGAATGGCTTGTTCGAAGTTCTGGGCGATGATGCGTCCTACGTTCGGCACCGGGATCGGATTGCCGTCCGAGAGCCGCACAACGCGCAGTGGGTGGTCTTCGGGGTACCAGGGGCGAAATCCCAGTGCGTGCGAGATCGCTTCCATGCAGCCGACGACGGACTTGCCGGAGCGGTTAGAGCCGAGAACGAGGCGCACTGTGCTCGTCTGAGCTTCGAAGAAGTCTTCCTGCTGGCCTTGGGGGTTCGGCTTGAAGAACACGATCTTCTGTTGCTGGAACGCCTGCTCGTACCGGTGCAACTCCAGGAGGATCTCGTGGAGTTCTTGCAGCGTGTGCGCACCGGTCAGGGACGTCATGGCTTGTCCTTACGCCACGGATAGCCGTGCTTCCAAACGATCAACGCCGCACTTGCGAGCGCGGCGTTCCACCAACCAACTTTCAGCATGAAGTCGCTCAGGCCGTCAAAGAATGCTGTCCAGTCGATCAGCGGCTCCATGGTTCACTCCGTAGCCTCCCGGAGTACGTTCGCGGGGGTGCTGCAGCATGCAGCTAGTCGACCCCACCCAAGGTTGATACCCCCGCGAATTAATCAAACGGATCCGGTCCAGTACCGAACGGGACGTAATCCGCTTCTTCGATGTCCTGGTCGGTAATCCGCGCGGTTCGCGCCAAATCGTCGAGTCGTTGTCCGGTCTCGCCCTCGGAGAACGACACGTCGACGATGCGGAGACGTCGCACTTTCTGGGCGATTTGGCGCTTTGCGTCTTCGACTGATTGGGGCAGCAGCAGACCCGTATCCCCAGGCTGGCTGGTGTCGGAGGAACCCTGGAGATTCGCAGCACGGGCCTGCTGCAGTGCCGCCACCTTGTCGGCGAAAATGCCGAAAGCGCGGGCTTTGTCGAGCAATCCGGGTCCAACTTCCTGGACCGAGCGGAATGCTCCGTTGGAGTGGTAAGTGGGCAATTGGCCGGATTGGAGGTCGTCGTCGTCGATGGAGCCCAGCACCCGTTCGGCTTCGGCTGTGGCTTTCCCGGCCAGGGACTCCAGGGCTCTGCCGCGAGCTCGCTGGAGGGAAATATCGGTTTCGGCCTCCCGCAGCACGTTGCGGATTGTGTTCTCCGTCACCCCAAGTTCTTTGCTGGTGCGGGCTTTCGAGCCGCAAGCAGCGTAGGTTTGGATGATGAGTTCTTTCTGGAGGGGCGTCAGTCGGCGATTGGGCCGATTGGCCAGGATTCCTCGTTTGCGGCGTTTGCGGCGGTTACCGGCCATTTGCGTTCCTCCGGGTGGTGTGGCCGGTTCCAGTCGCGCTTCCCCCGCCCTGGCCGGGGCGGATGGGCCGAAACCGTCGTTTCGGAGCGAGCAGGCTGGGAATCGGTCGGAGCACTGCGATCCTTTCTGCGACCGGGGATCACCGGAACTGGCCACGGGGGGCAGAATAGCTGGGGAGGGGCTGGGCGTCAAGGGGGAAAATCGCGGCAGCCCCTTACGCGCGCGTACGTGCGTTACGCGCGTGGCGCGCTAATGGCGTATTGGGGGAGGTACTGGGGATGTAGAATGAAGAACGTTACTGGAATTACTATAATTACTTTAATGTAGAACGTTACTAGAATTACCTATATGTAGAACGTAACTAAGTTTAAGGAAATAGAATTACGGGAATGGAATTACATAAGTTAATTCAGGGAAATGGAATTAGGGAAATGGAATTAGGGAAATGGAATTACATAGATAATTACCTTTATCGATCCGTCACCAGGGGACGCTATAGGGGTAGCAACTCAGTAACTTAAGGGGGGTACCTCATTGCAAAACATTACACTCAGTATTGTAGAAGGGAACTCAGTAACATTCTACATAACAGTACAGGTATGTTACTCAGTACCATTACTCAGTAGCTATAAGTTATTATATTGGAAGGGTTTATACTCCCTATCTCTACCAGCACTACCATCTCTCCATGCTAACCCACTGCTACCAGCACCACTTACATCGCTCCTGGAACCCACTCAGATGTAGAACCAACCCCCATCACTGCCAGCACCTCAGTATTGGGGCACCATAATAGGCTAGGCTGCCGGGCACGCACGTTCTACAGAGCTAGATAAGGCCAAGACCCGGTGCACGTTCGACAGCATGTGCTGCACCACGTTCCTCATTCCCAGCCCGGAAACTGGCCCATGCAGAAGCCCACTCCGTGGGCCGTCGCTTGTCGCTCCTGTTCTGCAAGGCCCAGCCCCCGCGCTGTCCATTCGTCACTGCCGCAACTGCAGATCTAGCAGTAACTTCGGTCGACTCGACAAGCTCGCGACCTTGTTAGAGGATAGCACTAACTTCGGTCCGCTCGACAAGCTCGCTCCCCTCGTTTCCGCCCGGCACAGCGGAACCGCGCGATGTAGCACAACAGGGTACTGCACCACACGCAAAGCGAACCCGCTGCGCCGGGCTCGGATTTTAGACTGTAGGCACTGTGTGTCGCTTTCTAGTTCTCCAGGCTCGACACCCCACCCGAAGAGCGTCCCCCCACCCGCTCGCCTCGCAATGACTACTACTACTGATGCCCGCGATGATGACACACATGTTGGGCCGGGAGCAAAATTCGGGAAGCCCGAATTTCGCCCCCTTTGTCAACCAAAGAATCCCGCAAAATTGAAGCAATTTTACAGGATTCTTCAGCTGACAATCCCTGCCATGAGTGTCCTCCTCCCGTGCATCAGCAGTAGCAGTCAGCACTGCCTATCAGAACCCACCCCAAAGAGGAGAACGAGAATGAGCCTCTACAGCAACTTCGAACTCTACTGCGTAATGTGCGAAGCCGTGATTCTGACCGCCACCCACGTCGCTGCCGATGATTCGATTGCCGCTGAAGCTGAACTGACCGCCTGCAGCGGGTTGATCCCCTGCCCCAGCTGCGGGGGCGATGACCACGACGTCATGCGCAACGACTACTTCGAAGAAGACCACGAGCCGCTCACACTGCAGTTCGAGATGCCGCTGCAGGAAGACGACCTGCCGTTTTAACCGCCACGATAGGCGGGGGCCACTTCCGGTCCCCGCCACTCACCCCTTGAGACTGGAGAATCCGATGTCGAACCAGAACTGCTGCCCCCTCTGCCACGCCAACACGAAGACGATGATCGACACCCGCCTCGGCTGGACCTGCGCCTCCTGCGCAAAGGAAATCGAAGGCCCGAGCCGTAAGAGGCTCTGGGCATTCAGGGTGTCCCTGGTGCTGATTGTCCCGCTGTTCATGCTCTGCATGTGGACCATCACGCAGACGCAGAACGAGGCGCTGTTCTGGACCACACTCAGTGCCGCCAGTGCCAACGCCATGTTCATGGTCTTCATCGACCCCCGATAGAAAGGAAAGCCATGAACAACCGACACCTCACCGCCACCAGCACGGCCTCCCTGAACCCGGCAATCCAGTCGGGCAGGGGGGCCAACCGCTCCCAGCAACGCCCCCTCTGCATCAACGGAACTCAGCAGGTCGGGCACTGCCGATTAAGCAGGGGGCGGGGGCGGGGGTTATTAGGTGAGGTCGAAAGTGCGCCAACGAAAGGAAATGTCATGACGTGGGAATGGAGCCACACCGCCACCGGTGAGAGAAATGTTGAACAGAACATCCGGCGGATCAAAGACGAAACGCTGGCCATCATCTATGCCGAGTGGTCGGCATCAAGCAGGTCATCCAACGGATATTCGTTCAACCCCAAGCAGTATGACCGTGCCCTTGGTACTGCTCGGATGTTCATCGACAAGGGCATGAAGGATCTCATCCAGGACACGGTGATCGAACACGTCTTCAACCTTCGTGAGTGTTCGAATGGCGGGCATGACGCGTACGTCTGCCCGTATGGATGCCACACCGTGTCCTTCAACCTGGAAGGAGACGAGGATGAGTAACATCGCGTACATCGCGCAAACCAGAGTCGTGAAAGGAGTGGATGGCTTGCGCGATCGACGCATCGTGTTCTACCACGATGCTCAAAACGTCGTCACACCCTACATCGTCCACACCGAAGTGTTCAACCATGACGGGAACATGTTCCGCGTACATGGGCACTACCACGACCAGTTCGATCGGGGCTGGGAGAAGTTCTGCGAGAAGGCCAAGTCACTACTAAACGAGGAGTTACGCAATGTTTGAAAGCCCGTACCACGATGGACCCGCCAGCCAGTTCCCCCCGCGCACCTACCAGCACTCGCCGTGGGGCGAGATCCAAGAGACCAAGCACATCGGCACTGGTCTCATCATGGTCAGCACCGCTCGCCACGGAGGCATCTGGGTGGCACCCGAGCAGTTGAAGCGGATGCCCGAGCACATCCGTTCGCACGACGGGTGGTACGAAGAAGACTGCGAGGTTGCCATGCCGCTGTGGTTCTTCTACGACGAGCTCTTCCAGGTGCCGGTCTACTCGCGCGAACGGCTGGCCAAGGAAATCTTCGACACGTTCAACCTGGAGGTGTAAGGAATGGCACTGCACTACAACCACACCCAGATCCCCGAAGATAAGCGCGTCTACGAATTTGAGGGTGAGACGCACATGCATCCCACCCTCTACGCGCTCACCTTCTACACCATCCCCATCGGCCTGCCTACGCTGACCGAAGAGAACGTGGATGAGTGGATGGCACGCTTGGCAATCTACGAACGCGTGTTCGATTGCCTGCGCACCAAGAATGTCGACGGCAAATGCGTCGACGCGCCGATGACCCGCCAGGATCTCCTCGATTACATCGGGCTGGTCACCAACGCGAACAAGTACACGCGCAACCAGTTCATGAAGAACGTGTGGGCACGTCTCGATAGCGAACTGGCTCGCGCAAAGAAGAAAGAAGAAACCAATGTCGTTCATGCGACCAGTAATCACGAGTAAATCCACGTTCTGGGAGGTGACGACTCGCTGCGGCGAGTCGTACGCCGTCCCGGAAGACGTTCTACTCGACATCGAATGGAACGATGTCGAGATGATCGAACGCGTGGAAGGATACGGCGCACGACTGAGTGCCCGTGGGTACATGGACGCGACCGAGTGGTCGGTCCATGAGACCGAAGCCGAAGCCGCTCAAGCTCTCATCGACATGTACTACGACATGCCGCTGGAAGAGATGAGCACCACCGAGCGATTCGACTACATCGAATTGCGCAAACTCACGAAAGAGGAAGAATCATGAGCATCAACTTCGACCAGCTGCGCGACAACATCAGTGACTTCGTTCGTACCGTGGTCTCGGAAGAGATCAGCAACCTCACCGATGCGGTATGCCGCAAGATCGAGATGAATCTCGACATGGAACGGGAACTCGACTGGGATGAGCTCGTCCGAGAGGAGATCGAAAACACGTCATGCACCGTCACCTGCTCACGCTGCGGTGACGATCCAGACGTGGATTCGTTCTCCTTCTCCTACGGTGAACTGGAAGTCAGCATCGATGGATGCAGTTCCTGTAGCTACGATGATCTCAAGCACGACATCGAAAACAACTGGGAGATCATCGTCCGCTCGATCAACAACGATGACATGGAACTCGATACTGTTGAGGTCGATACGAACCGGCAGTCAATCATGATCATGACGCGGAAGACCGCTGGCATGCCCATCCAGCTGTTCACGCCCAAGATCGGACCGGTGTACGTCCACAAGTACTTCGTCGAACGCGTGCACGCTGAAAACTGGCTGAACACCGATGAGGCGCTCCAGCTGATCAACAGCATCAACATGGTGCACAACACTGACATCACCCCGCAGATCGTCACCATCCAGAAGGGAGACTAAGCAATGCACACCTACGCAAAGCTAGACCGGATGCTGGACCAGTATCCGCACTTGGACCGGCGCAAGCTGGCCAACAACACGTACGCGTACCGCAAAGAAGATGACTCAATCGGCATCATTCTGCATGCCACTGAGATCATCATCGTTCGACAAGACGGCACGTACGTGTTAAACTCCGGGGGTTGGAGAACGTACACGACCAAGGACCGCATCAACCGGTTCACCCCCGCGCGTGTCTACCAGCACAACCACGTGTGGTACGTTGGCTACGAAGACACGCCGTTCTTCGACGGCATGATCGTCGACCAACACGGAGCAATCACGAACGCGAGCGAAGACGATGCGAGCTCTGCGGTCGACGATGAGAAGCATCTCAAGAAGATGATCGATCGCATGATCCGATCGTTGAAGAAGCTCGATGAGCTTCCGCAACCCAGCAACGGGGACTGTTGGGGATGTCTGATGAAGACTGAGAACAATGAGTACCCCATGGGTCAGGACTGTGTATGGAGCCACCTTGAGGAGAACTACATCCACGGCTCCCTGATCTACCGCGCGTTGTTGCACGCAGGCTACAACGAGAGCGGAATCGGAATCCACTGGCATGGATGGAAGCGATCGCACAACGCATTCTCGCGTGAGATTATCATCAACGCGATGCGCCGGTTCCTCCGATTCCAGGGACAACGAATCATCTACATGCGGAGGCAATTCAACCATGAAGTCGCGAGTCAACGATAGAAGATCTGACGATCAGATCAACACGTTGACCGTGCTCGTCTACGGCACTGACTCCTTCCTCTCCGGATGGGGTCAGGCCGCAGACGGCATCTCCGTTGCTGCCTGGGCTTGCAGACCAGAGGACGCGCCTCTGGTCGAAGCCTGGGTAGACCGACGAGAAGACGTGTTTGATGTGGACGTCTGCTACGACAGCTGGCCGAAACGAAGGTTCGCACATCTGTCCATCTACCCAGTCACCGAAAACCACCCAGCCCTAAAGGGGACGCACGATGATTAAGAACCGTGAGGACATCAGGACCGTGAACGTCGAGATCATGCCGATGTACATCGCCAGCACCGTCGATCCGGCATCGGATCGCGGCACGACGATTCGCAACAACGATCCCGAGAAGCGCCACACGCTCATGCTGAGCGAGGGCGAAGACTCGGCTGAACGCATGTTTGCGCCCAGCCGATTCGGAGCTCTGGTGGATCAGTACGGGAACGTACTGAACACCGTCACTCCCAAGACCTACCGACTGATTCCGAATGCCGAGATCGTCGCTGCGCTCGATCTGGCATCGGATGCAGTCGGACTCGACCTCACCGCTCGCCATGACGGCAACTACTACAAGGGGAGGTCGAGGTGGACGTTCACCGCTGGCAAAGAATTCAAAGTGCCGGGAGACGACTCCCCGCACTTTCCCATGGT
>Ga0180438_10004253_pt1 | contig 20763 bp, 16 predicted proteins | sample SS_ome_12_FD_132455 | JGI IMG/M metagenome (GOLD analysis project Ga0180438, IMG submission 132455) | Hypersaline lake sediment archaeal communities from the Salton Sea, California, USA - SS_3_D_2 metaG | ecosystem: Environmental > Aquatic > Non-marine Saline and Alkaline > Hypersaline >... | reverse complement strand
TATGCGCGGAGAAGTGAGCGGCGACGGCCAGTCCGGCCAGCAGCAGCACGCCCACGAGGAACATCGCGAACATCACGCCCGCGTCGATCTTCGCCCTCTTGAGGATCGTGGCCTGCCTGCGCCGCTCGAGCGCTTCGCGGTCCACGAGCGAGTCCGCAACGGGGGCTTCGAGTCCGAAGACCGACCAGGCCGGCGCCCAGTCGGGCATCCCCGGGCGCCAGACGGGCGTCTCGGGCCGCAACTGCTTCGCGGCCAGCATGGACCGCAACACGTGGGTCGGCACGGGCGGCAGGGGCCTGCCCTCGATGGCATAGAACCACTCGTCCGGCCCAACGGTCCTGGCTGTCGGCTGGTTCACCGTCGCACCTCCCCGTCGCATCGGCCTCGTCCCGGCCGAGGCCGAATCGGTCCCGCCCCCTCATGCCGACCGGCTCTTCGCTTCGCCCTCTGCGCCGGCAGGACCCTCGCTTCTCAGCATGCCGGTGAAGGTCGAAGGGTCACCGTCCACCAGCCGAAGCAGCCTCAGCGCGCAGCCCGATGGCTTGTTGCGGCCCTGTTCCCACGCGTGAACCGTCTGCACGGCGACGTTCATCAGACGGGCGAATACCGCCTGACTGACGCCCAGCCTGTCCCTACGCAGCCGCGTGATCTCGTCGGCTCCCATCTGCGCAGGCGGCTCGGGGACCACTACGTCTCTCTGCGTCAGGGGGCGCCCTTCGCGCATGGCCTCGATCCCCTCAGCCATCGCCTCGCGGATGCCCTCGAAGAACGCCTTCTCCCTCTTTGCCATCGCTAGACTCCCATCAGGCGATCCAGTTCGCCCTTCAGCCGCTTCAACTCATTGGCCTCGGCTCTCGTCAGATCCTCTTTCACCGTCTTCTCGAAGGCCACGATCAGGATCGTGACGCCACCACCTTCCATGATCTCCTGCTCCAGCGTCCTGAGTCGGCGATCTCCGATGCGACCGCTCGCCACCGAGCGGGAGAACGCCGGGAATTCGATGAACGTTCTCTTCATCGGCCACCGTCCCTAGTATACTATTGAATAGTACAGACCGAAAGCAAAATCGGCGTTCGGCCGGGATTGCGCAGATAGGCGCGGCGTCATGTTCCCAGCCTCCGCACGATCTCGCTGGTGATCTCGTCCTGGTTCTTGTCCTGGCAGTCGACGGTCAGGTCGGCCCGGCGGTGGTAGAGGCCGGCGCGCTGGTCGTAGAGGTCTCGGAAGGTGTGGCCGGGCGCGATGACCACGCCGCGCGTGGCGAGGTTGGCGATCCGCCGCTCGAGCAGTTCGCACGGCAGGTGCAGGTAGACGATCACCCCGCCGGCGGCGAGGTGGGTCATCGCCGCGGCGCTGTAGACGGCGCTGCCGCCGGTGGCGATGACGTGGGCGGTCAACTCAAGCGAAGTGATGTGCCCCTCCTCCAGCAACAGGAACGCGGGCATCCCGGCGGCGGCGATGATCTGCTGAAGCGTCCGCCCCTCGCGGGCCTGGATGAGCACGTCGGTGTCGACGAACCCGCGGCCGGTCGCCTTCGCCAGCAGCACACCGACCGTGCTCTTGCCGACGCCTGGCATGCCGATCAACGCGATGTTGTCCGATGGCTTCATCGCAGCTCGGACCGCCTTGGCGGACTCCTTCGCTGAGCTCTGTCGCCCCTCCGGGGCTCGTTTCCATAGGGGGGCCGCTACCGGGGGCTTGCGCCCCCGGCTATTGTCTGCCGCCCCTTCGGGACTCCGGAGACGGCCGTGCTTCAATGGCAGATCGTATCGCCTCCCGTCCCTTCGGGACTCCGGAGATGGCCGTGCTTCAATGGCAGATCGTATTGCCTGCCGCCCCTTCGGGACTCCGGAGACGGCCATGCCTCCATGGTCAGTCGTCCGTCAAGGCCGCGCCCCGCGCCAGCCGGCGGCGAATTGCTTGTCGAGCCTCTTCAGCAACTCCGCGTCGGCCTGCTTGACGACGTTGCGGTTCTCGCCCGGGTCCTTTGCGTGGTCATACAGCTCCACGGCGACGGCCTTCTTCGTCTTCCGGTCCAGCCAGCGCGTGTAGCGGTACCGGTCGGTCCGCATCGAGTAGCCCATCACCTTGCCCCGCGGGTACTGGCTGAACGCGGCCGACTTCCACGGGCGGGACGGGTCGCTGAACAAGGGAACCAGGCTCGTCCCCTCGCAGTGGCCGGGCACGGCCAGCCCGCACAGCTCGGCCAGTGTCGGGTAGATGTCGACGAACTCCGCCAGGGCCTTCGTCCGTCCGGCGGACTGGACGCCGGGCCCGGCGAAGATCATCGGCACGTGCGTGTCGAGTTCGAAGTTGGTGTGCTTGCTCCAGCAGCCGTATTCGCCGAGCTTCCATCCGTGGTCGCCCCACAGGACGATCACCGTGTTGTCGCGCAGCTTCAGCCGCTCCAGCTCCGCGATCAGCCGCCCGATCAGCGCGTCGACGTACGTCACGCACGCCCAGTAGGAGTGGATCAGCTCCCGGGCAAGCGCGTCGCCGACCCGGCCCTTCTGCGGGATGCCGACGTACTGCCGCAGCTCGCCCCAGTTGGTCAGGGCCATCGCCGGCGAGCCCTCGGGCGCCTTGGTGTTCGTCGGCAGCTTGATCTCCGACCGATCGTACATGTCCCAGTAGCGCTTCGGCGCGTTGAACGGCAGGTGAGGCTTGTAGTAGCCCATCGCCAGAAAGAACGGCCCGCCGCCGGCGGCGAACCGGCGGAGCTGCTTGATCGCCAGCTCCGTGTTGACGCCGTCGGGGTAGGCGCTGTCGGCCACGTCGGGGCCTTCGAAGGCCGGGCCGACCCCCTTCTTCCTCTTCGTCGCGTCCTTCTGTGAGGCCACCGCCTTCAGCGAGGCCGCCTCGAGATAGCCGCGCCCCTTCCATTGCCCCTTCTCGCGGAAGGGCCTCTTGCTCCAGCCGACGAGGTCGTCGTCGCGATGGTGGTAGATCTTGCCCAGCGAGGCCGTCGTGTAACCGTTATTCTTGAAGTGCTGCGGCAGCGAGAGCACGTCGGGCATGCCCTTGCGCAGCGGCGTGCGCAGGCCGTAGATCTTCGTCGTGTCCGGCCGCACGCCCGCCAGCAGGCTGCACCGCGAGGCCGCGCAGATCGCCTCCTGACAATACGCCCGCTCGAAGAGGACTCCTCCGGCGGCCAGGCGGTCGATGTTCGGCGAGAGGATCTGCCCGTGCCCGTAGCAGCGCAGCTCGGGCCGCAGGTCGTCGACGGCGATGAACAGGACGTTGGGGCGCTTCTCCGCGCCGGCCGCGTCGGCCCGCCGCGGCAGGACGCCGGCCGGGCCCAGCAGGCCCAGCCCGGCGGCGCCGGCGCCCCATGTCGAAAGGAACTCGCGTCTTGTCCGCTGGGTCATTGAATCTCTCCTTCTGTGGGACCTTTGTGGTTCGTCCTTCAGCATTCGCTCTTCGTGATTTCGCGCAGGGCGACGGTGGCGTAGCAGCCGCTGGGGGCGGTGAAGGTCAACTCGAGGTACTCGCCGTGCTCGTCGGTCCCGGCGGCCAAATCGGGCTCGCCGAGCGCGAAGCGCAGCGCCCGGCGGGTGCCCTTCGGTTTCATCGGGCCGGCGCGGCGGAAATCGTCGGGCTGGATGTCGTGGCGGGCGAGGGCGTCGGCCTCGATGCGGCCGGGCTCGCCGGTGGCGAACCTGCTGCGGTAGCCGACGATCGGGCCGGTGGGGCTGATCTCGCCGCGCTCCGCGCGCGGCTGCTCGGCGTCGGCGTCCTCGACGAGGAAGACCCCGCCGGTGTCGGTTTTCTGCGCCATGTCGCCCGGCAGGACGCGGTCGAGCGTGTCGATTCGGGCGGCGAGGATCTCGTTGAAGATCGCGCTCTGGAAGGCCGACACGTACAGCCGCTTCATCCGCCGGTCGGCGGCGCGGACGACGTCGGCGGGTCGGCGTTTCTTCTTGAAGGCGGCCAGGGCACGCCGCTCGTTGCGGTAGTGTCTCGGCCAGCGCTTCAGCGCTCGGTCGAGGAACCCGGTGTCGAAGGCGTCTCGGGCGGCCCGGCAGTCGGGCGGGTCGTCGCTGTCGGCCCGCCCGAGCAGGAGGGCGGCGAACTCGGCCGCGTCGCCTCGGACGAGCGCCTCGCCCAGGGCGGCCGTGTCGCCGCGGGCGCCGAATCGCTGCGCCCCGAAGTAGTTCGGCACGCCGCGGCGGCGGAGGACGTCCAGGATTGCGCCGGCCGCCTCGAGCCGTGCCTCGCCGACGCCGCGCAGGCGGATGACGAACCGGTTGGCCCGCAGATGGCCCGGGCGGAGCTTGTTGGTGTGTCGGCCGACGACCTCCACGCTCAGCCGGCCGTCGCCGCATCCGGTCAGCTTGTCGGCGTCGGCGTGCTCGAGGCTCATCATCTGGGTGGTGACGGCGCGGGCGTCCTTCAGCCCCGCGACGCCGATATCGTGCGGGCGGACACCCAGCCGTCGGGCGATGCGATCGACGGCCTCGGCCGTCGGGATGCCCTCCTTCGTCACGCTGAAGTACACGTGCGTCCCCTCGCCGCCCGGCAGGTACAGCGGGACCTCCTCGACGCGGAAGTCGGTCACGTGCTCCTTGATCCGCCCGCCGACGCCGGGCAGCTCGGCGGTCAGGTGCGGCAGGTGGGCGATGCCCGTCACGGCCGCCACGGCTGGTCCCCCACGCCGGCGGCGCAGTTGGCGGCCCGCGCGGCGGCGAACAGCAGATCGCTGAGGCGGTTGAGATAGGCCTTCACGGGCGGCGGGATCGCCGAGCCGGCGGCGGCGACGGCGGCGGAACGTTCGCACCGGCGGCAGACCGTCCGCGCAACGTGCAGCCGGCAGGCCAACTCGGTCCCGCCGGGTCGGATGAAGCAGTCCAGATCGGGCAGACCGGCGCTGAGGGCGTGAATCTGCTGTTCCAGCCCGGTCACGTGGGCGTCGGTCAGCGAAGCGGCGGACGAGGCATCGGAGCCGACCGCCGCCAGGATCGCCCCGGCGGACAGCAGCTCGGACTGGACCGGCTCGAGCGCCTCGACGATGCGGTCGGCGGCGTCGGCCCGCGCGGCGGCGAGGCACAGGCCGACGTGGCTGTTCAGCTCGTCGACGTCGCCGATGGCGGCGAGGTGGGGGGAGGACTTCCGCCTCCGGCGGCCGTCCGGGCCGTCGGTCGCGCCGTCGTCGCCCGATTTGGCGTGGATGGGCATGATGGCATCTCCGCGCAGGTGCGGTGCGCTCCGGTCCGAAGAGATTGTACCGCGTCGGAGGGGGGGTGTCTCGTTCGGGCGGGGGCTTTGACGGCGCGAACCGGCAAGCCGAGGTGCAGCCTCGTGCGGGAATGGGCGCTACAGCCAGTTGCCGATCAGCAGGTACGGAGCCCAGTAGCAGGGGTGGCGGTAGCGGGGGTCCTTCATGATCGACTGCTGGGCCTGCTGGAGGGCGGCGGCCTTCGAGATCGCCGGGCTCCGGTAGAGGCCCTCGTAGAACGTCGACACCAGCCGGGCGGTGGCCTCGTCGTTGACGAACCACAACGTCGCCAGCGCGCTGCGTGCCCCGGCCTTCAGCGCCACGCCCGCCAGACCCAGCGCCGCCCGGTCGTCCCCGGCGGCCGTCTGGCAGGCGCTGAGCGACAGCAACTCGACCGGCCGGCCGCGGAACTCGCTGGGGCGGATCAGCATCTCAATCTCGTCGAGCGTCAGCCGCCCGTCGTGCGTCAGGACGAACGTCTTGGCCGGGTCGCCGCTGAACTGCCCGTGCGAGGCGATGTGCAGCACCTGCGGCGGCTTGGCGGAGACCTCCTTCTCCAGCTGTGCCAGGCGGAACGTGTCGTCGATCAGCCGGCGCCCGCCCATCAGCTTCTGGATCCGGTCCAGCTCGCCGCGGACGTGCCGCAGCGGCGCGAAGCCCCGGCGGGGCTCGGAGATGCCGCACAGCAGGGCTGCCTGGTCGCCGGGGTCGAAGGGGCGCGGGGCCATCAGCGTCAGCCCCGGCGTGACGGCCACCGCGTACCGCTCGATCAGGAAGCTGTTGCCGTCGTGCAGGGCGGCCATGGGGATCGTCCGCAGCGCCCCGTCGGGGACGAAGACGAGCGTCGTGACGCCCTCGGCGGCCAGGGCGCTCTCGGCGGGGGAGATCAGCCACCGGTGCAGCCGCCGCCCGCTCGTTCGGTAGCGGTGCAGCGTGCGGTTCTCCAGGTGGCGGCGGAAACGGCGGACCTCCGAGACGAGCCGATCGGCGCCGACGGGCACCTTGATCCGCTTGAGCCCCGAGGCCGCCGACAGGAGGATCTCCGTGCGGTCCGGCAGGGGGATTAGATACATCACGGCCGTGCGGGGCGCGATGCCCTCGATCGTGCGGGCCTTCGTCCGCGCCAGGCCCATGCAGCGGTCGCGGAAGTAGTCGACCATCTCGGCGGACTTGAACGTCTCGACGGCGTTGCGGGCCTCGACGACGAGCTGCCGCGCCCGCTGCGGATCCGTCTGCGAATCGGCCAGCCGAAGCTGCGTGTCGGCCAGGTCGTAGTACATCCCGCCGACCGCCTCGCGGAAACCAACCAGCAGCGACCGGTTGCCCAACCCGCCCGCCATCTCCTGCCGGACCGACTTGAGCGTCGCGACCGCCTGCCGCAGCGACTTCGCCGCCGCCTCGATCTCGCCCCCTGCCCGCAGCAGCCTGCCCGCCTGCCACTGCCAGCGATACAGCAGCTCCGGCGCGCGCAACTGCTGGGCGAGGAAGGCCGCCTCCCGCGTCAGCCGCAGCGCCTCGGCGTGGCGCTTCTGCATCTCGTACAGCCCCCCCAGCCGCCCCAGCGCGTACGACTCCGCCCGACGGTCGCCCACCCGCCGGGCCACCTTCAGCGCCCGGTGATACGAATCGAACGCCCGCCGCAGCAGTTGACGCTTCTGGTTGGGGCGATGGGGCAGGACTTTCTCGTCGGTCCGGCCGGCGGTGATCAGCAGGTAGGCCTTCTCCCGACCGTCGCGAAGCCGCTCCAGCACGCCCAGCGCACTGCCGTTGCGGGCGGCGGCCACGTCGTAACGCCCCGCCGCCGCCGCCGAAATGCCCGAGTTGACCGCCAGCCTGCCCGCCTCGCCCGTCGCGCCCGCCTGCCGGGCGAGGGCCAGCCCCTCCGCGTACATCCGGTCCGCCTTCTTGTAGTCCCCCCCGGCTGCGTACAGGTTGCCCAGGTTGTTCAGGATCGCCGCCCGCGCCGCGCCCGCCTCGTCGCCCTCCGCCAAGGCCAGCGACTCGACGAGGATCGCCTCCGCCCGCTGCCACTGCCTCGTCATTGTCAGCACGGCGCCCAGGGCGTTTTTCGCCGCCAGCGTTCGGCCGGGGTCCTCCGCCTGCTCGGCCAGCGACAGGGCCGTCTCCAGCTCCAACGCCGCCTGCCGGTACCGGCCGAGGGCCTGGTACGCCTTGCCGAGATTCAGCCGCGCGTCGATCCGCCGGCCGGCCGGCCCCTGCGGCAGCACCTCTCGCCAGTGGCGGATCGCCACGTCGACCTGCCCCCGCCGATACGCGTCGCTGCCCTCCGCCATCAGGGCCCGCGCCGACGTGGGCCGAGTCGCCGGCTCCTCCGCCCGCTCCGTCGCTGCCAACGCCGCGAAAGCCATCGCGGCCAGTGCGGCGGCCCCGCAGGCCACCTGACGCCCTCGTCGGCTTACCATAGTGCTCTCCGGAATCGCCCCATCGGCTGCGGCCGCGGAACGACGGTTCTCGCAGGAACGGAACAACAACGTGCCCAGGCCCACCGGCCTCGTGCCGGTCGTGCCATGATTGGCACGCCACAGACCCCGTCGCCTCCGCTTCCCGCCACCACCGGGCCGGCGCCCGTGGGGGCCGCGGCTATCTGCCGCCCAGCGCGGCGGTCGTGGCGGTCTTGGGGCTCTCCTCAAAGACCTCCGCGTCGCTCAGAAGCTGCGTGCGGAGTTTCTGGAGGCTCTGGTCGTCCGGGGAGGCGTCGATCAGGTCCCACAGCTCAGCCAGGGCGTCGTACCAGACGCCCGCCTCGGCGAGGATCGCGACGCGTTGGAGCTTGTCGGCACCGGCGAGCCGGGCATCCAGGCCGATCGGCTCGGCCGTCTTCAGGATACGGGCGGACGAATACGGGTCACCGGACGTGTGCTCGTCCTCGGTCATCACGCCGATCGACCACTTGTATTCCACGCCCGTCTCGAGGGGCAGGTCGAGGCGGGCGAGGTCGAAGCGATGGTGTCCCGCGGGCGCGTCCTTCATGACCTTCAGCTCGAGGACGGTGTCCAGCTCGTCGGCCTTCGTGAGCGTCAGGACGAACGTGGCGCGGGCGGGCTTGTCCTGGTACCACGCCAAGACCGGATGGGCCCGACGGGTCAGGCCCGTGTGCTTCGGCGCGAGGACGAAGACGTTGGGCAGGGCCACGTCCGACCGCCGCGAGGCCGACGTCTCTCGCGTGACCGGCGCGCCCCGCTTCGGGGGACGATAGCGCATCGCCAACATCCTCGCCGGGCGTGTCGCCGCCGTGCGGCGCGGGGCGGGTTTCGTCGTGGGCGCCTTGCCGCCGGTTCGTCTGGCCGGCTGCGTCTGAGGCGGCCCGGCCGGCCGAGTCGCCGGGCCCGCCCGCCCGGGCCCGCCGCGGCTGGCCGATCCGCCGGACCGGCTCCCTTGGCCGAGAACGCCGGCGTCGCGCAGGAACCGCGTCCGCAGCTCTCGCAGCGAGCCGTCGCCCGGGAACGCGCGGACCAGCCCGCACAGCTCGCCCAGCGCGTCGTACCAGATGCCTTCCTCGGCGAGGATCAAGACGCGTTGGAGCCCGTCGGCCCCGCTCAACCGGCGGGCCAGCTCGGCGGGCGCGGCGACCCGCATGACGTGGGCGGCCGAGTACGGGTCGCCCGAGGCGTGCTCCCGCCCGGTGATGATCCCCACGGACCACTTGTAGTCCACATTTGCGTCGAGCGCCAGCCCCACGTCGGCCAGCTCGAGGCTATGGACGCCGGCGGAGGCCTCCTTCCTGAGCTTCAGCGCCATCAGCGTGTCGAACGTCTTCTCGTTGGTCAGGGTCAGAATCAGCTTCGTGCGGGCGGACCGGTCCTGGTGCCAGGCAAACGTCGGCTGGGCCCGCGTCGTCAGCCCCGTGTGCTCGGGGGCCAACACCATGACGTTCGGTAGGGGGTCTTCGGCGCCTCGGGCGGCCGAGGCCTCCCGCGTGATCGGCGCGCCGCGCCGCGGCGGGCGGTATCGGATGCGGCGGACCCTCACCGGGCGTGTGGTGGCCGGCCGGGTCGCCGCCGCGCCGGACGCGGTGACCTTCCTGACGGAGGGGGGCTTCGCACGGGCGGGGGGCTCGCCTGCTGCCTTCTTTCCCGCCCCGGCCCCGGCCGGCGCGGAGGCCGACCCGGAGGCACAAACGGCAAGCAGAACGAGCCAGACGTTTACACGGCGAGCGATCATGGTGCATCCCTTGACACAGGTGGTCTCTGGATGCCTGCCGGCACTGCTAATTCTAGTGCGCCGGCCCCGCGGCGGCAACCGCGAAAACGTCGACAGGCTCTTGGCTGCCCTTGACCGTGGCGGAGCGGACGAACCGCGCCTCGGCGCGGCCGCCGAGCCGCTCGAGCGTCGCGCCGCTGATCAGGACCCTGCACCGGCCCGGCGCGACGCGGTCATCCATCATCTCCTTGTCGAGGCTCTCCAGCCTCGACGCGACGTTGACCGTGCCGCCCAGGACCGTGTACTCGACGCGCCGCCGGCTGCCGACGATGGCGGCCACCAGCGGGCCCGTGTGGATGCCGATCCGCATCCCGACGGCCGGCAGGTCCTCCGCATGCCATCGCTCGTTCAGCTCGACCAGCCTGCCGCGGATCGCCACGGCGCATCGGACGGCACTGAGGGCGTCCTGCCCGATCTGCTCCGGCGTCGTGCGGAGCGCCGGGGCTCCGAAGACCGCCATCACGCCGTCGCCGATGTACTTGTTGACCCAGCCGCCGTGCTCGATGACCAGCGCCGAGACCGCCTCGAGATACTGGTTCAGCCACGCCACCATCCTCTGCGTGGGCAGGTCCTTCGAGACGTCGGAGAAGTCGACCAGGTCGGCGAAGACAACGGTGGCGGTCGTCCGCTCGCTCCAGGGCGGCCCGCCCGCCAACTCGCCCCGCCGCCGCCAGACGGTCTCGGCCACCTCCCGCGAGACGTGCTGCCCGAACAACCGCATCAGCGACCGTCGCTGCCGCCTCTCGCGCTCGGAGACGTAGGAGGTGACGACCACGGCACTGAGGAACCACGAGCCCGCAGGCAGGACGACAGGCAGCCACCATCCGGCGTGAAACCCCGCCGCGCCGCAGCCGCCGACGGCCGCGATGCCCGCGACCGCCGCCGCGCCGAACCGCAGCGGCGACCGCGCCGCCAGCCCGACGCACCCGCCCAGCACCGCCCAGAGCAGCGTCCAGCCGGCTTCCTGCCAGCCGGCGAGGAACCGCACGTGCGCCGCGCCGTCCAGGGCCGCTCGCAGAAGCTGGTCGATGAAGTACCCGTTCCACTCGACGCCCACCATCCTGTCGTCGATCGGCGTGGGAAAGTGGTCCTTCACACTGTCGGCGGCGATACCCACGAGCACGACCTTGCCGCGGATGTCGTTGGCATCGACGCGGCCGGCCAACACGTCACCGAAACTGTAGCTTGGGAACGGGCGAGCCGCCGTGTAGTCCAGCAGCATCTGGTGTCCCGCGGCGTCCATGTCGACGTAGAGGCCGTCGTTTCGCTCCATCGGGCGGAACAGCAATCGGCCCAGCCGCATCAGGTTCGGGTCGTCCTCGTCGGCGCCGGGCACGACGCCCTCGGCCGCCAGGTACCGGACGGCCAACTCGAACGGCAGCGAAGTGTAATAGCCCTGCTCGTCGTCGACGAACAGCAGCCCGCGCCGGACCACGCCGTCGATGTCGCGGATCACGTTGCCGAACCCCGCCTGATCCGTGCCCTCCAGCACCGCGGGCGGGCCGATCCGCTTCGAGCCGTCGGCGCTGTACTTCCAGACGACCACCACGCGGAAATCGTCCTTGAGCAGCCCGTTGAGCTCATCGCGGCCGGGCGGAACGTCGATGTCCCGGAAGATGTCCACACCCACCGCCCGAGGGCCCGGCTCGAGCAGCTTCGAGAGCAGTCCGGTCAACTCGCGGTCGGTGACCGGGTAGCTAAACTGGTCGGAGCGGATGTCCTGCTCGGTCAGCCTGACGACGGTGATCGAGCGTCGCCCGGCCGCCGGGGGCGTCGACCGAACCAGCGCGTCGTACGCCTTCAGCTCGAGCCACTGCACCAGGCCCGCAAGATGCAGCCCCCACACCAGCGCGAACACCGCCCCGCTGGCGAGCAGCGCCGCCGGCAGCGAACCGAGTTGTTGCCTGCCGGGCAGCTTCATCGCCTCGCCGCCAGCCAGGCCTTCAGGTTCTCGGGCGAGAGGGTGTTGATCACGTCGTCGTCGGTGGCCCAGCCGCGGCGGGCGGTGGTCACGCCGTAGTGCATCAGGTCCAGGTCGTCGATGCGGTGGGCGTCGGTGCTGATGATGATTCTCGCCCCGGCCTCGATCGCCGCGCGGATGTGCGTGTCGCGGAGGTCCAGGCGCATCGGGTGGGCGTTGACCTCCAGGGCCACCCCGTTGGCCGCCGCGGCCGCCGCGAGCTCGCCGACGTCGATCTCCATCCCTCCTCGCTTTCCGATCAGCCGCCCGGATGGGTGACCGATGCAGTGGACGTGCGGGCTCTCGATCGCGCGGATCAGCCGCTTCGTCGCGCCGGCGGCGCCCTTCGACAGGGCCGAGTGAGGAGAGGCCGTCACGAAGTCCAGCTCCCCCAGCACGTCGGCGGCGAAGTCCAGCGAGCCGTCCTTGAAGATGTCCACCTCCACGCCGGCGAGCACTTCGATGTCGTCGTAGCCCCGCCCGGCGGCGCGGATCGCCTCGGCGTGATCGGCCAGCCGCCGCTCGTCCAGCCCGTTGGCCTGGATCTGGCTCTTGGAGTGGTCGCAGATGGCCATCGTGTGGTAGCCCCTCGACCGGCAGGCCTCGATCATCTCCTCGATACTGTTGTGCCCGTCCGAGGCGGTCGTGTGCATGTGCAGGTCGCAGCGGATCCGGTCGAGGGTGACCAGCCGGGGCAGCCCGCCGGCCGCGGCGGCCTCCACCTCGCCGCGATCCTCCCGCAGCTCCGGCGGGACCGGCGCCAGGCCGAGCCCGGCGTAGATCTCCTCCTCCGACGCGCCGGCGATCCGCTCGTCGCCGCGGAACAGCCCGTATTCGTTCAGCTTCAGCCCCGCCTTGACCGCCAGCTCGCGGAGGCGGACGTTGTGGGCCTTCGAGCCGCTGAAATACTGAAGCGCCGCCCCGAAGCTCGCCCGCGGAACCACCCGAAGGTCCACCTCCACCTCGCCGGCGGTGAGGATCGAGCACTTGGTCGCCCCCCGCGCCAGGACGCTCGCCGCCTGCGGGGCGGCGGCGAACTGCTCGGTGATCTTCGACCCGGCCGACTTCGGCGCCTCGCAGAGGATGTCCACGTCGCCGATCGTCTCCCGCCCGCGGCGGAGGCTGCCCGCCAAGGCCACGCGCTGGACCGACTTGATGCCGGCGACCAGTTCGACGAGCGGTCCGGCCAGCTCGGCCGCCTCGTCCAGGCGGATCCGGCCCCGGGCCGACTCCATGAAATCGATCGCCTCGGCGATCTGTGCGATCTTCTTCGCGCCGAGCCCCTCCACGGCGGCCAGCCGATCGGGATCGGAGGCGACGGCCTCGCGAAGCTGCCGAACCGACTCGACGCCGGCCTGCTTCCAGAGCTTCGCGACGGTCTTCGGCCCCATGCCGCGGATGCCCAGCAGCCCGGGCAGCTCCGGCGGGATCCGGGCCATCAGCTCCTCGTGCAGGTCGATCTTGCCCTCGGCCAGCGCCTGGGTGATCTTCGCCGCCGTGGACTTGCCGATCCCCGCCACCTCCTCCAGCCGCCCCTCCTCGGCCAACTGCCCCATCGCCACCGCGTGCTCGCCGACGACCCGGGCGGCCTTGCGATAGCTGTTGATCCGAAAGCGGTCCTGGCCGAGGATCTCCATCAGGTCCGCGATTCGCGAGAAGATGTCCGCGATCTGCTGGTTGGTCATCGCTGCCTCCCCGCAGCGCAGTATAGCATCGGCTCGCCGGCGGACAAGGTCGCGTCGGGCCGACGCGGCGGAACGCTCGGGCGGCCGGGGACCCGCAGACATGGTTGCGGCCAGCGTCAGAGGCCGCCGAGGAACTGGAAGACGGTGTCGGCGTGGCCGGGCAGGCCCTCGTGGCCGAAGTCGGGGTAAACGGCCAGCGATTTCGGCGAGGTGATCTTGTTGTAGGCGGCGAACTGCGTCGACGGCGGGCAGACCTGGTCCATCAGCCCCACCGCCAGCAGGACCTCGGCGCGGATGCGGGGGGCGAGGTGCTGGCAGTCGACGTAGCCGAGCTGCGTGAAGACCTCCTCCTCCCGCCGGTGCAGCGGATCGAAGCGGCGGAAGTAATCCTTCAACTCGGCGTAGGCGTTGACGGCCTGGTCGATCTTCCAGACACGCTGGTAGTCGCACAGGAACGGGAAGGTCGGCGCGGCCAGCTTGATCCGCGGCTCGAGGGCCGCACACGCCAGCGTCAGCCCGCCGCCCTGGCTGCCGCCGGTGGCGCCCACGCGACGCTCGTCCACGTCGGGCATCTCCATCACGATCCTCGCCATCTCGGCCGTGTCGAGAAAGATCTGGCGGAAGAGCATCTTCTCCGGCTCGTCGTCCAGCCCGCGGACGATGTGCCCGCGAAGCGTCGTGCCCCTCACCCCGCCGATGTCCTCGCTGAGCCCGCCCTGCCCCCGGCAGTCGAGCGCCGCGACCGTGCAGCCCATCGCCACGTAGCCGAGCTTGTCCGACCAGTCGCCGGCGCTGCCGGAATAGCCGTGGAAGATCAGCACCGCCGGGCGGGGCCCGTCGCCGTTCGCCTCGCGCGGACGCAAGAGCTTCGCGTGGATGCGGGCGCCGCCGACGCCCGTGAAGAACAGGTCGCGGCAGTCGGCCTGCGGGGTCTGAAACTCCGCCTCCCTCAACTCCACCTGCGGGTCGATCGCACGCATCTCCATGATGCCGCGGTCCCAGAACTCGTCGAAGTCCACCGGGCGCGGATTCGTGCCCTGATACGTCTGAAGCTCGTCCCACGGCATGTCGAACAGAAGCGGCATTGCGGGTCTCCTCGTACGTGAAAGGGCGAGTGTGGGAGGTAGCTTACGGTCACGGTGCGGTGCGGGCAAGGGCGTGTCGGCGGGGCCCGGCCACGGGGCCGGACAGATATATTGGTAAAATCGGATATGTATTGCGGGCGGCGGCGGCGACAGCGGGGGGCGTCACTTGCCCTTCGCCGGGCCGGCGGAGAGGACCTCGTCGAATCGAGCGCGCAGCAGCCAGACGTTCGCCCCCTTGCCGGCGGGCAACAGCAGGCTCTTGCCGTCGCGCACCGCCTTCGCGCCGTTCAGCGGGATCCAGTGGTTCGCGATGACGGTCGGCCTGCCGAGCCGCACGCCCTCGGCCGTCAGCTCCCCGCGCATCAACCGGCTGCCGCGCGTCGTCTCGCAGATCAACGCCGCGCGAGATCCGTCCAGCACGAGCTGGGCAAAGCGGGCCCGCGAGTTCTTTTCGGCGGCCACGAGCCGAACCGGCTCCAGCCAGGTCGCCATGTCGTCCGACCGGGTGTAGTAGATCCCCCGCCCAAAGTCGTCGTAGACCAGGTGACATCGGCCGGCCTTGTCGAAGGTCGCGTGCGGGTTCTCCGGGTGCACGCGCGAGGGCAGGCCCAGAGCAAGCGGCTTCGGATCGGCGATCGCGGCGGGCGAGTCGCCCCGCGCGCACAGGTTGTTGACGAACAGCCAGAGCTTCCCCTTCGCCCCGCGCGCGAGGTGGGCGGTCTGGTGATACTGCGACCACTGCCCCGTGCGGACCGGCTTGGGCAGCGACCAGGTCCGCCCGTCGGGCGACTCGGTCGCCCAGAGGTGAAAGTGCCCGCTGCTGAAGTGGGCCGTGTCCAGGCGCTTCGAGAAGAAGACCATCCAGATCGCCCCGCCGTCGTCGACGGCCAGCGACGGGCGGGAGGTCTGGAAGATGCTGTTGTGTGCGAAAGCCCAGGGCTTCTGCCACGTCACGCCGTCTCGGCTTCCGGTCAGCAGGATCAGCTCGCGCTGCGGGCCGCCGGCCGTGTAGGCCATCAGCCACCCGCCGCCGGGCAGCTTCAGCAGGCTCGCGTGGGCGGGCGACGAGGTCGTGAAGGCCTGCCCGTTCAGCGGGACGGGCCGGAACGGGCTGGCCAGGTTCAGCGACAGGCCGTAGCGCCGACCCGGTTGGACTTCGAACGCCTCCTCGTATCTGCCGGCCGAGTTCGCGTGCGTGTAGGCGAATGTGTGCCGGCCGGGCGCCAGGTTGTCCCACGAGGCGTTCTTCCGGCCATCCAGCATCCGCGTCCCGCCGGCGGGCAGCAGTTCGTGGGAGACCTTCACCGTCCCCGGAGGCGGCGCCTTGCCGCGCCCGACCGGGCGGAACGTCGCCCGCAGCGTGACGCTGGCGACCTCGGCCACGCGCCGAGAGGGGGGCAGGTCCACGAACAGCACGTCGGCGTCGAAGGGCGCGGCGACCTCGAAGCGTTGCCGGCCGGCCAACGCGGCGCGCTTGTCGTCGACCCGGCGGGCCGAGAGGACGACCGAGCGCGAGCCGTGCCGGGCCGGGGTGACTAGGCGGCAGGACACTTCGCCCCCGCCCCTCAACGGTCGATCGCACGCGACGCGAACCGTCAGCGACGCGATGGCCCGGCCCGGTGTGGGGACGACGGCGAAGCGGTTCGGCAGGGCGGTCCAGCAGGCCAGTCGGTCTCCGCCCTCGGCCGGGCGAAACACGGCTTCGGGTCTCTCGGGCCCGAGAACCACGAACAGCGGCATCGGCGGCAGGGGCTTGTTCGGCGGCAGCGTCGCCCAAAGCCCGGCCAGGTGAGCCGGGTCCACGTCGGCCATCCCCGCCTTGTACGCCAGGGCACAGAGGCGGATCCGTGTCCAGGCCTCGACGGCCTCCCTGGTGCGGCCGGCGCGGGCGCAGGCTTCGGCCAGGTAACGCTGGCAGGCCATCGGCATCATCAGGTGGTACCACAGCCTTCGCTTGGGATCGACCTTGTCGGCCGGCGGCAGCCCCATCACCGCGCGGGCCGCGTCGCCGGCCAGATCGTCGATCGGCCGGGCGCCCTCCGGAACATGCGTCAGCGACCGCCCGAGCGTCTTCGCCGCCGCGGTCGGGTCCTTCAGCTCCACCAGCTCCAGCCGTCCGATCTGCATCAGCAGCTCGGCCCACTTCGCCTCCCGCTGCGACCGCCTGTGGGCCCGCAGCTCCCCGCCGGCGATCTCCGCCTCCATCCCGGCCAGCGCCGCCTTGTACGCCGCCACCGCCTCGCGCCACCTGCTGGCGAGCTGATACGCGTGGCCGCGCCAGAGATGGTCCTTGGCCGGCGCATCCGGCATGCCGCAAAGCTGCGAGTACAGCCGCACCATCTCCCCGTAGTCCCCGCTCCACAGCATCCGCTGACCGTCCCCCCGAAGCTCCTCGCGCTCCTTCGCCAGCGGGTCCACCTTCCCCCGCCGCACCGGGTCCTCTCTGGCCCCGGGCTCCAGTTGCCCAAGAGCCGCCCGACCCGCCGCCGCCAGGGCAAGCAGACACCCCGCGCAAGCCCCCGCCCGCCGCATCGTGCCGCAAAGCCTCATCACGCTCCACCCGGCGCAGGTTGCACAAGAGCTCGCTGGTCGCCTGCGCGCGACCGCGCCGACCGCCTATTCAGACGCTCGACGACCCCGCCGGTTCCGCCTCGCCGCGCACCTCTCGGTGGACTTGACGGCGGGACTGGGCGCGGGTAGACGGCGATCGCGTCGTGGTCCTGGCAGGCGGGGTGCCCGCCGACGGCTCTCGAGCTGCGGACCGACTCGGGTCGAGTGCCGAAAGCCGCCGTGGCGCTGAGCAGCCTCGATGATCAAGGGCTTGCGGTTGGTCCGGCTGAGGAGCGACGGCAGCAAGATGGACTCGATTGCCCCGGTGCCAAAGCAGGGCAGCTACCTCTTTGACCTGCCGACCGTTAAAGGAGCGCACCGGTTCGTCCTGGAGCCGCAATAGGAGAGGCGTCTTCCGACGGCAGGATGCCAACGTGCCGACTGCCGAGCTTGACTCGGACGCCTTGCATAGGGCATATGAGAGGCGCAGTTCCCGTGGGGCCAGCGCCTGGCGCGGGCCCGCCGAGCTGCCACCAAGGCCAGGAGAGCGCGATGGCCAGACAAGTCTCGTCATCGGGTCCCGTGCACGCATGGGTGATCGTCACGGCGGGGTTGCTGACGCCAGTCTGGCAGGCGTCCATCCTGGCGCAGCCGGCGAAAGGCAGGGACCGCAAGGCCACCTTCGACGACCCGGATGCCCTGACGGGCTGGTCGACAGTGGGCGACGTGGCGATCGATCCGTCCAGGAGCCGTGGGGGCACAGGCGGCGCGCTGAGAGTCCCCCCGGGGGGCAAGGCCGTGCTGAAGCTGAGGGAGGCGGACGAGTCGGGCAAGGTTGAGCTGTGGGTCTATGATGACGGCAGCGTGCCGAAGGACGTCAAGGCCCATCGCGTGGGCCCGCGGTGGGGGCTGGTGCAGGGCGACGGGCGCGTGCTGGCCGTGGGCGTACTCTACGCCAACTACCTCGGCGGCGACGAGGGCTACACCGCCTCTGCCTGCGACGGAAAAGCATGGCACGACCAACTGTTCTGGCTCGGCGTGCGGCGGAAGCCCGCGGGCTGGCACAAGTGGACGTTCAACTTCCGCACGGAAGGCGGCCTCCAAGTCCTGCACAACAACCGGGACGTCAGCCCCAGCAAGCCCCCTCGAGTTGACCCCGCCAAGGTCGGGCTGAAGGGCTTCCGGGCGATCGCCGTCTGGGGCGACGCCGGGAAAGGCACGGGTCAGACCATCTGGGTGGACGATCTGTCCGTGACGCTCGGCGGGCCGGTCAAGTCCATCCCGAAGCCCCGGCCGACCGCGCCGCGCGTCGAAGGGCCTGACCCCTGGGTGCCTGTCCGCCAGGCCGCGACCATCTACACGAAGGACGCCCCGCCGGCAGCGCCCGAACTCGATGACCTGCCGCTGAGGAAACGCGTCTCCCAGCACGGCATCACGTGGACGTTCGCCGAGCCGGCGCGCGTCGGGCGGTTCGTCAACGGCGATTGGTACGTCGTCGGCAAGGCGACGGTCGAGGGGTCGCCCCGAAGCCGCTTTACGGCCGCGATATCCCCGAGATCGAGCTGGACCGCATGGACCTCGAGCGCGAGGTCGCCCACCGCGTCCGCAACGGCTTCATGCTCAACCCCCCGGCGAAGATGAAGGTCGCCTATGACAGCGGCGTGCGGAACTGGTTCGACCCGTCGCTCATCCGGAAGCTGCCCGTGGCCATGGAGCCGGGTGACTCGCTCGTCTCGACGATCAGCATGCCCAAGGGCCTGATTCTGCAGGCGCCGCTGCGGAACAAGATCGAGCGCGGTGTGGGCGACGGCAGCCCGGTCCGCACGGCGGCGGTCCTTACCTGCGTGGCGCGCCCGCAGCCGCCCGACGCCTTCCGCCCCGGCTTCTGCGACCGCAAGCAGAGGATCTACCTCTCTCGTAATCTGAAGCGCGCCCTGCTGCCCAAGGTCGCCCGGCCGGAGAATACGCTGCCCGTCGGCCTGTGCGTCCGCTTCACCCAGCGGCCGTGGGTGGGGACGTGCTTCTTCGGCTTTGAGGAGCCGGTCGAGAACATGCCGCAGTACGGGATGGAGTATGGCCGGGTCTCGGGCGTCTGCGCGCTGGAGCTCTGCACGGACCTGACGGCGCAGCAGAAGGAGCCGCTGCTGATCAACTACGTGCAGGTGGGCATCGACCTCGGGGGCATCGTCCGCGCTGGGCATCCCGGCTGGAGCGGCTGGGGCGGCCACGGCAGTGGGCGGAAGCTGCCCATCGTCTTCGCCGGGCTGCTGCTGGGCGACGACGAGCTGGCCCACGTCAGCCGGTCATTTCCCAAGGTGAGCTTCGGCGAGGACGAGCAGACCGCCTACGGAGACTGCTGGACGGGCGCGAAGGTCGTCTTCGCGGGCCACTCGGGCATCGACACGGCCAGCGGCGCCGGGCGCAGCCGCAACAACAGTTGGGGGCCCTACGAGCACCTTCATCCGTCGAAGTGGAACGGCGGCAACAACACCTCGGAGGCGTACCGCCGCACGTGCACGGGCGCCGGCTGGGTCGCCCAGGCACTGGCGCTTCGGCTGCTCGGCGCCGAGAAGGCCTGGGGGCACGACGCCTTCTTCGACTACGTCGACCGCTGGATGTACGAGGACGACACGGACCACATCAGAGCGATCAAGCAGGCCACCGGCAGGGACCACAACAAGGAGTGGGCGCGGCACGGCTGGGCGTGGCAGGAGAAAGAAGCGTTCGTGAAGGAGATGTGGGAGAAGATCCGGCCGACGCTTAAGGCGCCGACCGACGGCTGGAAACGGGAGCACGACGACAGCCGCTACCGTGCGGCCATCGAGAAGATGAAGGCGAAGTGACCGGCGGACCGGGCGAAGGGCCGGGAATGCTGCGCTGGTCCAGCGACTTTCGGCCCAGACAGTTCCCGAACAGATCGGGGGGCTTGACGTTGTAAGATCGTCCGGTAGGATGCGATCTCGTCAAAGCTCACGATGTCCTGGAGGGCTACCTATGTGCGACCCGTCTCTGTCAGACGTTCCGCTGCCATCCGGGTGGGCCAGCAACGTCAGGTCCGCTGTTCTACACGTCATCTCGCTGGCCCAGTACGCCATGGTGACCGTCCGAGGCTGGGCTGCCAACAGCCTTAACGCACGGGTGCGTCTGCCCGGCGCGAAGGGCCTTTCCGCCGTCGGCAATGGTGCGTTCGGGACGGAAGCCTTGATCGCGCAGGTCCAGTAGATGCACGCCCCAGGTCTTCTCATCGCAATGATCTTCGGTGGCCAGCAGGTACCAGTACGTCGAGCGGACAGGGCAGGGATTTCGTCACCAGGGACAGGAAGCTGACCGCCCAGCCAGGCGGCCATGGAGTCTTTGGCGGGGCTTTTCCCCGATGGTTCATCGCAGAGGGCGCCGAGGGCGCCGAGTGGGAGGAAGCAAGGCCAATCCTGGCGTGGCTCAAGTGTTCCTCGCCCTGGGTCACAGGTCGAGGGCTGTCAGGCCCGTTCACGGGCCTTTTCCCGCCGAAGGCGGGTGTAGACCAGGGCCTCTGGCCCTGGCGTGCGGCCCGCGAGTTGCCCCCAGCGCGCTTCAGCACACTTGAGCAGCTGAGGCTTCAGCCAACAAGAGGTAAGCCCGATGAATCGGGCTGCCAGGACGGGACCGTGCGTCCGACCCGGCCTGGAAGGCCGGGCCTACACGCCTCGCAACGCTTGGCGGAAAGGCCCGTCGAACGGGCCTGCAAGACCGCCGGACCCGACCAGCGAGTCTCATCCGACGCCGGGAGTGTCACCCTCGGTTGAACGGGCTCATCTCGATCCCATGAACTGCTCCAGCTTTCTGCAACAATGGTTGAGCAGTGCGTCCGGCCACCACCGGCCTTGTGCCGGTGGACCCATGACTGGTGTACTACGCGGCGGTGAAGCACCCTTCCCGCCACCACCGGCCCACGATAGTACCTGAGGTATTGTCAAAAGCTGTGGATGACGGATTCGCCTTCACGCGGCGAGTTCCTTGAGGCCATCGACGAATCGCACACCGCGAATCACGTCTGACAGCAACGCGCTG
>Ga0180438_10004252_pt1 | contig 20763 bp, 25 predicted proteins | sample SS_ome_12_FD_132455 | JGI IMG/M metagenome (GOLD analysis project Ga0180438, IMG submission 132455) | Hypersaline lake sediment archaeal communities from the Salton Sea, California, USA - SS_3_D_2 metaG | ecosystem: Environmental > Aquatic > Non-marine Saline and Alkaline > Hypersaline >... | reverse complement strand
GGTGTCAGGGTCTTGGTGGAACCAGGCACAAGGGCCTCCAGCATCCAGGCGTTTGACAGTGCCCGTGCCAATCGATTCTCCAGTGAGCCAGAGTACCTTGGGATTGATGCGGGGGCTGCGGCGACCTTTTCGCTTGGGAAGCTGAATGGTCTTCTTGTCGGTCGGGGTGCCTGCACTGGACCCCTTGAACGCCGATCGACGGACGATGATACCGCTTTTCTGGATATCACCGGTCTTGGCAACAGCCGTGCCGTAGTTGATCGGCATGTTCTCTCCACCAGACGTTGGGTAACGATACTTCCCGTCGCTATGCCTCTTCTTTACAAACCACAGGACGGGAGTCGTCTGGCAAGTTTGGCCGATCGTCAGGCTATGTTGGATGTTTGCAGTGATTCCGATACGTTCACGAGGAACGTGATGGAACGGTCGATTTGGGAGAATCCAGGGCCGGTAGGGGCACGGCAAGCTCAGCGTGCTCGACCTCCCGAGCCGCTTCTGCATCTGTAGGAGTGCCCATGCCTCAGCCCCTTTGAGACCCCCTCCAAAGAGCTGGCCGGCACCCCCAGCCACCGCCCCTCCAACAGAGACCGGAGAGCTGACCTGCTCGACTGTAGCTCCTAGACGTGCTGCAAGGAGGGGAGCGTAGACCACCAGGCGGTTGGGATTGACAGCATTGGCCAGGCCCCCTGTTGCTGAGGCAGCATCACTTCTGCTTTCTTGCGCGGTCACCACCAGAGCAGTTGGGATGTCAGAAGCTTCATCTTCGATGCTGGCCGAAATGGCATGTCTGTCCAGGCTCAGAATAGTCTTGTACGTGCCGAACGCTTTTGGCGTGAAGTCATACATCGGGAACTCCATCGCCACATCGCCATGGGGGGTCACGTACCACTGGTAGTCGATCTGATCGCAGATGTGGTCCACCAGCTCATAGCGGGTCTGGAACGACACACCTTGCTGGAAGTCTTTGACGCCGTCGAGGTCCACTTGTGCAAAACCGCTGGCAGGGATCCCTTTGTCCGGCAGCAGCATGATCAATCGTCCGTTGTAGGGACTGCCTTGAACAGGGTCGAGCACCGTGCCCTTGCCTAGCGACGTAACCTCTTCGTTGGTCAGGTAGTTTCCGGCCGAGTTTCCAAGCAGGCAGAGGTTGTGCCATGCCTCCAGGTTGGTCCCGGGGTACTTGAGACTCGGACCTGGTTCCATGCGTCCAACATGTCCACGCCGAAACGCGAACTGGGTTGAGGTAGACCTAGGCCCTGTCCGTTGGTCCTTTTCAGTGGGCTGCTTCGCTGCCTTCTTGCGGTCGGTGGACTGTCGTCGCCGGGCCTCCGCATCAGCCAGTCTGTTTCGAAGCACGAGGGCTCTCCTCTCGTACTTGATGAGCTGGTTGCGGTCTTTGGTGCCCAGCTTCGCCTTGTAGGCGTCGTATTTGACCTGGTTGAATGGGAGCCCGGTCTTTGAGTCGTACCCACCCGAGGGGTAAACGATATTCTTGGTGTTGAGTTGCTCGAACTCGTCGAGGATCTGCTGCTCTTTGATGGAGGGTTTCGGAGATTGCTGGGGCGGTAAACCTCCGTCCTTGTTCTGCGTCAAGGTCGTGGACATCAGGCCGCCGTACAACTCACGGGAGAACTTGTTGACCGAACCACCAGGGAGTACACCACCCTCTCCAAAGAACAGAAAGCGCATCGCCTGCTCGAAGTTGCGGCCGGCAAGCACTGTGTTGAGCCCTGTGGCAGAAAACAGGTCCTCGAAGATTCCTGCTTCTGGACCAAGGATCCCCTCCTTCTTGAGCAACCCCGCTTGGGTAGATGTCTGCTGTGCTTCCTTGGTCTGGTGTTTGATCCCGCCACTGGGCATCGGGTTGGTGGCCACCCGCATCCGCTTCATCAGCCCCTTGATGTCGTAGCAGGTGAAGTTGAGGGGTGTGCCTCCCTTGACGTAATCATCCTGAAAGGGGTGGTGGTCCACAAAACCAGTGAACCCAGGCATCCACTGGTCTTTGTAGGTCAGCGGATTGCGGATGAACAACCTCACGCAATCGTGCTTGTGAAAGATCAACTGGTCGGGCCCTAGGTTGTAGATCCCCACCTCGACCAGGGCCAGTTTCTTCTGTTGGTTGGACTCGATGACCTTTTTAGCCGCGTCCTCACGAGCTTTCTTGGTCTTGTAGATGGTCTGCTTTCCCTCTTCGCTGTAGAGCGTCCTAGCCTTTCGCCAAAACCCTGCGAGGTTCTCAGATGTGAGGGTCCACACATCATCTGGATTGGCCAGAGTGAACGAGAGGGTGTTCATCCCCCCTGTTCCAGCGTAGGTCAAGCCTATGGTGTCCTGACACCAATCCGTCACTTCCACGCCCTCTACAAAGAGGCGGAAGTCCATCTCGTAGCTCTGCGAATTTCGCTCTGAGAAGATGAACTTGGCCATGCTTGCTATACTATGCCCAGCCCACCTTCTCCGTCGGAGAGGCGCCTATTCTTTAGTCTTTTGTGCTTCTTTGAACAGACGTTCTATGCGAGGCCCGAGACGGGAATCAAGAATGCGATTGAGCGCGCCTGGAACGTACTCGTGGAGCCCTGCTTCTTCGAGCAGACTCTTCACCGTCACCATATCGACAACCATCATCGCTCGCATCGTGAATCTCTCGATGTCAAAGCGGACACGATCGATGTAGCTTTTCCGATCGGAGTCTTTGGGCCTGCGTTCGCTCAGCCGCTCGGCCAGTTCCTCAGCTCGAAAAGCTGCCCGGCTGACTGCGTTGGCCGCTTGGAAACTGGCTTTGGCAGACCGCGTGAACTGGTACGGAGTCTTCTTTCGGGCCTCCTCTTCCCGTTCACCCTTGAGCTTGGCCAGATACTCTTCATCGCAACCCCATGCGGTGATGGTGGGAGTCCCACATTCTGGACAGAGCCACACGTGTCCCTGTTTCTTGGGAGGCTCCTCTGTGAAAACCTTGCGGCATGTCTTGCACCTGAAAACATGAGGCAGCTCGCTGACAGGTGTGAACTTCTTGAGCCGCAGACCACACTTGGTGCATTCCCCGGGCTCGGTATAGACATTCCCTTTGTGCTCTGGGCATCTCCATGCGGGTAGGATTCGTTCGGGCTTCATTTTTCCATCCCTTGCATGTACAAGAAGCGCTCCTCGGTGGCTGCCTCAATCATTCCGTGTACTGCTCGCTGGTTGTCCTTGAGCGTCCAGATCACCTTGTCGGCGGCCTCAATAAGAGAGCTGACTAGAGTGTACTTCCACTCCAGCTTTCCAGCGACCTTGCGCATCACCGTGCTACGAGCCGTGTCGTTTTTGAGCGCTAGCACCTCTTCCTGGATCCAGAGGTAGCCCTTGATGACCTTCAGGATGTGATTCCAGACAGCCTTGGCCTGAATCATCCGCGTCTGGATCTGGGTGAGCTGCGTTCGCAAGTAAGCTAACTTGCGAAGATGCGTCTGGCACTTGGCGGTGTCCTTTGCACTGCGGATCTCGGGAGGGGGATTCGGGATCTGTTGCTCGATCGCGATCACCCGCTTCTCCAAATCGTCCATGTCAAGGTCGTAGGGCGCGGCCTTCTTGGCAAGCCTAGCGACGTGGGCTTTCCACTCTTTGATCTTCTCGGGAGTCACTTTCGGTGGTTCTGGCTTCTTGGTTGGCATGGTGTCCTCAGCGAGCAACTATGAAATAGCTACGGGGTTTGCGGCCATAGCGTTGCACGACAATGCTCTTGTCACGATGAAGACGCTGGCCTTTGATCTGGGGTCTCAGACGCTGACTACGGCCGAAGAATACCGCGACCCACAGAGGATCCTGGATGTATTGGTACACCCGGCGCTGGTCGATGCGCACGCGGTACAGTGCACTGCCCTTCTCGATAGTGACCAAGACTTTCAGATGGTCGTCTACCCACAAGGGCTTCTCGTGCACGTCGGGCTGGTCCACCTGAGCTGTCAGGATCCAACCCTCTTCGGTCCGCTCCCAGGGCATCAGACTAACCCATTCTTACTTGAGGGAAGGCGTAGATGCTCCGGTAGTCTCCTTGCACGTTTCGCAGCATCACCAGATCCTCACCCCAGACTTCTACCAGCAACTCCTCCCCGGTGTTCTTGGCCAGCTCCACCAAGTCCGCCAGGTTCTTGGACAGCACCACAAACTCGGTCTCCTTGCCCTTGAAGCTGTCGGACGAGTAGGGCACCTGAGTTGAGAAGCTACCGATGTCGCCCTCGGTCTTCATAATGAACTTGCCACCCTTGACCGTCAGGAATGTCTGAGCGGCTGCCAGCTTCTCGGTGTCCTTCTTGTCCAGTACGGAGGTGGCACTCTTGGTCATCTTGGACAGGTCATCGGCCCCCACGTTGAACACCGTGGTCTTCGTGAGGTTTTCCATCTGGTCCTTGAGCATCCTCGCCACGTTGGGCAGATCGCTGTCGGTAACCAGGGGGATCGCCACGTAGCACTCGTCCGAGTACATCCGGAACGAGGTTGAAGTGACCTCCAAGTAGAGCGTGTCGTCCGGATCGAAAGCCCCGATGATCGCGTCAGCTGATTTCTTGGGCAGCACCGCTTTGCTCAGGGGATGATCCTTCCAGGGCTTCATCACCTTGCGGTACATGACCCCTCGGAACTCGTCCGCTGTCTCAGTGCGAAGCTGTCCTTTGCCAAAGACGATCCTGATGTCGCCCGTGCCCGAGTCATCATGCTTGAACCAGATCGCACGGATGGCCGAACGCAGTAGCGCTGCGTGGATCTCCACGGTCCGATTCCCGGGCTTCGGCATCTTGATCGGCTTGACTTTCTCGGCAGCAGCCCCGACCTTGTAGAAGGCCCGGTCGCTACGGATTTGGATCTGCTTCTTGACACTCTTGAAAGAGTTTCTCTTTCCTGTCAGGTGCAGACTGAGCAGATGGTTGAGGTCGATGACTGCAGATCCTTCTTCCTCGACCTTCCCGGGCACCAACGTGCGCACGATCGCACCCCCACCACTGGCGCTGAGCACCAGTCCATCGTCGGCAGTCTCCAAGAGCAGGGGGGTATCCGACGCTTGGAATAGGAGTAGGGCCTTGCAGGCTTTCAGCGCCTGGTCCAGACCCTCTTTCTTCAGGTCAGTCGCGTGCATTATCCTCATCCTCATTTTTCTTTTGGTCGCGTAGCTGTTCGTGGTGCTTCCGTCCGCGCTGCTTACGGGAGGTGTGACCCCGATCAGCCTCCACTTCGTCAAGATGTTGCTGATGTTCTTCGGCGTCTTTTTCGGCCGTTTTTATGAGCAGATCCATGTGATCGACCAACTTATTGGTCAGGATGACGCGGCGCCCCCTCTTGTTGAGGACGAACTCGCCATCCTCATCCCTCTCAAACTCCCGGCAGTACGGGCACTGGCCTCGTTCTAGGCACTCCAAACCCATTTCTCCGAGGCGTTTAGCCTCTCGTTTCTGGCCCAAGTCAGTCGGGTTTCTAAGGTCGCGAACGTGCTGGTTCAAATCGGCGGGAAACTGGGCACGACACTTCTCGTTCTTGCAGATGACGCCAATGGTATGTGGCTCCGCGAAGCTCATGTTGTGGTAGTTGAATACCAGCGGGAAGCTGTAGGGTTTGTAGTGCCGAGCCTTGCCATGGAAGAACTTGCAGATTGGGTTGCCCCGGTTGATCTCCCAGTAGAGCCATGCATCGGAGTCTTCCTCGGCCGCTCGGGCGTACTTCGCTCGCCCCTCGTCGGAGAGCTGGGCCAGGACGTAGAGCAGGATCCCAAGGTCCTTTGCCATCATCTTGAGGTACTTGGTGTGGCCGTAGAGTGACTGCCACAGGTCCATGTTGGGCGTTTGCTGGAACAGGTTGATGTAGTCGATGATGACGACCTTGTAGCCCTGGTGGCGCAGCTCGTTGTGGAGCTGGGCCGGCGTGTAGTTGGGCCTGGTGACGGTCCGGAGTGACCACTTGCAGGGCTTCTTGATCATCTTCTGTTCGGTGGGGTCGTTCGGATCCGGGATCTTGAACATGGCCCCCTCGGAGTCCAGTCGCTTTTTGTACCCCAGCGCGATCTTCACGTCGTCTTCGTTGAGGCCCCCACGCAGCTCGTCGTGGGTGAAGGGCGTGGTCTCTGCGAACAGACGGCACAGGTACTCCCACTTCTCCATCTCCAGGTTGACGGTCAGGACGTTCTGCCCGAGCCTGAAGTGGGACAGCCCGAGAGACTTGGCGAGCAACGACTTGCCCTGACCGCGCTTCGCCGTGAGTAGGATCATGTTGCCAGCGCCCCACTTGGCCCGGTCGTCGATGACCTCGTAGCCGGTGGGGATGGTCTTGATGGTCTCTTCAGATAGATGCTCCCGCATGTAGTCGTCGGAGATGTTCGCGCCGTGGCCAATGTGCTGAAGGTTCTGCTCCACCTCGTCGAACACGTCCATCGTCAGAAGCCGCTGGTGGATTTCGGCTTGGACTTCCTCCATGTTGGCGATGACATTGCCCTCGAACGTCTCGGTGATGTACTTGGTGGTCTCGTAGAGCACACGAGTTTTGTAGTAGTACCGAACCTGGTCGAGGCAGTGGTCGATGTCGCTGGAACGGAAGTTCTGGAGCTTCACCCGGTCGCGGGGGTTGAGCTTCAGGAGCGTCTGGGCGGCCGGCGTCAGGCCCGGGTCCTGTGCCATCACCCCGACCGTCGGAACTTTCCGACCCTGCTCCTGGATGGCGATCATGCGCGTGTAGACCTCGCGGCAAACCTTGGTGCCGAAAAGGTCTTCGTGCAGGTGCTGGATGGTGTTGCGCCGAAGGTCCGGCCGCTCCAGCAGGGCGCAGATCAGCAACTTCTCCGAGGGGGCATTATAGAGTTTCAATAACGCCTCCTGCGCCGCTTCTTGCCGAGTGGGGTGACATTGATCACCAGACCGGTTCGACGATCGCGAACCTCAGCGCCGATCTTCGCGTAGACCTGGCGTCTTGCATAGCCAGAGCCATGCATGGTCCCATGACCCTCATCAACATAGTCCCAGATCTCCGGGCGTGGCTTGCGCCCCCACCGACGCACCATTTCCTCTGTGTATGGCCGACGGATCCGGCCGCTGCGCTGTTCGATGCGAGCACGCGAGGCTAGGGGAGTCGCCAGGTGCAACGTATCCAGACGGATGACGTTGACGCCCTCGTCAATGACCTTGGAAGCAATGAGACAATCGTACCGGCCGTGGTCGATGCCTTTGTAGAGCGACTTGCGATCCTTCGTTGCTCCAACAGCCACCGCGATGCGATCTCGGTCCCAAGCGTCTCCGAGCATCTTGGCCAGCTTGTGGCAGTGGTCCACGCGCTCGCTGACGATCAGGGGGCATCGTCCCTTGTTGAGATGCCGCAGAACATTCCTGACGATCAGCTGGTTGCGCGACTTGGACTTGGCGATCTGGTTGAGGAACAGCGTGAACTGTACGTGATCTGCTCTGTAGGGGTTGGGGGTGACTTCGAAGCCAGTGTAAACGATCCAGACGAGAGGGTTGAGCTGTTCAGAACCTCCCGAGGCAGTGATCGGCCCGAGCACGTCGTAGTAGACATCCTCCAGCTCGTCTCTCCTCTCGGGGGTTGCAGTGACACCTCCTAGAACGTAGGGGTTGAAGTTGAGCACGGCCTCGCGATAAGTGGGACTTGCGACGTGGTGTGTTTCGTCACAGATGACCATCCCAAAGTAATCGCGGTGCTCCCTCATGAACTTCTTGACGCGCCGCGTATTGAGCTGCTGAAAGGTGGCAAAGGTGATGGGCCAGAGCTTGAGATACTTCCGGTTGCCTGCCTTGAAAGCGCCGGCCAGCACCTCTCCTGCAATCTGCTCGCAGTCTGCCAGGTTGGTGTGGGTGTGGAACTCCTCCAGCCATTGGTCCCTGAAGTCGCGCCTGTCGAACAGGAACAGCGTCCGGAGCCCGAGGTGGCATGTCATAGCCACCCCGATGACGGACTTTCCAGAACCAGCTGGGGCCTTGAGAACGCCGCCACCAGCGGCATACCATTGGTCCAATAGCTCAGCTTGTTCTGGCCAGCGGGGATCGTCTTCGACCGTAGCGTTCAGCTCTAAGGGGAAGCCGAGAGGGGCGATTGATCGCTTGTCCACAATCCATGGTCCGTCGAAGTGGTCGAGGACCTTGGTCAGGTTACCCCTGGGAAACCCTAGGTATCGTCCACACTTACTGTCGGCGACCAGGTCGATGGGGACAGGAGCGTCTACCCATATGCCTGCATCATCCTGAACCTTCTCCGTGGTTTCGTAATAAAAATCGTCCAGTAGCGCGTTTGGCACTAAGGATTCACGAATCCAGGCTCTGTTGGTTACCGTGATCACTGCACGCTCGGGCATTGCTCTCCCGTCTTCTTTACAGCACGGTTTCAGGGGGATCGGAAAGAAGGCACCGAGGAGAAACTAGCCCCTACGAGCCCATGCACTGGGGACACGGAGCCCCGGGCGCACAGGTGCTCATATCGTATCCACAGTTTGGGCAGTGGCCTCCAAGCTGTTTGGGAATGCGCTTGGCCTGATGCATCCGGCTGGGCTGGGGCTCCATATCTCCGTAGTAGCGACCAACCTCATCGTAGCGGTGGCCGATCTCGCCGGTGGGTGGCCAGAACCAGAGTTGAGCGATCTCGTCGCCTACGTAGACCCTCACAGGATGGATGACCATGATCTCCAAGGTCCATCTTCCCTTGAACCCGAGGTCGCCGAAGCCTCCCGTTTGGTGGACTGTCAGACCGAGTCTGGCGGTCGAGCTGCGACCTCCAATCTCTGGGATATGGTATTTCGTCTCGGTCTCTTCGACTGTGGCCCCGAGATAGAGTTGCTGAGGCTTCAAGACGAAGCCTTCTCGGGGGATTTTGATGACGCGGGTAGGGTTGCCTGCACGTGTGTCCAAGGGGAACTCGGTGTATACCTTGAGCTTCGACCCTAGCGTGACGTTGTAGCTGTTCGGATTGACTTTGAGGCGATCAAACGGGTCGATAACGATCCGGCCAGCCTCGACTTCAGCAAGGATTTCGTTGGCAGTCAGCATACCTTCCCTTTACAGGGAAGATACCTCGAAGTCAGCTTCTTTTGGTCCGTCGTAAGGTTCCAGGTAGACGGGCATCCAGACGTTGGCCCAGCTCAGCATCTCAGGCCACAACCTGGCGAACTTTTTCTTGGTGCGGAACGGAGGGTCTACGACACAGAAGATGCAGGTCCAGCCGTCCCGGGCGCCCATGCCACCAGGGTTCTTGGTGGGCTCGCCGTTGCACAGGTAGATCCGGCCGCAGCGGGGGCACCTATGCTTTGAAGAGATGCTGTCCGGTTGGGAGCTTGAAGTCGGCGGGCAATGCGTTGATGGCATCGATTGCTACCTCAAGCGCTTGCTGCTCGGGCGACGGCGCTGCCTCCGACGCATCGACCTTGCGCTGCCGTTCCGCGTAGCTGGTTCCGGCCTTTGCCTCGGCTTCGTGATCGACGGGCTTTCGCTCGTTCCTGAACCTGTTGAGAAAGAACAGTACCTTGTCTTTTTCCATATCGACCTCGGCAGGTTGGACACTGCGCCTGGGGCAGTATCCGGTTGTCATCCATGACCCGAAACCCAAAGATCTCCATGCGATGCCACACAAAGTGGCCTGAATTCTGCGAGCAGCACGGGCAAGTCTTATGGGTAACCACGTTGGTGTCAGGGTCAACCTTGTAGTGAGACCAACGCAGGTCGTCAGGGTTTTTGGCATGCACCACTTTGGACAGGAACACCCGACTGTCTGAGCAGTCTCCTCTCTCCCAGATGATCTTCATCGTTTTCTCCTTTCAGGGTACAGCACGTCGAGGATCTTCTGGCCTAGCTCGTGGCGAGCCCGCTCCTCTGCCATGTGCGTGTCCATGTTGGCCACCTCACCCGCCACGGACAGGACGCCGCGCATCATCTGGATGGCGTTGATGAGATGTTCTGCGTCGTCGTCTCTGGTGTCCTTCTCCAGAGTGACCGTCAATGTGTGGTAGCGGTCGGTCATCGGTGCTTCCTAGCAGGACCAGTAGATTTGGCAGTACAGCGCCATCGGCCGGTCCTCGATGCCCAGACGCTCAGCTTTCTTCCTCAGCTCCTCCTTGGCTTCCTCCAGCTCCTCCAGCGCCATCGGACCTCTCTTGTCCGAGTAGTCGGAGGCTTGACGCAGCTTGACGCAGAGGATCTGAGGCCCCTCGCGCTGATTCTCGCTGCTCTGGATGTCGGCGGCCGGACAGATCTCCTCGTTGTCCAACAGCCCCTCGTAGAGGCTTTGAGGATCGCAGCCCTCCAGGTCCGCCCACAGCGCGAAGCCCTGGGTAGGCTGTAGCTCCTCAGCGTTCTCGAAGCGCTCACCACACTTTGGGCAGAACTTGTCGGTGGGACTTGGTGCTTCGTGGCGGTTGGCGCATCGGCGCTGGTGTCCGATGACGGTCCAGAGGTCAGAGTCCTCCAGGCGGATGCCCAATCTCATGTGTGCGTAGGCGGTGACTCCCATCTCATAGCTCCTTGGCCAGCTTCTCCCCCTTGACCGTGATCATCCAGCCCGTGTCGTTCTTTTTCTCCCCCCGACCAGACCGAACCAGTTTCTCTTCTTTCAGCTCTGCTAGCTTGTCGGTCGTCTTGTTGATCAACAAGCCCCAGTGCTTCTCGAAGTGGGTCATGTGGTTGCCCGTGCGGATCCGTGCCCGTGCCCTGACGATGTTGTGGACGGTGTGGTATTTCTTGCGTCCCAAACGTGCCAGAGCCCTCAACGTCTCTGACTGTGCAATGGTAAGTGGCATGAAGGTCTCCTACTCCCTAGCGATCTGCGTGACGAGTGTGTTTGCTGTTTCGGTCAACTCAATCAGATGAATGAGCCCATCTCCCTTTTCGATCTTCAGCTTTTTGGCCATCTGCACAGCCTCGGTCAGAGTCTTGTTCAGGGCCTCGGCTTGTTTCGTAGCACGCTTGAGCTTTGTCACCAGCTCGCGCTGGGAGGGCTGATTGGTTTTGGGCGCCAGGAGATCGTCGAGGGCCTGCTGGTATCCTTTCTTCTTGCCCTCGCGCAGCACCCTCTTGATCTGCGCGTCCTCCAGCTTGGCGATCTTCTCGGCGAGAACGAGCTTGATCGTCCCGGCTTTGACCATCTGGAGCAAAACCTTGGACCGTTTGCCGAGGGCCTTGGCACGCTGCACGTCGCGAGGGGACACTCCCGCTTGTTCGGCAGCACGAGAGGTTGACTCCCGCTTGCGTGCCGCAGCTTTTTCCTTGGGGTCCATTTTGGACTTTTTCGTAGGGGGCGATTCAGAAACCTCAGTTGTTTCTGGGGGTTCGCTATGTGAACGTTCCCGCAGATCTGCGGGAACGTTCGTGTCCTTGGCCTTCTTTTGGCGCCGACGCGCTTCCCCGCTGGCCTTCCCGGCTTTGACTGCAGCTCGTTCCTGCTTCGCCTTGTTCTCCATCTCGAACAAGGGCAACGCATCGTTGGCGATGGCAGTGCGCTGGTCCTTGTTGAGATGCCGCCGTCGAAGGTTGCGGCTGATGACGTAGGTGACCAGTGAGGCATCCTTGTCCGGGCGGATGTCCTCCCAGCGGATGACCTTGGGCTCGATCTTGAGCTTGTTGCACGCCTTGTAGCGGTGGCGCCCGTCGGCGATCTTGCCCGAGCAGAGCAGGATGGGTTCGAGCTGCCCATGCTTCTTGATGTCCTCGACCAGCTCCTCGAACTGCTGGGTGGTCATGTCGGGGAACAGCTTCGCGACGCGGTGGAGTTGGAGTTTCACGCGGGTCCTCCTAAGACTACGGCGGGTATGCAGAGCATCATACACCTTTTTGGCTACGACCACAACTCTTTGACGGGGTCGTAGAGTGATTTGCACCTGAACTGCTCCAGGTAGGCCACCAGCCTGTCTGGACTGGTAGGACCCTGGCGTGTCTTGAACTTCGTGTTGGGGTCAGCAACGAGATTGACGAGCTTCCAGTTGCGTTCCAAGTCGTCCCACAGCTCCTTCATGCGTGCCTGGACCTTCTCGGGTAGCTCCTCCATGTTCCCGTACAGCCCCAACGGTGATCGGATCTCGTACTCGTTGATGAGATCCAGCAGAGGCTTGTGCTTCATGCCTGGAAAGGCTGGCGGGATCTTGTCGGACGTGTCACCGAAGAGGGCCTTGACCAACGCTACGCTCTTGGAGGTGTGGACACCAAACTTGGCGACCATCTCGGCAGTGCTGATGGTGTGGTCTTTGGCATAGACCTTGATTCCTGCTCGCCCTACGAACTGCCAGAGGTCCTGGTCACCAGTCACCAGCACGACATCGTGCTTGCCCCTTACCCCTCGGTGAGTCATCAGGGCCAGCATATCGTCTGCTTCTAGTTTGGGGTGGTAGAAGGCTCGACCAGGAAACCGAAGGACTAGCTTGCGGACCTCGGGGTAGGGTTCGAAGTTCCGTTCGCGCCCGGCCTTGTAGCCCGGGAAGATCTTCTGGCGGCGCTCGGGCGAGCCCTCCAGCGCCCACCATAGCTCGGGTCGCTTGTCTCGTTTGGTGAACTTCTTGATCACCGCCAGCAAGATCTTGACAGATCCGTAGACGTGGCCGGTGGGCTTTTTGTCGTCACCGGACCCGATGCTCAGATGCTTGTTGGCGTGGTACGCCCTATGGGCGATGTTCGCCACGTCAACAGCCAAGATCGGCGGGTCCCGCTGGAAGAGTGTCATGTCTTCTCCAGGACCCCCGGAGCACTATGCTGCTTCGGCTATGTCCAGCTCGATCTTGACCAAATCACCGGCCACGGATCGGCTCGTGGTGAAGCCTGAGACGATCCACTCAGCCAGCTTCATGTAGAGCTGCCGCCTGAAGTGGTAGCTCTGCGCCACCGGAAGGATGATCAGCATAGGCATGCCATTGTAGCGCGCCACGATGCGGAATCGATCCTCCACCTTGTTGCTGAACAGAGCTGCTTGGCCATCCTTCAACTTGCACTTTTTGACCCATCCCCACAGGATCGATTCTGCCTGACTGACTTCCCGTAGGTCCTGGTCTCGACGCCAAGTGATCAGCTCCAGAGGTCTGTTTGTTGCGCACGTGCTGCGGCGCAAACTGACTAAGGTTCCCATCTCTACTCTCCTGGCGGCCGGAAGGTCATCAAGGAGCCAGCCACCTCAAAGTGTAGTTGGACGCTACAGCGCCTCCCACTTCACGGAGGGCTTCTTGCGCGTCACCTTGGTGATGGCAGCCTGAATCGCGTCCTTGAACTTGTCGAGCTTGCCGTGGGCTTCTTTGAGCCACGTGCTCTGCGAACGCGCTCGGCTGAAAGTGGTCTTGACCGAGAAGCACCGGAAGAACTCGGTGTCACCCATCTGCTTTCGCAGCTTCTCGGCAGCCTTGGGATCCACCGAGTAGTCGTGACCCCACTTTACCGAGACCTTGCCCGGGACTTCGGGGCCGGCTGTCAGCTCGATGTCGTCAGTCTTGCCGCGATCCTCGAAGGTAGCCACGATGCCAAGTAGCTCTGCTTCCAGCTCTTTCTTTTTCTCGGTCAGCTCATCGATCTTGGTCTGAAGGGTGATGCCACGCTTGAGGATGGCCTTCAAGCGCTTTCCTGATTTTACTCCGTTGGAGCCCGCCTCGTACTTTTTTCCCATCGTGATCTCCTGTGTCTTGCGGACAGTATGGCGAACTGCATACAGTTTGTCAATCAGGTTTCGCGGACCCTAGTGACCGATTTGAACAGCTTTTCTGCTGTCTGCTCGAAGCTCGCTCTCCGTTGCTTCTCAGCATCCCCATAGACGAGATCGTGCTTGGACTGGAGAATCTGCTCGTTCTGGACCGCGTACTCGTCTTGCTCCACGAATCCCACGTGGAACTGGGCGGCCATGTGGTCGGTCACGATCTTGATCACGCCGTTGGGGTGGATCTGCCGCTCGGCAGAGGGATCACCGACGTAGTCGTAGCTCTGGCGGCCGATGTCCCAGAGCTTGACGTTGATGAAGCCTCCGTTGCCTTTGTTGTTGAGTCGGCAGAGGACCGCAGCCACCGTGTCGTTGCCCACGATGACCTTGACACCCTGCCAGTAGGTGAAGTTGGCATCCCGTTTGATACCGAAAGGCCCGAGCACTACAATGAGCTGGTTGTGTTCCTTACGGTGCTCGGGGTCTGATTTGGCGAACTCCTGGAGGCTGAGCAGTGGAGCGGGTAACAACTCTTTGGTCTTAGGGTGAGGGACCGGATCTCGACAGAACTCAGCGATGCGCATCGCTACAGGGGTGGAGAGCTTGCGCTGGAAGTCGTCTATATAGAAATCGGTCCGGTGGTAGAGGCTCATCGTCTCCCCTTCACGAACTCGACCACCACGTTGTCTACAGCCTCAGCTTCTGAATGGGGAGAGTCCCGCTTCCAGAAGTTCATCTTGATGTAGCCGAACTGTTCCTTGGGATCTATCCAACCCATGCCATGAGTACGAGGGATCTTTTCTGAGAGACCGTGATCGTTGATCATGGCGACGATCGGGTAGATCATGCCAGGTCGGCATTCACCCGGGATGTCGTTGCACTGCCCCAGGATGGTCCACTGGCGCTTCTCGTCCCGTCGAAGCTTCATGACTGCGTAGTGGGTGATGAGCATGAGACAACTCCAGTCGGTATGATGCCGATAAAACAGTTAGTCCGTCAAGGATAGGGCCTCGCACGTCCGATCACTTCGGCCAGCTTCAGCAAGAACCGACGCTTCTTGAAGAATTTTGGGTAGGGGCAGTGGGAGAGATGCCACACCATCCTTGTGTGGCTGTGGATAGGTTGTTCTTCACCCAACCCAAAGAGCTGCCCTCGTTTGGGGCGCCAGGTGGCAAAAATCCACACGCGGGAAGGGTCATCTTCCCGATACTTGATCCGGAAGCTGGCCACGACCCGCATGTAGTGTTTGGTGCTGACTCGCTGGAGGCCCACATGTTCGGGCCTATAGCAGTCCGCCGTGAGCTTTCCTACTACGCGAGGAAGCACCTCGCGTAGATCGATCTGCCCGTTAGGAGGTGGAGGGGGCGGCCATATGTAGCCACGCTCGGCCACACCTAATCGTCGTCGCCCCAGTCGTCGTCATCGTCGCCGAAGGTGTCGTCGTCCGATCCCTCGTCGTCCGACCCGTCGTCCCCATCATCCCACTCCGTGCCATCGTCATCGTCCGATCCCTCGTCGTCCGACCCGTCGTCCCCGTCATCGAGGTCGTCATCGTCCTCTGATCCGTCGTCCGATCCCTCGTCGTCCGACCCGTCGTCCCCGTCATCCACAGCGAAGTCTCCGTCGTCATCCGACCCGTCGTCCCCATCGTCGAAATCTCCGTCGTCATCCGACCCGAAGTCATCATCGTCATCCGGTTCGGGCTCGGGTTCCGGCTTCGGCTTGGGCTTCCGCTGCGGCTTCTTGGCAGCCGGCTTCGGCTTGGCAGCCGGCTTCTTGGGCTTCTCTTCTTCCTCGGGTTCGGCTGCATCGAGCTTGGCGATCTGCTCGATGACCGCGAGGCACACGCCGAACGGCGAGAGCTTGAACGTCACACGTTCCTTGGGGTCCACCGCCTGGAGCAGCTCCCACTGGCCCTCGGTGCCCATGTAGCGGATGGCCCCCTTGATCTTGGCGGCCTCGGTGATCACCACCCTCCTCCCCTGGAACCAGTCGGGGTCTACCTCCTCCATGAAGTAGGGCACCGGGTTGAACTTCTTGGTCGGAGCTTTCTTCGGTGCTGGCTTTGCGGGTGGCTTGCGTGCCGGCGTCTTCTTCGTCGCCGTGGCCTTCTTGGTGGTGGCCTTCTTCTTTGCTGTCGTCTTCTTCCTGGTCATCGTAGCTTCCTCCTAACGATCCTTTGCAACGAAGCGTCCCGGCTTTCGCAACAGGACAATTTTGGTGATCCTTCGGATCGAACTCACGGGTATGTGGTCCAACATCGTTCGGTTGGTATAGAACGACCCCACCCCCACCCAATTCTTCTTTACATAGAGCAACCGCGTTCGAAACTCGGCATCCTTGAGCATCGGATGCCCCTGGAGAGTCATAACCACATCCTGGCCAGTCAGATCGATAACTTTCTCTGGCTCCCGGTCGAAGTCAACATGGCGGAAGGGATCCATCTTGCCAGCCCGATGTGGCCTCACTCCCCGGGCATCCCGGATCTTCCGGATGGTAGCGAGGGGGATGTGGTCGTAGTACAGCTGAGTCCTGTAGACATCCACGAACCCTAGCCAGCTACCCGTCACGTAGAGGAGTTTGCCTAGATACTTCTCGTCCTGTGACAGTGGCTCTCCCTGAAGGTACAACTCCACGGTCTCGCCGATGAGGCGAGGCAGCTCTAGGGGCTTGGTGTCCGAGAGAGGTACAGGCTTGTACCCTCTCGGCTGTCTGCGCCGCATAAGCCTCATGCAGCAGCGGTCTCTGTGGCTTGGTGCTCGGCGTGCAGCTTGTTGAGCAATCGCATGGCAGCGTCGTTGGTGTAGATCGCCTTAACGACCGTCCGAGCATTCCCCGTTCGAACGGCCGCTTCCAGAGGGTCGTACACCTCCTTTTTCAGACGGCGCTCGCTCCAGGCTTGCCGAATGCGAGGCTTCATGCCCTCGACTAGCGCAACGAGAGCGTTGTCAAACTGGTCCTCGGGAGTGCCCTCCAGCAGCAGAGCAAGTGCCGCGATGGCACGCGCATCAGGGGAGGGTTTCTTTTTAGGCTTCGGGGTCTCTGGCTTGGCTGTTGTCACGTGGCCTCCTGGTACTCCTTTACATCATCGAGGTCAAAAGCCTTTACATCATCGAGGTCAAAAGAGAAGACGCAAAGTAATACGGTGGGTTAGGTCTGTCAAGACCATATCTCATTGATCATTAAAAAGAGACTGTGAAAATGCTAGTTGACGTGTAACTACAGTTCTTTCAGTAGCTTCTCGGCCAACGTCATGTCAAGTTTGCTCGGAGGGTTCGTGATCTTGCTGTCCCGGAGCCTCGGGCCATACTTTTTGACCCACATAACGATAGCTTGGAGCTTCGGCTTGCTCGTCCCTGCCGATTTCAGTAGCCGGGCGTGCTCTGTGATCCACTCGTTGCGAGACATCTTCCCCATCGCAAAGGCGTAGGTAGCTCTCCAGAAATCCTGGGGATGGTCCATCAGCTTGTCCTCGTCGGAACCATTGATCGCGACGTGGATGAGCTGGGAGAGATTGTACGAGCGGTAGGCTTTTTGTGAGGTATCAGCCTCGTACTCGTCACCGCACGGCCTCTTTGCTGTCGGGATGGGCTCGTAGCCACACTCTCCATGGAGATGCTTGCAGCCTGCACAACGACCCTTCGGGTTGCTCTTGGTCAGCCACATGTCGGTCTTCGAGGTAGTGAAGACCTCAGCCTTTCCCAGCTCGGTGTAGATCTGCGTCGGTGTCACCGCAAGCTGCTTGTCCAGGCCATCCTCGCGAAAGCCATCGAGGCACTTGATGCCACGGCGCTCCAGCCAGTCGATGTCGTCCACGCACACCACGATTAGAGGCAGCCCCGCGTCGAGTGCCTTCTTGAGTTGCCGCTTGTCTTCTACGATGGCCACCTTCCGGGCACGGCCACCAGAGGCCATGTGTTTCTTCCAGTCGGTATCCCCCGGGAAGACGCGAGCGTCATATCCCCTGTTCCGCACCACAAGATGCAGTGCAGTGGGTTTGACGTAGGCAAGACCAATCACTTGGGACATGGGGCTCCTCAACAGTGCAGAATACTTAGGCCATTATCAATGGTTGCTTCCCAACGATGGTCGAAAGCGTGGCCCTTGATTTCCTGCTCATGTGTAGTAATTATCAGGGTTTCCACCTTCTGACGAAGTTGGTCCAGGATCTCCAGGAATGCGGGCCTAGCCTCCTGGTCGATTTTCCATAGGGGCTCGTCCAGGACCATAATATTGCATTGGTTCTGGGCATATAGGTCGCGTAGGGCAAACAACAGGGAGATGCCGAGCTTGGCCTTCATGCCAGGGCTCGGTCCTTTTGGGGGGAGCTGACGGTCCTTGGCAAACACGCGGATGTCGATGCCTCCAACCCCCTCTTTACACAACTCAGCCTGGCACCACTGCGATTGCTCCCCAAAAAGTGGGTTGAAATAGGTCGGCAATTCCTTGGAGATGCGGTGCAGCAGCCTTCTTTCACGGGCGCGGAGCAGATGACCGAATCCCTCTCGAAGTGTGTCCCAGATCTTGGCATCCCGGATAGCCGTCCGAGCTGTGTGGACCCTCTCGCGCTTGGACCGGCGCTGCTCCATCAGCCTTTCGACTTCTCGAAGGTCCGACTGGGTTTCTGCAATCTTTTCAGTCAGGTTTGTGACCTTGGCGCGGTTGTCTTGTAGGCTGGACTCCACCCGCACCAGCTTGCGCTTGAGTTCCTTCAGGTCACCGGTGGGCAGTTTGGAGATCTGCCTCAGCAGGTGGTGGGCTTGCTTGGTACGATTGAACAGCTGCCGCAGATCGGCCAATGAGACTGTGAGCGTTTTGACCTGCTGGCGTAACTCCGACGACGATTCCTTGGGAGCGTCCTCTAGTTTGGCGCGGATCTCCTCGCGCTCCTCAGACACGGTCAAATCAGCTCTCAGAGCCTTCTCCTCGCGCACCAGAGCCGCGATCTCGATCTCTACGTCCTGGGGGTCCTCCTCGGGCAGCTTCTTGAGCTTGCGCCGCAGAGAGCCCAGCAGGCGTGCGTCCTCTGCGCGAGCGTGGACTGCGTAGTAGCGTTTGTTGGTATCATCCAACTTCGAACGGTTTGCCTCCAACTTCTCCTCCAGCTGCTCGATCTCTTCGGCCGTCAGGTCCCAGGGCCGTTTGCATTGGGGGCACACTCCCTTCTTGATCTGGAGCTGGGTGTCTTTGACGCTCTGCGTCAGCTTCTTGATTGCGATCTGTAGCTCAGCTTCGCGCTCCTCAAGGCTTTCCAACTGATCGACTTCGTCCCGTGAGATCTTGTTGAGCTTCATCCGGATCTTGGAGGCCCGCTCGGATTGGGGGAGGGTGACCTCCGTGGCTCTCAGCTTCTTTTCCTGGACCTTCTCCAGGTCGCGTCGGAGATCAGCAACAGGAGGCAGCTCTCGGTAGTTGGCCAGCTCCTCTCTCAGCTCCTCAGCCTTTCGGGCCAAAGTCATGTCTGATTTGGTGGTCGCCAGCTTATCAGCGAGGTCACTCACCTCGCGGTTGAGGTCGGCTACGTCGGTGGCTGTCGGGGACTCGTCCATCGCCAGCTCGCGCAGCTCGTCCATCAGACCGTCTCGCACCTCGACTTTGGACACCCGATCGCCGAGTCGCGCCCTCCGTCCTTCAAGAACGGTGATCTCTTTCTCAAGCGCTTCTCGCTCGGAGGTCATGGCCTCCAAGTTCTCTTCGGCAAAGGTCTTGGTGGGCAGCTTCTTGAGCTGGGCCTCGATGTCTTTGATCTCTTCCTGAATGCGCTCCACGTCGGCGATCTCGTCCTTGAGACCGTCGCGTTCCTTCTTGGCCTCGTCAGCCAACGTCTCGAAGGCGTTGAGGCCGAACAGCCACATGATGTGCTTCTGGCGCTCGGTCGGCTTTCCGTCTACCAGGATGTGGGTGTGCTCCTGGCTCATGAAGACGTTGGACAGGAAGCTCTGCTGATCGAGGTTCAGAAGCTCGGGGATGAACAGCTTGGTGGCCTGGTCCCCCTTGGGCGTGATGTCCTTGCCGTTGCGCCAGATGATGCGGCAGTTGCCATGAATCGTGTGCTCGCGATACTCCTCGATCGCGTAGGGCACACCATCAATCTCCAGCTCCAGACGAACGTGGTAGTCCCTCGGGTCGTGGATATTGACTAGCTCCTTGTACTTGAGGCCCTTGGGCGTCATCCAGTAGAGCATATGCGTGAGCGCGTACCACGGTGTGCTCTTGCCAGAGCCGTTGACCCCGGTGACCAGCACAGAGCCCTTGTTCACCAAATCGATATCGAAGTCTGGATAGGAACAGACGTTGTGCCCGGTGAGCCGGGTGAATCGGAGACGGTAGTTTGCCATAAGACTAGGTGCGCTTCAGGACCACCTGAGTGCGCGCTTCTGCTTTCTCGGTTCCCTTGTCCTTCAGCCTGACCTTCAAGCTGATGGCGTCAGCGTCCTGGAGCACGGATTCATCCATGGCTTTGACCACAACGCTGGCATTATCACTAGGGAGGTTGAGCACTAGCGCCCCAACCTCGTCGTTCTTGAGCCACTGGCGGATGGCTTCTGTCACATCCGCCAGTTCTTCTAGGTCCAGCCCGCTGTCCTTCAAGACGAACAGCAGTTTCAATCGGCTTTGGCTCCTCTCAGACTCGATGGCACGGCTTTCAGCGTCGGCGCGGGCTTTGCGGCTGTCTGCTGCTTGAGCATACGGACCTTTTGTTCTAACCGTTGCCGCTTCTCTTTCTCGCGCCTTAGCCATTCCGCTTTCTCACGCAGTTTCCGCTGACTCTCGGCTTCAGTCTTCTTGACTTTCGTGGCCACCGACCGCTTGACCCAGTGACACTTCTTGTCATCCCCCAGAAGCTGACCTTCCTTGCACTTGGGAGCTTTGGGCTTGGCCGCAGTTGGTGCTGTAGACCCCCCACTGCTCCCCCCACTCTTTACATCAGGCGTTGGGGTTCCGAGCTTGGATTTCAGCGCGGCGTTCTCTTTCAGCAGGAGGTCAATTTTGGCCTCCAGCTTCCCCATCTCCCTGCCCTCGTAGTGGCCCTCGATCTTGGACATGCGCGACAGGATGATCTGGAGAGTTGTCTTCTGGCTGTTGACCTGGGGAGCCAGGATCTCGTAGGCCCGGTTGGCCTCGGGCTCGCCTCTGTAGGCGGTCATG
>Ga0180438_10004251_pt1 | contig 20766 bp, 36 predicted proteins | sample SS_ome_12_FD_132455 | JGI IMG/M metagenome (GOLD analysis project Ga0180438, IMG submission 132455) | Hypersaline lake sediment archaeal communities from the Salton Sea, California, USA - SS_3_D_2 metaG | ecosystem: Environmental > Aquatic > Non-marine Saline and Alkaline > Hypersaline >... | reverse complement strand
AGTTTGATAAGGACGGAAAATTACTTGTATTTTATCTTTACCTAGCTTATAAGTTTTCATCAACTCACTATCATAAACAATCCTAGCATTAGAAAGGTTGTCAGTAATGAATTTTTCTAGAGCTTCTTTAGATTCTCCAAAAATATCTATATCAGATCTTTGTTCACCTAAAATAGAGTCTCTTACCGCTCCTCCTGCTATCCAAGTTCCTTCAAAAGAAAACGATGGTAACTTTATGTTTAGGTTATTAGACGAAAGTTCACATACCGTAAAAGCAGCCACAATAACTTTATCCTTTTTAATGCAATTTAACCTTAAAAGGAGAATCTAAATAATACGTTCCTCCGTAACACAAATCATGTACTGGGTTCTGGTGTTTTAGGCACTTACTACAAAACCTCTCATTAACTGGGTATCTATAGGATTCAATATAAATCCACCTATGGATGCCTAGCCTACAGAACAGTTTTTTTAATTTTTCATTCATAGTTTTACTCTAAGTTGAGTAAGATTATTTATTGTTACGCAAAGATGAGTAAACTTCATGTAAGTTACCCGCTATATCTATATCAGAAGATTCCCACCCTTCTCCATCTTTAGTAGATATCATAGGAACTACCAAATAAGGGGGCACATCTATTGAGCTGCCATCAAGTGTGGCCAGCAGGCTAAACACACATCCCTCCATCCTACTACGCTCATCTCTGCCTTCACCCTTCACCTCTAACCAATATTCTATTGTATTTATGACATGTTTTAAAAATAAAGCTCTATGCTCTTCTTCAGTCTTTTGTTTCCCGGCATAGTCTATAGCGTCTAAACTTTTTTGCAACCAATCTTTGTTGTTCACTTTTAAACCTCACTTATTACAATAGTAACCTCTTTTCCTTCAAAATCTTTAAGCCAGCTATTCAAATCCCAATCTGCAATATTAAAAAGAGGGTTAGGTTCTATAATTTTTCTAAGAAGGTATTGCTCCTCGTTATATTCATCTTTAACAATTATACCTTTAAGTTTACAAGTTTTTTTCGCCATTAGGCCATCCCCCAATTATAATAAGTTCCTAATACTGATGAAAGATAAGTAGACATAAACAAACAAAGGACGCTTGGATCTCTTGAATAATCTTTTATTAGTTCATCTACATGTCGAAAAGTAGCGTCCATATCCACTATACCACTATCATCAAAAGTGAATTCTGGTACTTCAAAATTTACACTTTGACCTTTCTTAATAACTACAATGCAGTCAGTAGGACAAAAATCTACAGCAAGAAGTTTTACACCATAAATAGTCCCTTTAAAGGGATGGTTGTCTTTCATCTTTCTAAGATCTTCTATTTCTCTACCCGCACTAACAAGCACTCCTAAAACATCTATATCTACTGTACTTCTGCTTCCCATAATTTATATCTCTCCTACCTTAACTTCTTAAAAAAATCACTAAAATCTTCAGTAGCGCTACACTCTGGGGCTTCTTGGTGCGTAACTATTACCACACAATAGTCTTCAGCAGCTGATTGATTAGGATAATAAAGTAATTGTGGTACGTTATTACGACCACTTTCCCAGCACAGCTTAGCTAATTCTATATTTGCTACACGTATAGTTTCATGCACATCATCATTCATTTCAACACTTCCTCATAAATCTGTTCTAGTAGTTTTTGTTTTGTTTCTAGTTTACTGATAAAATCTATTTCCCCTATCTCTTTATGGCAGGTTTTACATTGTTTAATCAGGCTCCAATAAGGACTATCAAATCCATTGTTTTCCAATACATAAAGAGCATTCTTGTGTTTGCAGTGCCTCTGTCGGCATTTTACTTCATGCTTCTGTATGATATGTCTTTTAGGGCTTTCTTTGCCACAGTAGTCACAAATGTAAGAAGTTTTTTCCATATGAGTTATGACTTCTTCTAAAGGAACATTTTTAATATGTTTTTTCATAATTGCTATTCAGTATCAGACCACCATCCGTCTTTGTGATCAATTAGCTGCAAAGCCATTCTATGTTGATCCTTCGCACATTCGTCACGGCTATCATAGATAAAATCTAAAGATTTTCCATCTAATCTAGAGACAGCTCTAAAACGCCACTGATCTTCATACTTATCATATCCAGGCAGCGGCTGGCTAATACTATAGATTTCCTCTAAATCAGTAATAGATCCTTGACTGCAGATAAAAAATCTCGAACTGACTGTTTTTTTAGTTTGTTTTTTCATAGTTTCTCCTTAGCTACTTCTGTAACTCTTTCTACTGTAGTTTCACCCGCTTCTACCATTTTTGCAAAATGAAACCACAAAGCTATATCATCATCAAGTGCTTTGTACATATTCCAAAAATTTTCTCCTAATTTCTTAACAACAGGTCTAAATTCATTTATCCACCAATCTAAAAAATCATATTTTTCTAGGGGTGTAGGAGAAATTACATTTCCATAAATAGAAATTGGTGATTCCGTATGTCTTTTAGGTATTGGATGGGTATAGGTAGAACAACATCTCTCACAACCCCAACCATCTATAAAATAAACCAATGCCAAAGGGCAGTTATCCTTATCCCAAGTCCTCATTTCCTCTAAAGTTATAAATTCGTCGTTCATGGCACATTATTACAAACAGGACATCGATCTTTTTTTGGATTTGGTTTTGTGAAATCAAATCTTTCCGGGCGTGGTCTTTTTTTACTATCTACTGTATCTAACATTGTTCTTTTCCTTTATCTAAAAACCTAATAGTAATGTTTTCGGCGTTATAGGTCATCACTTCACCATTATCTTTTTCAATAAGCCACAACAGTTTATTATTTAATGCAATACTACTATTAAATGTTCCAATATATGTCTCATCCATCTGCCACATTGAATCTATAACCTCTACTCTCCGACCGAAATTAGGATCTGTTTTTTCCTCTGCCCATTCCCACATGTCATTTTTCCTCCAAATCCTTCAAAGCTCTTTGATATATCTCTTGTACATTCATCAGTCTAGGATCATCACCCCTATCTAGTGTTGTACAAGCTTCAGCATGCATCCATCCAAGAGCCTGTGACCTCACTTGCTCAATATAGTGCTCTAAACGAGTATAGGCTGTGCTAGTAGGGTAAATTTCATGCTCGTTAGGATTATCAAGCATATCACTTATAATATCACAAATTATTTTTCTATCTTTATCCATCTCACTTTTCCTTAATATAAATATCCAATAAGTTCCTATTCAATCCATTATCATCCATCCCGTAACCTACAAACCATTCTTCTCCTTTATGCTCTATAGCTCTATAGGTATGCACATCAAAAGCTAAATAATTATTTTCTCTGACTCGGTGAATTAAAACAGCAGCTCGGATTGTGTGAGGTTCTCCGACAGTTAATCTATCATGAATCCGACTAAGGGTATCACCAGTATCTAAAATATCATCAACTAGTATAATTGTCCTACCTCTAATGCTTAGTAAATCTACACCCAAACTAGTCTGTCTTGTTTGACTAACAGTTTTTTGTTTACCATCATAAGTAGCCACTCTATAAAAAGCCGTTTCTACCTGATTAGAAGGGATATGCTTAAGTAATTCAGAATAAAAAAACAAACCACCTTCTAGTACACACAAAAATATAGGAGGTTTACCAGTAGATTGTAAAATAAATCTAGAGTAAGCATCTAAATCTCTAGCTGCTAATCTAATTCTTTCTTCAATAAATCCTTGCTGGTAAGCCAGCTTATAATTAACAGGGATATCCTTCATGTAGTTCTCCTTGTTTGTCTGTATAAAAGTGCTCTTGAAAGGCTTCACACTCTTCATTCATACATTTATAAATATCACCACATTTATCGAACCCTGGTTTAACTATACCAAAAGAATCTAACCTTAAATTGGTTCCATAAAAATCATGATACTCTAATTCTTCTTCGCAGTAAGGGCATTCCATCTTTCATTCCCCCTTTAAACCATTAAGAACTATAGATGCTAATTCAGGGCTTAATAAATTATTAATAAATACTTCTACACCTACAGAATTTTCTAATTTATCCAGCTCAGATAAAATGGCTTCTTTTAAAGAAGGGTTATGTAATAAATCTAAGGCTTGTTCTAATGTGTAACACCTTGTTAAATGTTTATTTACGGCCTCATCCAGTTTACTATTATAATAACATTCTAAACTGTGATCAGAAAGACACTTAGAACACAAGCGAGGATCTGGAATATATGCATCATCTTCCTTTATATAAACAAACCCAAGTTCTAGGGCCTCTTCCTCAGACTCAGGAAAATAGTCATGGTATTCCTTTCCACATTTGTCACAAGTAAAATAACAAGAGCTTATACACCAAGAACAAGGTGGACTTAAATGACAACTACAACAACCATTTAACCATTCTCCATAAGTCATTTGTATCTCCTATTGTAGATTTTCATTACCAAAAATAGAAATTATTAACACTTTCATAGTTTTTCCTATATATGATAAATAAACCCTAATAATAACTCATATATGAAATATTATCTATTGTTTCTATTATTATTCCCGCCTAAACCACTGCCAAACCAACAGCCCACTATCCAGATAAGAGCAGCTATAGCCCCAGCTTGCCAAAAAGTAATAATTGGTAAACCAAAAACACCAACCATAACAAAATTCCAGGCAATTTTAAAAATACAAATTCCTAGTACAAGACCTATTAAAACAGTAGCTATTATAGTCATAATTACCCATTTTTCATTTGGCATTATATTCTCTCCTCTTTCATATCTTCTTCTATCCATTTTAATACTTGTTCTTGTGTATCCCCTTCAAAAACTATATTATTAGATGGAAAGCAAGGTGGAAGCCATCTGCTGTGTTTTAGAATATGTGCCTCTAGATCTTTAACCCTTATCCTATAATTGTTTTTGAGGGTTACTACTCTCCTAAAAGGTTTAATAAAACAAAAAAGATTCTCTGTGAATGACATATATTCCGCCTATTGAAAAGGTTTATAATTAAATGCTTCTGCTATATCTACATCTTCTGGATATAATAACACAATTTTCGACGATTCACTAGTATCAGGCTCAAATACTTTACATACCATAGCCAAAGTCTTCGTCTGAACCAAATGATCTGTTCTAACTACCTCTAAATACAACCAATCTTCTTCATAGGTGGGGGATAAGTAGTCATCTGATACGACTATTTTATCTCCTCTTTCTACTCCTATCAGAATGGAGTGCATTTTAGACCAGGCTGGATTGAAACATATCTTCATTCCAGGAGTTATTACTACTAATTCTTTTGCCACTTCTTGCGCCTTCTTTCTAGCTCCTCGTCTACTGGTGGTACAACTATGGGATGTCTGGGCCAAACCTGGCCCTTAAAAACAATAGTTCTTTGGGGCTTGGTATACTCTATTTGATTTTTTAAGGGTTTAGTTTTCTTCATTTTTCTATACTTCTCTGCAGTTTGTGTCATTTCCCTGCAATTTTCTTCATTTTTCTTTAAGTGTCCTCTCTAATGCCTCATCTATCCTCTCTTTTAAACGGTCCAGTTTTCTTGTAATAGCATTATCCACCTGCCACTCACCAAATATTAATTTCATTTGATCCATCATAATACAAACATCAGCTATTTCTTCAATTACATCACCTGTTTGTCCCGTTCGTTTAAATTTACACAAGGCTTTTATCAGCTCCGCACACTCTTCTTGGGCAAGAACTATTTGAAGATCCTCACCCCAAGTGTCTAATGCTTCCTGATAGATAGGCTTATCCATTATAATTCTCCTAGCATTTTCCTAAATTCTTCTTCATAAATGATAGTTTTACCCAACTCTTTTGCTTTACGTAACTTAGATCCTGGGCTAGAACCTACAACTACAATGTCAGTTTTTCCACTTACAGAGCCAGTGACTTTACCGCCCTGGTTTTCAATAAGCATTTTAGCTATATGTCTTTCATAATTATCTAGTGACCCCGTTAGAACATCCCTCTTATCCTTAAAAGCACCACCAGTTACAGCTTTAGGTAACTCTATCTGGATCTGTCCTAATAATTCTCCTATAAAAGATAATTTAGAATTAGCGCTATGGTAGTAAGTATAATCTACAACAGACTGGGCAGTAGTTTCTCCTATACCTTCAATAGAGAGCAGGTGCTCTAATCTTAGTTGCATAAATGCTTGATATATGTTTTCTGTTAACCTATCCCAATCTTCAAACTGCTCTAATTCAAAATATTCTGTAAGAAAGGTAGCTATTAGTTTAGCTGTATTTCTACCAACATGTCTAATACCTAATGAATAAATAAACTTATCAAATTCAATAACTCTAGCCTTATGTATAGCATTAATTAACTTCTCTGTAGATTGTTCGCCCATCCTTTCTAAAGCAGCCACTTCTCTCTTAAAATCATGATCATATCTAAATAAATCAACAGCAGTTTTTACTAAACCAGCATCAACCAGCTGTTCTAATCTTTTTTCACTCAGCCCGTCTATATTAAAAGCATGTCTTGATACAAAATGAATTAAATTACCTATTACTTTAGCAGGACAATCGTAGTTTAAGCATCTTAAAACAGCATCTTCTTCATTGTCTTTACCTACTTCTCCTCCACAACAAGGACATTCATTTGGCAATACAAAGTCTTTTTCATTTCCTGACCTTTTATCTATTAAAACACTAACTACAGCAGGAATAACATCTCCCTGTCTCCGAATTACTACAGTATCATTTATTTTGATACCTTTCCTATCAATTTCATCCTGATTATGTAGGGTGGCTCTGGAAACCACTACTCCACCCACAGAGACTGGTTCCAGCTCCGCTACAGGCGTCAGAGCGCCTGTTCTGCCTACTTGCACGGATATGTCCAATAGTCGCGTAAACGCTTCCTGGGGGGGAAATTTGACCGCTATGGCCCATTTGGGAGACCTACTACGGTTTCCCAGCATCTTCTGGAGACTGTGCTGGTTTACTTTGATTACAAGACCATCTACTTCAAAAGGTAAGTTATTTCTTTGTTCATCAGATTCAATTAAATTATTATAAATACCTACTAATTCACTTAAATTTTTAGTGATGAGTCTTATAGGACTACCATCATCCCATTTCTTATCAGGAAAATTTACTAATAAATCTTTAACGGTAAAACCTAGATACCTTAGAATGCTCAAAGCGTCACCTTGCGTTCTTATGCCCAAATCGTTATTCTTAGATAGGGGATGCCAACTATAAGCATGAAACTTTAAAGGACGTTTTGCGGTGATTGTGGTGTCTAATTGCCGCAAACTACCCGCTGCTGCGTTTCTTGGGTTGGCAAAGGACGACTTACCTTCTACAGTACGCTGCTCGTTCAATAATGCGAAGTCGTCTTTATAAAGAAGAACTTCTCCTCTAACTTCTATATCTAATTGTTTTCCTAACATCCGAGGTACGTTCTGTATGGTTTTAACATTATCCGTAATATCTTCTCCTACAACACCATCACCTCTAGTAGCAGCTGAAATTAAAACCCCTTTCATATAAACCAAAGAAACAGCAGAACCATCATATTTATATTCAACACAAAACTCAGGAGTTTGTCCTAGGTCTTTACAAACTCTATTATAAAATTCTTCTAGCTCCTCAACATTCATAGCATTGTCCAAAGACAGCATAGGAGAAGGGTGTTTTATTTTTGAAAAAGGTGTATTAGAAACATCTGCTCCTACTGTAAGCAAAGGACTGTCTTCTGGAATTTCATCATTGGTAATGGCTTCTGCTTCTTTAAGCTCCCTAAGAAGATTATCATACTGAGCATCGGGCATAGTTGGAGCATCATTAATGTAATAATCCACATTAGCTTGCTTTATCATTTTTTCTAAATCTGATTTTTTTTCAGCCATAATCTTCTACTTTAAATGTATCTAAATAATCAAACAACTCTTTATTGTTCTCATCAACTACTAAGGTGCATTTTTCTATTTCTTGTTTAGGGCATACAGTACCAAATGGTTCTCCTGTGTCCCAATGATACTCAGTAAATAAATATCTATCACCAAACTTAGTGCGTATACCTACAAAACCTTGAACACTCTTATCATACACCCCAAATGATAAATTTCTAGAAACAATTCTATAAACATACCCATGTTTGCAGTCTTCTAATTTAATATATGGAATATAATAAGGACTCATTGACTTATTCCTATATTTGGATACTTACCACTTAAAATAGCATTTCCACAAGTTATCATACCATCGTCTTCCTCGTTACTTGCAATAAAAACAAGAACGTCATATCCTGCATTTTTTAAACTAGTTTCATAATCTTCATAAGGATGGTAAGTTGTATAATCACCAATTGTTTTAATGTTTTGATTTAAACAGGCTTGTGTTTTGTGCATAGGGGTGAGTTTAATAATATAATCATCAGGGTCAAAATATTTCAATAAAACATCAGGATTTATCTCATAGCCAGCTACCGCAAAATTTAATGTAATTTTACGACCAAGTGGAACAATACCTTCCATAATTCTAGAAATACCCTCAAGTGAATGGGCATTTCCATTAAACATATATTCCCGTTCTTTGTCATTCGTAGAATTAATACTTAGTTGTAGCCCCGCTTCTCCTCCCAACAATCTATTTTTTATACGCATCCAAGTATGAATAAATGTCTTTAACCATTCATTCCTGTGTGGCATAATTGTTGAAACAACGGGATGTATATGATATTCAGGATCAATATGTGTTTTTAACCACTTTGTTGCATCTAATACATTTGGATTCCATGTAGGTTCCCCCATACGAGCGTAATGAATATTAAGACGCTTAGTAAATTCAACTTCTGGGTGTAATAGAATACCTTGTAGTACTTGTTTAATTAAATCTTTAAAAGTAGCATTCTTACCTGGGCCTACTTTTGGCACATCACAAAACTGACACCCCATAGAACAACCATATTGTGTTGAAATCGTAATAACCCACTTTTCTTCTAAAGGTAACAATTTTGTATGTCGTACAGGGTCAGGAACTCTATTTAATCCTAAAACATCACATTTAACATTAACATCTTTTCCATAATCCCCCAAAGAAAGCACTTCCAGTTTTCCTCTTTCTCCAGATACAACTAGTATATCACCTGTCGGGACTTTTATATGTTCTAATATTTTCATTTTAATCTTTTCTTGGTTTACTTTCTGTTAAATAAGTTGATGTTACTTCTACAAATTCTGCTTTTCGTTGAAATTCATCCAAATGCCTAGCTCCGCCGTAGGTAAAGGCACTTCTCAAACCGCCTACTAGATCATCTATTAGCTCTTGAGCTGTACCTGTAACTGGTGCCCAAAAGTCTATTCCTTCTGCAACTGTACCTTCTTTAACCCCACCTTTGAAGTCGTTTTGAAAATCTTCAGAGGCTTGACCTCTATACTTAGCTAGCAATGTTCCGTCATTATACTTCATTACAAAAACTTCCCCACCAACACCATTCTCTTTTTTTATTGCAGCGCTCTCTTCCGTTAAAGAAAATAATTTACCAATCATTACAGAACAAGCTCCCGCCGCAAGCGCCTTTGCTATATCATCACTTCCTCTAATACCTCCATCAGCAATGATAGGAATACTATATTTTTTAGCCATTTGAGCACAATCTTGAATTGCTGTAAATTGAGGTACACCAAAACCCGTAACACCTCTTGTAATGCAAGCTGAACCTGGGCCAACTCCTACTTTAACGGCACTAGCACCAGAGTTAACTAAATCGACGTAACCTGTAGCTGTGCATACATTTCCTGCTATGATCTTTTTTTCGTCGCCTTTATGATTACAAGAAATGTAGTTTGCTACCTTGTTTATAAATTCAAGCATTAGATCTGAATGCCCATGAGCAATATCTATACATACCCCCACAGCCCCTAAACCTAGAAGTTCTTGAACTTTGTCAAAATCTTTTAACCCCGCAGAAATAAAAGCAGCCTCACTAAAATCTTTTACCCGTTGCTTTTGAATTTCAAAATCTGTAAATCTATGAAAAATAGGCATAGTCCCGTTTTCTAATAAAACATGGGCTAACTCGCTGCTGATTACTGTATCCATGTTAGCCGCTAAAATAGGGATATCTATTTTTAAATCTTTACACAACCAAGTAGACAAATCTGGCTCTAACCTAGACGGGATATTATTAAAAGCAGGCACCAAAGCCACATCATCAAAAGTTAAAGCACGTTTCATTCTAACAATCCTCTATCTTTTGCTTCATCTACTAAATCATAATAAATAGGACAGTATTCTTCAAACAAATTTGGAGAATCTTCATGTGGCATTAACAAGTCATCTATATGATCACTAAGCGTGTCTTGTGCTATTTCCCCATTACACCCCGCTAATAAAAAATCTGCTTGCTTCACTAGTTGCCATCTCATATGATTTTCATATTTCTCAAGGTAATTAATAGCCCTAAGAAGATGTTCATTTGTCATATCCTTAATGGGAATTTTAGTTCCGTCTTTTGTTGTCCAGATTTTTGTATTCATGATTATATATTTACTGAAGCATAGCTTATTTTTCCACAGTCTTGACATATTTTTTGTTGATAGGCTGCAGAATATAAAATTGGTTTACCTGTAACCGAATCCATATGTAATAACCCATCATGATATCTTTGATAATATTGCCGTTCTTTTACAACGTCTGTATATTTCCATTTATGGTAAAATCTACATTTAAACCACTTTAGCATTTTTAAAACCCTCCACTAGTTTGTTATGAGTTTGCAGAGCTTCTTCCATAGTAGCAGAAAAATATTCTTCATCTCCCTCCCAAGACCATTTCTTCTCATCTGGGTATGTATACTGTTCTGTTATAAGTAAGTTTGATTCTCTACGCAAAACTATAGTTCCAAATAAATCATCAGGCAAGCCTTCATAAAAAGGATCAAATGTTGTGCCTAAAAAAGCCGTTCTTACTTCTAAGTTTCCACCTATCTTATCAACGGCTATTACTTTTTTAACTCTATTTTCTTCAAACCAAGTACACCACTCATCCATATCTTCACATGGAGATACTTCTCCTGTTTCAAAATCTAAAACAAATCTCGTAGGTTTTAATTCTTTATTTTTCACTTTAAAACTTAAACTCCATATCTACAGACACATCAACTATAAATTCAGGTACTCCAATATGATCAACAATACTATGTTTTTTAGCTTCTTTTGCAGTTAAGTACCAATCCACATGTTTTTTCTTTTCAATCAATTTAATAAAGTAATTTTCATTTCTATGACCACAGTTTTTAGCCATTTTTTGAAATATAAGCTTACCTAATCTTTCAGCCTCTCCAATTCTCGCTTTCATATCTTCAACTTTACCTATAGCCCCACTAGACACATCATGAATCATAACAGTTGAATCTGCATCCATAAATCTATAACCGTCTGTACCACATGTAAGCAACACAGATCCACAACTCATACTTTTACCCATCCCGATTGTAGCTACTGGTAAGTTTGCATTTTCAATAATAGCTATCATAGACAATAAAGAATAAACTTCACCACCATAAGAATCTATTACTACAGGGATAACAGGCTGCCCTGTGTTATGAGCAGCTTCAAACTCTTTTGCAAAAGTTGCAACAGCAGCTTCATTAATTTTATTCACCCTTACAATAATTGGAAGTGTAATTAAGTCTTTAAATTGTGGATGTATTCTTGGATCTTTGGTAGCTATAACTTTCATTACATTATCGTTTCCCTTTACTTTTTTGGATCCTAAATAAAAACTTTTGTTAAATATATTATAAACTAAACTTAGCAGTTTTTCAATGTCAATTCTGCTACCGCTTGTAAATCTTGATAAAAAAAGCGTGTTTGGTTATTGTTCCTTAGCAGATATGCTGGATGAAACGTTGGCATTAGCGGTATCCCTCTCCACTCTAACCACTGCCCCCTAACCTTAGTAATACCTGTTTCTATCCCAGTAAGAGCTTTTTTAGGTGTATTTCCTAGAGTAATTATAACTTTTGGGTTTAATAGTTCTAGCTGCCTTGCTAAATAAGGCATACATTCTGCAATCTCATCATCTTGCGGCTGTCTATTATTAGGCGGCCTGCATTTAACAACGTTGCAGATGTAAACCTCTTCTCTATTCAGCCCTAAAGCGCCAGAAATGGCCTCTGAGAGGACTTCTCCTGCTTTACCGACAAAAGGACGTCCACTCTCGTCTTCCCTAGCCCCTGGCCCCTCTCCTACGAAAACTACTCCAGACGAGCCTGTACCTTCCCCAAACACCACATTTTGCCTGTGTTGGCATAATCTGCATTTATCACATGTGTATACAAAATTCTGCATTGTTTGCCAAGAAATAGGTACAAATTGAGTATCCATAGTTGCTCCTTATTCGGTGAATAAAACTACACTATAATTGTAGCAAAAAATAACAAACCGTTCAAGGTAGTATTGGATTAGTATTAGTAGAATGAACGTTCTATCTGCAGATTATTCTTTGTGATTTGAATTTTGGTTTTTTTCTGCCTCTTCTAGATCATCAACCAGCCCTCGCAAAACTCCAAAACTATCAATAAGGTTTCTAAAATAAAACCAAGACATATCATACCTATGAGTCAGCAGTTCATACTGCTTGGCTTTAAAGAATTGGCAGTTATCAAAAATAACAAAATTAAAAAATACATCCATTGCAAAGTCAACAACACTGGACTTTATACCTCTCTTATTTTCAGCAAATGATTTTTCTAGTAGGGAAATAGTCTCACTTTTTATACGCTTTGACAAAACAGCTACTTTTTCTCGATCAAGACTACCTTCCTCGCCTGAGACTTCGTTTATATCCTCATCTAAAGCCTCTATAAATTTAACAAAAGCTTTGCTGGTTTTAGTTTCTTCTGTAGACATATTTTTAGTTCCTTTTATCTTATTCTATTATTTCTACCGCGTTATTAACACATTTAACTATGTAATCTAACTCACCATCTGTAAGATCAGGATAGCTAGGTAAATTAAAACCTTTTTTATAAATCCGTTCTGAATTCTCTAATGAACCCTTTTTATCGTAAGTAAAGCCATTCATTAAATGTATAGGTGTAAAACAAGGACGTATATCTATATTTTTAGCCTGCATAACTGTATGAAATTTTAAATAAGAAATAGTATCTGGTAAAGTAAACAAAGGCATCCATTCAGAACTTTCTACATTGGGAGATACAACCTTTCCTATTTCTTTTGAAAGCGTGTTTCTATAATAAGTTGCTATTTGTTTTTTTCTAGTTACTACAGTATCAATCTGTTCTAGTTGAGCTAAACCTATAGCCGCTTGAATGTTTGTCATTCGAAAATTAAAACCAGGACCATCATGGACAAAACCACCAATATGTGCTTGGCTTTTTAGTAATTTTACTTTTTTCGCTAACCGGTCATTATCAGTAACAACACATCCACCTTCACCTGTCGTAATAACCTTATTACCAAAGAAGCTAAAAGATGACACATCTCCAAAAGTTCCTATCTTTTTTTCGTTAATACTACATCCAAAACTCTCAGCTGAGTCTTCTATCAAACACAATCCATGCTTCTTACAATAACTAACTAATTTAACCATATTAGCAGAACCACCATATAGTTGTGGTACTACCACTGCTACGGTTCTCCTAGTTCTATAACGATCTAAACTATCTACACTCATTTGATAGTTGTTATCCGAATCTACCAAAATAGGACGCATGCCTAACCAATTCAATTGGCTTACAGTTGCACAATAGGTTAAACTAGGAACTAAAACTTCATCTCCTGGGCGCAACCCTGCTGCCGCATATATGAGCATCAAAGAAACTGTGCCGTTACAAGTGGTAATAACATGCTTAGCCCCTAAATACGAAGCTAAAGCTTTTTCAAACAGATCTATATACTTACCACGACTACTTATCCAATTGGTATCCAGACAAGCATTAACATATTTTTTTTGATTCTCTGCTACAAAAGGTTTATATATTGGAATAAAGTTTGTACTCATAATTTTACTCTAATAAATTCTTCTCTGGTATATTTGCTATTTCTGTCTTTAGTTTTAACCTATCCTCTACTTTCTGTTTCAGCTCTTCATCTATAACTCTATCTTTTTCATAAAAAATATATTTTTTAAATTTATTTAAGTTCTTTAATAAATATTTTGGATAGCTTTCATCTAAATTTTCATCGCCATAAATATAAATATGTTTTAATTCTGCATCACGACCACAGTAATCAAAGCCATTAGTTATTCTATATAATAAAACATCTTTCTCTCTGTTTTCTGGTAAATCTTGCTCTGTGTGAGAAAAACTTCCTAACTTTTCAATAATAGCATCGACTCCCCCCATCCAAGAAAAATGCCAACCTCCATCTTCAACATATGTAACTTTCCCCATACGTTGTTTTGCTTCAGGAGTTAATAATCTAAAATCTTGACCATAAGCAAAATTTTTATATCTAATCATCCTCGAACCACTCCAATCTGGATGTTGTGGTGGGGGATTATTTACCCTACAATTAAAGAAATATCTATAATTGTGTTGTCTAAACTCAACTATATTTTTTCCATTTATATCAGGTAGATTAGATTTTATTTTATCAGGGGCTGGTATTTCATCTAGATCGGAGACAATGATTACATCATTTGGTTTACATTTACTCAGTCCAAGTTTAACCGCATTTCTCTGAAATACATCTCTTCTCCTAGCATTTGTAATTTTAGGGTTAGCCTCTAAACCGATATGAATGATCTTATCTAAAAATTTAGAAAAACGTTTATCTGTGTTTTTAATTTCATCAAAATATAGAGGTTTTGGTTTACCGGTATGGGTTTCTTTAAACTCTACTAAAACAAACTTATCCACAACTGAATCAAGCTCATTAAGACGAATCTCTAATAAATCTAACTCATTTAAAAATTTAAAACAATCGTATATTTTCATACCTGAAATATCTCTGGAGGGAATAGATAAAACATCTCTTTAGTTAGTAAGTCACCCTCTTTTACATTCTTATTCAAAGTTAATCCTAAAAAATAAGGTAAAGCTTTAGCAGGCAAACCGTCTCCAGGTCGTTTAATGGCCACCATATCTTCTGTAATGGCCTCTCCTGCTTTTACATCTCTAACAAACACTATACTCTTTCTAAGGGTTTTTATAGTGCTGGTTTCTCCTTTAGCTGGCAATTTCACACCTGTGCCTAAAGCTGATTCCACTCGCCTGATCTTTTGTACCATCTCTTTTAGTTCTTGCGGTTCTAAAGAAGCTCTATGGTCTGGACCTTCCATTGTTTTATCTAGTGTAAAATGCTTTTCAATCACACATGCTCCCCTAGCCACAGCTGCTAAAACCACTTCGTCTCCGGGTGTGTGATCTGAATAACCTACTGGCAATCCAAAAGCTTTTTTCATAGTTTTCATTGCTTTTAAATTAGTCTCTTCTATTGGAGCTGGATAATTGCTCAAACAATGAAGTAAAATAATTTGTCGATCTTTTCCTCCGCTATATATAGCTCTTAAAGCATCCTCGATATCTGCTAAGCTACACATACCTGTAGACATGATTATAGGAATGTTATGTTTAGCCATTTTATCTAATAATGGTAAATTGGTTATCTCTCCAGAGGCTACTTTCCAAGCATCTATATCTAACAAACTTTTTAAAATGTCAACACTCCAGCTATCAAATGGAGTAGATAAAAATAATATACCATTCTTATCGCAATGGCTCTTAAGGGTCACAAACTCTTTAGAGGTAAGTTCTAACTTTTTTAACATATCTAACTGCGATTCAGAAGAGTCTGTAGTTTGAAGTTGGTATTCTGCTTTAGGGGCATTTTTTGAAAGGAGGTTCTCTGCCTTAAAGGTTTGAAATTTAACTGCATCTGCCCCAGCTTTGATTGCTTCATCAACTAACTTTAATGCCGTCTTAAAATCACCATTATGATTTACTCCGGCCTCCGCTATAATAAAACAAGGATGCTTATGACCTACTAGCTTAGAACCTATTTTAATTTCCATATCAGAGCCTGTCTTTGAGTATTAAGTTTGTTAAATATAGTTCCCAGGGTGTATCAATATCTAAAGAACTATCTGCATCCATAATATATGGATAAGTATTATCAGTATAATGTGTTGATTTACGAATAGTGTCTTTTTTAGCTAAGAAAATAGAACCATTTAAAGCGTAAACTTTAGGTAACTTATTTCTTACTTTGAATTTATCTGGGCCGTCTTTCAAAAAGTCTATTAATTTACCATTCTGGTCTAACTGTTTACACCAGTAAGGATGAGTGTGAGCTTCACACACACTAACCACACTATCAGCTTTTCTATCTTCAAGTAATTGAATCGCTTCTGAAATATGTGATGAAGTTCGTAATGGGGATGTAGGATTCAACTGCAGCACGTGGGTAGGATAATACTTTTCATATTCTAGATAATCCAAAGCATGGTTCAAAGTTTCAAACACAGGACTATCATCTGTTGCATATTTTTCTGGGCGGGTAAACGGAACCTCTGCTCCAAATGCTTTACTAACATCGGCTATCTCTGTATCGTCTGTACTTACAATTACTCTATCTATTTTATCACAATTTAAAGCCGCTTCAATAGACCAAGCAATCAGGGGCTTCCCTGCTACCAAACAAACATTTTTTCGTATAACTCCTTTAGAGCCGCCACGTGCTGGTATAATAGCAACAATTTTTAAAGCGTTTGTAGAAAATTTTTCCATTGATCAAATATAACTTCTTTATTAAAAAGTTTCATAGCTTTCTGTCGCCCGGAATTACCTATTTGTATTCTATAATCTGGGCTATCTAGTAGTTTTTGAATTTCCTGTTTAATCTCTTCTATATCGTCTGAAATAATAGCCTCTTTTCCATTAATTACTAAATTGGGAACTTCATAAGTATTCCTTAATTCTGGATTACTGATAACATTACTCAAGTTAGATCCAAAAGTAACAACTGGGATGCCTGTCATTAAAGCTTCCATAAAAGCATTTGTATATACTGCAGATTCACTATTCAAAGAAAAGTATACCATACTTTCCTTATATTTTTCAATCTGTTTTTCATAACTTACAGGCCCTAAGCTAATACTTGTAAGATTTTCAAACCCATACAATTCAAAACAATTAAACGCTTCCCTAACTTTTAAGTAAGATTTATTACACTGGTTAAGAGATTGATTTAAACGTTGTTGAAATCTACTATTATAAGTAAGAACTACTTTTTTATTACCTACCCATCCAGTAAATACCTCTAAATCTACATAACCCCTTATAACTTCGTCTTGACCTGCAAATGTAAGCCTGTTAGCTTCAGTATATCCCATTCTAACAATCTTTAATCCAGCTTTTTTATATGTTTTTGCTTTTTCTTCCCATGAAGGATCTTGTTGATTATAAGTTCTCCAGATTACAGGTTTGTGTTTTATGTGAAGCCAATTGTAGTCGATATTATAAAAAGTATGTGTAACCCAAACTACATCAAAATTATCAACAAACTCTTTAGACAGGTTGATAGTGGAGTTTTCAAAAGGAATGTATGATCGATTTAGTTTCTTAAATTGAGACAACAAACCATTATCTATTTTTTTATTGATTGGCGGTCTAGTTTGTAATGATTTTAATGGGTTTTTTGGATCACTATATACACCAGTAGAAAACCAATCCATCCCCAACGCAGTAAGCATAGACAAATCATCATATTCTAAAGATGGATGATTTGAGGATACATAAAGAATTTTCATATTGAGACCGAAGCAAAAAGCGTATCACATCTATTAGCCTGGGCTAAAGAAGTTTCATATGCCTTGGTTAATGCCGGAGTGTCTAAAAAGTCCCACGCTTCGTGCCCTCCTGGTTTATTATTCGTTAGCCAAAAAAGATGATTTGATAGAGGATATCTTTGTACTTGGTTTATATAATTTACTTTAAAACCCAAATCTTCTAACATTTTTCGCAAATTATTCTCATTGTATATATATAAATGACATTTCCAGTAAGTAAAATTAGAAAACGATTTACTATTATATAAAGATAATAAAGCATCTCCTGAATTTGGTACTTCTATTACCAGCTGTCCGTTTTTATTTAGTTTTTGTTTTAATTGTGTCAATATTTTTTGAGGATCAGCTAAATGTTCAAGCACATGAAACATAGTTATTATGTCATATTTATCGTTTCCCAAATCTTCTAATTTACTAACTATTGATAAATCTCTAATCTTTTGACTTAATAGTTTTTCTCGTAAAGATTTATCCAACTCTACGCCCGCAATAGGTAATGCCGTAAGCGACATAGCTTTTAATAAAAATCCCCCTGCCCCACAACCAAAATCCAAAAGCTTTTTATTTGGAAGAATATTTTTTAAATAAACCAAACGTCTAGAATCATCTTTATCGCACATGGACAGATAGCACTCCCATGATTGTATATCGGACTGTATATCTTTAGAACGCATTTTAGATTTTTCATAAAATTTATTATCAATATGATCAAAATTCTCAAGAAAAACTAATCCACATTTTAAACATTTAAAAATAGCCATAGTAGGAAGATCCCTAACTATTGCATCTACTACCGCAAAATAAGAAGATTTACACACGTTACAGGGTTTTTTAATATTACTCATTTTATTTCATTCTTAAAAAAGTTTTTCCATTTTTTAATAGCTTTATCTTTGCTAAATAGTTTCAAAGCTTTTTTTCTAGCATTACAAGAAACTTGTTCTGCCATAGTAGGATTTTCTAATAAAATCTTAATATATCTCTTTAATTGTTCCGTATTATCAGAATAAAAACCATCTACCTCATTTTCTATAAACTCAGAAGGTTCATGTAAAACTTCATTTGTGCTTTGCAAACAATATCCTCCAATACGAGGCCCGTATGTTACTATAGGACAACCTGTCATCATAGCTTCAAGAAAATTATAGGCTACAATACTTACAGGTGAACCTATATAAAAATATACACCACAGGTTTTATAAACTTCTATTTGTTTTTCCCACGATAATGTGCCTTTATTAAGAGGGTTTTTAGTAATAAAGGCTCCATATAAATCACAGGCAAAATTAGGACTAATTTGAGATATATAATATTTATTCATAGGTAACGATTGTCGTTCTGAAAACCAGCTTTGAAAAGAAAGAACATTTTTACCTCCAACTTTCCAATTTTTATATATAGTCTCATCTGCAAAGTTTCTAATGACTTCTCCACCATTACTGTACTGAGAAATTAATTCTTGATTGGAAAATCTCACTGGGTATACATTACCATGTTTAACATATGGTTGCATCTCTTGTTCCATATTTTCATTAATAGCCCCAGAGGTTCTCCAGATAATTGGTTTATTCTTTAACACTTTCCAATTATTTATAATAAACTTATAACTAGTACAAAAAATCACATCAGCCCACTCTGCTACAAACTTTGGAACTACTACATGCGGCCTACTCAATCCTGTAAAAGATTCAAAATACTTAGGGTTAGCGTAAAAAAAATGAGCATCTACTTCTGGGTCAGGTTCTCTATCTATAGGCTTTCTTATATTTAAAGAAGGGATATCTAGGGGCTTTTGTGGATAATGGTATATTCCAGTAGAAAACCAATCAAATCCCAATTCTTCTAAAATAAGACATTCATCGTATTCCAAAACAGGATGAAAACCCGATAAATATAAAACTCTCATAAACTAAACCCTAAAGACTTATACAATTTTCGCCAACCCGCACAAACCACAGGAATAGAATGTAAGGATATGGCTTTTTTTCTCCCGTTAGCTGAGATTTGTTCCGCTAGTGTGCGATTACTTAGAAGCTGTCTAATGTAATCTTTTAATTCTTCTACACTGTCAGACCAAAAACCCTCAACTCCGTGTTCAATAATATTACTTATATCATAAATAATAGGTTCATTATTCATTATAGAAATAGAGCCGCCAATTTTGGGACCAAAAGTGACAACAGGCGCCCCAGTCATAAAGGCTTCTAAAAAATTATAAGTTATAGGAGCCCTACCGCTGCTAATAGTAAAATAGACTGGACAGTGTTTATATTCCTCTATTTGCTTAGACCAAGGTAAAGTACCCAACACTAATGGGTCTTTATGCCCAGCAGCGTAAGAACCATATATCTTAAAATTAAAATGTGATTGTAGTTTTAAAAAATTTTGTATAGGTGCAAACTGCCTTCTAGCTTTAAAATGGCTATGGAAAGAAAGTATTGCATCTCCATTACCTTTCCAATCTTTATATAAATTTTCATCACACGGAATACGAATAACTTTACCACCGTTGCAGTTTCGTATACTAAGCTCTGTAGGAGAACCTCTAACAAATGTAATGGAAGACTGATCAGCATACTGTTTAAGCATTAATTCTTTATCATAAGTATTACCGCAGGTTTTTAGTATTATAGGTTTATGTTTTATAAAATTCCAATTATTAATCATACTCGAAATCATTACAACTACAACCACATCAAACTGATCTACAAACTCTTTATTCAATTTAGGAATAGGTACCTCTAACCCTCTATATCCTCTTTCAAAATTAGGGTTTAATTTATTAAACTGTCTTAATAGTTTTGGGTCTGATGTTTTATCTATAGGTTTACGTATGTTCAAATGCTCATGTGGAAGTGGTGTTTTAGGATTTAAATAAATACCCGTAGAAAACCAATCAATACCTAGTTTATCCATTATAGTAACATCATCATACTCCAAAGTACCATGACAACTACTTAAGTATAAAACTTTAACAGACATTTATTT
>Ga0180438_10004250_pt1 | contig 20769 bp, 18 predicted proteins | sample SS_ome_12_FD_132455 | JGI IMG/M metagenome (GOLD analysis project Ga0180438, IMG submission 132455) | Hypersaline lake sediment archaeal communities from the Salton Sea, California, USA - SS_3_D_2 metaG | ecosystem: Environmental > Aquatic > Non-marine Saline and Alkaline > Hypersaline >... | reverse complement strand
GCGTGCCGAGATCTCGCAGCTCGTGCAGCTCCGCGACGAGCGGCCGGAGGGCGCCTCTCAAGAGGTCACGGGGACGGGAGTGCGAAGTGAAGCAGCGAGAGAAGGGGCGTGGCCGTGAAGAGCTTGAGCTATGCGAGGTGGCTTATGGTGCTGTGCGTCGTGAGCGGTGGATGTGCGGACGCGAGGGAGTACTACGTGAGCCCGAAGGGCGATGACGCGAATCCAGGGAGTGCGGCGAAGCCGTGGCAGACGATCGCGAAGGTCAACGAGGCCGACCTGGAGCCCGGGGACCGGGTGCTGTTCGAGGGCGGGCAGAGGTTCGAGGGGACCCTGACCCTGGACGAGAAGGACAGCGGGGAGCGGGATAAGAGGGTCGAGATCAGCTCGTATGGAGAGGGGAGGGCGACAATCGACGGCGGGAATGGCGGCGGGCTGGCTGCGAGGCGGTGCAGCCACCTCGTGATCAGGAATCTGAGCTTCATGGGGTCGGGACGGAAGGAGGGGAACACGAAGGTCGGAGTGTCTCTCTTGGGTGGGGGGGAGCTGCTCGTGGATCAGGTGGAGGTGAAGGGCTTCCAGAAGGCGGGAGTGGCCGTGGCCGGGGTGCGCAAGGCGCGGATCACGCACGTGTATGCGCATGACAACGGGGCCGCCGGGATAACGTGCGACGGTGGGCCCTCGAACTCGGCGCGGTCGGAGGACGTGTACATCGGATACTGCGTCGCGGAGAACAACCCGGGCGATCCCACGAACCTCCACAACCACAGCGGGAACGGCATTGTCGTGGGGGCGGTCAAGGGATGTGTGATCGAGTACTGTGAGGCGATGAACAATGGGTGGGACATGCCGCGCGAAGGCAACGGTCCGGTGGGCATCTGGGCGTGGAACGCCGACGAGGTGGTGATCCAGTTCTGCGTCGCGCACCACAACAAGAGCCCGGGCTGGGACGGCGGAGGGTTCGACTTCGACGGAGGGGTGACGAACTCGATTATGCAGTACAACCTTTCGTACGAAAACGAAGGGCCGGGGTATTTCCTCTGCCAGTATCCCATGGCTCCCGTCTGGAAGAACAACGTCGTCCGCTATAACATAAGCGTCAATGATGGCGCGAAGAACAATGTCGGCTGCGGCATAGAGGTCATCGCCAACCACCCGGGCATGTCTGATGCCGAGGTGTACAACAACACGGTCTACAATGAAAAGGGAGGCGCGGTGGGTTTCGGGGGGACGCCGGTGCCGCGGGTGCGGTTTCGGAACAACATCTTTGTCAGCACGGGGGAGTTGATACAAGGGGATGCGAGCCGGGCGCGGTTCGAGGGCAACTGCTACTGGTCGATCGGGGATGGGTCGCTGGCCGGGAGCCACCGGAGCTTGGAGGCGTGGGGCGCCGCGACGGGGCAGGAGAAGGTCGGGGATGCTGTCGTGGGGCTGTATGCCGATCCGCTGTTGGTGGATGCCGGGGCCGCGGTGGAGGCGAAGCCGGAGGACCTAAAGAAGCTGGCGGCCTACCGACTGCGGGAGGGGTCGCCGTGCATTGGGGCCGGGATTCCAATAGAGGACAATGGCGGCCGGGACTTCTGGGGCAACGCGGTTCCCGAGAAGGGGAAGCCGAGCATCGGGGCCTGTGAGAAGCCCTAGCACGGCGCCGCGCGGCGTACATTGCAGCGCAGGCGGAGGGCTGCAGTATGGAAAGATGGGGTATGGCGGAGGTGTCGTTGTGAGCCCAGACACTCTTGGCGATTATGCGCTTATTCGAAAGCTTGGCCAGGGAGGTATGGGCAAGGTCTTTCTGGCGAAGTCGCCGGACGGCGCAGAGATCGCTGTGAAGACGGTCCTCTTTCCCGAGGGCCTGGACCCGCGCGCGCGATGGGAGACCGTGGAGCGCTTTCAGCGAGAGGCGCGGGCCGCCCGCTCGCTCGTCCACCGGAACATCTGTCAGGTGCTCGACATCGGGGCCGACAGGGATACGTTCTTCATCGTGATGGAGTACTGCGACGGCCAGACGCTCCGAGAACAGATAGATGCCTCGGGGCCGATGGAAGTGGGGCGGGCGGTGGAGATCATGGTGGCGGTGTGCGAGGCGCTGGCGTACGCGCACGAGCAGGGCGTCGTCCATCGGGATATCAAGCCGGACAACATCATGGTCGTGGGTGGGGGCGCGGTGAAGCTGATGGACTTCGGGCTCGCCTCGATCGGCCATGAGAGAGGCGTGACGCAAACGGGGACGACGATGGGGACGTTTGCCTACATGTCGCCGGAGCAAGCGCGGGGCGAGAAGCTGGACGCGCGGTCTGACATCTTCTCGCTCGGGGTGACCTTCTACGAGATGCTCACCGGGGAGCAGGCCTTCACGGGCGAGGGGCCGGGCGCGATTGTGAACGAGATCCTGAACAAGGAGGTGCAGGCGCCGGCGGGCCTGCCGGCCCATGTGTCGCGGACGCTCGGGAAGTGTCTGCGGAAGCGCCCACCTTATCGGTTTCAGGACGCCCGCGAGATTATCGAGAGCCTCCGTCCGGCGGGGGAGACGCCTGCGGTGCAGGGGACGATGGTCTTGGCGGCGGGGCAGGCGGCGGCGAGCACGGAAGCAGTTGCGAGCTCGCCCTCGGCCTCGCAGCCGGCAGCGGCAAAGCCGCGCGCCGCGCAGGACGCGCGGCAGGAAGGCGCGTCGGCGGCCCGGGCGGGTGACGCCACCTACCGCTGCCCGAAGTGCCGAGAACCGCTTACCAAGAACGCCGCGACCTGCTGGCGGTGCGGCACGCCGAACCCGGCGATGGCACAGCGGAAGTCGCTGCAGGAGTCGCAGGTGGCGATCCGGAGCGCGATCAAGGACTACGAGCGCAAGCAGAAGCGGGGCTGGTTCAGACGCCGGAAATAGGCCTGGTTGGAACCCGGTGAAGCCAGGACCCGCACCGACGGGAAGCGGGGTGCCGCGCGCGTCAGGTCGGCCGCTGTGAGGGCTGCCGGAGCGGCAGAGAGAGGGAGAAACACGCGCCGCGGCCGGGTTCGCTTTCGACCCAGATGCGGCCGCCGTGGGCCTCCACCGCGAGCTTGCAGAAGGCCAAGCCGAGCCCGACAGATATCTTCTGGTGAGTGCGCTCTCTGAAGCTGGCCTGAACGAACTTGTCGAAGATGCGCCGCTGCTGGTCCCTGGGAATTCCCGGCCCCTCGTCCTGGACACCCACGATTACGGAGTCGCCCTCGCCGCTGGGCCTGGCGGAGATGGTGAGCTTGCTGTCGACGGGCGCCAGGGAGACTGAATTGCCAGCGAGATTGATGATGATCCGGCGGAAGAGCTCGCGGTCGGCCGGGACGCGGGGCAGGTCTGCGGGTGCGTCGGTTTCGAGGCTGATATTCTTCTCGTCGAACTGGTAGCGGATGAGCGAGAGGGCCTCGGTGATCTCGGCGGCCAGGTCCAGAGGCTCGGGCTTGAGTTCGACGTCGGCCGATTCCATTCTGGCGACGTCGAGAATGCCGGTCACGAGAATGGAGAGCCACTTGGCGGCGCCGAAGGCGAACTGGACGTGCTGCTTGTGGGGATCCTCGAGGGGCTCTTCGGAGAGGAGCTCGAGAAAGGCGAGGACACTGGTGAGCGGCCCGTTGAGGTCGTGCGTGATCATGTCGGAGAGGTCGCGGACGAGCTGGTTGCGGCGCTCGGCCTCGCAGAGCTCGCTGCCGACGATGGCGAGGGCCGCGCGGTTGGCGAAGAGCGTGAGCTGATCGAGGTCGCTCTCGGAGAAGCGCGCTTTGCCGCCGCGGCTGTCCACCTGGACGAGTCCGACGGTCTCGTCGCCGGTCCACAACGGCGCGCAAAGGCTGGAGGTGATCCCCGCAGCAGCGACGCTGCGGGAGTCCTTGAACTCGGCGGGGACGTCCTGGAAGAGCACGGAGTGCCCTTCCGCGAGAACCCGGGCCGCCACCGACATGCTGATGGGCAGCTCGCCTGTGTGCCGGCCTGGTTCGCCGCGGACGCGGGCGACCTGACGCCTGGGCTGGAGAGTCTTCTTGTCGACGAGCAGCAGGATGACGTGCGTGGCGGCGGCGAAGGCATTGAGAGTTGCCTCGAGAATGGCGTCCAGCATCGCCTCCGGCTCGAAGGCGAGGCCGATCTCCCGTTCGAGCCGGTAGCCGACGAGGAGCCGCTCCGGGCTTTCGAGCTGGCGCTGTCGCGAGGTGTCCAGGTCGTCCACGGTGCGTGAGGCGAGCACGGTCTCGCCGTAGGCGGTGATCGGCTCCGCGTCGGCGATGTCGAAGTGCAGGACGGATTGCCCGAGGAAGATCAAGTCGCCGGAGGCCAGCTCGGCACCGGCGCTGGATGGGTCGACGGGGTGTCTGGCGCCCGCGTGCTCCACCGCGGACCCGTTGGTGCTGCCCAGGTCTCGGTAGCGCCAGCTACCTCTCTCTCGGATGAACTGGCCGTGGTGACCCGAGACGAAGGGGTCGGAGAGCTGGAGGTCGTTGTCGGCAGCGGAGCCCACGCTCACAGAGGCCTGAGTGGACTCGAGGGTCTTGCCCTCGTCTTGGCCCTCTCGGACGATGAGATGCATCGCTTGACCGCCTGGTTCCCTTTTCCGCGCCGCGCGGCAGCGGCGGCCGCGCGGCCGTCATCATCTCTGAATACCACGATCCGGGCGGGGAGGCGCATTTGGGGTGCGGCGGTTTCACCATCGGTGGGAGGCGGCGGGGACCTCGGCCCTGGGTTTGAGCTGGATGGCGTCGTTGGGGCAGAGGGCGCGGCAGACACCGCAGCCGTAACAGGCGGTCTGGTCGACGAAGATCTTCTTGTTGGCGGCGCTGTAGCCGAGCGCGCCGAACTGGCAGGCGCGCATGCAGGTGCGGCAGCCGGTGCAGAGGTCGGGGTTGACGGCCGCGACGTACTCGGCGCGGAACATGACCTTGGTATCGTAGGTGACGGTGGCACGCATGGCCATGCAGTCGGCGCGGTCACAGTTGCAGATACCGCCGATGAATGGGGCGATAAAGGTCCAGACGGAGTGGCAGAGCCCCTCTTGCTCGTGGTCCTCGAAGGCGTGGAGCGCGTCCTCCGGGCTCAACTGCTGAAATCGCGCGGTGTCGGGGCCGGCGCGGTAGCTGTCGTCGAGGCCGCGGAGGAGGTCGCTCAGGCCGGCGCCGGGCCCGATGGAGACGGCGTAGCAGTAGCCCTCTTCCCGCCCGAGGTTGACTTCCCGACAGATGCAGGGGACGCGGACGATGGAGTTGACGAATCCGAAGATCTCGCGAACGTCCTCTAGTGGAAGCACCTGCCCGAAGTGCAGCTTCTTCATGCGGCGGGTGAGGGCGGCCTTGATCAGGCCCTGGATGAATGCCGGCGCGCGCTGGAGCTTCTGGAGCCGATCCATGTCGCTGCTGAGGTGCTCGGGATGGCCGAAGAAGTCGAGAATGAAGCGCCGACGGCGGAGGTCACTGAGCATATCCTGGGCGTAGTTCTTTGCCTGAAGGTACCACTTCTTCCCTTCGCCGTGCTGGATGCAGAACTCACACATTGGCGTCTCCTGTGGCCCGTCGCCGCTCGGGCGGGTGCCATCCACCATTCGCATGGACTTCTGTCAGCATGGGCCTGGTCCTCTCCGTGGGGCCGCCGTGGGGTCCGGGGGGAGGTGAAGCGGACCAGTAGAGACCGGAAGGGGCGCTTTTCCACGCCTGTGCCGAAGGATTGGACAACATAAATAGCAATTTGGGCGGTCCAGATATTGACAAAAGTGAAATGGCGATTTATATTTGTGGTATGAGCGATAAGAGAGGCGTGACGCTGTGCCCACAGTGTGGTGGGAGGCTCGAGGTGCGGGAGCTGCAGTGCGCGGAGTGCGATGTGTCGGTGCGGGGGAGGTTCGCCCGGTGCGAGTTCTGCGCGCTGCCGGAGGAGCAGCTTGCCTTTCTGCGGCTGTTCGTGTCGCGGCGGGGGAACCTGCGGGAGGTGGAGCGGGAGCTGGGGGTGTCGTACCCGACGGTTCGGGCGAGGCTGGATGAGCTTCTGCGGGGGCTGGGGTATGCGGTGAGCCCGACGTCGGCGGTGGACCGCCAGCAGCGGCGCCAGCAGGTGCTCGCGGCATTGAAAGAGGGGAAAATGTCGCCGGAGGACGCGACGCGCGCGCTGCGGGAGTAGCTTGGGAAGGAGAAGAGAGATGACTGAGGAGCGAACGATGACGAAGAGAACGGAGGACGAGGCGCTGGAAGTGCTGCGGATGGTGCAGGAGGGGAAGGTCACGCCGGAGCAGGGAGCGCAACTGCTGGAGGCGCTGAAGAGCCAGCCACTGAGCGTGGTTGCGACTGTGGAAGAGAAACCGCGGTTTCTGCGGGTCCGGGTGAACGTGAGAGAGAAGGAGGGGGAAGGAAACAAGGTGTCGGTCAATGCGAACCTGCCGATCGCGATGGCGGATCTGGCGCTGAAGGTGCTGGAGAAAGCGGAGTTCACGAAGGGGGGTGAGACAATCCGACTTGGCGAGTATCTGAAGGATCTCGGTGGGATGGATGTGTCCACCATACTGCAGATGGTGAAGGAAGGGGCGGAGGGGAAGCTGGTGGACGTGAACGTGGACGGGGACAAGGGGGAGAAGGTCAACGTGGAGGTCGTGGTCGATTAGGCGGCCCAGCCTGTACCTGGTGATTGCGCTCAGCTACCGACGGCTGCCCGTGCTGTGCCTGCCGGTGCCCTCGGCCGTAGTGTACGCGCTGGCCTGCGCGGCGCGGCTGGCGTTGGGGTCGATTCCGGTCGAGGGCCGGGAGAGGGGCGGGCTGCCGATGGGGGGGCGGCGGCTGGGGGCGCTGCTGACGGCCGTGGTGGGCGCGCTGCTGTGGTCGGGGAGCTATGTGCTGCTGGATGTGCGGGTGTTGGAGGCGCAGCTCGGGATGCGCATTCGGGTGATCTGAGGGAAGACATGGAGGGATAGGGCGTCCTGGAGAGAACAGCTAGGGCGCACATGCGGCGGGGGGGAGTGAGGGAAGGCGACGCCATGGTCACGTGCGCTGAGCTTACCGCGCGGGTGAGAGAACTGCTGGGGCGTATCCGAGAGGGAGCGGACGTCCGCGGGATGCTGGAGGAAGTGCTGGAGGTGGTGAGTGAGGCGTCGGGGTGCGAATCGACGGGGATTCGGTGGAAGGCCGGGGAGGATTACCCGTACTACCTCACGCGTGGGTTCGGTAGGGATTTCGTGGTGCGGGAGGGACCCCTGTGTGAGAAAGATGCGGCCGGCCTGATCTTGCGGCATGCCGATGGGACGCCGCAGCTCGCGTGCATGTGTGGGGCGGTGGTGGAGGGACACACAGATCCGAGATGGCCGTTCTTCACAAGGGGCGGGAGCTTCTGGACGAACGGGACCACCGCGCTGGCCCCTACGTTGAAGCCCGAGGAGCTGGGCATCCGTATCAGGGCCTACTGCAACCAGGTGGGATATGAATCCGTGGCCCTGATTCCGCTGCGGGCGGGAGATGAGATCTACGGGCTGCTGCAGCTCAACAGCCGGACTCCCGGGCGGTTCACGGAGGAACTGATCGAGCGATACGAGGCAGTGGCGCGGGAGATCGCGGAGGCGGCGCGAGGGCGGATCGACGAAGCGGCGGAGAGGCCGCTGCCGGCCTAGAGCGGGCGCTTGGCGGGGATGCCGGGGCGGCGTGGGTAGCGAGCGGGGGTGGGGGCGGTCTTCTCCACGAGGATGAGGGTACGGGCGCCCATGTGCCGGGGCAAGGTGAAGGTGCGGACCTCGGAAAGGGCGCCGCCGAGGGTGCGAAGAGCTGGGCCGCTGTGGTCCAGCTCTTCTTCCGCGCCGGGGCCCTTCTGGGCGAGGCAGTGGCCGCCGAGGTGCGCTAAAGGCAGGCAGTATTCGAGCAGGACGGGCAGGGGGGCGAGGGCGCGGCTGAGCACGAGGTCGTAGGCTTCCCGGTGGTCGGGATTCCGACCGGCCTGCTCGGCGCGGCCGGCGAGGAGGGTGGTGTTGGTGAGGGCCAGCGCCTCTGCGGCGAGCCTGAGGAAGGCGGTGCGCTTCTTGGTGGCTTCGATGAGGGTGTAGGAGGCCTGCGGGCGCGCGATGGCGAGGACCAGGCCTGGGAAGCCGGCGCCGGAGCCGACGTCGGCGACCCGCTCGCCCGGAGCGATGTCGCGGGCAAGCAGGCAGGTGAGGGAGTCGAGGAAGTGCTTGATCGCGATCTCGACGGGATCGGTGATGGCGGTGAGGCCCGCGCGCCGGTTGTGTGCTCGGAGGAGGCGGAGGTGGGTCTGGTAGGCGAAGAGCTGGGGCTCGGCGATGTGAAGGCCGAGCTCCCGGGCGCCGGAGAGGAGGGCCTGGCCGAAGTCCTGGGCAGGCTGCGTCATGGGTGGTGAGTACGACGGTGGACGGGAGGGAACCTGCGGTGCCGCCGCGGGCGCTGGGGAGGCGGCGCGGGAGGAGCGCTTCGGAACGCTGCGGGGCCATCTGCGCAGTGCGAGGACAGGCGCGAGGGGGGCGCAGGCGGGAGAGCGAGGAAGAGCGGTTCGCTACTGGCGGCTGCCGGAGCGGGCGCGGCGGGGCGTGACGATGATGGCCCGATGGGGGTCTTCGCCCTCGCTGCGAGTGCTCACACCGGGCTCATCGGCGAGGGCGAGATGGACGATGCGCCGCTCGCGCGGGGTGAGGGACTCGATGGTGACGGAGCGGCCGCTGCGCTTGGCGCGCTGCGCGGCGCTGCGGGCCATGGCGCGGACGGTGCGCTCGCGTCGGGCGCGGTAGCCCTCGGCATCGAGGACGATGCGCTTGCGCTTCTCGGAGGGCTGGTCGCGGTTGGCCATCATTGCGACGATGAGCTGGAGGGCGGCGAGGGTCTGACCGCGCTTGCCGATGAGGAGGCCGAGGTCCTGGCTGCCGGTGATCTCGATGGAAACGGCCTCCGGTTCATCGGCGGTGATCTGGGCATCGGCCTCGACGCCCATGAGCTCGAGGATGCGCTTGAGTGTGTCGAGGGCGCGGGAGGCGACGGTGGCCTTGAGCGTCACGCGGACGCGGGCCTCGGATGTCCCGAGAATGCCGAGCAGGCCGCGGCTCTCCTCGGCCAGGACTTCGACGTCGACGTCATCGCGGGAGACGCCAAGAGCCGTCAGAGCGGCTTCGACGGCGGCATCGACGGTGCGGCCCGTTTGCTCGATAGATTCCATCGGAGTTGCCTCCGCCAATCCCGATTCCCGAGGCTAGGGAGGGCCTATTTAGACTTTCTCTTCTTCTTGCGGCGGCGAGTTCCTCGCGACAGCTTCTCTATCGCCTCGGGCGGCGGGGCGGCGGCGGGCGGGGGAGGGGTCTCGGGGCCGGGCGCCGCGGCCGCCGTGGCGAGACGACGGGAACGCATGATGAGGTACTGGTGGCCGGTCATCAGCAGGTTCTGAAGGAACCAATAGAGGATAAAGGCGGCGGGGAGCGCCTTGAGGATGACGACGAGGAGGACCGGCATCATGTAGGTCATGAGCTTCTGCTGCTGCTGCTGCTCGGGGGTCGCGGCGGGGGTGGCGATGAGCTTCTGGGAGAGGTACATGCTCACCCCGTAGAGGAGCAGCAGCGGGCCCGGCAGGAGCGTGCCGTGGATGGGGAGGACGTCGGGGTTGGAGAGGCTGTCGAGGTAGAGGAAGCCGACATTCTCGAAGCGGAAGACGAAGTGGCGGATGCCGTAGTACACCCAGATTAGGATGGGCATCTGGATGAGCATGGGGAGGCAGCTCGCGGCGGGGTTGATATTGTGCTGCTTGAAGAGCTCCATCTGGGCGCGGGCGAGCTGCTGCTTGTCGTCCTTGAACTTCTCCTGGATCTTCTTGATCTCGGGCTGAACCGCCTGCATTGCCTGCATGCTGCGGAACTGAGCGGCGGACAGGGGGGTGGTGATCAGCTTGGCGAGGACGGCGATGAGAAGGATGGCGAGGAGGTAGCTGGCCTGCCTGTGCTCGCCGCCGCAGATGCGAACGAGGAACTCGAAGATGCGGTAGGAGAGGCTGTCGTTGTAGTACTTGTCGAGCCGTCTGTAGGCCTCGTGCCGGATGTCGATCTGGTTCCAGCGGTCGAGAGGGAGGCTTCCCGCCGGCGGCTCGCGGACCAGGACGAGAGGGCCGCGTATCTCGCCGGTTGCGGGGTCGGATTGTACGGGGTAGTTGGCGGCGCGCTCGAGTGTGGCGCGAGCCCTCTTGTGCTGCTCGGCGGCGATCTCGAGCGCGTCCTGGCGCTCGGCGGCCACGGCGGTGGTGTCGTCGGCCTTGAGTTCGGCCTGCCGGGCGCGGTACTCGGCGATCTGTGCGATGCGCATGTCGGCGACGGAGGAATAGATGCTGGCGCCGGTGGAGTACTGGTCGCTGGAGCTGCGGCCGCAGCCGGGGCCGCCGCGCCCTGTGATCCTGCCATAGTATGTGACGGCCTCGTCGAAGGCGCCGGGGTCAGTGTCGGCCCGGCGCTCCCAGCAGTAGCCGAGGAGGAGGAGATTCTTCTCGAGCTCCTTGCGCGGCGCGGCCTCTTTGGGGGTGCCGGCCTGCTCGATCTCGTCTTCGAGGCGGCCCTGGTACTCGACGAGCTGGGAGTGGGAGAGGCGGTCGACGGCCTCGAGGGTGGTGCGCAGGTCGCTGCGCTTGGTGGCGGGCAGTGGGACGCCCTGGGCGCCGAAGCACCCCGCGAGCAGGGGCAGCAGCAGCAGGAGAAGCCAGGGGGCTCTGGTCATCTGCTGCTCTCCTGAGTGGACGCCGCCGGGGGCCACTGCTTGGGGCGAGCGGAGCCGTCCGCCCAGGGGCCTGGGTCGTAGCCGCCGGGGGAGAACGGGTTGCAGCGCAAGATGCGCCATGCGGCGAGGAGGCCGCCGCGGAGCAGCCCGAGATGGGCGACGGCCTGGGCGGCGTATTCGGAGCAGCATGGGTAGTAGCGGCAGGTCGGCGGCTTCAGCCCACTGAGGAAGCGCTGATAGAAGCGAAGAAGCAGGATGGCGCCGCGGGCCACGGGCCCGGGGGTCGGTTCGCTCATATGAGCGCGGCCTCCCTGTGGGCGATGACCCCCGCTTCGGACAGCATCTCGCTGAGTGCGTGGAGGCGGTGCTGATGGCCGGAGTCGAGCAGGGCTGTGCGGGCGACGAAAAGGAGGTCCCACGGGCGGTCGGCATCCCGCAGAAGAGCGCGGCAGGCCTCGCGCAGAAGCCGTCGCGCGCGATTGCGGGCGACCGCGGAACGGAAGCGCCGGCCGGCGATGACAGCGATGCGGGGAGAGGCGGAGTCGATTTCCACAGGTGTTCGCCGACGCGCGTGGAGTACGGCGTACGGAGAGTGGAAACGCCGGCCTTCGCGAAGCGCTCTGGCGATGTCGGTTCTGCGGCGGAGGCGCTGCACGCATGTCACCTTATCTGGAGGGACCGACGGTGAGGCGCACGCGCGCCTTTCTTCGGCGGTGGCGCAGGATGCTGCGCCCGGCGGCGGTGCGCATGCGCGCGCGAAAGCCGTGGGTGCGAAGGCGCTTGCGTCGCTTGGGTTGGTATGTGCGCTTCACTCCACCCTCCTGAAGCGGTGTTCCCGCTATAGTGAATGGAGCCCGGCCCTGGTGGACCGGGTCCACTGACATCGGCGAAATTATAGCACACCGCGAGGGGCGGAGCAAGCGCGCTGCAATCGCGTTCGGTTGCGCGCGGTTTGGTTCATTGGTGCGCGATTGACGCCATGTCCGCGCGCAAAATTGCTCTTGTCAATGAGTTGGTCGTGTGTTATACTCGCCGGCGTCGGATGGAGGTACGCCGACGAAGGTGCCGGCGAGGGTCGGGAGACCTTCTAAGTTATCCACAGTTGTTGATAATAGTGTGGATTGTTGCGTCGGCGCAACGTCTGGCTTTTTCGGGACCTTATCGATGGGACGGGGAAGTAAACAGGGCGAGGGCCCCGAGGCGGAAGCCAAGAAAAACCCAGCAATCATCGCATTATTCGTCATCTCCTAGTTCCCGCCCGCGCGTACAATCCACACCCCGATACCCAGCCGGGGATTTCGCCCTCGGCCGAAGGTGACTTGGTGCGGTTGGCGCTCCTCATCCGACAGCGGCGGAGGGCCGCGCGCGCTTGATTCGGAGGGAGCGGGCCGGTTCTTGCCGCGGTGGGCAACAGTTGCAGCAATACATCGAGGGGAGACGGATGAGCGAGTCGCGGTCTTCGGCGCACGAGGTATGGCAGCAGGTACTCAGGGAACTGGGCAAGAAGGCGGCCCGGCCCTCATTCGAAAGCTCACTGAAGCAGGTGCAGCCGCGGGCATTGGAGGACGAAGGGCTCGAGCTGCTGGTGGCGACCGAGTTCGCCCGGGACTGGCTGGAGAAGCGGGGACGGAAGGCCATCGAGAGTGCGCTCGAGAAGGTCGTCGGGCGGCGAGTTACGGTGCGGTTCGTGCTTGGCCAGATGGGGCTGGACCTGGAGGGGGAAGGATCGACGGAGCGGAAGCGGCCGGGGCGGCGACGGCAACGCAATCCGCAGCCAGAGGGACTGGCGAGCACTCCACTCAACCCCAAGTATACCTTCGAGAACTTCGTGGTGGGCAAGAGCAACCAGTTCGCGCAGGCGGCGGCGTTGGCGGTGGCGCGGACGCCGGCGAAGTCGTACAACCCGCTGTTCCTGCACGGGGGGGTGGGGCTGGGGAAGACGCACTTGATGCAGGCTATCGGCCACCAGGTGGCGCGGGGCTTTCCGGATCTGCGGGTGGCGTATGTGTCCGGTGATACGTTCACGTACCACGTAGTTTCATCGATCCGGGACGACCGGTTTGGGGCGTTTCGGAAGAACTACCACGAGATGGACCTCTGGCTGGTGGACGACATTCAGTTCATCGCGGCGAAGGAGCGCACTGAGTCGGAGTTCTTCCAGGTCTTCAACACGCTCTACGAGACGGGACGGCAGGTGGTGATTACGAGCGACCGGCCGCCCAAGGAACTGCAGGTGATGGACGATCGGCTTCGGTCGCGGTTCGAGTGGGGTCTGATCGCCGACATCAAGCAGCCGGATCTGGAGACCCGCATGGCCATCCTCGCCCGAAAGGCGGATGCCGAGCAGGCTGAAGTGCCGGAGGAGGTGCTCCACTACATCGCGCGGCGTGTCAAGTCCAACATCCGGGTGCTGGAGGGGGCGCTGATCACACTGCTGGCGGCGGCCTCCTTGACGGGGACCGAGATCACGCTGTCCCTGGCGGCCGAGCAACTGCAGAATCACTCGCTCGACACGCAGCAACCGCTGAGCATCGGCCGCATCCAGCAGCTAGTGGGGGAGCACTTCAGCCTATCGGTTGCCGAGCTGACGGCGCGGACGCGCAAGAGAGAGATCGTCCATGCCCGCCAGCTCGCGATGTACCTGTGCCGGGAAACGCTTCACTCATCCTATCCGAGCATCGCGCGCGCCTTTGGGGGAAAGGATCACTCGACGGTCATCCACGCGTGCGAGAGGATTCGGGAACAGATGAAGGACAGCGGGATGCGGGCACTGGTGAATGAGCTGGGCGCGCGGCTGCGCATGGCCGAGTAGGCACGTGCTGTGGGACGGCATGTGGATCTGTCGTCGACAACGAGGGGCGCGGCGCGGGAGCCCATAAATCCGGCGGTCCGTACACAGCGATCCGCAGGCGGCGCGCATCCGCGTGTGAATGGCGCGCCGGCACGTAAAGCTACTGATCGGACGATTTCCCCATCTCCACACGCCTTAAAGCCATTATTATTATGTTCTTGTATATGATACTCTCTCGGTGTAGGTCCACAGCGAACTATCCCCCGGCCTGTGGGGAGAGGTATTCCGGGCGGCAGAACAGAAACGAAGGGCAGCCGAATCACTCATTGCCACAGGGGGAACGCCGGTGAAGCTCACCTGCAATCGTCGGGTTCTGCACGAGGCGCTACAGCACGTCAGCCGGGTCGTGTCGGGACGAACCACGCTCCCTATCCTGAGCAACCTGCTATTGGATGCGCGTGAGGGCAAGCTGCGGGTGGTCGCCTATGACATGGAGATCGGGGCTCAGAGCGCGGTGCCGATCGAGGTTGAAGAGGAGGGAGCGCTGACGGTGCCTGCACGGGTTCTGGGCGACGTGGTGGCAAGTTTGCCGGATGCCACAGTGGAGATGAAGAGCGAAGACCGCAATGTGATGGAGCTCAGCTGTGGGCGCTCTCAGTATACGATCCACGGCTTGCCAGCGGAGGAGTATCCCGCGCTGCCCGAGGTAGCCGAAGAGGTTGGGGTGTCGGTATCGCAGGCGGTGATGCGGGATCTGATCCGAGCGACGATATTCGCGGCGTCGACAGACGAAACGAGGGCGATTCTAACGGGTGTGCTCCTGAAACGGGATGGGGAGAGCCTGAAGGTGGTGGCGACAGACAGCTATCGCCTCGCGGTGAAGACGACATCCCCCGAGACCGTGAAGGTGCATGGGGATGATGAGGGCTGGCAGGTGATAGTGCCGGCGCGGGCCCTGCAGGAGCTAAACCGCATGCTTGACCCGGCAGACGAGGAGACGATGGTACAGGTGCGGGGCAGCGAGCAGCAGATCCTGTTCGAGGTGGGGCCGTACCGGCTCATCTCGCGGCTGATTGAAGGGCAGTTCCCGAATTACGAGCGGGTGATCCCTGCGGAGACCGAGCGGACGATTGTCGTCGCGCGGGAGGAGCTGCTGGGCGCGATCAAGCGTGCGGCCATCGTGGCTCGTGCGGAGGCGAGCAAGCTGGTCTTCCGGACGCAGGAGGGAACGCTGACGATCACCGCTGAGAGCGGAGATGTGGGAAGCGCGCACGAGGAGCTGCCGGCGAACGTCGAAGGTGAAGAGATCGAGATCGCCTTCAACGCGGAGTACCTGACGGACGTACTGGGCGTTATGGAGTCGGAACAGGTGATCTGGCAGCTCGCGGGGGCGCTCAGCTCGGGGCTGCTGAAGGAGGCCGACGACCCAGACTACCTGTACGTAGTCATGCCGATGCAGTTGTAGCGGCGGGCGGGACGACAGCGGGAGCGAGGCAGAGAGCAGGCAGCAATTGGTGGGGCGACTCCGCGGGTGCGGAGCGGCCCCCTTCTGTTTGCGGGCCGTGAATCGCAATGTATCTGCAGCGCGTGGAGGTGCGGGACTTCAGGAACTACGCGCGGGCGGGAAGGGACTTCTCCGCCGGGGTAGTGGTGCTGCATGGACCCAACGGTGCGGGGAAGACGAACCTGCTGGAGGCGGTGTGCGTGGCAGCAAGAGGGGACTCGCCGCGAGCGCGGACCACCGAAGAGCTGGTGCGGCAGGGGTCGGAGCACGGCTTCGTGCGAGGTGAGTTCGGGGGGATGGAAAGGGCGGCGAGGGTCGAGGTGGGGCTGGCGAGGACGGGGCAGCGGCAGGTGAAGGTGAACGGGGTGGTGCGGCGGCGAGTGGATCTGATCGGTGTGGCCCCGGTGGTGTACTTCTCGGCCGAGGACATTGGAGTGGTTCGGGGAGAGCCGGCCGCGAGAAGGCGGCTGCTGGATCGGGGTCTCTGCTCGGTGAGTGCGCCGTACTTCTCGGACCTGGTGCGGTATCGACGAGCGGTTGCGCAGCGGAACCGGCTGTTGAAGGACTTGCGGGAGCAGGGAGGAGGCGGCGGCGAGGGCCTGGCTGCGTGGGACCGCGCGGTGGCGCGCTATGGCGCGCGGGTGATGGTCGCGCGACAGGAGTTCATCGCGGCGCTGGCCCCCGAAGTGGTGAGGGCGCATGGGACAGTGACCGGGGCGGAGGCGCCGCTGGCGGTGGAGTATCGGCCGTCGATTGCGGTGCCGAGCGAACAAAGCGCGGGTGGAGCGGGCAAGGGGAGGGCGGAGATAGTGGAAGAGATATGCGAGGTGCTGACGCGCGCGCTGGAGGAGAGGCGCGCGGCGGACGTGAGCTGCGGAGCGACCGGCTGGGGCCCGCACCGGGACGATCTGGAGCTGCTGCTTGGGGGTCAACCGGTGCGAGTGTATGGGTCGCAGGGCGAACAGCGCAGTTCCGCGGTGGGGGTGAGGTTGGGGCTGGCGGCCGTCATGCGGCAGATGACGGGGGAGCGGCCGCTGCTGCTGCTGGACGATGTGCTGTCGGAACTCGACGCGAGACACCGAGCGGGGGTTTTCGCGGCCTGTGAGGGGTCGGAGCAGGTGATCATGACGTGCTGCGACGAGGAGGACATTCCGGCGGAGGTGCGGGCGCGGGCGACGGTGTTGGCGATCCGGCAGGGACAGGTGAGTTGACGAGGTGGCAAAGCGAGGAGCGGAGACGCTGCAGCGGCTGCTGGAGGAGGTGCTGGGGAATCTGGACCTGAGGGGAAGATTCCGCGAGCACCTGGCGCTGCTTGTGTGGCCGGAGGTAGCAGGAGGGGTGGTGGCCGCGCATGCCCAAGCGGAGGCGGTGCGAGACGGAGTGCTGTTGGTGGCGACGGACACCCCGGCCTGGGCGCAAGAGCTGCAGATGAGGCGCACGGAGCTGCTCGCGCGGATTGGGGCTCAGGTGGGGGAAGGGGTGATCCGCGAGATCCACTTCCGGTCGGGACGATCCCGGGGGCGCTCGGGGCGGAAAGGGGGACCCCGGTGGTGGCCAGGGCACCGGGGACGCGGCACCCGGGGCCCCGGGGGAGGTGGGCGGGGAAAGCCCGCGGAGGTGGAGCTGTCGGGCCGGCAGCAGCGGCGGGTCAAGGATGCTGCGGCTCACATTGAGGACGGCGAGCTGCGGGAGCGGGCCGAGCGGGCCTTCGCTGCACTGGAGCGAATGGCCGTGTGGCGGAAGCATGCAGGGTGGCGGCGCTGTCAGCGGTGCGGGCAATGGCAGCGAGTGGGCCGGAGGTGGTGCTCTTCGTGCAGCCGCGCGGGCCGGCGGAGAAGGAGAAAGTGAAGGCCGAAGCCGGAGGAGGCCCCTCTGCAGAGCGAATGCCGAGGCGGGTGCTGATGCTGTCGTGGGAGTATCCGCCGCGGCTGGTCGGCGGGATGGCGCGGCACGTGGATGAGCTGTCGCAGGCGCTGGCGGAGAGAGGGGTATGGGTGGACGTATTGACCGCGCACCATCCAGGCGCGCCGGAGCGGGAGGAGAGGAGGAGCGTGGAGGGTGGCGGCGGGGTGCGAGTGCTCCGCGCGCGGCCCTCGCCCATAGACCCGCTGGATTTCGTATGCGATATCCATCAGCTCGACTTCGCCCTGCTCCAGCGCGCCCTGAGGGAAGGCGTGGCCGGGTACGATCTGATTCACGCGCACGACTGGCTGGTGGCGTTCGCGGCCCGGGCGCTCAAGCACGGGCTGAAGCTTCCTCTGGTGGCGACTATCCACGCCACCGAGGCCGGACGGAACCAAGGGATCCATACTCCGGAGCAGCACTATATCCACTCGGTGGAGTGGCTGCTGACGTACGAGGCGAGCCGGGTGATCTGCTGTTCGGAGGCGATGGCCGCGGAGGTGAGGGCGGGCCTCAATGCACCGAGCGACAAGGTGCGCGTAGTGCCAAACGGGGTGGATCCGGAGCGAGTGGCGTGCCGGCAGCAGGCGGGGGGGCTCAGGGAGTTCCGGCGGCAGTGGGCGCGAGACGAGGAGCGCATCGTATTCTTCGTGGGGCGCCTGGTGCGAGAGAAAGGGGTCGAGGTCCTGGTCGACGCGCTGCCGGAGGTGATTGCCGCCCATCCGGAGGCGAAACTGGTGGTCGCGGGGGGAGGGTGGCAGGGACATCTGTGGGAGCGCGCGGCGAGCAAGGGGTTGGGGCACAAGGTCGTGTTTGCGGGCTTCGTCTCGGAGGAGACGCTGCGGCAACTGTATGCCATTGCGGAGGTGGCGGCATTTCCGAGCCTCTACGAGCCGTTCGGGATCGTGGCGCTGGAGGCGATGGCGGCAGGGGTGCCAGTGGTGACCTCGGATGTCGGGGGATTTCGCGAGGTGGTGCGGCACGAAGAGACAGGGATACACACGTGGGCGAACAATCCGGGCTCGCTCGCCTGGGGGATCAATCGGGTATTGTCGGATGCAGCCCTGGTGGAGCGCCTGCGGAGGAGCGGGCGGGCGGAGGTGGCGGAGCGGTATAGCTGGCCAGGGATAGGGAAGCGGACGCTGGGCGTCTATGGGGAGGCGATGGGCACCGAGACGGGCGAGGCCGAGGTCCCGGGGCTTCCCCGTGCGGGCCCCGGGGTGCGGCCGCGGTATGTGGCGGGGCAGAAGGCCTACAGGAGAAGCTGATGGGGGAAGCGGGGATCGTGCAAGCCGTGATCATGGCGGGCGGCGAGGGGGCGCGCCTGCGGCCGTTGACTTGCGACCTGCCGAAGCCGATGGCGCCGGTGGCGAACCGGCCGATCATGGAGCATATCGTGCGGCTGCTGCGGCGCCTGGGCGTGAGTCAGGCCTTCGCTACCCTCCACTACCTGGCGGACGAGGTGGAGGGGTATTTCGGCGATGGCTCGGAGTTCGGGATGCGGCTCGAGTACTCGGTGGAGGATGTGCCGCTGGGCACCGCGGGGAGTGTGCGGCGGCTGCGGGACGCCGGGCGGGCGGGGGTGGGGGCGCTCGCGCTGGAGGGGACGTTTGTGGTGATCAGCGGGGACGCGCTGACGGACTTGGACCTGCGGCCCGCGGTAGACTTCCACCGGGAGCGAGGCGCGGTGGCGACGCTGGTGCTGACGCGGGTGCCGGACCCCCTCGAGTACGGCGTGGTGATCCTGGATGAGGCGGGCCAGGTGCAGCGGTTCCTCGAGAAGCCCAGCGCGGGGGAGGTGTTCTCGGATACGGTGAACACAGGGATCTACATTCTGGAGCCGGAGGTGCTGGAGCGGGTGGAGCCGGAGCGTCCCTTCGACTTCAGCAAGGACCTGTTTCCATTGCTGCTGTCGCAGGGGGAGATGCTGTGCGGGTACGTGGCGGAGGGGTATTGGACGGATATCGGCACCCTGGAGCAGTACCGGAGAGCGAACCAAGACTGCCTGCTGGGGAAGGTGCGGGTGGATCTTCCCGAGGAGCAGCTCGGGGAAGGTATCTGGGTGGGAGATGACACGCGAGTAGATCCGTCGGCGAGGCTGGAGGGGCCGGTGCTGATCGGGCACGGGTGCAGCATCGGCGCGGGGGCTCAGGTGGGGCCGCTGTCGGTGGTGGGGGACAACTGTGTGGTGGAGGCCGGCGCGCAGATCGAGCACTCGGTGGTGTGGAGCGGAACGTACCTCGGTGAGGCGAGCCGGGTGAAGGCTGCGACGGTGTGCCGGAAGGTGGTGGCGAAGAGGAATGTGACGATCAACGAGGGTGCGGTGGTGGGCGACCGCTGTCTGCTCGAGGAGGGGACGACGGTCATGCCGCGCATCCGGATGTGGCCGGACAAGGTGACGGAGCGCGGGTCGAAGGTCACGATGAGCCTGATCTGGGGGACGAAGTGGCCGGGGACGCTGTTCGGGGCAAGCGGGGTGACGGGGCTGGCGAACCTGGAGGTGACGCCGGAGTTCGCGGCGCGGCTGGGGGCGGCCTTCGGGGCGTACCTCGAGCGTGGGGCGCAGGTGATCACAAGTCGGGATTCGCACCACGTGTCGCGAATGACGAAGCGGGCGGTGATCGCGGGACTGATGTCGGTGGGAGCCAATGTGCTGGACCTGCGGATCATGCCGGGAGCGGTGGCCCGGCACATGGCGAGCCTCTCGGGCGCGGCCGGAGGGATGCACGTGGCAGTGTCTCCGTCGGACCCGAGCCAGGTGCTGGTGGAGTTCTTCGATGGGACGGGGAAGAACTTGGATCGGGCGGCAGAGCGGAAGACCGAGGGGATCTTCTTTCGAGAAGACTTCCGACGGGCGCCGCGGGATTCGGTGGGGAGCCTCGAGTTTCTCGGCCGCACGATGGAGTACTACACCGAGGACTTCCTGAACTTTCTGGATGCGGTGGCGATTGCGCAGTGGCGGCCCAAGCTGGTGATAGACTACGCGTACGGGCCGCTGTGTCTGCTGATGCCGCTGGTGTTGGGGCGGTTGGGGTGCGAGTCGACGGCTTTGAACGCGTACGTGGATCCGACGCGATCGCTGGAGAGCTGGTCGGCGCGACGGGAGCGGGTGGCGGAGATGGCGGACGTCGTGCATGCGCTGCACGCGGATCTGGGGCTGCTGATGGGCAGCCACGGGGAGCGGTTTGCGGCGATCGATGAGAAGGGCGAGTCACTGCTGGGGGACGACCTGCTGCTCGCCTTCATCGCTCTCGTGCTTCAGAGCGCCGGGAAGGGGAGCCGGATCGCCGTGCCGTTCAGCGCCACCGGGGGCGTGGAGGAGGTGTGTGAGCGGTATGGAGCGGAGTGCGTACGAACGAAGGCGGACGCGCGATCGCTGATGGAGACGGCGGGCAGGGAGCCCGACTTGGTCTTCGCCGGAGATGGGGAGGGTGGATTCATCTTTCCGCGGTTTCTGCCCGCGTTCGACGCGATGCTGGCGTTGGGCAAGCTGCTGGAGCTGCTTGCGCGCAGCGGGGAGAAGCTGAGCGAGGTGCGGGGGCGGGTGCCGAAGTACTACCGGGCCTCGGCGGAGGTGCAGTGTCCGTGGGAGCACAAGGGCATGGTGATGCGGCGGCTGCACGAGGAGACGCGGGAGATGCGGGTGACGCAGCTCGACGGGATCAAGATACTGATGGATGGGGGCTGGGTGTTGGTGCTGCCGGACGTGTCGGCGCCGCTGTTCCACGTCCGCGCGGAGAGCCGAGAGCAGACGGAGGCGGACCGGGTGGCGGCGGAGTACGCGGCGCGGATCGAACAGCTTCAGGAGGGGTTGTAGGGAGGGCGATGCGCGCTGGCTAGAGGTCGATGAAGACCTTCACGATGCGGGGGCCCTGGCGCTCGATGTACTGGTAGGCGG
>Ga0180438_10004249_pt1 | contig 20770 bp, 18 predicted proteins | sample SS_ome_12_FD_132455 | JGI IMG/M metagenome (GOLD analysis project Ga0180438, IMG submission 132455) | Hypersaline lake sediment archaeal communities from the Salton Sea, California, USA - SS_3_D_2 metaG | ecosystem: Environmental > Aquatic > Non-marine Saline and Alkaline > Hypersaline >... | reverse complement strand
TCTATCTCCTTTTTTTACTATGTTCTTCTCAATAAACCTCTAATTACTATTATGCAATATTTTTTATCCAAAAAGCAATAGATGGGATTTTCATTGAGAGGTAAGAGAGTGTACAATTTGCTTGAAATAGGTTCCTCTTGCTTCATAGTTTTTGAATAGATCAAAACTTGAGCCTGCAGGGGATAGTAAAATCAGATCTCCTGCTGTTGCATTTTGGAAGCTTACTATTGTTGCTGCTTTCAAATTGGTAAAACTTACGCAGGGTATGTTTTCTTCTATGCATATATGTTTGATAATTTCAGCTTCTTTTCCAAAGCTATAGAGTGATTTGACTTTCCCTTTTATGTCTTTTATAAGACTGGTCCTATTAATCCCCTTACTTATTCCTCCGAGCAGTAGCAGAATAGGTTTATCTGAAAACTTGTTGACAGCAGCAAGGGTTGACGCTGGCGTAGTTGCTTTAGAGTCATTATAAAAAGTAACTCCAGCAATAGTTGCAACTTTTTCAAGGCGGTGCTCGGTGAGCTGTTTGGCAAAAGGAGTAGTAAAAGCCTGCTGAAAACGTTGCTTATTTGGTTCTGATAATGCATACTTTTTGTTAAGAATATAGAAGGCAGAAAAGAGAATAAGAAGATTTTCTGCAAATGTTATAGATTCAAACGCTGCAATTGAGCCTATCTTTCTTTCGATTCCAGCTTTATATAGTATAATATGTTTGTCTTGTAGGTAAAAAAGCGTGTCCTTTGTTCTTACTTTTTTAAGCATAGCGACTGTTGGCTTATCTACCGAGAAAAAAGCGAGTTGAGCATTGATGCTATCAAGCGAGAGTTTGTCGATTATAGTATACGGGAGAAGGGCAAGGTTACTCTTCTCTTGAAAGGCTACAATCTTTTGTTTAGCGTTAAAATAGGCCTCCATGTTCCCATGTCGATCTAGATGGTTGGGCGAAAAATTGGTCCATATGGCAAAATCAGGAGCAAACGTTTTGCAATATTCCAACTGGAAGCTTGAAATTTCTAATAATGCAAAATCAGGTTGTTTTTTTTCTTGTAAAAGATGCAACATAGCAGTACCAATATTTCCACCAGTCCAAACCGTATGTTGTAACTGTAATAGGCCCGATAGGAGGCAAGTAATGGTTGTTTTTCCAGCGGTTCCAGTGATGCCGATAATAGGGGCGGTATACGTTTGTCTGATAATATCTAATTCTGTCAACCATTTGTCCCGATAGTGCGCATACGCTTTCAAATCTATTCCAGGACTGGGAATTATGAGATCGTTACACTCAAGAAACCTGTTAATATGCGTTTCCCTAAAAAATGGAATCTTTTTAGCTTTAAGCCATACTTCTTCCTCGAGGCTCAATATTCGGCTATCGAGTAGTTCTATATCATTATTCTGTGATAAATAGGTAACCGCTGCTTTACCTACTTTTCCTAATCCCCAAATGCCTATCTTTTTGTTTTGTAGTTTATTCATGTATCACCTTATGCCTTCTGACTGGTAAAATAACGAAAAAAAGTATAAAATAAAGAAAGTTATTGCGCTAGATAAAATTTTTAGATAATTAGACAAAAGGAATAGAATCATGGCCAAAGATAATGATTCAAAGGGGAAAAAGGTCAGTTTTAAGGATACGCTCAATCTTCCAAGAACAGATTTTCCTATACGGCCAAATGCAAAAGAAGATGACCCAAAGATGGTTGCTCGTTGGGAAAGTGAAGATTTGTACCGAAAAACATTCTATGAAAATGAAGGTAAAGAAACGTTTATTCTGCATGATGGACCTCCCTATGCCAACGGTCATATTCACTTAGGGCATGCGTACAACAAGATTCAAAAAGATATTGTTACCAAATCGCAACGAATGTCAGGAAAATATACACCGGTTACCCCTGGTTGGGACTGTCATGGTTTGCCTATTGAGCTCAATGTAACCAAAGAACATCCAGGCCTATCAAACATAGAACTGAAGAAAAAGTGCAGAGCATATGCCAATAAATGGATCGATATCCAACGAGCTGAATTCAAGCGAATTGGTGTTGCTATGGATTGGAACAATCCCTATTTAACTATGAACTTTGGGTATGAGGCATCGATTTTACAGGCTTTTGGTATTTTTGTTGCAGACGGATATATCGAACGTAAAAATAAGACGGTCCCGTGGTGCTATTCATGTGAAACCGTTTTAGCATCGGCGGAGATCGAGTATCATGATCGCAAAGATCCTTCGATTTATGTGGAATTTCCAATAGATCTGTCTGTTTCAAAAGAGCTATTCCCTGATTTGCCACCTGTTTCAATCAGTTTGCTTATATGGACTACAACTCCATGGACATTACCATTAAATAGGGCGGTTGTACTCAAACCTGAAGCAAAATATATTATTTTAAAAATAAAAGATAAGTATGTCATCTTAGGAAAAGCTTTAGCTCAGGATTTGTGTAAAAAGATGGAAACCGATTGTAATATTATTGCTGAATTTGATTCAAGTAAGCTTGAAGGAATAGAGGTAAACCACCCATTTGTGCCAGATTTACAAGTGCCTATCTTATTTGACCAATCGGTGGCCATGGATGAGGGAACGGCGTGTGTGCATAGTGCACCAGGTTGTGGTCCTGAAGATTACGAGATTGCAATAAAAAATAAGTTAGAGATATTTTCACCTTTGAGTTCTGACGGAACCTACACCGTTGGTATTGCACCAAAGGAGCTTGAGGGCATGAAAATAGATGATGGCCAAATATGGGTTATAAAAAAACTGGCAGCACGTGACAAACTGTTGCATAAAACAAGCATGCGTCACTCATACCCCCACTGCTGGCGTTGTAGAAATGGACTTATGTTCAGAGCAACCAAGCAATGGTTTTGTGATTTGGCAAAAAACGATCTTAAACAAAAAGCAATAGAAGCCTGTGATACGATAGACTCTATTCCAAAAAATTCGATTAATAGATTAAAAGACGCCATAGAAAGTAGACTTGAGTGGTGTATTTCTCGACAACGGGTATGGGGAGTACCAATTACCGCTTTGATATGTAATAAATGTGATACTCCTTTTATCTCAAAGGAGTTGATAGAAAAGGTGGCTAAGGGAGTCGAAAAAGAGGGAGTTGAATACTGGGACCGTGTAAAAATAGACGAACTTATTTCTCCTGAAGTTACATGCGGATGTGGTGATCGTCATTTTAGAAAAGAAACCGATATTTTAGATGTTTGGTTTGATTCAGGCGTAAGTCATTATGCGGTATTACTAAAAAGAAAAGCATTAGGATATCCGGCAGATGTCTATCTGGAAGGGAAGGATCAAACACGTGGTTGGTTTCAAAGTTCACTTCTTACAAGCATGGTTATAGAGAAAAAACCTTGTATGAAAACAATTGTTACCCATGGATTTACCGTAGACCAAAAAGGCAGAAAAATGTCTAAATCATTGGGTAATGTGATATCACCTGATGAGATTATGAACAAAATTGGTACAGATGGCTTACGATTATGGGTATCAAGTATCGATGTGAAAGGTGAGGCAATTGTTTCTGATATATTATTAAAAAATGTGCAGGAAGTGTATCGAAAGATAAGAAATACTGCTCGGTTTCTTCTTTCTAATCTCTATGATTTTAACATAACACAAGATGCCTTGGAGCTGGAGCAGATGTTGCCTATAGATCGATATGCATTAGAGCAATTATTTACATTTAATGAAGAAGTTTTAATTGCCTATAACGAGTATGATTTTACTGCTGTTTTTCATAAGTTTGCCGATTACTGCTCGGTTGATCTTAGTTCATTTTATTTGGATATAATCAAGGATCGCCTGTATGTTGCAAAGGCAGATGGCCGACTCAGACGTTCTGCACAAACGGCTTGCTGGCATATTTTGGATACTCTTACAAAACTGATGGCCCCTATTTTATCATTTACGGCAGAACATATTTCCGATTATTACCAGAAGAACAAGAAAGAATCAATCTTATTGCAGTCATTTGCAAGCTTAGAATTTATATGGCGCAACCTTTGTAAAAAACATCGTATTGATATTCCTGCAAGGCCACAGCTATTGGCCTACTGTCAAACAAAAGAGGCAATCAATCTGATGAACTACATGGAAAAAGAAGAGCGTATGTGGACTGTTTTAAAGGATATTCGCTCTGCGATATTAAAAGCAATAGAGGAGCAACGAGAAAAAGGAGTTATGCGTCATTCTCTTGAAGCGGCTGTTACTGTTTACTTTGACCTAGAAGATGAGCGATTGGCTATATTACATAGATTCTACGATATTTTGGAACAGGCTGATCAGGATGTTATTGATTTTTTTAAAGAGTTCTTGATTGTTTCTCAATTTGCGATTGCAATTACCAAGGAAGGGCTTTCCCATTCAGGCCTTGATGGGTTATATCTGAATGTTAAAAAAGCAGAAGGTGATAAATGTCCACGGTGTTGGCAATGGACCGACACGCAGGATGAGCATCATTTGTGCAAAAGATGCAAATCAATTGTTAGTTAGTATCTAATCCAGTTCAAGTTAAAAAAGAGGGCCCGAATTTCGGGCCCTCTTTTTTATTTCATTACTTTTAAAATAAGATTAATATAGGTATTAATTTCTTGCAATGGTATTTCATACGCTGTTTTGGCTGATCCAAACATAGTAGCAAATTTTACTTTAGCGATTGCTTTCTTTGCTTGACCAAGCACATTTTTATATTTATTAAACTCTTCTTTCAGTTTGCTTGTGTAACCATCTTGAGCTTTTTTATCTTTCAGGCCTTTTATTTTTTTAACGATCGTTTGCTGCTTTTTATATGCTTTTCTGAGTTTTATTACCGACTCTTCAAGTTCTGACTGAATCTTATTTGATTTTGAACCTTTTTCTATATGTTTTTGAAGGTTATCACTTTTCCAGATGCTCTGTTCATCATCTTCCACTTTTTCAGCAAAACCACCCAGCGCCTTGCCAAATTCCCCAATCCAACGATCGAGTTCAGGAGTTTTTGTATACGATTTTGCGTCTGCTGGCTTTAATAATGGAGTTTTTCTTTTTTTAACTGGCTTTGCCTTTTGAGTAGCCTGTTCTTTTGCAGGTGTTCCTGTTTTTTTAGAAGGTCCAGCTGTAGGCTTGGAATCTTTATTTCTGCGTGGAGTCTCGTATCTTCCTGTACGAGGAGAAGTGCGCGAATAGCGTGGTGCTGAGGCGTAATCACCATAATATTCTTGTAAGTAATCATCATAGTCATTATACCTGCTGTTGTCTTTTGTGCCAATTTCAACAGCTCGTTTAGGCCGTTTTCTTAACTTTGTTTTTTGATATATTTCAGCCTCTTTTGTTTTGCGTTCTTCTTCTTTTCTCATCTTCAAAGCTTCAGGTTCAAATTTCTTTAAAAGCTTATCTGACTCTGTAATAATTGTGTCTGGTGTATCTACGAGATAGTTAACCAGTTTTCTAATAGCCTGTTTTGCCTTATCATTGGCTGCCTTGCCATCGATTATCTCAATATTTGGCTCACAACCGCGTAAGGTTTGCAGAATCATTTTAAGCTGTCCGAGCAATGCTCCAGTTAATTTTGGATCGGATAAAAATTTATATTTTCCTGTTTTTATATCTTTATCTTTTAATTTATAGAGTCTTTGAACAAATGCTTCTAATTTTGTATGGAATAGGTTCCAATTTGAAGCGTCGCCAGCCCACTTTTGTATATATCCACTGGTAATCCACTTGTCGATAACATATTGAGCACTTGGTTTTAATGTGCCTATTTTGGTCTTAAAGCTTTCTAACAGTTTAAGTGCGTTATCTATAGTCCTTACCATCTCTTCAATTTTTTTCTGCTGCGTTTGATCTTCAGCTGCTTTGGTTTTGGTTTTATTTTTTTCTGTTGGAGCTTCTAACTCTGGAATTGGTGCAGGAATAAACTCTTGGCCCCAGTCGCCATCATCAAAGGCGCCTCCCGGCCCCATTTCTATCTCATCAAAAGCTTTAAATGCATTTTCAACATACTCTTTCTGTTGTGCGGGGGACATTGCAGCCAGTTTTTTTTGTTCATCTTGTACGGCTTTTTCTAATTCCTTTTCAAACTCACGCTGCTCTTCTGGTGGCAATGATGCATAAACGTTTTGTATCTGTTCAAATGCGCTCTCCATTTTTTGCACTTGGTCCGGCGATATATTGATATCAGCCGGAAGCTGCATTTCGCTAGCAGGTCCTTGATTAGCAGTTCTTGCAGATATGCTTATATCCGTAAAAAGGGCTAATGAAAACAAGGTAAAAATAGTCACCTGTAACATCTTTTTAAATCTCATGATCGTCCTTTCTTTATACTGAAAGTATACAACTTTTCCAAATTCTTGATCTTATTTCTCTGCTTTATATACATTGTCAATAGTTATATATATAAAACCGGGGCTATTACCCTATAAAGTATACCAAAATAGTAAAAATATGTCTATTACTAAAACAACAGGAGGATTGTGCGGAAAGCGCCTTCCTGGAGGGGTTTTTGGGGGATTTATGCTGATTGAGCTTCTATTTTCTCTAGTAATCATTATATGCTCAACTTTGCTTATGCTTCGGTATAATTCAGCATTAATTACTCTCTATGAGGGGGCCTATAGGAGAATTCAGGCGATAGATCATACGGCGAGCCTCTTAGATAAGATATCGTATTATAAAAAAGTTCCAAGCATGGTAAAGAGCCAGACCGGCCAATTCTCTTCTGAGATATATACAGAGCCGTTTTATAGGAGGAAGAGCGATCTGCCGGGAAAAGGCTTACAAAAGCTATCAGTTATTACGCGATGGAAAATGGGAGAAAAAGAGCGGACGTTTAAGGTTGTAACTGGGGTATTTTTAGATTCATAGGCTCATTATATGGTAAAAAAAGGTTTTTCTATCATTGAGTGGCTTATTTCATTTTTCTTGATTTTATTAATTCTTACTTCTGTATTTCAATCCTGTGTTGTCATGAATAAACATCTGTTAAAAACCTCTAAATCGGCATATAAATGTGCTGAGTTATGTTCTGCTTTTGATATGGTGGTACGATATATAAGTTCTGCCCCATTTCAACCAAATGTATGGAAAAAACTGAGCAGAAATGAACTTATATGGCATGACAAGGCGTTGCATGCTGATATAGGGTGTTGTATAGAAAACCGAAATATTTTTATTATAAAAGGAACATATGTGAATGGGGCTTGGCATAAAAAGAGACGAAACCTCATAGCAAGGAATATCGATCGGTTTGATTTCTATCCCCATTATGCCAAAAAGAACCTCCTTTGCAACATACGGCTTGTATTAGAGGCAGAGTGTGAAGGGAAATCGTATACATTTGAGCGGATAGTTTATATCCAAAATAGGATAGTATGATGAAAAAATACGCAGAAGGATCAACAGTCTTGATAGTCGTTTTTGTTATGTCTGCGCTTATTATTTGCTATGCAACTGTCTGGCATAGCATCTCCTTTTTTTCAGATATGGCAATTAAAAAGCAGGAATATGAACAAAGGTATAGAATAGCCGATGGAATCTTGAAATCGGGAATTGTTTTTTGCAAAAAGCGATATGACTATCTCAAAAAGCTTTTAACTCCACAGAATCCCGTTCTGTCAATGGATATGGGTTTTTGGAAGATAGATGATATGGTTGGATATGACGGGAAGGTTATTATAAGCTTCAAGAAGGATCTACATATACAAGCGGTGGTATCCGACAAGAAAAGAGAGATGTTTAAAATAAGTTGTAGAATGTCAAAATCGAATCAAAAAGATGCTCAGAAAAAAGATAATGATCTATTTATTGTTCGCCATTGGAAGATCGATTCAGAAAGTGCAAAATAAAAAATGGTTATATAAAAAATGGTTATTGCTTTGGGGTTCAGCTTGGGGGCTTAATGCAGCATTTTTTTTTCCGCACTATTTTTTTTGGCTCGTATTTCTTTTCTTAGTTCCGATTTTTTATCTCGCATTTCATAATCTTCTCTCATTTGGAGAGGGCTTTGTTTGGGGTCTATTGTTTGCTATTGCCCACTACTTGCCTTTAATAAGAATAGTTGGTGACAACTATCGAAATTATGGGGGACTTCTTTTGATCAGTTTTCTGCTGCTATACGTTTCTGTCTACGCAGGCTTATGGTTTTTCGTATCAAAAAAAGGAGCCTCTTTTTATAGTAACAATCTCGCTCTAATGGGCATTTGGATTTTGGGTACCTATCTCTATTTTGTATGGATGAGTTCTGGGGCATTGTTTATTTTTGGCCAATGGATGGGTGATCCCTTTGCATGGCCCATTATTCCTTTGGCATATTCTCCTCGATGGCTTATAGTGGTTTCTTTTTTGCCAAAAACAGCGATTTTGTTGTTACTTATAGTTTTGAGTGCTCTTATTGCTTTCTATGTAACGTATCGAGAAAAACGATATATAATTCCTATTTTTCTCATATTTTTGCCATTTGCATTGGGAAGTGTCTATAAAACGGATGATCCAAAGCTTCCTATTTGTTGCAAAAAAATAGGGTACCTAGCTCCTCCTGATTATGATGAAAATGCGCACCCAATTGATGTTGCGCAGAATATATATTACCGACTGGCTGCTTTGCTTGAAAAAAGACCTGATATAAAGCTTATAGTAATGCCTGAGTCAAGCTATAGGTTTAGCTTAAACAAGCAGCAACATGTAGTAGACATTTGGGCGATACATGCACTTGAAAGTAGAAGTTTCCTGATAGGCTCCCAAAGATCAGAAGGGCCAGATGTTTACAATACTGCGTATCTCATTGAGAAGGGGAAGATTATCGATTTTTATGATAAACGGTACCTTATGCCTCTTGCCGAGTTTATTCCCACTGTTTATAGAAATAGAGCCTTTTTTAGGGATATTCTGCTAAAAGAAAATGGTAGTTTTTGCTGTGGAAATGTGCAGAAAAAAAAGCATATTACCATACTAAATAGAGCCTTTGAGCCGTATATCTGCTATGATTTCTTTTTTGGATCGTTTTTAGATAAAACTACCATTCCGATTATTCTTTTTGTAAATGATACCTATTTCCAGACAAGCTATATGTGCAATATGATGCTTCTGTACGCGAAATTTAAAGCCTTAGACCTAAAAAGAGACATATTATATATAAGCTACTATAATGCTACTTGGATTAATAAATCAGGAAAAAGTTTGACTATATGAGATTGAATTTCGTGTTCTCAAGAGCTTTTTTTTGCGGTATAATTGTTTATGAATATAGGTTTTTACACTGGTTTGATTTTTAAAAGAGGTCTCACACATGAAGGTATTTTTGCTCAAAGACGTAGAAAAATTAGGGATAGCAGGAGAAATAGTAAAAGTGAAGGATGGATTTGGAATTAATTATCTTATTCCAAGAAAACTTGGCATTGCAATAACTCCCGCCAATGAGCAGTATTATAAAAGTTGTGAAAAAAAGGTGGATAAGCGAAAAGAGGTTATCTCAACCAAAACGTCTATGCTGGCGGAAAAAATTAAATTATTACAACTCAAATTAAAAAGCAGAACCCATGACGATGGTAAGTTGTATGGATCTGTGAGTGCGGCAGATGTGATAGATCTACTGGCAGAAAAAGGGGTGAGTGTTGCAAAAAATCAGATAGAGTTTGGCAAATCTATTAAGTCAACAGGAACGTATAAAGTAACGGTTAAGTTATCGTCTAAACTTAAGCCAGTGTTTACACTTAAGGTAATTTCATCTTAAGTATGAGTTAGTATATATAACGCATTTTACTTGAGGCATATGTTTTAATGCGGAAAGAGCGGAGAAGATCCATTTTAAGTCCCTTGGATACAGAGCGTGTCTTAGGAAAAACGCTTCCAGCCAATATCGAGGCAGAGCGAGCAGTCTTGGGTGCAATTTTGCTCAATGATGAGTGTCTCAATCAAATTTGTGAAACACTTCTTCCTGAAGATTTTTATAGCATTGGACATAAAATTATTTATGAAACCATATTGGCATGCTCCAAAAAGTTTAAGCGTATCGATCTTGTTACCCTTCAAGATGAACTGAAAAAAAATGATAAACTGGAAGATATTGGTGGTGTGGTATACCTTGTTTCTTTGCAGGAGGATATACCATCCTTGGGATTGGTTAGCCAGCATGCCCAGATTATAAAAGAAAAGGCAGTGTTGCGAGAGCTGATAGAGTCTGCGACCAGTATTATTACCAACTGTTATTCCCAAAATGAAAAAAATATCTCCGGAGTTTTGGATGAGGCTGAAAAAACTATTTTTCAGATTTCAAATAAAAGAACATCCCATAGTTTCGTTCAATTAAATATTTGGCTCAAAAAAACATTTCAGCACCTTTCTGATATAAAAAGCAACAGCCGTGGCATTACAGGAATTCCTTCCGGATATAAAAAACTTGATAAAATGTCTTCAGGTTTTCAAAATGGGGACTTTATTGTATTGGCTGCTCGTCCTTCTATGGGTAAAACAGCGCTTGCATTAAGCATTATGGCTCAGGCTTCAAATGAAAATTATACTATTGGATTTTTTTCTCTTGAAATGTCTGCAGAACAGTTGACATTGCGACTTTTATCTTCAGAATCGGGTATTGCATTACATAATATAAGAAATGCTACCATTACCTCCGAAGAGTGGGTAGAAATAACGAATGTTGCTGCAAGACTCTCTGAAATTAAAATATTCATTGATGATACGGCAATGTTAAGCATAATGGATTTGCGTGCACGAGCAAGAAAATTGAAGATAGAACATAATGTACAAATGATCGTTGTCGATTATCTCCAATTGCTTCATTCAAATAGGAGGCATGAGAATAGACACCAAGAGGTTTCTGAAATCTCTCGATCATTAAAAGCATTGGCCAAAGAGCTTGATATACCTATAGTAGCACTTTCTCAGCTTTCTCGTGCAGTCGACAGTAGAATGGATAAGCGACCAATGTTATCAGATTTACGAGAATCTGGAGCGATAGAACAGGATGCTGATCTCATAATGTTTTTGTATAGAGATATTGTGTATAATCCCGAGACAGAAAATCCAGCGTTGACGGAACTTATAGTAGGAAAACAGAGGAATGGACCTACTGGTACGGTATACTTGCATTTTGCCAGGGATCTTACAAAATTTGAGGATATTGATGAATCTTATTAACGATAAGGGCATGTCGTGAAAAAGAGCGATCTTATTTTAAGTTTGGTTGCGTTTTTAATTGTATCCGGATTAGTTGCTAAAGGGGTTTGTATTCTTTTTTGGAGTTAATACGTAAGAAGCATTTGTAGGTATGATCCGTTTATGCTTCAACGTGTAAACGGATCATATTAACATGAGTAAAAAATAGAAATTGAGGATATCGATGAATAAACAAAAAGTCGGATTATACGCTATTAAATTGTGTTTTTTATTATTCCATTCTTTTGCGTTTGTACAGGTTACACAGGCCACTCGATTGTCAGACTCTCGTAGTGAGCAGGGCTGGCGAGAAATACAGGGGTCTGTGAAGGATACTGTAGTACAAGTTTTTTCTTATATTGCGGCTATAGATTTGTTAGAACCGTATAAAACTCCTCATCAAAAAGCTGCAACGGGAACTGGTTTTTTTATTGATGATCAAGGCCATATTATAACAAATGCACATGTGGTTGATCAGGCAGTAGATATTAGAATTACTATTCCTTCGTTGGGAAAAAAATATATAAAAGTTAATCTTATAAGTATCTGTCATGATTATGATATTGCATTATTACAAGTATCCGATGAAGATAGAGCCCTGATCCGAGCTCAAATAGAAAAAATTCCATTTTTGCCATTAGGGAACTCTGATTTGGTATGCCGGGCAGATGAGGTGATGGCACTCGGTTATCCATTAGGTCAACATTCGTTAAAAAGTACGACAGGAGTGATTAGTGGAAGAGAGCAAGATATGATTCAGATGAGTGCGCCGATTAATCCTGGTAGTTCTGGTGGCCCATTGCTTAATATGAAAGGTGAAGTTGTAGGAATAAATGCAGCCGGCGTAGTAGGCGCGCAGAATGTGGGGTATATTATTCCAATTAATCGGTTAAAATTATTATTGCCAGATATGAAGACATTTCAATTAGTAAAAAGACCTTTCATTGGTGCAGTAATGATACATGCAACGGATGCTCTTACCGATTATCTTGGTAATCCACAGCCAGGAGGGTGCTACATTGTTGAAGTTATTCAGGGAAGTCCTATGGATAAGGCGGGAATCAAAGCAGGAGATATGATCTATAAAGTTGATGGCAATTCGGTTGATATTTATGGAGAAATGAAGGTTGACTGGAGTGAAGATAGAGTATTTGTAGCTGACTATGTATACCGATTGAAGCTTGGAGAAGAGATAAGCGTAGTTGTATATCGAAATGGTGAGAGATTAGAATTTCAGCTGAAAATTGATCAGATGAGACTTGAGGGCATTCGTAAAATATATCCAGGTTATGAAGCTATTGATTATGAAGTGTTTGGAGGTATGGTTGTTATGTCTTTGACTGTTAACCATTTATCTCTATTAGCCAAGAAGGCTCCGGGGCTTTTTGAATTTTGCAAGTCACACAAGCAGCATGATACGGTTCTTATTATAACTCACATTTTTCAAAGTTCAGAACTATTTCGGTCACGAACTATGATGCCAGGTTTTACCTTAAATGAGGTAAATGGTGTAGAGGTAAAAACATTGGATGATTTTAGAGCTGCTGTATTGAAAGGGAAAAAAGATAATCGTCTGGTGCTGCGAGCATCCAATAACGTTACTATTACCTCGGATAATGTTTTGGTTGTATTACCACTGAATAAAATAGTTGAGCAAGAACAGATGCTTTCACAGATTTATCGATATCCTCTTTCATCATTGGTCGATTTGGTAGTCCAATCATAGGCTAGGAAAGAAGCGGTAGTAAAAAAACAAGGGGCGTTGTATGGTGCTTTTAGGTATTGATCCCGGTACAAGATTTGCAGGATTTGGTGTTTTAAAAAAAGAGAAACGAAAAGTGTATTTGGTTGACTACGGATATCTGAATATGTCGGGTACTAAAAGTTTGGTAGAGCGTATAGGTATTTTTTATGATTTTTTTTCAGAAAAAATTATACGGTATATGATTACCGATATAGCACTTGAAACACCATTTTTAGGTAAAAATGCAAAAAATTTTTTAAAACTTGGTTATTTAAGAGGCATTCTGTATCTGCTTGCAGATAAAAATAACATAATAGTGCATGAATTTTCTCCTAGAGAGATTAAGCTTTCTATTACAGGGTTTGGAGGAGCTTCAAAAGAACAGTTGGCAAGAGTCGTTCTACAGCTATTTCCGGGAGTGCCTACGCCTCAAAAAGACGATGTAACTGATGCATTGGCAATATCTTTGTGTGGAATTTGGAAAAATAAAGTTTTTTATCAAAAAATATAAAGAATAGATTAAAATATTTTTAGCAATAAGGGCTTATATAAAGGCTCTTTTGGCATTATCCTAAAATAAAAATTTCCTATTTTGTTTAAATTCTTGATTTTTTAATATTTTTTTTTGTATGGTATAAAAGAAATTTGGAGTGGAAAAATTTTGAAAATAATGACTGGGAAGCAAGGGAGGCTTAATCATGAGAAGCCTAGTAGCCTTAAAAAAATATGAAAAATATACATTTTTAGAAATATTAAATATTAAAAAAAATATGGAATGTGCAAAAAAAATTTCAGAGCAGTTATCAGAGACGGATATCCTCGATCTTGAGGATAAGTTTCTCACGCATGGTTTTCATTATATTAATGTAAAAGATATAGCAGCAGGGCGAAGATTGGTTGATAAATTTTTAGATTCTTTACAGTGTTATACGCAAAATGCAGCGCTTACTATTTCAAACGGCTCTCTAGAGCTTTGTGTTACAGATATTTATTATGAGCTTTTCAAGGGAGGATATGTAGATTCCACCTATAATTTTGATTTTGACGGTTTTTTCATACATCACTTTTATTATGATTTTATGTGGATTGAGGCTTCGAATGAACTTGTTGAGAGTCAGTGGTTTGCTGATTTTTTTCAAAAAATGGTATCTTTTAAGATTGATCAACAAATTCCAGTTTTGATTATTTCATATCAATATCCCTATAACTGATCGATCCCTTATTCCTCTTGGTTTGTTATTTTGATATCTTGATATTTTTTGTTTTCTTGTAGCTTTTTTCTAAAGAATATTGGAGCTGCATAATCTTGATATGCAAGGCAGCATAAAACTCTTGTGTGTCCTCCGCAAGATTCATCCAAAGTTTGGATGCATCTGAAATTACCCTCTATATCTGATTCCCAAATTTTAATTGTTTTGTCCCAAGATACAGATGCCAGGAGTCCATTTTTGTTGAATGCTAGCTTGATAACAGGCCTAGTATGGCCACCAGATTTTTGGTCTAACGTTTGGATACACGTAAATCTATTATTGCTTTCCGGCTTCCATATTTTAATTATTCCATCAAGGCATGCAGAGGCAAAAAGGCCCTTTTGATTGAATGCTATAGTCGAGACATCACTCATGTGTCCATTACACAATGGATCCAAAGTTTGGATACATCTGAACTTACTATTTGTATCTGGTTTCCAAATTTTAATTTTTTCATCATCAGATCCGGAGGCAAGGAGCCCTTCTTGACTGAATGCTACGGTCAATACCTTATTTGTATGGCCATTACAAGATTTATCCAAAGTTTGGATGCATCTGAACTTGCCGCTTGTATCTGGTTTCCAAATTTTAATCGTTTCGTCCCAAGCTCCAGAAACAAGGAGTCCCTGTTGACTGGATGCTATTGACCAGATCCCCTCCGTATGGCCATTCGAGTTTTTGTCTAACGTTTGGATACAACTAAATTTGCCACCTCTCTTTTCCCATATTTTAATGGTTTTGGTTGAACAGGAGACAAGAAGGCCCTTTTTAGTGAAGATGACTGATTTAGCCCAATTTATATGGCCATTACAAGATTCATTCAATGTTTGGATACATCTGAACTTGCTATTTGTATCTGGTTTCCAAATTTTAATTGTTTTGTCATCAGATGAAGAGGCAAGGAATCCCATTTGATTAAATGCTAATGAGCGAACAGCTTTAGTATGTCCTTCTCTGTTTTTGTCCAACGTTTGGCTCAAGGTAAATTGTTTATTGTCATCGTATTGCCAAATTTTAATCGTCTTATCATCTGATCCAGAGGCAACAGTAATAGGCCCAAAAGGGCGTGTAAGCATTCCAAAAGACACTTGGTAACAAGTTAGAGATAGAAGAACTACCATGCCAGTTTTCGGAAATTTATTTCGTTTTTTTATCATTATTTCTCACATGTTATAATTTTAATTTTTTTATATTTCTTATTCATTTTTAGGCGCGTTTTAAATGGGTCCACTGTTTTTTTTGAGGGCATAAACGCTAATGCTTTGATGGCTCTTTTTGTTAGCGAATCAAAAGTTTGTATATGTTTAAATTGACCGCCTTTTTGTCCCCAAATTTTTAGCACACCTTTATCAGAGCCAGAAAGAAGAAGCCCTTCTGGATTGAGTGCCATTGATGTAATCTTAGTAGCATGGCTATTTGAATTTTGATCTAAGGTTTGTCTCAATTGAAAGTGACCGTTTTTTTCCTGTGTCCAGATTTTAATTATTCCGCTTGAGTAGCCAGCAATTAGACTTCCATTTTCATTCAATAGGATTGAGGTAAGAGAGATAGAGTCATCATTGCAATGATTCTCGATTTTTTGAAAAGAGTCAAATTGATTATTTTTATTTAGTTTCCATATTTTGATACTATCGTCTGCGTCAGGAGGAAGAAGCATATGAGTGATTGTACTATCTTTGGCTGAAGCAAGAAACTTAGTGGTATCAAATGCTACAAATGAGAGACGATGTACAAGCCTCTTATCGAACGTCTGTTCTAATTTGAATTGGCCGCTTTTTTCCTGTTTCCAAACCTTAATTGTTTTGTCTCTTGATATTGAAATAAGAGATCCGTTTTTATTACATACAACAGAGGTAATAAAATCTGTATGACAACCGGAATTTTCGTCAAGTTCTTGTGTTAGTTCGAACTGACCGTTCTTTTTTTGTTTCCATATTCTCATTGTGCCATCCGAAAATCCAGAGGCAAGAATTCCTTTTTGACCAAATATAACTGAGGTAGGAAACGGTTGAACTAGGTCCATTGTATAGAGGGTTTGAGCCCTATGCAAGGTTTTACCCGTATTTTCCCATACAGAAACTCCAGATAATTGGGAACCAGCTGCTGTAGCAACTATTTGGTTTTTACTAATGGCTATTGAGCGAAGAGAGCGCAGGTCATTGTTGCTTTTTGCGGTTAAAATAGGTTCAAATGTATCATTTTGTTGTTTGTATACTTGGATAGATCCATCATTAAAGCTAACGACAAAAAATATATTTCCGTAATTCGGTGTAGTAGCCAAAGCTGCAAGACTACATAGTATAAGTTTTTTAAAGAAGCTATACCTATTTTTCATTTTTATGTCCTTTTCATATCATTTATATTAATGGTTTAATAAGTGGGATGCTTTAAGCTTATAATAAAAAACTATTATGGCAAGCAAAAAAGTTTCCTGAGCTTTCAGGGTTAGATCCTTGCTTTGCTTTTCTCCAATCATTCCTCGTGGGTTATTATTTTAAGCTCTCTATAGTTTGTATTATTTTTTAGCTTTTTATTAAAGTCGTCTAGTTTTTTGCTAGGGATAAATGCTAATGAAGAAATGGAATGTGTATGACTTCCAGAATTCTGATCAATAGTTTGGATATGTGCAAATTGATTATTTGCTGCTTGTTTCCAAATTTTAATGGAGCCATTAAATAATCCAGAGACAAGAAGGCCATCTTTATTATAGGATATCGATTTAGCGGAGCTTCTAAGACTACCAGATTTTTGATCAATAGTTTGTACGCATTTAAATGGCTTCTTTTGATTTTGTTTCCAATTTGGGTTGTGTTTCCAAATTTTAATGGTAATATCTAACGATCCAGAGGTAAGAAGGCCATCTTTATTACATGCTACCGATGTAACCCAATGTGTATGGCCCCGGGAAGTTTGATCAATAGTTTGGATGCATGTAAAGTTGCCATCTGTATTTGGCTCCCAAATTTTAATAGTCCTATCCCATGATCCAGAGGCAAGAAGGCCATCTTTATTACATGCTATCGATGTAATGTAATCTGTATGGCCACCGGAAGTTTGATCAATGGTTTGGATGCATGTAAAGTTGCCATCTGTATTTGGCTTCCAAATTTTAATAGTGTTATCCCATGATCCAGAGACAAGAAGGCCGGCTTTATTAAATACTATCGATTTAACGGTTTCTGCATGGCCATTGTAACCGCAATCAAGAGTTTGCTTTAACTCAAATTGATTGTTTTCATTTTGGTTCCAAATTTTAATAGTCTTATCATCTGATCCAGAGACAAGAAGGCCGGCTTTACTAAATGCTAACGATGCAATGTAAGCTGTATGGCCACCGGAATTTTGATCAATAGTTTGGATGCATGTAAACTTGCCATCTGTATTTGGCTTCCAAATTTTAATAGTCTTATCATATGATCCAGAGGCAAGAAGGCCTTCTTTATTAAATGCTAACGATGCGATCCAGCGTGTATGGCCACCGGAAGTTTGATCAATAGTTTGGATGCATGTAAAGTTGCCATCTGTATTTGGCTTCCAAATTTTAATGGTTTTATCTTTTGATGCAGTGGCAAAAATGTTCATAGCAAAAGAGTTATGAGAAAAGGCTAAAAATAGTAGGGTGATAGTGGCATTTTTAAGAAAGTTATTGAGATTAATCACAATTACTCCTCATGGGTTATTATTTTAATATTTCTATAGTTTGTATTATTTTTTAGCTTTTGATTAAATTTGTTTGGTCCCAGGAGCATGGATACTATCCCTCTAACCGCACTTGTATGGCCACCGGAATTTTGGTCAATGGTCTGGATACATTCAAACGGTTTCTCGTTATTTTGTTTCCAATCTTTAGTTGGTTTCCAAATTTTAATGATGTTGTCATATGACCCAGAGACAAGAAGACCATCTTTATTACATGTTACTGATTTAACGGCGCCTTTATGGCCACCGGAATTTTGGTCAATGGTTTGGATATGTTCAAATTGATTATTTTTATTTGGATTTGATTTCCAAATTTTAATAGTTTTATCGAATGATGCAGAGACAAGAAGACCATCTTTATTAAATGCTATCAATGTAATGTAATCTGTATGGCCCCCGGAAGTTTGATCAAGAGTTTGGATATGTTCAAATGGCTTCTTTTGGTTTTGTTTCCAATTTTTATTTGATTTCCAAATTTTAATAGTGTTATCCCATGATCCAGAGGCAAGAAGACCATCTTTATTAAATGCTATCGACATAACCCAACCTGTATGGCCCCAGGAGCTGTCATAATCAATGGTTTGGATATGTTCAAACTTGCCATCGGTATTGGGTTTCCAAATTTTAATAGTCCTATCATGTGATCCAGAGGCAAGAAGACCATCTTTATTAAATGCTATCGATTTAACAGGGCCTATATGGCCCCAGGAGCTGTCATAATCAATGGTTTGGATATGTTCAAATGGCTTCTTTTGGTTTTGTTTCCAATTTTTATTGGGTTTCCAAATTTTAATAGTCCTGTCACGTGACCCAGAGACAAGAAGGCCCTCTTTATTGAATGCTATCGACATAACCCAACCTGTATGGCCGCCGGAATTTTGATCTATAGTTTGGATATGTTCAAATGTGCCGTTCGTATTTGGTTGCCAAATTTTAATAGTCTTATCATGTGATCCAGAGGCAAGGAGGCCATCTTTATTACATGCTATCGATATAACCCAACCTGTGTGGCCACGGGACTCATGATCAAGAGTTTGGATATGTTTAAATTGACCATACTTTTGTTGCCAAATTTTAATGGTTTTATCTTTTGATCCAGAGGCAAGAACATTCATGCCAAAAGAGTTATGAGAGAAGGCTAGAAATAGTAGGGTGAGAGCGGCATTTTTAAGAAAATTATTGAGCTTAATCATAATTATTCCTCATGGGTTATTATTTTAAGATCTTTGTATTCACAATTTGTTTTTAGATTTTGATTAAATTCATCTAGTTTTTTTTCTGAGGGCATACATGCTATCGAGAAAACGGGATATGTATGCCCATCGGAATTGTAATCAATAGTTTGGATATACTTAAATGATTCCTTTTTATTTTTTTTCCAAATTTTAATCGCTCCTTTATCTGCCCCCGAGACAAGGAAGCCATCTTTATTAGATGTTGTTGATGTAACCCAAGCTGTATGTGTATGTTCATTGAAATTGTAATCAATGGTTTGGATAGGTGTAAATCTACCATCTGTATTTGGTTTCCAAACTTTAATAGTGTTGTCATCTGATCCAGAGATAAGGAGGCCATTTTTAGTAAATGCTATCGATTTAACGCTATCTGTATGGCCATGAGAATTCTGATCAAGAGTTTGCTTTAATTCAAAGTGATTATTTTCATTCTGTTTCCAAACTTTAATAGTTTCGTCATATGATCCAGAGGCCAGGAGACCGTCTTTAGTAACTGCTATCGACATAATAGATTCTGTGTGGCCATCGGAATTCTGATCAATAGTTTGGACACATTCAAATTGATTATCTTTATTTTTTTCCCAAACTCTAATCGTTCCATTTCTTGATCCAGAGACAAGAAGGCCATTTTTAGTAAATGCTATCGATGAAACCCAATCTGTAAGAAAAGCGGAATTGTAATTAAGCGTTTGGATATGTTTAAATTGATTGTTTGTAATAGGCGCCCAAATTTTAATAGTTTTGTCCCTTGATACAGAAACAAGAAGCCCATCTTTATTAAATGCTAACGCTGTAATCCAATTTACATGGCCACCAGAATTACAATTAATAGTTTGAATATGTTTAAATTGATTGTTTGTAGTAGGTGCCCAAATTTTAATGGTTCTGTCGCATGATCCAGAGGCAAGGAGGCCATTGTCATTAAATGCTATTGACATAACAGGTTCTTTGTGGCCATCGGAATCCTGATCAATAGTTTGGACACATTCAAATTGATTATCTTTACTTTGTTTCCAAATTTTAATGCTGTTATCTCCTGATGCAGAGGCAAAAATATTCATGCCAAAAGCACCCATGTGCAGGCAAGCAAAAAATAGAAGGACAGTGCTTTTAAGAAAGTTATTTAAATTATCCACAATTACTCCTCCAGAGAGTTATTATTTTAATATCTTTGTATTCATAATTTATTTTTAGAAATGAATAGATTTCCTCCATTTTAGTTTATTTATGCAAATGGTTCCATTAACAAATTTTCCATTTTGTCTAATTTTAGCAAAACTTTATCAAATAGTCAAAAAAAAGGCGCAAGCTTATAGATATTGCGTCAAATTGAAGGTGGAGGGCGGAATGAATTAAAAATTGCGATGTAAGCTGTTATTGTAGTTAGTAACATTTTGGTATTAAGGCGGTGTTAATCTCTCGTCAAATTGCAAATTTGAGCCTGTTTTCTGGCAAGGCTTATTTCTATTTGTGCGCACACTGATAATAAATAAGTTGTTTCTTTCAAAGGGTGATGCAGCTTTATGTATCCCTCTCAAACTATTTTAGTTTAATTTTGAGATCTGTATAATTTGTATTATTTAACAACTTAGGTTTAAATGTGTCTAAGTTTGATATTAAGCCTGAAGCTCTAACTTCAGAATGAGAAGATTGCTTTGTATGCATGGTTTTCTTAATTTGAAAT
>Ga0180438_10004248_pt1 | contig 20777 bp, 22 predicted proteins | sample SS_ome_12_FD_132455 | JGI IMG/M metagenome (GOLD analysis project Ga0180438, IMG submission 132455) | Hypersaline lake sediment archaeal communities from the Salton Sea, California, USA - SS_3_D_2 metaG | ecosystem: Environmental > Aquatic > Non-marine Saline and Alkaline > Hypersaline >... | reverse complement strand
TCAGTTACTGAAAGAGCCTGTTGGCTCTAGCCGAAGCTATGATATAAATGTGATAATCAAAGAGCAAGTTGAAGCTACTGTTGAAGGGAAAATAATATTGATTCGTAGTGGTCGAGGTGTTCTAATTCAAGGCGAATTAGCTGCCGATATAAAACTCACATGCAGCCGCTGCCTCGACAATTTCCTGTGTCCTGTAAGTTTTACTGTGGAAGAAGAAGTTCTTCCTGTAGATGATGTGCCCGGAGATTTAGCACTCTCTTTGCTGGAAAAAGCAGCTGGGTTCACTATTGATATTAACGGCATACTTGACCTGGGCGAGCTAATACGGCAATATATTCTGTTGAATTTGCCCATGAAACCCTTATGCCGACCTGACTGTGCAGGAATAAAGGAGATGAATTCATATGGCACTACCTAAGAAGAAACACAGCAAAGCGAGCCAAGGAAAAAGGCGCAGCCACCTTAAATTAACTCTGCCTGCCATGGATGTTTGCCCACATTGCCACAGTCCTAAGTTAGCTCATCATGTTTGCCCTACCTGTGGCTGGTACAATGATCGAGAGGCAATTGAGGTTAAACCCTCCAAAAAATAAATCAGCATGGCTGAGTTATCCAGGGTAGCTTATGTTTTCCCAGGACAAGGTGCCCAAAGCACTGGCATGGGACTAGATCTGTATAACAGCTACCCGCCAGCCAAGGAAGTCTTTGATAAAGCTGATGCCTCTTTAGGCTTTTCCCTCTCTCGTTTATGCTTTGAAGGTCCGGATGATGAACTTACAAAGACGCATAACGTCCAGCCAGCGATACTGGTCGTCAGTATAGCCTGCCTTAAAGCGCTTGAAGAGGCAGCCATAGCTGATTTCCCCTCTCCCTCTTTTGTTGCTGGACATAGTTTGGGCGAATATACTGCTCTCGTTGCTGCTGGTGTACTTGGCTTGGCGGATGCTGTTTTGCTTGTTAGGGAAAGGGGTAGACTAATGTATGAAGCCGGGCTAAAAAATCCTGGGAGTATGCTGGCTGTGATAGGGATGGATGAAGAAGCAGTTAAAGATATATGCTTTCATAGTGGAACCGAAATCTCCAATATAAATTGTCCTGGGCAGATTGTAATTAGTGGTGCTACGCAAGCTTTGGCCGAAGCTAATAAATTAGCCAAGATAAAGGGCACTCGCGTTCTTATTCCCTTGAGGGTTAGTGGGGCTTTTCATTCCGCCTTAATGGAGCCAGTTATGGCTGAATTCAGTGAAATCGTCTCAAGCTTCAGGTTTCACCCCCCAGCTATTCCTGTAGTATCTAATGTGACTGCTCGGCCGTTAACCGACGTTGATTCGATAAAAGAAGAGTTGGTGAAGCAGCTTCGTAATTGCATCCAATGGCAGGGCTCTGTTGAATATATGGTGCATAATGGCGTGAGCACATTTTATGAGCTAGGTCCCGGGAGGGTACTCAGCGGTTTGATTAGGCGAATCAATTCAGAACTTCAAATTTTCAATATATCGGGAGTTGAAGACATGGCACGGATAGTACATAAAGGGGGTCCACCTAACTAATGGCTGGCATCAGGCGACAGGCAAGAACTACTGCTCTACAGGCACTTTATGAGCTCGATTGCACAAAGCATAAGACTGAGGAAGCCTTAGCTCATTCAAGAACGGGGAAAAAGTTGCCTCAAGAGGCGCTCAGCTTCAGTAAGGAGCTTGTCAAAGGAGTACTCCAAAACAAAGCTGAACTCGATGCTCTTATAGAAAAATTTGCTCCAGCCTTCCCTGTAGACCAAATGTCGTTCATTGATAGAAATATTCTACGCCTGGCTATTTTCGAAATTCTATTTAATAAAACTCCAATCAAGGTGACTATAAATGAAGCTGTAGAGTTAGCTAAGGGATTCGGAAGCGATTCTTCCCCACGGTTAATCAATGGAGTATTGGGCTCAATAACAACTGAACGTGATGCAAAACAATGAGACACCTTGTTGGGCAGGAACCAAGTGGGCCTTTAAAACATCTACAAAATGATATCGCATAATAGAAGTTGCAGAATATTTTTCTTAATTTTTTTAAATTGATTTGCCTTTTTCGGCAGGGCTTTGTTATACTTGTTGGCTGTGCTTTTGTTTGGCTTGTCGAGTAGTTACGATTTTATGTAGGTAGTTACCCCTTTTGATCTTTCAAGAACGGAGGTCTATGCCGAGATGGAAGTATTAAGCCCTTATAAAGAGGCTACGGATGTGATACTCGAAGCTGGCGGTGAGCCTCTCAAATTGTGCTACCAATGTGGTCTCTGCACCGGTATTTGTCCCTGGAATTTGGTCCGAAGTTTTGTTGTTCGCCGCATCATGCATGAGGCTCAGCTTGGGGCAACCGATTTTGGCAGCGAGGATGTTTGGACTTGCGTCACTTGTCGAGCTTGTGTTCAGCGCTGTCCTCGGGGTGTAGAGATAATCGATGTTATGAGGGCTGTACGCCGAGCTGTAGCTAGCCTGGGCATTGGCGTTGTCCCTGATGCCCTTAGAATTTCAGCCAAGAACATCGCCGCTGTAGGGAATCCGCTTGGTGAGGAGCCGGAAAAGCGAAATGACTGGGCTAAGAGCCTGGGGGTGAAAGAATTTGCTTCGGGCACCGAAATACTTTATTTCCCCTGTTGTGTTCCTTCCTACGATCCTGATGTGAAAACGGTGGCTCAATCTGCTTCCACAATCTTCAATAAGCTTGGGATTGATTTTGGCCTTATAAGCACCGAGGCAAGATGCTGCGGCGAGTCAATTAGAAAAGCCGGGCACGAAGATACGTTTCAAAGTCTGGCCCAAAACAATATTAGTCTCTTTAGCAATAATGGTGTTAAAACTGTGGTAGTTTCCTCACCACACTGCTATCACACCTTTAAAAATGAGTATCCCGAACTTGGAGCTGAGTTCGAGGTGGTTCACATCACCCAATACCTAGATTCACTTATCGAGCGAGGGAAATTGAAGCTCTCCAAAGCGTTAAACAAAAAGGTAATATATTCCGACCCTTGCTATTTGGGGAGACATAATAGTGTATACGAAGAGCCCAGGAAGGTATTGCAAAGCATTCCCGGCTTGGAATTAATAGAATTCCCTGATGCTCGCGAGGATGGTCTTTGTTGTGGCGGTGGTGGTGGTAGAATCTGGATGGATACTCCGAAGGAGGAAAGGTTCTCTGACATAAGGGTAGCGCAAGCTGTAGAAAAAGGCGCTGATATTATAGCTCTGGCCTGTCCTTACTGCTTTCTCAATTATAGGGATAGTGTTCTCTCTATGGGCAAGGCAGAGACTATGCAGGTGAAAGATATCACTGAGCTAGTCGCCGAAGCGATGTAAGAAATGGAGGAGCCAAAATGGAAGAGGTAAAGATTGGTGTTTATATCTGCCATTGCGGTTTGAATATAGCCGATGTAGTGGATGTGGAAGAAGTAGCCAAATATGTTGCAACCTTACCCTCGGTAGCAGTGTCTCGTGATTACAAATTTATGTGTTCTGACCCGGGACAAAGTATGATTAAGGAGGATATTAAAGAACTTGGCCTTAATCGAGTTGTGGTTGCCTCCTGTTCTCCGCTCATGCACGAGCCGACTTTCCGCCACGCTATTCAGGAGGCAGGAGTAAATCCCTACCTCTTCGAGATGGCTAATATTAGGGAGCATTGCTCTTGGGTGACTGAGGACCATGAAGATGCTACAGAGAAAGCCAAGGCCTTGGTAAGTGCTGCCGTAAGGCGAGTCTATTACCACCAGCCTTTGGAGGTAAGAGAGGTCCCGGTTAATCCCGATACCCTGATTATTGGCGGTGGCATTGCTGGCATCCAGGCTGCCCTGGAAATTGCTGACTCTGAGCACAAGGTTTATTTGGTGGAGAGAGACCCTAGTATTGGCGGACATATGATTCAATTCGATAAAACCTTTCCTACCTTAGACTGTTCTGCTTGTATCCTTACGCCAAAGATGACCTCGGTAGGTATGCATCCTTATATCGAATTGATGACTTACAGTGAGGTGGAGGAAATCTCGGGCTTTATCGGCAATTTCAAAGCAAAGATCCGAAAAAAGGCTCGCTATGTAGATGAGGATAAGTGTAATGGCTGTGGTGTATGTATAGAGAAATGTCCCTGGAAAGCGGACAGCGAGTTTGACATGGGCTTAGGCCAGAGAAAAGCCATCTATACTCCATTCGCTCAGGCAGTGCCGAACATTCCGGTTATTGATGCAGAGCATTGTGCTTATTTCCTCAAAGGGAAATGCCGTGCCTGCGAAAAGTTCTGCGAGCTAGAGGCTATTGACTTTGAGCAAGTTGACCAAATTGTCGAGATAGAAGTGGGCAATATCATTGTTGCTACCGGATATGATCCCTTCGACCCTACTCCTATTACTCAGTATGGCTATGGCAAGTTTGATAATGTCTACACCGGGCTTGAATTCGAGAGGATATGTAACGCAGTGGGACCTACCAGCGGCAAGATAGTTCTCAAAGATGGCTCGGAGCCCAAGAGCGTGGCTATTCTCCACTGTGTTGGCAGTCGCGATGAGAATTTTCATGAGTATTGTTCACGGGTTTGTTGCATGTACGCGCTCAAGTATTCTCACCTTATAAAGGAAAGAACGGATGCCGAAGTCTATCAGATGTATATAGATATGCGCTGTTTCGGCAAAGCGTATGAGGAATTCTATAAGCGGCTTTCCGAAGAGGGGGTTAATTTCGTGCGGGGTAAGATGGCTGAGGTTACTGATATGGCAATCAATGAAGATGAGGAAGGCAAGCTCATCGTCTGTGGAGAAGACACCTTGTTGTGTAAAACCATACGAGTCCCCGTTGATATGGTAATTTTAGCTACAGCCTTGGAACCGAGGGCAGATGTTTCTGAAGTAGCTAAGTTAGTCGGTATTAGTCAAAGTGCCGATGGCTTCTTCCTGGAAAGACATCCCAAACTCGATCCGGTGGCAACCATGACCGACGGTGTTTTTATCGCCGGCTGTTGCCAAGGTCCTAAGGATATACCAGATACCGTAGCCCAAGCTTCAGCCGCTGCTACACGGGTTCTCGCCCTAATCAGTAAGGGAAGAGTGGAGCTTGAGGCAGCTACTGCCGTAGTTGACGAGGAAAAATGCTCCGGTTGTCGGATCTGTAATCTTCTTTGCCCTTACAGTGCTATTTCTTTCATCGAGGATGAGAAGGTATCCCGAGTTAACGAGGCTCTGTGCAAAGGATGCGGTACCTGTGCCGCTGCTTGTCCTAGCGGAGCAATCACCCATAAGCAATTTACTACAGAAGAAATTATGGCAGAAATTGACGGAGTGATGGTATGAGTTTCAAGCCAAAAATTGTCGGCTTCCTATGCAACTGGTGCTCTTACCGAGGTGCTGACCTTGCTGGCACATCAAGGGCTAAGTATCCACCGAATGTAAGAGTGATTAGGGTCATGTGCTCCGGCAGGGTAAATGAATTTCTAATATTCAAGGCATTTACTGCCGGCGCTGATGGTGTTCTGGTCTCTGGTTGTCATCCTGGAGATTGCCACTACGTAAAGGGCAACTTAAACGCCATGAGAAGAATTACAGGCATAAAGCCTTTCCTAGAAGCCATAGGGTTTGAATCTGATAGGCTTAAACTGGAATGGATCTCAGCATCCGAGGGTCCTAAAGTAGCTGAGATTGTCGAGAATTTCACAGGTGAGATAAAGCAGCTTGGGCCAAGCCACTTTGACAGGAGCCACAATTGCTCCGGTGCACAAATTTGCTAGTTACCTCGCCATTTGAAATAGGCACCACCCGTCTCATTACTGCCTCCAATGCATTTTGGGTTCCAACTCGATTCTTTGCATGCTTCCTGGACCAAAAACCTCCTAGCCATAGTAAGTCCTAGCCGATGACCTCGCTTCAGTCAGTAGAAGACAGGGAGACAGGGATAACTAGCTTTTCTATCTTCTCGATGACACAGATATGACAAGCAATAGATTGAGAAATATCTCCTGCCCTTTCTTCAAATCAATCGGTGTCGTGAAGATGTACCTTACCCCAAATGGCAATAGCCCTTGCTAACGATTCAACATCGACACACTCAGACGCCTTTTCATCTTTGAAGCAAATCCTCATATAATTTTTCAGTATGAGACCACCAACCCCCTCAATAGCTGAGCGTACTGCCCCTAACTGAGTAATAACGCTTTCGCAGTCACGTCCGCTCTCAATCATCTTCTGGATACCGCGGATTTGCCCCTCAGCCCTTTTCAATCGCTTCAATAAGACTTCCTTAGAAATCGCCTCGTTAGTCATGATATTCCCCCAAGAAATTACTGTTTAAGCTTGACATACCTTACCCCTCTAGGGTATAATCGTCGGTTGGCATGCTGCTTAATCGTTTGGTATTTTATCATACGCTTGTCAAAATTGCAGGCATTTTGTTCCACCAAGTAGACATCACAAACGAATTTGAACCGGAGAAAATTAATCTATGCTGCAAATCATATGCGTATACCAGAGCTAATTCTGTTGGTACTTTTGGAATACAACATCTACCCAACACAAGGGTAACAGAAGTTACAAAGAGGCATCTAGGGAATGGAGTGCTTAGTCCTCTTCTAACTATAAGGAAAAATTAAAGGAAAGGAGAGTAAATATGGCTCAGGTAGCAATCACAGTTAATGGTTCCGAAACCAGCAGCGCTTTCCCAGCTATGATTCTGGGATCGGCGGCGGCAGCCTGCGGGCATGACGTAACCTTATTTTTCACCCCAGGTGGCTCACCTCTTATGGTGAAAGGCGAGTTGGAGAAAATAAGGGACAAGAATATTAAAGGCATGCCAGACATCGTAGAACTTTACGATGGTTTATGCGTACTGGGCGGCAAAATTATGGTCTGTGAATTATGCCTGACGGCTAAGGACCTTAAAGCTGAGGACATGAGAGAGGAAGTGGAGATTGTAGGAGCAACTACATTTTTAAGCTCTTTACCAGACAATACTATAACGTTTTCTTTTTGAAGTAATAAAAAAAGGAGGAGAACATGGCAACACACACATTGGATGTCTTGGGGCTTAAGTGCCCACAACCGGTACTCAAGCTAGCGGCGATGGCTAAAGAGATCCCTGCCGGCGATGTCGTAGAGGTCCTGGCTGACTGTCCTTCCTTCCCCAGAGATACTGAAGCATGGTGTGCCAAGACCAAGAAGACATTGCTCTTCTGCATGGACGAGGGCGGGGGGAAATGGAAGGCGCAGATACAATTCTAATTTGAGAACATATACATGGGAGAAGAATTCGCACCCAGAATAGTTGGATTTCTTTGTAATTGGTGTTCCTATGCCGGGGCTGACCTTGCCGGGGCAACAAAACAAAAGGTTCCTTCATCTCTTTCGGTCATTAAAGTAATGTGCTCTGGGAGGGTAGAGCCTGCCCTAATGGCTACAGCATATTTGCGAGGGGCTGATGGTGTACTCCTTGCCGGGTGCCACCCCGGCGATTGCCACTATCGAGAGGGAAATTACTATGCTCGTCGGAGGTTTGCCCTTTTAGAGAAGACCATGGAAACTCTGGGGCTGGAACCAGAAAGGCTCATGCTTGCCTGGGTTTCAGCATCGGAAGGGCAAAGATTTGGCGAGGTAACTAACCTGTTCACTGAACAGATAAGGCAAATGGGCCCAAGTCCATTGAAGAAGGCTTTACTATAATTGGGGGAAGAAATGGAAAGTAATGGAAACGGCACCTCAGTGCTGGTAATCGGAGCCGGCGTTGCCGGTATCGAAGCAAGTTTGCTCTTAGCCAATTCAGGAGCCAAAGTCTATCTTGCCGAGAAAGCCTCGTACTTCGGTGGTAACGTAATAAAGTGGGAAGAGGTATTCCCCAACATGGAGTGTGCCACCTGCATGATAGCACCAAAACAACAGGAACTCTTACAGAATGAGAACATTGAACTGCTAACACTTAGCCAGGTTGAGGCTGTGCAGGGTTCTGTTGGTGATTTTACCGTTAAGGTAAAGAAAAAGGCGAGGTATGTTGACCTTGAGAACTGTATCGGATGTAATGAATGTTTTGAGCCTTGTCCGGTCGAAGTGGATAATGAATTTGAAGAGGGGCTCAGCAAGAGAAAGGCGATATACATCCCCTGTGCCGGAGCTCTGCCCAACGCTCCCGTTATTGATACCGATAATTGTCTGCGCTTCAAGGGAGAAGATTGCCAACTTTGCCAGGAAGCATGCATGTTCGAGGCCATTGACTATACCCAGCAGGATGAAGAACTCGAACTTAAGGTTGGAGCTATCGTAGTAGCCACTGGTTTTAAAACCTTTGATCTCACCCAGACCCCTCAATATGGATACAAGAAATTAAACAACGTTTACTCTATCGTAGAGGTTGAACGAATATGTGCCTCTAACGGCCCTACTGAGGGGCAGATTATTCTCCAAAATGGCGAAGCACCCAAATCCGTAGCCATCATCCACTGTGTAGGGCGTGAGGAGAAAGGCTATTGCTCATCAGTATGCTGCATGGCTTCTATTAAGCAGGCACACTTTTTAAAGAACAAGCTGCCCACAGTAAAGGTATCTCAATTGTACTCCGATCTCTGTGTTCCTGGTAGAATCTATCAAAAGTTTTACGAAGAGGTGAAAAAAAGCGGCGTCGATTTTATTCGCGCCACGGTAAGTGAAGTCACACAGCAAGGAATAGGCCTGGCCATCAAATATAAGACTGAAGATGGTGAGGAAAGTACGCTGAATGTGGATATGCTAATCCTGGCACCGGCGATTGAGCCTGAAATCGGCTCATCGAAGCTGGCTGAGGTCTTGGCTATCCCCCAGGATGAGTATGGATTTTTCAGTGAGGAAGAGCCGGATCTTGATTCTGTAGGTACCTCCCGAGAGGGCATATTCATTGCTGGGTGCGCCCAATCGCCCAAAGACATTCCGGACACGGTAGCCGAGGCAGAGGCCACGGTAGGGAAAATACTCTCATTGTCGAGATAGAGGTTACAAGATGGCAAAAAAGATAGGCGTATATGTATGTGAGTGCGGCAATAACATAGCCGATAACGTGGACATAGATAGAGTAATCGAGGCAATTTCCCCTCTTCGTGATGTGGCAGTTGTCGAGAAATACCGACTGTTATGTTCCGAGGATGGAAAGGAATACCTGAAACAAAGCATAAAGGATCACGAACTCACTCATTTAGTGGTCGCGGCTTGTTCTCCCAAGCAACATGAACATACCTTCATGAGCGTGTGTGAAGCGGCAAATTTTAACCCATACCTGTTCCAGATGGCTAATATCAGGGAACAATGTGCCTGGGTTACGCAAGACAAGGAAGAAGCCACGGACAAGGCGATAAGACAAATAGCCGCCGCTATCGCCAGAGTTGCCTATCATGAGGCGCTGGAGAAGAGAGATATTGATGTTTCTCCCGACGTGCTCATAATCGGTGGTGGTATTGCAGGAATTAAAGCCGCCCAGGTGCTTGCTGCTCCAGACAGGAAGGTCTATCTGGTTGAGAAGGGCTCTTCACTGGGAGGCAAGGTAAAGGGGTTTGACAAGCTGTTTACCAAGATGGAATCGGGCTCCGTATTGATTAAAAACGAGCTAAAAGAGCTGCAGGAAGATGAAAATATCGAGGTGTTCACTGACAGTGAGGTTGAGCAGATTTTGGGGTTCTTCGGCAATTTCGAAATAAAGGTAGTAAGGAAAGCGGCAAACGAAGAATTAGACTTTAATGTTGGAGCGGTGGTATTAGCCACCGGGTTTGACCTGATGGACCCCAAGGGACTTACTCAATATGGGCATGGCAAACTAGACGATGTCTATACAAGTCTGGAATTTGAAGAAATGAATTTTTCCACACGAAAGGTCCTTCTCAAAAACGGCAAGCCTCCTGAATCTGTTGCCATTATCCATTGCGTGGGGCGGGAGAACAAGGGCTACTGCTCTAAAGTATGCTGCATGTATTCCCTTAAGTTTGCCAGAATGCTGAAGGTTCAACTTCCCAAAGTAAAGGTATCCCAACTCTACTCGGACCTCTGTATTCCAGGAAAAGCGTACCAGAAGTTCTACGAGGAAACAAAAGGCTTGGGGGTTGAGTTTGTCCGCGCTGAAAAAACTAATGTTACTCAAAATGGCAAGAGCATGACCTTGAAATATGAGAGTGAAACTGGCACGAAAGGCGACCTGGCTGTAGATATGGTAATCCTTGTCCCAGCAATGGAGCCAAGTAGTGATACTAATAAGTTTGCTGAAATGCTTGGAATCCCCATGGACGATGAAGGATTCCCTGCCCAAGAGCACCAGAAACTAGCTCCAGTGGCATCCTCTGTGGAGGGTGTATTCGTTGTTGGCTGCGCCCAAGGACCAAAGAATATTTCGGAGTCGATAGTTCAATCGGAGGCGGCAGCAGGGAAGATACTCTCATCATTGGTTCCAGGTAGAAAATTGGAGCTTGAAGTAAAGACATCCGAAATCTCCGAGACCTTCTGCACTGGATGCAAGACCTGCATCTCCGTCTGCCCCTATTCCGCTATTAGCTTTGACGATTTCAGAAAGATCTCGGTGGTAAATGAGGCCCTGTGCCATGGATGTGGAGTTTGTGCTGCAGCCTGTCCTTCCGGCGCTGCCAGTGTGAAGAATTTCGCCTTTACGCAAATCTACCAAGAGGTCGAAGCGCTACTAAAATGAACGAAAGGAGACATAAAATGCCAAGAAAGGTGGATAGAAAATGAAAAGGATTATCCTACTTGTTTTTGGAATCATTCTGCTTGCACTTATACCAGTATTAGCTGGAGCCACCCCAGCAGCAACTACAGTATCACAGTTTGATGTTATAGCCAACGCCGCAGATGAGTACCTGAATGATCCCAACCCGGAACTTAATATTTCATCAAAAGACTTACTGGCCGCCATGTTGGCCGATGGGCCATATATCATCAGCAACAGGAAACCTGAAGATTATGCCATAGGGCATATCCCCGGAGCGGTTAACCTCCCAGCGTCCGTGTTATTCAAGCCCGAGAATCTGGCCAAGCTAACCAAAGACAGTAAGATCGTGCCCTACTGCTATACAGGACATACCGGAAGCCAAGTTACCGCTATGCTTAACATGTGTGGCTATGATGCTACCAACCTGCTCTGGGGAATAATGGGCTGGACCAAAGATCCGAATGTCGCCAACAAGCAATTCTCTAATCCAAGCACAGATTTGCCAACCGAGAATACAGCCAATCAACTCACTGGAACATACGGCCTCCCCTCAATCGACGTAACCTCCTCGACTAGCGAGTTGGAGATTATCCGGATTGCCTGTGATAACTATGCAACTGCTGGCCTGAAGAATATTGCGGCGGGTGACCTAAATGCGCTGATTACCGATGACGATCCAAATAATGACCCTATTATCATCAGCGTTCGCAAGGCAGAGGACTACGCCAAGGGCCATATCCCTGGTGCAGTCAACATAGCTTTCACAAGCATCGCGAAGAATGAAAACTTACAGAAGCTTGATCCTGATAAGGAAATCGTAGTCTATTGCTACACCGGTCGTACCGGGAGCCAGGCAACGGCTATCCTGAATGTGTTGGGTTACAACGCAAAGAACCTTTTGTGGGGAATTAGCGGCTGGACTACAGACCCCGTTGTGGCAGCCAAGAGATTTGACCCAGACACAAGCGTCGATTATCCATTCTCAACTGGTGCTGGAGAGGCGGTTTCAGTACCAAGTGGAGACAGTGGCGGCGGTTGCGGCTAAAACAGATAACTGACCTGGCTTTAGCCAGGCTAAATAAAATTCACGAATAAATATTAAGAAAGGAGATGAGATGGCAGAAGAGATTAAACCCAACGAGACTCTTGATGTAAGAGGCGAAATCTGTCCCAATCCCGATGTAAAAACGATGGTGAAGCTCAAGAAGATGGAAAAAGGGCAAATCCTAGAGGTCCTGGTTGATTATCCACTTTCAGTAGAACGTATTCCGGGTAATGCTGAAAAGAACGGACACAAGGTGCTGAAAGTAGAGAAGGTTGATGGTCCCAACCATAAAATATATATAGAAGCTCAGGGAGGATAAAATGAATCCACTGATTCTCCTGGGCATTCCCATTGGCTTAGCCTTTGGGTTTGCCCTGCAAAGGGGCAGGTTCTGTATGAACTCTGCTTTTAGGGACATTATCGTACTGAAAGAGTACACACTCCTGAAGGCGGTGGGGCTTGCGATTCTCATCCAGATGGTAGCATTTGCAGCCCTGGACATGGCAGGGGTGATCACTATAAGCCCCCTCACGTTCTTCTGGGGTGCCAATATGCTCGGCGGCTTTGTCTTTGGAATTGGCATGGTAGTGGCGGGGGGATGCGCCAGTGGTATAACCTACCGCTTCGGAGAAGGTATGGTAGGTGCAATGTCAGCGGTACTTGGTTTAATACTTGTGGGACTGATGACCACAATGGGTGCGTTCCACCCATTAGTTGTTGCTCTCAGGAGTGCAACAACGGTGACCTTGGCGGATGGGGCAAACCTCACGTTAGCCAACATATTCGGCATTCCTCATTATATGTTAGCTTTTGGCATAGCAGGTGTCGCCCTTATTGTTTGGGCTATCCGCTCCATGCAAGGTAAGGAATCTCCTAAAAAAGAAGAGGAAAGTGTCTCTCTAGGCACCAAGATATTCAAGAAGGGCTGGGGATGGCAGGCAACAGCGATTGTCATAGCCATTATAGGAATCCTGGCTTTTATCGCCTCAACTGCCGCCGGCAGGAGCTATGGTCTGGCCATTTGCGGTGGATACTGGACAACCATTCAAAGTCTACTCCTGGGCCAAAACTTCATCGGCTGGCTATCTGTAATGCTGCTCTGCACTATACTCGGTTCCTTCATAGCAGCCAAAATCGCCGGGGAAGCTAAGTTACGGGCACCAGCACCAAAGGTGTTGATCCAGACCTTTTTTGGTGGCTGCTTGATGGGCTTTGGAGCGGCTCTGGGTGGGGGTTGTAACATAACCCATATTCTTACTGGAGCACCTCAGCTTGCCCTGAGTTCCATACTTAATGGAGCCTTTATCATATTCGGATGCTGGATACTGGCGTACTTCTGGTTTGTCAGACCAATGCAGAACTTATGACAAAGTGGCCATATATATATAGAAATGACTGATAGCAATTGATATAGAGAGGGGTGAGTGATGCAGTGAAGCTAATGTCTTCAACTGATTTTCACTCACTCCCCACAGAAAAAAACGTAGAGCATAGTTTCTAGAGGTATTGCAGGACTGATAAGGAGTTAATATGGCTGTTACTCAAAAAGGGGCAATCTTGGCCGCAGATGAGGGTACGGAAAAAGGTATCCTCAATTTCATAAAGCAGGCACTGAGTCAGGGTTGCTTTGACGCTGTCCTTATTCCCGTTAGAGTGCCAACGGGCGATTCGTTTGCCTACTTTTTGGTTCAAAATGAGGCATTTCTTGAAGGAGCGTCTCCGTTGTCCCCAATTATGCCAGTCCAGGGAGCTAGAGTTATTTCCAGCCTCACAAGACGTGGGAAGGGGAAGAAAAGAATAGCTGCTATCATGCGGCCCTGTGAGGTGAGGGCGACAATTGAGCTAGCTAAGCTTGGACAAGTAGACCTCGAAAATATCATACTTATCACTGTGGATTGCCCTGGTGTGATACCTCTGTCAGATTATTTTGAAGATCCAACAAAGGGTGATGAGGTATTTAAGGATGCCTCACAAAATTGGAACAGTAAGCCGATGCGACCAGTGTGCCGGATATGTGATAAGTTTTTTGCCACTGGTGGCGAAGATTTGCATATAGGAAAGCTGGGAACAAATAGCGGCAGTATTCTCCTTATTCCCCATAGCTCCAAAGGTGAAAGTATCTTGAACAAACTAGGCATTTCGCTGAAAGAGGATATATCTGGCTGGGAAGCCAAAGTAAATAAGTTAACTGAAGAAAGAAAGCAGGAAAGAAAGCAGGTTAACGACGCATTAAGAGAGGATATTGAAGGAATAGACAGACTGGTAGAAACCTTCAGCGCATGCATAAATTGCCATAACTGTATGAGGGTTTGTCCCATATGCTACTGCCGGCAGTGTAATTTCGATTCGGATAATATGAAATTCACTTTTGAGGATTACATTACGAGGGCAAGAGCAAGAGGTAGACTGATGATTCCTACTGACACTTTATTGTTTCATATCGGACGGATGCTGCATATGTCCCTCTCTTGTGTATCATGCGGTATGTGTGAGGATGCCTGCCCTATGGCTATCCCGGTAGCGCAAATCTTCACCGTGGTTGGTGATAAAAATCAGGAAGCGTTTGACTATGTCCCTGGTAGGACTATGGATGAACCTCTTCCGCTGACGACTTTTGATGAGCAAGAGTTCCTGGAGGTAGAACAGTCATATGCAGGAGTCTCTGCCAAACAGGAGGACCAGGATGACTAAGGCATTAAGGATATATAAAAGCTCCGAGGAAGGGCTGAAAGAGCTACTCAAGTTTCTTTTAGAAAACGGTAAGGTAAAAGGCGTTTTGACGCTGAGCAAGATGGGCGAATATGGCGCTATCTCTTACTCACTCATTACCAATCCCGACGATATCGACTCTACCCTGCCCCTGTTCCCTTTGATGCCAGTGAATCTGGGTAAACAGCTTTCTCGTCTCACATTAATGGAACCTGCTACTGACCCTATCGCTGTGGTTCTAAGGCCTTGCGAACTGAGGGCATTTGTAGAACTTGTGAAACGAAACCAAGGTAGCCTGGAAAACTTTCTGTTCATAAGCTCAACCTGCGGTGGAGTCTATCCACTGGAAATGGCTGTGGCGGGGGATATCGAGGAACAGCTAGCTCAATATTGGGAATCAGTTGAACAGGGTGAACTTATTCCTGATGTGAGGCCTGCCTGTAAAGCTTGTACGTATTTTGTGCCGTACAACTCCGACATTACCCTGTCGTTACTTGGAACCAAGAACATCGATGAACAGAGTGTACTATTCCTGAACACTGATAAAGGAGAGAGCTTCGTCGAAGGTATATCGGGACAATTCGGCGAAGAAGAGCTCGATTCAGCGGCGGTAGAGCAAATACGAAATAAAAGGCAAGCTGAGAAGCAGAAACTTTATGACGAAGTCGAAACGAAAAGCCTGGGTATTGACGACCTGACAAAGACCTTTAGTAGATGTATAGATTGCCATAATTGCAGCAAGGTCTGTCCTGTTTGTTATTGTCACATGTGCTTCTTCGATACCGAGGAGAGTGAATATGGGCCAGTTCACTATGAAACGGAGCTGGAGAAAATGGGGTATGTGAGTATGCTTTCCGACACTGTCTTTTACCACCTGGTAAGGTTATTCCATGTGAGCGCATCTTGTGTAGGATGCGGCTTATGCGCTGATGTGTGCCCTGCCAATATACCACTCTGGGCTCTTTCTTTGAAGACAGGAGAGGCAGTTCAGAAGGCCTTTGATTATCTACCGGGCAAGGATATAGAGGAAGGGATTCCTATTACCACGTTTAAACCAGAAGAATTTGCTGGAGTTGAATAGTAAGATTGTAAAAAGCTCCGGTAAGGCACAAGGCATCACATAGCTAGGTATGCTAGATCTCTTGCTTGGGGTTCTGCTCTGAATAAGACGGTATAGATGTTTAAAAGTTTGGAATACGGATTGGGTAGCTGAATATATTCGTCTATTAATTTTTTGAGTTAATGAGGCTGTTTGGGAGTATAGTGCTAGTCTTTGTTTTCGCGCTGTATAACTCTAAAGGTTTGCATTACAAGATCGGGAAGTGAAAAATTCTCCTGATGGCTAGGCGAAGCTAAACAGCCTCCCTAACAAAAAGGGGGTAATTGGAATTATCAGCTAAGCAACAAAAAGTTGCCCTTAAAATAAACGAGGAGTACTGCAGTAGTTGTGCTGCGTGTTCCTCCGCTTGTCCGTTTGAAGCAATAAAAAGAGACCCCGAAACAGACAAAATGCTCCTGGAGATAGAAAAGTGCCAGGTGTGTGCGATTTGCTACTCTAGCTGCCCCGCTAAAGCAATCGATATTATCTACTATGATATACATTCCCTGACCAGATACCTGGAGAACGCAAAAGAGGAATATAAATCTGACTCGTTAGTTATTATGTGCAAAGGAAGCGCTCCCGACTTTCAAGATGTAGAGAAGCTGTTTGGAGTTTCCAACTTTGTTCCCTTATCCGTCCCTTGTGTCGGGCGTATCCCGCCGGAGCTTCTTTTGAAATCCATTTCCCCCATGGGAATAAAGAAGATTTATATTCTCGCCTGCGACGAGGATTACTGTCGATTTGAAAGGGGAAGCTCGATTACCGGTCGTAGAGTCACAGCGCTTAATGTTTTTCTGGAACAATTTGGCTATGCTAAAGAGCTAATCAAGCTCAAGCGAAATAGTTTGAAGGTCAAAGTAGATAGGAACAAATGCATCAGCTGTGGCAACTGCGTATTCTACTGCCCCTATGATGCTGCTAAACTGGAGCACGGAGCAGCTAGCTTCGATCTAGAATTATGCCGCGGCTGTGGTTTATGTGTAACCCTCTGTCCCGCTTTTGCTTTGGATTTAGAGCACTGGGAAGAGGACCGAATATCAGCTTTAATATCCAAGTTACCCAAAGAGAAGAAAAAAACAAATATTTTGGTGCTGCGTTGTCAGTGGTCCACTTTCCCAAAACTTGAAGGGGAATTTGATTCCAACGTTCATGTCATAGATATGCCCTGTGCTGCAAGAGTTGACCCTCTGCACATCATGGAAGCTTTCCAAAATGGGATAGATGGAGTCTTGATAGCTGCCTGTCCTGAAGAAGATTGTAAATCGCAGACGGGAAGCAAGGAGGCTCGGAGGTCGGCTACAGCGTTAAAGAAGACTTTGAGCCAAATTGGTCTTGAAGAAAGGCTTCATTTTTGCTCCGTAGCCCCAAGATATCCTGAAGCTTTCCGCGAAGAGCTAAAGCAGTTCAAGGTAAGGATAGAAATTGCCTGTTCAAAGGAGGTCAGACAGTGATAGTAACAGCTCAGAAACCTTTGGATGAAATTCTGGATTTTCTATCCCCTTACAATTCTATTTTAGTTGCCGGCTGCGATGGGTGTACCCAGCCACCAAGAGGCTTGAGAGAAGCCAGCACTCTGGCTCAATTGCTTGAGCTGGGCGGAAAGTTAAGAAGTAAGAATTTCAACCTGAGAGTAACTACATTGCCCAAGCAATGCGACTCTTACCTGACATTAACTACGCTTCAGACCCAAATAGAGGGCATAGAGGCTATTCTATCGTTAGCTTGTGGTTTGGGAGTACAAACCATAACTCAAGTCCTACCCGATATCCCCACCTTCCCGTCTCAAAACACCCTCTTTATCGGGGCAGAGATTAGAGAAGACAGCATTCTTGAGGAAAGATGTGCTGCTTGCGGAGACTGCATGCTGGCCATAACCGGTGGTATTTGTCCCATCGCCAGATGCGCCAAATCTTTGCTTAACGGTCCCTGCGGAGGCTCACAACATGGCAAATGTGAGATCGACCCTGAGAAGGACTGCGCCTGGGATATGATTATTAAACGCCTGGAAAAGCTAGGCAGGCTGTCCGCTTTAGAGGAAATCCGCACCCCCAGTAATTTTGGGCAGGTGGTCAGACCGGGAAGGGTTGGAGTATAGACTTCCGATAATAAAAACCTTTACGCACAGAGCGATTCCAAATGTATTTCCCTCTGTAAAATTGCGCCACGAAACCCTTCCCAAGGCAAATGCTGCGGCAAATAATCACCCCTTAACTTGAAACCTGGTGTGCCCAAAAAGGCTAAGGCGCACCATTTAGCGAAAATCGAGTGAAAACTTTGATTTCGGGGTGAAGAAATTCCATCCTCTCTAAACCTGCCTTGACAAGACATGCTACTTTGGGCTAAATTATATGCTTTGATACGCATATAGTTTAGCAGTTTTTAACGTGCAGAATACATTAAAGTTATTTAAAGCCCTCTCAGATGAAACGAGGCTCAGAATCGTAAACTTACTTCTGGAGCGGGAATGCTCTGTTTGCGAAGTAATGCAAGCAATGAACATATCCCAAACACGCGCCTCTAGGGGTTTAACTACTCTGTACAATACAGGCATTTTAAAAGTAAGGCGTGATGGCCTATGGGTGCTATACTCAATCGATGAGGAAAGCATAGAAAAATCCTACGACTGTCTGATTCAACTTGTTAGGAGCACCCTTAAGGGCGACGAACTTGCAGGCGTCGACCGAGAGCGTTTGAAGAGCGCGGTGAGAGAGAGTCCATGTATAAGACGTGCGAAAGTTGTGGCTCGTTAACTGCTGAAGAAATACATGACAACATCAGGCTAGTAAAATCTAACGGAGGTGATAATGAATAATTTCGAACCCAAGGTCGTTGGCTTTCTCTGCAATTGGTGTTCCTACCGAGGTGCTGATTTGGCAGGCACAGCCAGGATGAAATGCGCTCCCAATGTCCGAATTATCAGGGTAATGTGTAGTGGTCGGGTAGAGCCAACCTTCATTCTCAAAGCTTTTCAACTCGGGGCCGACGGCGTTCTGGTCTTAGGCTGCCATCCCGGTGATTGTCACTATGTTGAAGGAAATTACAAGACACTACGCCGTATGAAGATGTTGGAGAAGATGTTACCTCAGCTAGGAATCGAAAATGGTAGAGTACGCCTCGATTGGGTTTCGGCTTCCGAAGGCGACCGTTTCGTCTCAATAATCGATGATATGACGGAAAAGGTCAGGGCTTTAGGTCCCTTCAAACAAAATTCTCAGGAGGAAAAGCATGACTAAACTTAAAGTAGCTCTTTACTGGGCGGCCAGTTGTGGTGGCTGTGAGATTGCGACTCTGGCTATACATGAAAAGATACTGAAGCTAGCTGAGGTTGCCGACATCGTTTTCTGGCCGGTAGGCTTAGATTTCAAGTATGCTGATGTAGAGAATATGGCGGATAAAAGTGTAGATGTCTGTCTTTTCAACGGAGCTATTCGGAATGAAGAGAACGAGCATCTTGCCAAACTCTTACGAGCCAAATCTAAAATAATGATAGCCTATGGCTCTTGTTCTTATGAAGGCTGTATACCAGGGCTGTCTAATTTTTATAATCGGCAATTGACGTTCGACCGTGTTTATATTGAAACACCATCGACTGAGAATCCTGATAAAATTTTCCCTCAGACGAGAGTTAAAGTGCCTGAAGGCGAACTCGAGATTCCTGAGTTTTATGATACGGTTAAGACTCTAGCCCAAACCGTGGACGTGGATTACTTCATCCCCGGTTGCCCCCCGGAGGAAAGGACTACCTGGCTCGCACTTGAAGCTTTGATTGAAGGCAAGTTACCACCTAAAGGCACTGTCATCAGTCACTCCGTGAAGGCTCTTTGCGATGAGTGTCCGCGTACCAGAGAAGAAAAGAAGATCAAGAAGTTTTATAGGCCTTACGAAATAATTCCTGACCCGGAGAAATGTCTGCTGGAGCAAGGACTGCTGTGCTACGGAGTGGCTACTCGAGGCGGCTGTGGTGCTCTCTGCCCCCAGGCCAATATGCCTTGCACCGGCTGCTACGGGCCGGTGGAAGGAGTAGTCGACCAGGGGGCTCATTTTTTAAGTGCTCTGTCCTCTGTCATCGACTCCAACGACCCCGAGGAGATTCAAAGGATAATCGACGATATCCCTGACCCAGCGGGCACTTTCTACCGTTACAGTCTGCCAGATTCACTACTTAGGAGGGCGATGATAAAATGAAAAAAATAACGATTGACCCCATTACCCGCCTTGAAGGTCATGGTAAAATTACCATCTTTCTTAACGACGATGGCAGCGTAGCTAATACCTATTTCCAGGTTCCCGAGCTCCGAGGCTTCGAGAAATTTTCCGAAGGGCGACCGGCCGAGGATATGCCCCAGATAACCCAGCGTATATGCGGAGTGTGTCCTGAAGCTCACCATATGGCAGCAACCAAAGCCTTAGATGACTTGTTTCATGTTGAGCCAACCAGCACCGCCAAAAAGCTGCGTGAGCTTCTTTATAGTGCGTTCTATGTAACTGACCACACTACCCACTTCTACATCCTTGGTGCCCCTGACTTCGTTATGGGGCCAGATGCTCCACCTGCTGAGCGCAATATCCTTGGAGTAATCGCCAAAGTAGGATTGGAGCTGGGTGGCGCTGTAATCAATACCCGTAAACAAAATCACTGGATTATTCAGACAGTTGGTGGCCGTCCAATACACCCCTGCTTCGGCTTGCCCGGCGGCGTGAGCAGGGCCATAAATGAAGAAGAAAGGGCACAGATAGAAGAAATAGCCAAATCGTCAGTGGAGTTTGGTAAGTTGTCGCTTAAAGTCTTCGACGATGTTGTTCTCAAGAATAAGGATTACCTGGACCTAATCCTGAGCGATACCTTTACCCAGAAGTCCTATAATATGGGCTTAGTTGATGAAAACAATAAAGTTAACTTCTATGACGGTAAGGTCCGTGTGGTTGGCCCTGACGGTAAGGAGTTCTGCAAGTATGCCCCCCGGGAATATTTGGAACATATAGCTGAACGAGTCGAGCCTTGGACATACCTCAAGTTCCCCTATCTTAAGAACGTCGGCTGGAAAGGTTTTGTTGACGGCAAAGATAGCGGAGTTTATCGAGCCACACCTCTGTCACGGCTAAATGCTGCCGATGGCATGGCAACTCCTCTGGCCCAGGAAGCATATGAAAAGATGTTTTCCACTCTCGGTGGGAAGCCAGCCAACTTTACTCTGGCAACCCACTGGGCACGCCTCGTTGAACTTCTTTATGCC
>Ga0180438_10004247_pt1 | contig 20780 bp, 18 predicted proteins | sample SS_ome_12_FD_132455 | JGI IMG/M metagenome (GOLD analysis project Ga0180438, IMG submission 132455) | Hypersaline lake sediment archaeal communities from the Salton Sea, California, USA - SS_3_D_2 metaG | ecosystem: Environmental > Aquatic > Non-marine Saline and Alkaline > Hypersaline >... | reverse complement strand
GGTTTCCAGCTTTCATTTATGGCAACGCTGGGGTTGCTGCTGTATGCCGGACCGCTGACAGAAAGGTTTATCAGGCTGGCATCCCGGGGAATGTCTGAAAGCTCTGCCAGGAAGGCTGCCAGGCCAGTGGGCGAATATTTCCTGATCACCATTGCGGCTTTAATCACCACCATGCCGGTCGTAATTTACCATTTTCAGCGTATTTCGCTGACTTCGCTTGTCGCCAATCCAGCCATCCTTCCAGTCCAGCCGCCCCTGATGATACTGGCCGGTATCGCGGTCCTGTTCGGGTTGATTTACCAGCCATTGGGTCAGGTTATCGCGCTGGCGGCTTGGCCTTCAGCAGCTTACACAATCCGGGTTGTGGAGCTATTCGCCGGAATTCCCGGGGGCGTTCTATACCTGGGCGAAACAGCAATTTTCCCGGTAATCCTGTTTTATTTACTACTGTTTTCCTGGACGTTCGCTGGCGACAGGTTAAATAACTGCCTCGGGAAATTGACGGATGCCGGGTTTTCTAAATTCGGGAGGTATGCGCCGGCTCTGCTGATGGTAATGGGGCTGCTGGCGGTTTTAGTGTGGCGGGCTGTTCTGGCCACGCCGGACGGCAGACTGCATGTGACCCTGCTGGATGTTGGAAGCGGAGATGCCGTTCTGGTGCAGACTCCAGGCGGGCGCAACCTGTTGATCGACGGCGGGCCGAGCGCCAGGCAGCTCTCAGAGGGAATCGGCAGGCGGCTTCCGCTGCTGAAGCGCAGGCTTGATTATGTCATTGTGGCTGCATCCGGGACGGATCAGGTCGGCGCGCTCGCAAGCGCGGTGGAGCACTTTCCTCCCGGGAAGGTACTGTGGGCCGGCGCCCCGGCTGGAACATTCAGCGCCCGGGAATTGCGGCGTGTCCTGGCGCGCGAAAAGATACAGGTCACATTGCTGGAAGGCGGGCAGCGCCTTGACCTGGGGAGCGGCGCCCAGCTCAGGGTGCTCTCAGCTGACAGTCTGGGAGCGGTCCTGTACCTGGAATGGAATAAATTCCGCTTGCTGCTGCCGGTAGGGATGAGCTTTGAGACCATGGATAGTTTGTTTAATAGGGTCGATCTCTCCCCGCTCTCGGCGTTGCTGCTCGCTGAGAGCGGCTATGCGCCTCTTAACACAGGTGAGTGGATCGATTTCTGGCGTCCCGAACTTGTTTTACTCAGCGTCGCGGCTGGTGATTCGGATGGGCTGCCCGACCTGGAAACGCTGTCGGCTGTTCAGGGATACAACCTGCTGCGGACGGATCTTAACGGGTGGATCCGGTTGAGCACGGATGGGGAATTAATGTGGGTGGAGGCTGAGCGGCGCTAATTCTACAATCGGGGTATCTGGATATTGAAGATTGGATATTGACCACAAAGGAAACGGCTCAGCTTGGGGTTGACCAGCGCCCAGTTATCCCCTCCAGGCTGGCCAGGTTGTTAAACGGCAGGAATTCATCCACAAACGGCAGGACTGTCTGGATTCCGCCCACAAGCGGCTGATAATCAGGTGATCCCATGAGCGGGTTGAGCCAGATCAATTTAGAAAGGCTGCTTTTTAAGCGGCTGATCTCACGCTCCAGGAGGGCAATATCCCCACGATCCCAGCCGTCGCTGAGGATGATCATGCTTGCTCCTCTGCCCAGCACCCGCCGCGCCCACAGGTAGTTAAACGATTTGAGCGAGGCGCCGATGCGGGTCCCTCCGGACCAGTCCAGCGCCAGGCAGGCTACCCTTTCCAGCACATCGTCAACATTTTTCCTTTGCAAGGCAGGCGTGATCCGGGTCAGGCGGGTGCCGAATACAAAGGTTTCTATATTCTTATTGTTAATAACCAGGGCATGCATAAAATACAGGAACAGGCGCGAGTAACTCTCCATTGAACCGCTGATATCGCATAGAACCACCAGCGGGCGGGCTTTCATTTTGGGGCGGTTCCAGGAAAGCTGGATGATCTCGCCATCGTGATTTAGGTTGCCCCTGACAGACCGGCGGAAATCCAGGTAACTGGTTCTTTTTGAGGCACGTATTTTCCGGCGAGATTTTTTCTGGTCCAGGCGCAGATCAAGCTCCTGGAGCAGCCTTTTTGCGTTCTGGAAATCTTCTTCTGTAAAGTCAGCGAAATCCTTCTTCCTGAGCACTTCAACCGGGCTGTATCTCCCGGTGAAATATGGCTCGCCCTGGTCGGAATCGGCCGTGTTTCTGCCGCTGGGCTGGGGCTGGGCGGTTGAATGGATTTGCTGTACTCTGCCGGATTGATCCTGGTCAACCGTTTTGGGTTGGTTTAACCGGTTTTCCCGCCGGCTGACGGCGAGCTCGACCAGCAATTCATAACGCCCCGACCAGAACAGGTCGAAGGCGCGTTGGAATAATTCATATAATTCTTTATCCTGCACAAGATATGCGCGTGCGGTATAGAAAAAGTCACTGCGCCGGGTGATATCTATCCGGGCTAATCCCTGCGCAAGTTCGTAAATCTGGCCGGTGCTGATCCGGAAACCAAGCCCCCGCAGGACCCGCCCGAAGTGCAGCAGGTTATCCAGAAGATACCCATCCTGGCCTGGCGGATTATCCGCCTGCATCGCTTACGTTCAAAAGCTCGCCGACCAGTTCCGTCCCCACCCGCTGCACATCATCCTGATATTTCAACAGTACGCCAAGCGTGTCGCAGAGGGTCGCTTCGTCCAGCCGGTTCCTGTCCATTGCGATCAGGGCATTACCCCAGTCAAGCGTCTCTGCGACCCCGGGAGGTTTAAACAAATCGACCTGGCGCAAATACTGGACCGCCGAGACGAGCTGGTTGGTGAGCTGAGTCGAGATGCCGGGGACTTTAAGCTGGACTATCTTAAGTTCGGTCTGGAAGTCCGGGTAATCGATCCAGTGGTAAAGGCAGCGCCGTTTGAGGGCGTCGTGCACCGCCCGGGTCCGGTTTGAAGTGATCACAACCAGCGGGGAACGCTCTGCCTTGATCGTACCAATTTCAGGGATGGTGATCTGGAAGTCGGACAGAATTTCAAGGAGGAAACTCTCGAACTCCTCATCTGCCCGATCGATTTCATCGATCAGCAAAACCGGCGCCTGCTCGCCTTTATGTTCGATCGCCTGCAGGAGCGGGCGCTGCAGCAGAAATTCGCGGCTGTAGAGATCGCCCTCCAGCAGGTCTATATCGGCACCCTGAGCGTCCAGGATGCGCAGGTGCATTATCTGTCTGGCATAAGCCCACTCGTAAACCGCGTTGTGCACATCCAGCCCTTCGTAACACTGCAGCCGAATCAACTTTGTATCCAGTATTTTTCCCAGGACTTTGGCGACCTCCGTCTTTCCCACCCCGGCTTCTCCCTCCAGGAAGAGCGGTTTTGCGAGTCTGGCGGAAAGGTAGATAACAGTCGCCAGGCCGCGATCGGCGACATAGTTATGTTCAAGCAGGCTTTTTTGGAGGGATTCGATTGAAACAAACATGGGTAATATTGATATTTTTCACCGGGGGGGTTAGCGCTTGTATTTGACCTGGTTGATTTCAGCCATGATGCTCAGGGCAATCTCCTCCGGTTTGCGGCCGCCGATATCCAGTCCAATTGGGGCGTGCAATCGACTCAGTTCCGCCTCTGTGACTCCGGATTCGCGCAGCCTTTCTAGCCGGTTCCGGTTGGTTCGAACGCTTCCGATGGCTCCAATGTAACCCGCCTGGCTTCGTAACGCCACCAGCAGAGCCGGGTCATCCAGTTTGGGGTCATGGGTGAGCACAACCACATAATCAGCGCGGCTGAGTTCCAGTCTTTCAAGGGCTTTATCCGGCCATTCGGCGATAAGCGCTGAGGCTCCTGGAAAGCGGAGGCGGTTGTTGAAAGCCCGGCGCGGGTCAACCACAATTGTTTCAAAACCAAGGACCTGCGCCAGGGATACCAGTTTTTCGGCGGTATGCACTGCCCCGACAATGATCAGGCGCTCGCTGGGAGGGTAGACTTCAACCAGCAGTGAAATATCTTCGCTCGGGTTCAGGATCTGGCTTTCGCCTGACTGGAAAACCGCCTCGATCTGCTTAAAAATCCCTTCACCGTAGCGGTCCGGGTCCAGATCGCCTTCTGGCGCGCTGCCAGCCGCCAGGATCAGTTTATGGTTGAACCCGCCAGGCGGCCCTTCCAGGTAAGTTACCAGGGCGCAGGGTATCTGCTCCTGTAAATATTTCTTAAAAACCGGGTAAATGCTCTGGTATGCCGAAAACGGCTCCACAAATACCTGGATGGTCCCGCCGCAGGGCAGCCCGACCTGCCAGGCTTCTTCATCTGCGACGCCAAACCCAATTAAGGAGGGCCGGCTGGAATCCAGGACAACCAGGCACTCTTCAATCACTACCCCTTCAACACAGCCGCCGCTGACCGAACCGGCAATGCCGCCGTCCCTGGTCGCAATCAGGCGCGAACCTACCTGGCGCGGGGACGAGCCCCAGGTCCTGACCACGGTCGCGACCGCGATCTCCTGACCCTCACCGTGCCACTCCTCAAGTTGTTCCAGAACATCTCGCATATAGTCGCCCCGGGGTATTTATCCAATATTTTGGTTAAGATGAATGGAGAGGTAGCAGTTCCGGCTACCCCTCCTGAGTTATTCCTAAATACTGCTGGAATATTTTACTCGATAATCACCTTTTCCTCAGTCAGCAAATGAACCCGGGATGAGCAGTGGGCGGCGGCGTCCTGGGCAGCAGCCGCGCCTTCCGGTGTTCCAAAAGCGGCTACACGGGCTTCGTTATCATCGAACCAGAATTCGGACACCGCGTCAGCTGGCAGGTCCGGGTTGTCCTCCAGCACCACGCTCATGCGGTACTTGCGTATTCCGGGCAGCTTTTTGCCCAGCGGGGGATGCTCCTCCATTGCCCATTTGCGGAAAGCATCCAGGGACATCCCCTCCTTACGTTTTAACAGCGAAATTACCTTGAGCACAAATAAACCTCCTGTACGAATTTGATTAAAACCGCTTATATATCCGTTTCAAGCTCTTCAAGCGCCCGCAGAATCTTCTCGGGCGTTGCCGGCAGTTCGGTAATACGGACTCCGACTGCGTCGTAGATGGCGTTGATGATGGCCGGGATGGGTGAATTAGCGGTCATCTCGCCGACCCCCTTGACCCCGTATGGGCCATTCACCGACGGATATTCCAGCACCCGGCTTTCTATCTCCGGCAGTTCGAGCGGTCCAGGCAGGACATATTCGCTGAAACCGGTTGGCATGTGGTCGACTTTTGGGTAGTAGGGTTGGGTGGTCTCATAGAGGGCGTGGGCCATGCCCATGAATGATCCGCCTCTAATCTGGCCTTCAACCAAGGCCGGGTTGACCTGCCTGCCAACTTCGTAGACGCTCTTAAGGCTCAACACCTTTACATGGCCGGTCTCTGTATCGACTTCGACCTCCGCGACGGTGCAGGCGTGCGCTTCTGTAGAATCGGGGTCCATTGCGCCTGTCTCGGGGTCGACATCACTTTTTGGTTTCATAAACATACCGCGGCCGGAGATTGTTTTACCGTACTTAAAATGAGCCGCCAGGGCTGTGTCAACGATATGGATCGAGCGGTCGGGCGAGCCCTTAACCAGGATGTTGCCCTTGCCATCGGTCTCCAGGTCGTCCGGGCTGACTTCCAATTCGTCCGAGGCGACCTCCATCAGGACTTTGCGGGCTTCCTGGGCAGCCTGGATGACCGCATTTCCTACCCGATGGGTCGCCCGGCTTGCGAAAGTGCCCATGCAGTGCGGGCCGGTGTCTGTATCGGCTGTGTCAATCAGAACATTTTCGAACGGCACGCCCAGCGTTTCAGATCCGATCTGTGCAATGACGGTTTTCAAACCCTGCCCGAGGTCTGTGCTCGAGAGGGAGATGACAAAATTACCAGTAGTCGTTGCGTGGATAAGCGCCTGGGAAGGGTCGCCTCCTAGATTCATGCCGGTTGGGTAATTTACCGCTGCGATTCCGAGGCCTCGTTTAATTGTCATTTTACCCCTCCTCCTTATCCCATGAGCTCATCTTTTTATACTCCTCGGGTAGATCATGACCCACCATCTCAGCAGCCGCCTGCATGACTTCGATAAGGGTTGCGTCTTCGACTACTTTGCGGTGGGGTTTCATATCGCCGTTGCGGTAAGCGTTGATAAAGCGGACCGACCAGGGGTCAAGCCCGACTGTCTCGGCGATTTTGTCCATCTGTACTTCCAGGGCGAATGAAGCCGGCGTCACTCCGAAGCCCCGCATTGCGCTGCCAGGCTGGCGGTTCGTGTAAACGCAGTAAGCGTCGATCCATACATTTGGGATGTTATACGGGCCGGCGATATTGGCAGCGTGCTTGGTGACTGCATACGGGGTGTGGCGGTTGTAAGCGCCGGAGTCGGCGTAGGTGGTGATCTTGCGGGCCACGATACGCCCGTCATCCGTAACGCCGTCTTTAAAGTAAATCCGCCAGGCGCCCCGCGATGATGAACAGCGCATTTCCTCCTCCCTGGTGAAGCGGTACTTTACCGGCCTGCCGGTCTTCATCGCTGCTAGGCAGGCGATTGGTTCAAGTAAAACATCCACCTTCCCGCCGAAACCGCCGCCGACCGTCCCGCCCACAAAGTGGAGTTTCTGGAATGGGACCTGCAGAATGAGGGCGGTATTGTCCAGCGTAAAAAAGAGCGCCTGGGTATTGGTGTACACCGTAATGCGCCCGTCCGCTTCCGGTTTGGCGATGCAGGCGGTGGTCTCGGAGGGCGCGTGTTCGATCGGGCTGGTCTGGTAGCGCCCTTCGATAATGTGGTCCGCCTCTGCGAAACCTTTATCCACATCCCCGAAACGCACCCTGCGGCAGTGATGGCCTTCGTAGATAAAGTAGTTTGTGCCCCAGTGTTTTAGGACCGGTGCATCCGGTTTTATCGCTTCTTCAACATCCAGCACTAAAGGCAGTTCTTCCAAATCCAACTTCACCCTGGAAGCCGCTTCAGTTGCCGCCGCTTCTGTCTCAGCCACGATTGCGGCGATCTGTTCGCCCTGGTACCGGATTTCGTCTTCCACCAGGACCGGCTCTTCGTCCGGGCCGACTCCGATCAGGCACAGGATGGTGTAAACATTTTTAGGCACATCCTTGTGGGTTAAAGCATGCACAAAACCGGGCACTTTTTCAGCTTCAGAGAAGTCGATCCCTTTCAGGCGGGCATGGGGCAAGGGGCTGCGGACCATTTTCAGGTGCAGCATATCCCGGAATTTAATATCGTCGACATAAACTGTCTGTCCGGTGACGTGTCCGAGACCGTCCCGGCGCAGGACCGATTGTCCTACAACGTTTAATATGTTATCTGTCATTGGTTTGCTCCTTCCCTAACTCCCGCGCCCGTTCATACGCCTGGCGCTTTCCAGGACCGCCTGAACGATAGGTTCATAGCCGGTGCAGCGGCAGTAATTGCCGGTCAGCGATTCGACAACATCCTGGCGGGTTGGGTGGGGGTTTCTTTCCAGCAGGGCTTTGGCGACCAGGATCATCCCGGGTGTACAGAAACCGCACTGGACCGCGAATGTTTCATAGAAAGTCTCCTGGATCGTATCCAGGCCTTCGGCCGGGGTTAACCCCTCTAGGGTAGTAACCCGCCGCCCCTGGATGTCCTCGACCGGCAGCAAACAGGAGAGCATGGGTTCGCCGTCCACCAGGACGGTGCAGCTGCCACACCCACCCTGTCTGCAGCCAGATTTTGTGGCGGTCAGATTCAGTTGGTCACGCAGCAGGGTTTGTAATGTGGTCAGTGGTTTGACCAGCGCCTCGGTTGGCCTTTCGTTTAAGATAAAGTTGATTATTTTCGAAGCCATGATGATCTCCTATCCAGTGATCCCAGCCAGGGTGCGGGCTACAATCACACCCACCATCCTGCGCCTGTACCAGTCGCTGGCGATTGCATCTGTGAAGGGTTCGCAATCATTCGCCGCCGCTTCCGCCGCTGCGCTGATCGTATCGGTTTCCAGCGCCGAACCTTCCAGAACCGCCTCGCATTTGAACATCCGCATTGGATGCGGGCCGATCGCGTTCAGCGCAACCCGGGCGGTGCTGACTTTCAGACCTTCGAAAACCAGGTGGACTGCCGCTGTGACTACCGCGGGCGTATTGGCGCCTTTGCGGGCGAGTTTGTTGAAAGCTGTTTTTCCGGCTGGTTTCGGCACCCGGATTTCGCTGACCAGTTCATCCGGTTCCAGGGCGGTGGTCAGGAAACCGCGATAAAAGCTTTCTAGTGGGAGGCTGCGTTGTCCTTTTAAGCTGCGGATAACCAGTTCCGCATCCAGCGCAAGCAGGGCGGCTGCCAGGTCTCCAGCCGGGGGCGGCGCGAACAGGTTTCCGCCGGCGGTGCCCATGTTCTGGATTGCCCAGCCGCCGATGCTCCCGGCAGCTTGCTCCAGGATCGCGATCCCGCAATCCCTCTTCACCTGGCTGAGCGTGGCGGCTACGCCTATTTTTAAGGTCCCGTTTTCACCCTGCACGTAATTCAGCCCTGCCTGTTTTATTCCCAGCACTTTCTCTGGGAAGGAGATGCCTTCGTTGATCAGGGGCATCACAATCGTGCCCCCGGACATCACCATAATCGCGGGACTGTGTTCCGCCAGCAGCCTGAGGGCTTCCTCAATAGATTGTGGGGTGAAGTATTCCATATTGTTCACATCTATACCTCCTGATTAGTCCAGAATAGCGAAAAATCTTGCCGGGGAGCCTTCCGCACCCCGGATTTTAATAAATGGGGCGAAAAACCTGAACCTGGTCCCAACCGGAAGCCTGGTAAGGTTGGTCATTTGCTGCATCAGGATAGCCCCGTTTTCGAGAATAATTTTATGGATGATAAAGTCCTCGGATGTAAAATCAGGCAAACGGGCGCAGTACTCGCTGAAACAGTCGAAGCCGACCGCTCTGGCGCCCCGCTTGATCAGCCAGCGGGCCGCATCCGGGGAGCAGTATGGGGATTCCAGGTAATAGGTCGGAAAATCTCCCCAGTGCTTCTCGGTCCAGCCAGTCCGCACAAGGGCAATATCCCCTTCCCGCACGTCCTGAGCGTGCGCTTCCATATCAGCGACCGATATTTCATGGTTGGGTCCAGCATCGCTTATATCAACAACCAGGGCCTCCCCTGACACTCGCTCCAGGCCCACATCCACGGCGGTCTCGCCGTCTTTTTGGACGTGTCTGGCGAAGTCGACGTGCGAACCGGTGTGAAGCAGCATCTCGACCTTGCTGGCCTGCCAGAAACCCGGGCCGCGATGGTAACTGGTCAGCTTGAGCTGCAGGTTCACCGACGGCGGGCTGAGGGTGTCCTCACCGATCGGGACTGAAAGGTCAACGATTTCCATTTGTGCATCCTCCGAACTGGGATAAATATTCCATTGCCACCTCCTTTTTGAGTTAACTGTTTACCCATGCAGGTTGTAAGACACTCTAAGCCACCGGATTGCTCAGGCGGCCGAGGCCTTCAATTTCAACTTCGACCAGGTCGCCGGCTTTCAAAAATATGGGCGGTTTGCGGAAGACGCCCACCCCGTCCGGCGTGCCGGTGCAGATTACATCCCCTGGTAAAAGCGTGCAGGTTTTTGAGATGAAAGCGATCGCCTCAGACACCTTAAAGATCATCTGGTCTGTATTCGAATCCTGGCGCAGTTCTCCATTGACCCAACAACGGATATTTAATTTGTGCGGATCAGGGATCTCGTCCGGGGTTACCAGGTAGGGACCTAAAGGGCAGAATGTGTCAAAGGATTTTCCCCGCACCCACTGCTGGTCAGCGAACTGGACGTCCCTTGCGCTGACGTCGTTGGCAATCGTGTAACCGGCGACGTAATCCAGGGCTTCATCTTCGCTGACGTTCCGGGCGGTACGGCCGATCAGAACTGCCAGCTCAGCTTCATAATCAACCTGCTGGCTGATCTCTTCCGGCCAGGTGATCGGGCTGTTCGGGCCTGTGATGGCGGTTGGGAACTTGGCAAACAGGATCATGCTGGTTGGGATATCGAAGTTCTGTTCACGGCAGTGGTCGGCGTAATTTAATCCGATACAGATAATCTTTCCGGGATTCTCTATCAGCGGCGCATGTTGGATTTTGGAAAGCTGGCGGGAAAATTCAAAATCTGGGGCAGCCGCACCAGCCTGGTACACCAGATCCCATACCCGCTGGATGATTCCCCAAGCTTCCGTCCCAGCCTGGAGCAGAGCCAGCATATTCAATGGATGTCCGGGGGGTAACAAATCCTCCAGTGCGGAATCGGAAAGAAGCGCTCTGGATGCAAGGGACAGGTCAAAAAGATAGTCGCCCATGGCCAGGCCCAGGCGTTTATTTGCTCCATCAAAGTATGTGGTTAGCCTCAATGTTTATTCCTCCGGTCCTGTTTAATGTTAAGAATGCAGTTCAATCCGGGTCCTGATCGGTCCGGATTTCGGCGCCCCCGGAGCGGGTATTCTCGAGAAAACTCTGCTCAATGTTGTTTAAATGGTACAGCATAGCCTGCTCGGCAGCATCGGCGTCGCCCGCTTTGAGGGCGGAGATAATCGCCTGGTGGTCGCTGGCGGCCTGCTGGATGACGCCCGGAATATTGACCGTGCGTACCCGGCTGGCCAGGCTGATGCTGCTCAGGCTAACTGTGAAGCGCTTTAAAAAGGGATTCCGGGCTGCCTCTGTTATTGCGTTATGAATTTCGAGGTCGACCTCCAGAAAAGCGTCCGGGTCAGCGACCGAAGACCTGGAGAGGCTCTGGAGGTCTTCCAGTCCGGCGATTTGAGCTGGGGTTATGCGTCTTGCAGCCAGCCCGGCGATCCCGGATTCGACGATCTTGCGGGCCTCGAAGAGCTGTAGGAATGTTGAATCATCAAGGGCGAGTACAAAATCAAGGTGTTCGACAAGCTGTTCAGTTTCCAGGGAGGAGATATAGGTGCCGTCTCCCTGGCGCATTTCGATCACGTTCATCATAGCAAGAGCCCGCAGGGCTTCCCTTAAGGATGGGCGGCTGACGTTCAGCATGACTGCCAGTTCCCGCTCGGGGGGCAGTTTTTGGCCCGGAGAGAGCTGCCTGTTTTTGATCATGGTAAGCAGGCGGGCTGCGATTGCCTCCGCGACCGCGCTCTTTTTGATCGGTTTAATGGTTGGGCGCATGGGATCCAGAATGGTAAAATGGTCTGACCATCTTACCTATATATTATGCCCGTTTTTCGCGGCTGTCAAGCATTTTTTATAAGATTTATAAAGCGTGGTCAGGAAGGTCCGGGTTTTGAGGCGGATTTTTTGAAATAAAATAACTCAGGAGGCGGTTTCCATCGCTATGCGGATGTTTTCGAGCACATTTAATTGGATGGTTTTTTTAGCGGTCGCCAGCCCGTTAACCACCGCCCCGGCAGTGCTGCGGCCGTGACCTATAAACAGCGGCTTGCGCAGTCCCAGCAGAGCGGCCGCGCCGATTGTTGCATAATCATGTTTGAGGCGCAGGCTCTCCAGGTGGTTCTTGAAAAGCGCGGATGGGAACCCGGCAATCTGGGGCATCAGGCTTTCGACCTGTGAAAGCAAGGCTTCAATGACGCCCTCGATGGTCTTAAACAGCACGTTGCCGACAAAACCGTCGCAAACAATCACATTTACAGCGCTTTCCAACATGGTATGCCCTTCGATATTGCCGAAAAAATCGATGTCCCGGGCAGCTTCCAGCAGCCGGTATGCCTGCCGGCTTACCTTATTGCCTTTATTGGCTTCAGACCCGATCGACAGCAAGCCAATGGTCGGTTTTTCGATCCCGGCCGCCAGCCTGGCATAAAGGCTGCCCATGCGGGCGAACTGCAGCAGGTGTTTCGGGCGGACTTCGGTATTGGCGCCAGCGTCGATCAGAAAAAGGTCTTTCCTCAGCCCTAAAAGCGGCACGATTGGGGCAGGCCGCTCAACGCCCTGGATGTTCCCGAAGTGGTGCTTGGCGGAAATCAGTCCGGCGCCGGTGTGGCCCATTGTGAGGGCGCCGTCAGCCGCCCCTGCCGCGACCATATCGCAGGCAACATTGATCGAAGCGTCGGGTTTGGAGCGCAGCGCCTCGAGCGGATTTTCATCAAATTCGATCACCTCCCCAGCCGGGACTAAGTTCAGATCAGAGCCATGGGTATCCAGTTCGTCCAGTTCACGCTGTACCTCTTCAGGTCTGCCCACCAGGCTGACTGCGATTCCCAGTTCCCTGGCGCCCCTGACAGCCCCGGTTACAATTTCCCTGGGGGCGAAATCGCCTCCCATTGCGTCAACCGCCAGGTGAACCCTGCCCTTAACAGGATTACTGCCCATAGTGCTGTAAATATATCATAAATCAAGTCTGGCAGGTATAATCCAAACGAATATATTGAAGGCAGTCAAGCTGCGTCAAACCAGACTGCTTCATTGGATAAAAATGGATCTGCCATAAGGAGGTTATGGCCCCCTGTTCCGGGCTGGTATACAAGGAATGAAAAAGATGAAACCAGAAATAGAAGCCTATTTTACAACCGATAGCATTCAGGAAGCAGCACTGGAGATGCTCTTACCGTTCGAAACGGCAAGGGCGAAGCGCCTGCCCCTGGCGATAAGCGACACGGCGGCTCTGCTGGTGCTGGATATGCAGGACTATTTCATCAACCCGGATTCACACGCCTGGGTGCCAAGCGCGGCTGCGATCATTCCCGGCATACAGCGCCTGGCAGCTGCGTTCTTAGGAGGCGGCAGGCTAGTGGTTTATACCCGCCACATTAATGACAGCGGAAATGCAGCCAATATGGGCACTTGGTGGCGGGAGATCATCACCGAGAAGAACCCCATGAGCGCTATCAGCGACCAATTGGACTCGCTGGGAGGGCTGGTGATCCAAAAGGGCCAGTACGACGCCTTTTACCAGACCAGCCTGGAGGAATTGCTGGTGGATTTTCAGGTTGAGCAGGTTGTGATCTGCGGGGTGATGACCCACCTGTGCTGCGAGACCAGCGCGCGGTCGGCTTTTATGCGCGGTTTTCAGGTCTTTTTTACCGTTGACGGGACCGCCACCTACAACCGGGACTTCCACCGGGCCAGCCTGCTGAACATTTCGCACGGGTTCGCGGTGCCTGTCCTGGTATCAGAGTTGCTTGCGGAGCTGGAGGGTTGAACGACCCCGGGGAAAAGGTGATCATTGTCGGCGCTGGGCCTGCCGGGATCGCGGCTGCAGTCCAGTTGAAGCGCTACGGATATAACCCGCTGCTGTTCGAAGCCAACCAGGTGGGCGGGTTACTGCTTAACGCCAACCTGGTCGAGAACTACCCGGGTTTCCCGGGCGGCGTGAGCGGGCTTGAACTGGCGGGATTGTTCGTTTCCCAGTTAAGGAGACTCTCCATCGTCCCTATTCTGGAGCAGGTTCTGGGGGTGGAATTCCAGGATGGGATGTTTAATGCCAGTACGGAAGGCGGCCAGTACCGCGCCGGTTACCTGGTGGTCGCTTCGGGCACCAGCCCCAAATTATTGAGAGGAATAAGGATGACCGGGAGGGTTCAGGAGCGGATTTACTACCAGGTTTATCCCCTTCTGGATGTCTCGGGCAAAGAACTTCTCGTCATCGGGGGCGGTGACGCCGCCTTTGATTATGCCCTCAATCTTTCAAAAAAGAACAATGTGAGCATTCTCAACCGCTCGGACCAGGTCAAATGCCTGCCTTTGCTGTGGGAAAGGGCGGGGGAAAACCCGCGCATAAAATATTTTCCCAGCACCACAATCCGGAGAATTTCTGAGGATGCCGGGGGGCGATTAATGGTAAAATGTCGTACTGATGAGGGGACTTGCGATTACAGCGCAGATTACCTCATCGCAGCAATTGGCAGGTACCCTAACGTTGAATTTCTGTCTGAATCCCAATCGATCCGCCCAGAAAATCTGGCTTCAATCGGACTGTTGTATAAAATCGGTGACGTTAAAAATGATAGATACCGCCAGACTTCGATCGCGGTCGGCGATGGGGTCAGGGCGGCTATGAAGATATATATAGAAGGTAGAGAAGGTGCAATTTCGTGAAAATTATCGGTACAACTGGAAATAAAGATATCGCAAAAGTATATATCGCCGAGTTTGGCCCTGGCGAGTGGGTCGAATTTGTAGAGGCGCTGTCGCCACCAAAACCGCGCCAGGAAAAGTGGGTGTTGCTTGTTTCAACCCTTTTCGGCTGCCCGGTCGAGTGCGCCATGTGCGACGCGGGCGGTTTCTACCACGGAAAGGTGTCCAGGGAGGGCATCCTGGCCCAGATCGACCATATGGTGCGCGGCCACTATCCGGACGGGGTCATTCCCTGCAGGCAGTTCAAAATCCAGTTTTCCCGGATGGGCGAACCGGCCTTCAACCCGGCGGTACTGGATGTGCTGGAAGAACTGCCGTCAATCTATCAGGCACCCGGGTTGATGCCCTCACTGTCTACTATCGCTCCGAAGGGAGTCGAAGGGTTCCTGGAACGACTGACCCGGATTAAGGACCGCCTCTACCCAAACGGCAACTTCCAGTTCCAGTTTTCGGTCCACACCACTGACCCGGAGATACGGCGTCAAATCGTGCCGGTACAGACATGGGATTTCCCCCGGATGGCACAATTTGGCGAGACGTATTTCCAGAAGGGAGACCGGAAGATCACACTTAATTTTGCGCTGGCGAAAGACTCGCCCCTCGACCCAGGAGTGCTTATAAATCACTTTTCACCCGAAAAGTTCCTGATCAAGATCACCCCCATCAACCCGACCTACAAAGCGACGGACAGCGGGATGGATTCCTATATTGATATTAAGGGCGGAAACGGCAGGTATGGTGTGATTGAGGAACTCATCCAGGCCGGTTACCAGGTGATCCTCAGCATCGGGGAACTGGAAGAAAACCTGATCGGAAGCAACTGCGGCCAGTACGTGATGAAACACCTTTCGGACGCCAGAAAAATGAGCGGCGGTTATACCTACCAGGTCGATGCTAGCCTGATTGAAAGGTAGTAAAAGCGGGGTTATTTATTTCTAAACAACAGGGAAATTTACCAATATCGGGGGGTCGTATGCCTGCGCCATCAATACCAGGGGGCTTTTAGAAAACTTCCACATTTCGCCCTGGGCATGCCCGTCTGTGTCGCCGTTTGACCTCAGGAAATCGATATATTCCTTTGAGGAGGTCTGGTAATACAGGGTTGCAACTATCCGCTCGGTCTCGAGGGGCAGGCGGAACCGCGTTAGGTGTAGCTGTTGGTCACCTGGAAAGGGCGGTTTATCCTAAAGGCGATCACCTGGTCGATATTGATGTCGATTCCGGCGGATTAGACCTGGGCGCGCTGGCCCTCTCTTCCGGGGCTGTTCGCCTGGGCTTTCACCGCCAGCAGGAATAAACCCGCCAGCAGGATTGGGACAAGTAATGCCGTGCTTAGGCGGATAAAATGGTTAACACACAACCTCGGGGGGCCTGCGCACAGGAGGTTTTTTGGGGACCGTTTTTTCCGGATGTTCATAAGTCAGCCCGGAGAGTATTGGTGAAGAAAGCGCCTTAATATCATATTTTTGGAAAATTTTTTAACATACCCTAACTTACAATTTTGTTATCCTGTCAACTGGTCTTTTTTGCCGGGAACTGCCCAGGTGCATATCGGCGCCGGCATTTCTTGTGAAGATTTTTCCCAATAATCCCCCGATGTTTTCCTATCCCGAAATTTCAGACGCCAGCTATTCACACTGGTTCGTTATTGACCCGAATCTTTCCACTATATGGTCTGTTTTGAAGAGAAAGATATCGCTGGAATTGTGTTCGTTCCTCAAACGAAGCGGCTCTCTGGGTTCTAGGTTTAGGAAGGGATTAGATTGCCACGAAGACCTGGCGGTCGTCTCGCAATGACAGGTGAGGGGTTAAGGCAGATTGCTGCGACGACCTGGCAACCGTCTCGTAGTTACATGGTTTGGGTGTGGGTAGATTGCCACGACGACCTGGCGGCAGTCTCGCAAAGACATGGGCTGGGTGCATTTAGATTGCTCTGCCAGCCTGGCATCCGTCTCGCAATGACATGCGAGAAAATAGTTTTTTATAGTAAGGTTTCCTATACCCATTAACTGTCATGCTGAGCGGCCTGCGGGATGTCGCAGGCCCGCGAAGCATCTGGTTTTTGGATCATAATTCGCTTTCCCTGCAAATCCCTGGTTGAGAGGTTTGGCTCGGTGCGGCATATTTTGGAACGCGGTCGTATGGTTTCATGGGAGTTTTCCCAGCCAAAAGGCTGGAATCCTTCTGGAAAGCTTTTTGATCGGGCAACGATTGGGCGGGGTAAGTGTTGTTAACTTTAATTAAAGCACCTATATGAGGAGAAACCATGGCGAATGGGAAGGGATGGAAGATACTCGGTATTGTCCTTTTAATTATTCTTTTGACCGCTCTGATTTTGTACGGTTTTTGGCAATGGTTCAGCACAAGGGCATATCCCCAGACCAGCGGAACGCTCCAGGCGCCCGGCCTGGAATTCCCGGTGCAAGTGCTGCGCGATGAATCCGGGGTAGCCCATATCTATGCCCAGACGCCGCACGACCTGTTCTTCGCCGAGGGGTACGTGCACGCCCAGGAGCGCTTCTGGCAGATGGAATTCCAGCGCCGGTTGGGTATGGGGCGCCTCTCGGAACTATTCGGGGAAGCGACCTTGGAGACCGATATTTACCTGCGCCACTTTAATTTCGACGAACTCAGCCGGGAATCGTACAGGATGCTGGGCGACGAATCGCGCTTGGCTGTCGATGCATACACCGAGGGCGTCAACGCTTATATAAAGGAACGCACCCCATCAGAGCTGGGTCTGGAGTTCGCCTTTCTGGAGTTGCAGGGAACCGAGATCCAAATTGAAGAATGGCAGCCGGCGGACTCGATTGTGTGGGCATACATGCTGATGTTCGACCAGTCCGACCAGCTGCGCAGCGAACTGGCCAACATCCAGCAGCTCGGGGCGGTGGGCTGGGAACTGTACTCTGACCTGCATCCGGAGTATCGCGATGACCGGCCGGTGATCATCCTGGGTGGAGCGAATGCCGCGGCGCTCAGCCCCGCGCAAATCCAGGGAGGAGATAGGCAGTTCCTGGAAAATTTCGGGAAACAGCTGGCAGGCGCTGAGCTTAAAGTCCCGGCTGTCGCGAATTCAGGCGCGGTTGGCGGCTCGAACAGCATCGCCTTATCAGGTTCAGAGACCAGCACCGGAAACGCTATGCTGGCAAACGACCCGCACATGAGCGTTAACATGCCGGCGCTGTGGTACGAGGTCGGCCTGCACTGCGTGGAAAAATCGCCAGACTGCATTTACGAAATCCGCGGTTTTTCGCTGCCGGGGGTCCCGGGTATCCTGATAGGGCATACTGACCGGATCGCCTGGGGGCTGACCAATGCCGCTTTTGACGCAGAAGACGTTTTCATCGAGCGTATCAACCCCGAAAATCCGGACCAGTACGAAGTAAACGGGGAGTGGGACGATATGGAGGTCAGAACCGAGCGGATCAGAGTGCAGGGAAGAGAAGAGCCGGTCACTATACGGGTGCGGAGCACCCGCAACGGGCTAGTCGCCTCGGATCGTATGGTGGAAGGTGCCCCGTTTTCTTACCGGGAAGGCGAGCCCGACCTTTTTGGGCTGTCGTACGCCTGGCCGGCCCTGCAGCCGGTCGATTCGCTTGATGCGGTCCTGGGTGTGCTGCGGGCTCAAAACTGGGATGAGTTCCTGACGGCAGTGGAAAATTTTGAAGCAGGCAAGCAGAACTGGTTGTACGCGGATGTTGAAGGTAATATCGGCTACGTCATGCCGGGCATTGTTCCGGTGCGGGCTGGAGGCGACGGAACCCTGCCGGTGCCGGGCTGGAACGACGACTACCAGTGGACAGGATCGATTCCATTCGAAGAAGCGCCGCGGTTGTTTAACCCCCCTGGAGGGCACATTATTGTCGCCAACAACCCCCAGTTCCGGGAAGGAGACTACCCCTATCTGATCGCACGCGAGCAGGACCGCGGCCAGCGCGCCCAGCGCCTGAAAGACCTGGTAAACGCGGATACAGACGGCATTTCGCTGGAAGATCTGGCAGTTTTCCAGACCGATAACAAATCCCTGTCAGCCCTGGAGATTATCCCCTATCTAGAGGGGATCGATTTCAACGACCAGGCTGCCGCGGCGGGGCGCGACAGCCTGCTGGACTGGGAGGCCCAGATGGGCATGGACAGCCCCCAGGCGGCATTGTTCAACATTTTTTGGCGGCGCCTGCTGGAATCGGTTTTCCACGACCAGTTATCTCCGGAGATTGCCCCCTACGGGGGCCATGCCGCCTCTGATATTATCTATTTCCTGCTGCAGGAACCGGACAACCCCTGGTGGGACGATGTTAGGACCCCGGATGTGGTGGAAAGGCGGGACGACATCCTTGAGGCGGCGTTTCTCAAGGCATGGCAGGAAGGGTCTGAGACGTTTGGAGAGTACCCGGGGGACTGGCGCTGGGGCGACCTGCACACCATCACCTTCCGCAGCCCGACTCTGGGCAGCAGCGGGATCGGCGTAATTGAAAACATATTCAACCGGGGCCCGTACTCCACAGGCGGAAGCGAGTCGGTGATCCAGAAGACCTGCTGGTCTGCCAACGACCCGTACCAGGTGAACTGCATCCCGGCCCTGCGCCAAGTGATCGACCTGGGGGAGCTCGGGGATTCAAAAATGATCCACAGCCTGGGCCAGAGCGGGCACCCGGGCCACCCCTATTACGACCACTTTGTAGACCCCTGGCGTTATTTTGAGTACCACCCCTCCAACTGGGAGCGGGCGGATATCGAAAAGAGGGGGTATGATCTCTTAATGCTGGAGCCCGCTGAATGAACAACGAGGAGGCCTACTCCAGGGAGTGGACCGTTTACATCCTGCGCTGCAGCGACGGCACCCTGTATACCGGCATCACAACCGATGTTGAGCGCAGGCTACATGAGCACAACCAGGTTGACTCGAAAGCAGCCCGTTATCTCAAAACACGCCGCCCGTTTGAGCTGGTTTACCAGGAAAATGCTCCCTCTCGTGGTGAAGCGATGAAAAGGGAGAGGGCGATTAAAAACCTGGCTCGCAACCGCAAGCTCAAGCTGATTTCCGGGGATATTTAACCAGGGGACAGTTTACAAATATTATAAGGTTTCTGACCAGTTTAGAGGGGGAAATTTTCTTAAGTCCCTTTGCTCCATTTCCTGTGGAAAATCTTCAATCAGGATGACATTCAATTGGATTGCCCGGTAACGTTTAATTAACGATTCCTGAGCTATTTCTGAACGTTTACAAGCTAAGATGGGAGCAGATTTGGATTGTAATTTACGTTGAGTTTTTGCCAGCACACAATTTGATAAGGAGAAAAGGATGCATAACGAAGTTGTTTACAGGGAGTATGGCTCAACCCGGATGAGAACAGCCAGGGAGCAGGCCCGGATTGCCACAACACAAAGGACATATAAAAACGTAGATGCGGTTGAACCGCAACCGGGTCGGCATGAGCCGTTGAGGGCAAGGATTCTTGCGGTATTGAAATCTTTCAACCTGAAAGGCAAGCTGGCGAGAACAGAACAAAGTCCTAGAAGTGGATATGTAATTGAATAAAAAAAAGAAAGATGCTCTCGCAGCGGGGTTACAGATCGATCTGTCCGGTGTGTGACCCCACCATTATGGTGGAGAAAGTGATGATAAGAAACTGGGTATACACGGATACAACCGGGTTGAGAAGAAGCAGGTTCTGGCAAACAGTTGCCGTCCTGGCCCTGCTGGCAGCCGGCTATTTGGGTTCAAATCTAGATAATCCTTCGGGTGCTCTCCAGCAGGCTGAAGAGCCATCCAGGGTGGTTGTCCAGGCTGGGGAGGCAGGTAAAACTGCAATGAAGAGCAACAAGGAGTCCTCCCCAGCGCTAAACCTGGCAGTTACCGGCGGCACGGCAGGAGTAAATTCAAGGCCGGTTGACAGGATACGGCAGGCTGCGTGGAGTGTATCAGTGGTGGGCGGAGATCCATTTTACCTGCCGGATGGGGCTCGGGCGAGACTGGGCAGGGGGACTCTCAGAGATGCGGTGCTCTCCGAGAACGCTGAATACCTTTACGTTGCAGGTAGCATTGGGGTATTTGCCCACAGGGTGGGGGATTTCAGCGAAGCCTGGAAAGTTATAACAGATGAACCGGTCGGCGGGCTGAATGTCTCCCCGGACGGGAATTTTCTGGCTTACTTTATTAACAACCAGGTTCGGATCCTGGAGGCAAAAACGGGGGAGCACATATCAACCTTCAAAGCGGGTGAAATCGAGATCAGAGCGGTTGTTTTTGACCCCGGGAGTGCTCACCTGGCTGTGCAGTCGGATTACACGGTCAGTTTATGGAGCTTGGCCAGGGCTGAACTGGTCAATAAATATCTCCATGAGAGCGGGATCAGCGCGATCGCCTGGTCAGGGGATGGGGACCGGCTTGCGATCGGCGACAGTCAGGTACTGGTGTGGGATCCCTGGGGAGAGGCGGTTGAAGCTTCAGAAACCGGCATGGAGGGCACTATTACCGATCTGGTCTGGTCACAGGAAGCGAGCCTGGTAGTAGCCGGGCTGGCGAGTGGAGGGCTGGAAATCTGGAACATCGATTCTGGCGAAACGCTTGTAACTGAATCAGGGCACGATCTATGGGTCAGCAGTCTGGATGTCTCTCCGGAATCAAACCTGGTCGCCTCCGGCGGAAAGGACGGGAGGATTGTATTCTGGGATGGGCGGTCCGGCGAGATAAAAAAGTCCATCCC
>Ga0180438_10004246_pt1 | contig 20781 bp, 18 predicted proteins | sample SS_ome_12_FD_132455 | JGI IMG/M metagenome (GOLD analysis project Ga0180438, IMG submission 132455) | Hypersaline lake sediment archaeal communities from the Salton Sea, California, USA - SS_3_D_2 metaG | ecosystem: Environmental > Aquatic > Non-marine Saline and Alkaline > Hypersaline >... | reverse complement strand
TCTGAGCTTTTTATTGTTGAGGGTGATTCTGCCGGAGGAAGTGCCAAGCAGGGCAGAAATAGAGAGTTTCAAGCGATTTTACCCCTCAGAGGCAAAATTTTGAATGTGGAGAGAGCTCGTTTGGATAAAATGCTTGAGAACAACGAAATTAAAGCTCTGGTTTTGGCATTAGGAATTGGTATTGGTGAGGAAAAAGACCTTTCAAAATTGCGATATCATAAAGTGATTATTATGACGGACGCTGATGTTGATGGTGCTCACATCAGAACGCTTCTTTTGACTCTTTTCTTTAGGCATTTTCCCGAATTAATTAAGCAAGGTTATCTTTACATTGCGCAGCCTCCTTTATATAAAATATCTGTCGGAAAAAATTCAGAATGGGTTTACAGTGATGCAAAAAAGAATGAAATGTTAAAAGAGGCAGAAGGCCAAAAGGTTTCAATCCAACGCTATAAGGGATTAGGTGAAATGAATCCAAGTCAGTTGTGGGAAACTACAATGGATCCAAATGAAAGAATTTTAAAACAAGTATACATTGAGGATGCAGAAGAAGCTGATGATGTTTTCTCTATGTTAATGGGGGATGAAGTTTTGCCAAGAAAAAGATTTATACAATCATATGCCAAAAAAGTAAAAAATTTAGACACCTAACATGAAAAAAGAAAAACACGAAAAAATGTTTACAAAATTAAAACACACTCTAACCAAAGAAGAGTTGATTTTGGTGGAAAAACTTTTAGAGTCAGAAAGAGACAAAATTAAAACAAAATTTCCCTTTATTGTTACCATAATCGGGGTTTTTGGGGTTGTGGCAACTCTTTATGGTATAGAGAAATTGATTGATATGACACCTCTTTCTACTATGCCCTGGTTCTTATTTATTATTGGTATAATACTTTTATTAATCACCGGTTATTTGTATGAGAAATTGTAATTATGGCTAAGAATATTGAAAACACAGAAGTAGAAAAAAGTCCTAAAACAACGAGATTTATTGAGAGCGAGATGAGAGAGTCTTATCTTGATTATGCTATGAGTGTCATTGTAGCTCGTGCCTTGCCTGATGTCCGAGATGGCTTGAAACCAGTTCATCGTCGTATTCTTTTTACCATGCACGAAATGGGGCTTAAGAGTACTGCTAAATTTAGAAAATGTGCAGCTATAGCTGGTACGACCGTTGCTCATTACCATCCTCATGGTGATGTAGCGGTTTATGATACTTTAGTTAGAATGGCTCAAGAATTTGCTATGAGATACCCTTTGATTAACGGTCAAGGCAATTTCGGCTCATTAGATGGCGATGCTCCTGCAGCAATGCGATATACTGAGGCCAAAATGAAGCGTATTAGCTCGACACTTTTGACTGATATTAATAAAGACACGGTCGATTTTGAAGATAATTATGATCGCACAAGACGCGAACCCAAAGTCTTGCCAGCGCGTATTCCCAACCTGTTAATAAATGGCACTTTAGGAATTGCAGTTGGCATGGCAACAAACATTCCTCCTCATAATTTGGGCGAGGTGGTTGATGCAACTATCCACTTATTAAAACATCCCTCATCTGATGCTGAAACCTTAATGAAATATGTTCAAGGACCTGATTTTCCAACCGGGGCTAATATTTATGATTATCAAGAAATTTACAATGCCTATGCAACCGGTAAGGGCAGAATTGTAATGAGAGCCAAAACTGATATAGAGGAGGGGAAAAGAGGTGCCTATAGAATTGTAGTTACAGAAATTCCTTATCAGGTCAATAAAGCAACAATTTTGGAGCGAATTGCTGTTCTTGTCAAAAGTAAAAAAATAAAGGGAATTTCTGATATTCGTGATGAATCAGATAAGGACGGAATAAGAATGGTAATTGAGCTCAAAAAAGATGCTTATCCTAAAAAGATTTTAAATCAACTTTTTAAAAATACTCAATTACAGGAAACATTTCATGTTAACACCCTAGCTTTGGTTGGTGGTATTCAACCACAAGTACTTACTCTTAAGGGTATATTAGAAGAATTTATAAAGCACAGGATTGAAATTGTTACCAGGCGCACCAAATTTGAGCTGGAGCGAGCTGAGGCACGTCTCCATGTTTTAGAGGGCTTGCGAATAGCCATTGATCAGATCAATGCTGTTATCAATACCATTAAAAAATCACAAAATAAAGATAAAGCAAAAGAAAATTTAGTAAAAAGATTTAAATTATCTGAAATTCAAGCAAATGCTATTTTGGATATGAGATTATCGCAATTGGCAGCTTTGGAGCGCAAACAAATAGAAGATGAATATAAGTCAGTCAAAAAACAAATCAAAGAGTTAAAAGCGATTCTCGCCTCTGAAATTAAAATTAAAGGAGTAATTAAAGACGAACTTTTGGATATCAAGAAAAAATTTACTGATAAAAGAAAAACAAGAGTATTTAAAAAACCAGTTGATAAACTGGGCGCTGAAGAGCTTGTCCCCAATGAGCCAGTGATTATCACTATCACAAAATCGAATTATATTAAAAGATTGCCAATAGCTACCTATAAATCCCAAGGCAGGGGAGGGAAAGGTGTAATAGGCATGGAAACCAAGGAAGAGGATAGAGTTGAGCACATGCTTGTTACTTATAGCCATAATCCAATCTTGTTTTTTACCAACAAAGGGAGGGTTTTTGAAACAAGAGTTTATGAAATACCTGAAGCCTCAAGACAAGCAAAGGGGCAGGCGATTGTAAATATCCTACAAATGGCACCTGAAGAAAAAGTGACAGCAGTAATTTCTTTAGCTGAAGAAACTCATGCTAGATATTTATTCATGGCAACCAAAAATGGAATGGTCAAGAAGACTGAGGCAAAAGAATATCAAAATATCAGAAAATCTGGCTTAATCGCTGTTGGCCTCAAGGAAAAAGATGAGCTAATTTGGGTCAGGCCAAGTACGGGCCATGATGATGTTGTTTTAGTTACATCCCAAGGTCAGTCTATTAGGTTCAAAGAAAAAGAAGTTAGGTCAATGGGAAGAAGCGCTTCAGGTGTCAGGGGAATAAAGCTCAAAAAAGACGATAAAGTTATTGGCATGGATATAATTGAAACAAGACATCTTCGCCCCCTCAAGGACAATATTACAACCGCCGATGGTTTGGTTGATGAAAAAGGAATTGATAAAAAAGAAGCAGAAGCATTGCTGGCAGAGGTAAAGGAGGAAAGAAAAACGAAGCATGCTGATCTTCTTATTGTTACAGAAAATGGCTATGGCAAACGTTCTCGTCTTGCTCTGTACAAAGTACAAGGTCGCGGAGGTACAGGAATTAAAACAGCCAACGTGACTGACAAAACAGGTGAAATTGTCCAAATGAGAGTTATTGCCAAAGATGCTACAGGGGATTTAATGATGATTTCTGATAAAGGTCAAACGATTCGTATTGAAATAAAAGGCGTTCCAAGACTAGGCAGGGCCACGCAGGGTGTAAGATTGATGCGTTTAAATAAGGGTGATGAGGTTGCTTCAGTTTCTTACCTCCCTAAAGTTGTAATTGAAGAGGCAAAAGAAGCAAAAGAGATTAAGACCAAGAAAAAAAGAACCACCAAAATAATTGAAAGATAATTAATTAAAAAATTCTTTGCAATTTTGAAACCAGACTTTGAAGAATTTTTGTTGTGTATTGTATAATTAAATTGCATGAAAAGGATTGTTGAATTAATTTTGGTTATTTTCTTGGTTATCTTCCCACTAAATGTTGCTTATGGGGTGGAAACTTTTAGGGCTGATTTTGATCAGGGCTCACTTAATGCTGATTCGGGGCAGGGTTTTCTTTCTGCTTTTTCGAATTCCACTTATCCTCAGATAGTTACACCCGGTTATGGCGGTAGTGGAGGGGCAATAAAATTTGATCTTGGGGAAACATTAAAATACGCCATTCCCAACAACCTTGATTCTAATCAGGGAGAAATCGAATTTAAATTTAGAATTCCTTACGATTTGGCTGGTGATTTATACCAAGGAAAATTTAATGTTCCTGTTCGAGTATTTTATGATCAGTCCAGCCAATTTTTGTATATCGCTGACTGTTACAACCACCGCATTGTCAAAACCAAAATAGATGGCAGTGAATGGACGGCTTTTGGTACCTTCGGTTTAGGAGCTGGTCAGTTCATGTATCCTCAGGGAATTTATTATGATGCCAGCAGTGATTTTGTTTTTGTTACTGATGGATATCAGGCTCACCGCATTGTCAAAACTAAAATAGACGGCACAGGCTGGACGATCCTTGGAACGTCTGGCTCGTATGGTAGCGGCGTGGGTAAATTTAATAGTCCAAATGGGGTTTTCTACGATTCAGCAACGCAAAATATCTATATTGCCGACCAAGGAAATAATCGTCTGGTCAGGACAAAAATCGATGGAACTGACTGGTTGGCCTATGGTTCTTCAGGCTCGGGCATAGGTCAATTCAGCTCACCAGCAGATTTATATTTCGACCCCTCATCAGACTTCTTATATGTTGCCGATACTTCAAACCACCGCATTGTCAAAACCAAAATAGATGGTACTGGTTGGACAACCTATGGGACCCAGGGAAGCGGTGTTGGCAATTTTAATGAGCCGGCGGGAATTTATTATGATTCAACTTCTGAATTCATTTATATTGCTGATTACTCCAACCACCGCATTGTCAAAACCAAAATAGATGGTACTGGTTGGACAACCTATGGAAGTTATGGGACGGGAGTCGGCAATTTCAATGCACCCTATGGTATTTCTTATGACCCCGTCAGCAGCTACATCTATGTTGCTGACCGAGGCAACAACCGCATTGTCAAAACCAAAATAGACGGTACTGGTTGGACAACCTATGGAGCGAAGGGATCATTATCAGTGACTAATCAACACGGTATTTTTTATGATAGCTCAAACGATTATGTTTATGTTCCCGACTGCAATGGTAGTCGCATAATCAGAACCAAGATTGATGGTAGCGGCTGGAAAACTTACGGCACCTATGGCACAGGCGTTGGCAATTTTAACCGGCCCAGGCAAATTACTCATGACGCTTCCTCCGACTTTATCTACGTTTCTGACACAGAAAACCACCGTATTGTCAAGACTAAAATTGATGGTACTGGCTGGACGACTTATGGCAGTCATGGCACAGGAGTCGGCAATTTTGATCTTCCTCGAGGGATTGTCTATGACCCGGCAACTGAATATCTTTATATCTCTGATTCAGGAAATCATCGCCTTGTCAAAACCAAAATAGATGGCACAGGCTGGACAACATATGGTAGTTATGGCACAGGAATTGGTAATTTTGATAAAGTCATACAAATTTATTATGATTCTGCCAGCGAATTTATTTATGCCGCTGATCAGTTAAATAACCGCATTGTCAAAACCAAAATAGATGGTACTGGTTGGACAACCTATGGAACACTAGGAAGCGGTGTCGGACAGTTTAATGGGCCCCGGGGATTGAGCTTTGATCCTTCAACTGAATTTATCTATATTGGTGATTGGACGAATAGCCGTCTAGTCAAAACTAAAATTGACGGCACTGGCTGGACGACTTATGGCAGTGCTGGTGAGGGAAAGGGACATTTTAATTATGTAATGGGGGTTAGTTATGATCCTTCTACTGGGTATATTTATGCAGCTGATAATGGCAATGGTCGGATTGTTAGAACAAAAATAGACGGCACAGGTTGGATAGATTACAATCTTTCCTCTCTTAAGAATTTATTTTCTACTACGGGCTCGACCAAGCTCATTCTTGATGTTTCCGCTGAAGAAGGTCGAATTAGATTTGATCTTTCTCAATCAGTTCTTCCTGAATTTAAAACCGCTCCCTTAACTTTAGCCCAAGACAGTTGGCATCAAGTTAAAATTAGCTGGGACAATAAAACCGGGCTCGTTCAATTTTGGCTTGATGAGAATTTGCTCAAGGAGGTGGCAATGAATCCTTGGCCAGATGATAGCTTGATCCAAAACAGTTGGGGTAGATATATTTATGTCGGCTCTAGTCTTGATGATTCCAATGTAGCTTTCCCGGGCTTGATTGACGATATTGTTTTCTCTGGGCCATTTCAGGTCACTACTGTCACTATTCTTCCGGAAACAGGTGGGGGTGTTATTAATTTTGTTAACCTGTCATTAGGATTTAAGTCTTGATTGGCGACTCAAATTCGGATATAAATATAGATGATATAAAAAACATATGTCACATCCATCTAATCATCTAACAAATCAAAACAAACCAACTTGGTTTAATCTTTTTCTAAGCACTCTTCTTGTTTTAGTTCTCATTTTAATCCCTTGTTCCGCTCAGGCTCTCCAATTTTGGACAATGGTTAATACTGATGGTTTTGGTGATGCTAATAATAATTCGGTTCAATCATTTGCAACCTACAATAATAAGCTTTATGCGGGGACAAACAAAACTTCTGGTGGCGCTGAAGTTTGGCAGTACGATGGCTCAAGCTGGACCCAGGTTAATACTGATGGTTTTGGTGATGCTAATAATAATTCGGTTCAATCATTTGCAACCTACAATAATAAGCTTTATGCGGGGGCGGGTAAGAATAGTGGTGGCGCTGAAGTTTGGCAGTACGATGGCTCAAGCTGGACCCAGGTTAATACTGATGGTTTTGGTGATGTTCACAATACTAAGATTCAATCACTCTCAACCTACAACAACAAGCTTTATGGCGGGACATTTAGGGATCTTGGTGGCGCTGAGGTTTGGGAGTACGATGGCTCAAGCTGGGAGCAGACCAATACAGAGGGTTTTGGTGAGGCTAATAATATTAGGGTTAACTCACTTTCAGTCTACAATAATAATCTTTATGCGGGGACCTATAATACTTCTGGCGCTGAGGTTTGGGAATTCAATGGCTCCAGCTGGACCCAGGTTAATACTGATGGTTTTGGGGATACCAATAATTCTGCGATTAACTCACTTTCAGTCTACAATAATAATCTTTATGCGGGGACAAGTAATACTGTTAGTGGTGCTGAGGTTTGGGCGTATGATGGCTCCAGCTGGACCCAGGTTAATACTGATGGTTTTGGTGGAGTTGATCAAAGCGTCAACTCACTTTTAACCTATAACAACAAACTATATGCCGGAATTGCCTGGGTTAAGCTTTGGGAGTACGATGGCTCAAGCTGGACACAGATTAATACTGATGGTTTGAGTGTCACTATGCCTGCTCTCGCAACCTATAACCACAAACTTTATGCGGGAACAGGAAAATTCTTGGGTAGCGGCACGGCTGGTGTTTGGGCTTCTTATGCATTAGCTGATTTAAAACTAACAATTTCCGGTCCCAGCCAGGCAGCTAGTAGTGAAAACCCAACTTTTTATCTAACTGTTGTTAATAATGGACCAGATAGTGCCGGCAATCTAGTTATAACTATTAATCTGCCTGAAGGTATAGAGTATTTTGGTTGTTCTGGAGATGGTTGGACCTGCACTTCGGGTTCGTTGGTCTGCAGGAAAAGCGAGCTCTCTTCTGGTGCCTCTTCTATTTTGGCACTTAATTTAAAACCTTTAGTCGGCGGGGATTTCACTCTTTTAGCTCAATTAGGATATGACGGAGTTGTTTCTATCCTAGATGACGCTAGCTTCTCTTTTAGTTTCAAGGTCGCATCTCTTCCTGAAACCGGAATGGATTTTATTGATTATGTAAATAGTTTGTTGTTGTAAAGTATTTATTAGTTAGCTGTAAAAATGCAATAAAGTAATTATAAACTGTGACGCAATCCGCCAAAAAGGCGGATTTTTGACTTATTGCGCCTGTTATGGTACGATTAACAGGCGAAATTCTAAATGCTAATATCTAAATCCTAAACAAACACAAAATAATAAATCTAAATATCAAAACGTTTTAAAATTTTTTTTGGAAATGTAATGTTGTTTAGAATTTCGGATTTGGAATTTAGAGATTCCAAAAATTAACAATAATTTTTGGCCATGGCAGTAAAATTTTCAGAACTTAGCAAAAAATTAAAGATGACCAACCTCGAGCTTCGTCGGGCAATCAAGAAGCTCGGAATTGCAGTAGGACCAAGGCAAGCGATGCTTAAAAAAGAAGTAGCCAAAGAAATTTTAGAAAAGCTTAAGAAGAAGGAAAAACCATCCAAAAAGATAGCAAGAAAGAAAAAGATAAAGAAAAAAACCAAAGAAGGGGCAGTTGAATTGCCAAAGGTGATGACGGTTAAAGAATTTGCTTCCAGAATAAAAATGCCAATTAATGAAGTTATTGTTGCTTTAATGAAGAATGGCCTGTCTGTCACCGTCAATGAAAATATTGATTTTGAAACAGCAGCCATTATTGCTTCGGATTTTGGGATTGAGGTGCAGCAAGAAAAGAAAAAAGAACAGATATTTGGTAAAGAATACGAAGCGAAAAAGAAAAATCTAAAACCCCGTCCTCCTGTCGTTACGATTTTAGGCCATGTTGACCATGGCAAAACAACACTTTTGGATGCTATTAGGCAAACAAATGTAGTTGGTGAAGAATCGGGTGGAATTACCCAACATATTGGAGCCTATCAGATAGAGATTAAAGTCAAAAAAGATAGCAAAAAAGAAAAAAGAGTCGTCACTTTTCTTGATACTCCAGGTCATGAAGCCTTTACTATGATGAGGGCTCATGGTGCTCGACTGACTGATATTGCTATTCTTGTAGTTGCAGCTGACGATGGGGTTAAACCGCAGACCCAAGAAGCAATTGAGCACATTAAAGCAACTGGAGTGCCTGTAATTATAGCCATTAATAAGATTGATGTTCCTGGCGCAGATCCAGAAAGAGTAAAAAAAGAACTTTCAGAAAATGGCCTGCCAGTTGAGGGATGGGGAGGTAATACGCCTGTGGTAGAAGTTTCAGCCAAAAACAAGGTAAATATTGATGGACTGATTGAAATGATTGTTTTAGTGTCAGATATGAATGACCTCAAGGCTGATTCTGCGGGGCTTGCCAGGGGTATGGTGATTGAATCTCATGTCCACAAAGGCTCTGGTCCTCTTTCGACAATATTAGTCCAGAAAGGCACTTTAAATGTAGGCGATGTTTTAGTTGTCGGTGATGTTTGGGGAAAAATCAGATATATGGAGAATGAGAATGGAGAAAAGATAAAAGAAGCATTGCCCTCAACTCCAGTAAGAATTTTAGGCCTTAATGAGGTTTCCCGTTTTGGTGATTTGGCTTTGGAGATAAAAAACGAAAAAGAAGCAAAGCGAATTATGCATGAGAGAGAAAAAGAGAGATCAGTTAAAAGATTAGGGGAAATTGGAATGGCAGAAGTATCAAAATCGATTCGGGAGGGCAAAATAAAAGTATTAAAACTTATTATCAAAGCTGACGTTGCAGGTTCATTAAAGGCAATTAAAGATTCGGTCGTTGCTATGTCACAGAAAGAGTTAAAGATTGATGTTGTTGGTCAAGGCGTGGGAGAAGTATCAGTTACTGATGTGGAATTGGCTCGAGCTTCTGAGGCAGTAATTGTCGCCTTTCGTGTCAAAACAAATTTATCAGCAAAGCGTCTGGCTTTACAGGAAAAAGTAAAAATTTCAAATTATGATGTTATTTATCAGTTATTAGATGATGTTGCCGCAGCTTTGGAGGGATTATTGGAGCCAGAAATTGTAGAAGAAGATACTGGCAGAGGCAGAGTTTTAGCTATTTTCAAACATCATAAAAAAGATAAAATTTTGGGAATCAAGGTTACTTCCGGCTATGTTTCGGTTGGAAATCCCACAAAAATAAAGCGAGACGGCAGTATTGTTGGCGAAGGTGAAATTAAAAACTTGCAGGTTAAAGAAAATAAAGTTGAAAAAGTAGAATCTGGTTCTGAATGCGGAATTAATCTTCTAGGAGAAGTTGATATAAAAGAAGGGGATAGGTTAGAATTCTATCGCAAAGTAGAAAAAGTCCAAAAGTTAAAAAGACCTCTAAAATAAGTATTATAAAAAAAACGGACGGCCAGCCGTGCATTGCACAATTGGACGTCCGTCTGGGACGACAAGCGGTCTATTACCGCTGTTTTGGTGCTCTTACCTCAACCTCATAAGTCTTCTCTTGTCCTCTCCCGTGACATGCTCCTCCCCAGCGAAGCTTGGCATCACATTGGGCGCCGATAGCAGGCAGCTTCTTACCGCATTCGCTACAATAGATGCCAGTTCGCTTCTCCATGACGAGTTCGGTCTTGCCCCCAGATGAGCGGTTGCGTCGGCGAGATGACCCACCGGAACCTCTAGGACGCTCAGTTCGTCTTCTGGGCTCCTCGGGGTTGAGTCGATGGCTTCCGGAAGAGCGGCGGCCGCGGGGCTGACGCTTCTTTGGTTTGCCATAACGATTGTGCCGTGCAGAAGCGCACATGCGTCTCTTGCGGGTGGAGCTTTTCTTGCAGGCCATCGGCATTCCTCCCGATGTGGTTAGCGCAGGCTGTCAAGCCAGCTACTCAGTTCGGAAATCTGGCTTCCTCCATGCAGAGTGGCTAGCCTGATGTTCTCTTCAGGGATATCCTTGCTCTTGGCGATACGCTTGAGCCGTCTTTTCTTCTTGTCATCACAGCCATCCACGTCAAGGAAGATGTGGTAGCTGCGGTGGGGAGGTGGCCAACCATGAGCAGGCTTGCGGATGAACCTGATGGCGCTCTCAACCTCGGCAAAGAGATGGTGGTCTTCAACCTCCATGAGTTTGTCGTGGAGCGAGGAGATATCAACCTGAGTGATGATGATTACCGTCATCCGCTACCTCCTCAGATGGCACCGGTGATCAGGGCGAGGATGGCTGCACGGACGAAAACGCCGTTGCGCATCTGCTCCCAGTAGAGAGCATTGGGCAGCTTGTCGATGTCAGTAGCCAGTTCGTCGACTCGGGGTAGAGGATGCATCACCTTGACATTGGGGTTGGTGCGCTGAAGCAGTGCTGCATCAACAACGTAGGAGCCGCGGACTGCGTCGTACTCCTCTTCGCTTTCGAAATACTCGCGCTGGATGCGGGTTGCGTAGACGAGGTCACTTTCTTTCAGCGCTGCTTCCAGGTCTTGAGTCTGGATGATAGTGGTACCGTGGCGCTCCATCTGCGTGACGATTCTCTTTGGCATGGCAAGTAATGGGGGAGAGACAAGGAAGAACCTCTGGACGCCAAAGCGTCCGAAAAGCGGTCCGTTCTCATGGACAGTGCGTCCGTTCTTCAGGTCCCCCAGAAGCGTCACAGTGCAGGAATCAAGGATGCCAATACTGCGTGAGGCAGTAAAGACATCAAGCAACGCCTGGGTGGGGTGTTTGCCCGTTCCGTCCCCGCAGTTAATGACGGGGATTGAGGCGCCGTTGGCTAGCCTTTGGGCGCTGCCAACCTTCTTGTGGCGCATGGCAATGACGTCAACTGTCATCTCACTCAAACTGCTTCCCATGTCCTCGAAAGTCTCGCCTTTGGCCAGGCTCGATGCGACCGAAGCTGCAATGAAGGGTGGAGCAAGCAACCCGCCAAGCCTGACCATAGCAATGCCGGTGGAGCCGTAGGTCCTGGTTGATGGTTGGTCGAAGATCAATGCAAGCACCTTCTCAGCCATCAATGGGGGAAGAGCGTGACATCTATCGAACATCCTTCTGAAATCGCGTGCCAGATCGAAGATCTTCTTTATCTGGCCGTTTCCCAGTCTGCTGAGAGAGATGATATCTCTGCCAGCAAGTGACGTAGTCATGGGATATGCCTCCCTATTGAGGTGCGTTCATGTCTCTCAAATTATACAAAAATTAGGTTATAAGTCAAGCTAGGGCTGACACTAATTAAATCACTAATATCCACAAATAATGCTATAATATTAGTGCAATTAGTGAGTAAATTAGTGTTAGTCCTATGTTTGATAATTTTTTCCGTTCAATTTCACAAATCACAAGCTTCAACCTCTATGAGTTTGCCACCAAGGTTGAATTGGCAGCCAAAAACATAAATATAGCTCAAAATCCTTTTATTGTTCTTGATATTTTGCTTGCTGCGATTTTAATATATTTTTCTCTTGTTTTTCTGAAAAAGATTAGAATGTTGAATTTGTTTTTAGGTGTTTTAATAATTATTCTCCTTTATTTTTTGGCCCATCTTCTAAATCTTGTGCTTGTGCTTGTTATGATTAGATACTTTTCTTTGTTTTTGATTGTAGTCATTCCTTTTTTTGTTATCCCAACCCTGCGAAGATCTTTAGATAGAATTGAACTTGAAATTGGTGGAGTTTCGTTAAGGGAGCTCGGTAGAGGAAAAAGGCAAGAAGTAATTGATGAGATTTCAAGAGCAATCAGGGTTCTTGCTGAAAAAAGAGCTGGTGCTTTGATAATTCTAGAAAATAAAGATGATTTAGCTAAATATATTGAAACAGGTAAAAAAATTGAAGCCAAGGTTTCAGCTGAATTTTTGGTTAATATATTTTTTGCAAGTTCGTTTCTAAGAAAGGGGGCAACCATAATTAGAGGTGATGAAATACTTGCTTCAAAATGTTTGTTGCCTGTTTCCAAGCGCAAGTTAGAGTTGGACAGTCTTAATCCTAAGGACAGAGCCGCTTTGGGATTATCTGAAGTTGCAGATGCTCTTTGTTTTGTTACTTCAGCAGAACGGGGTAATATTTCTATTGCCCATGAAGGAAGTTTTATTACTGATGTTGAGCCAGAGCGCCTGGAGTCAATTATTATGAGTGTTCTGTCAGGCAAAGAAATAACCAGAAAAATAGATATAAGATAGTATGTTTAAATATTGGCCAATAAAACTTGCAGCGATTATTCTTGCCGCAATTTTCTGGTTGGTAGCAATGGGGTTAAATTCAGATATTATAGAAGTCAGAGGCGTAGGGATTAAAGTTGTTAATATTGATGACAATTTATCAGCTGCTCTCGATACCTATGAAATTGATTTGAAGGTAAATGTCAAAAAAAGCCTGACCAAAGCACTAAAAGCAGAGGATTTTGAAGCAGAGATAGATCTTGGCTATAAGGGAAAAGGCACCTACACAGAGACTGTGATCGTCACAAAAAAAGTAGAGAGTGCAGAAGTGTTTCAGATAAATCCGGAAGATGTCGTTGTTAGAATAGAGGATAAAACTACTAAAACCGTATCATTAGAATCAATGATTGAGGGAGTGCCCGCAGAAAATCATATTGTGGGAAGAATCATACTTGATCCGGAGGAAGCTATTGCCTCAGGACCAAAAAGCGAGATAGAGAGTTTGCGCACTGGCACTGCTAAGATTGTTTTAGATAAAGAAGCAAATAGCTTTGAAAAAGAAGTGGAATTAAAAGCCTACAATTCAAAAGGCAAAATTGTTCGCTCAATCTCTTTTGAGCCGTCAAAAGTCAAAGCCAAGATATCAATTTTTTCTGGAACAAATAATAAAGCCGTGGGGATAAAGCCAAAGATTTCCGGAGTTCCTGGAGCCGGATTTTGGGTTTCTGAGATTAGACTGGACCCAGCAACAGTGGTTATTAATAGTGATTCAAAAAGCTTAGAAAATATTGATTACATTGAAACATCCCTGATAGATATTAATGGTATAGTTCAAGAAAAAGAATCAGAGATTAATCTTGTTTTTCCTGAAGGAATAATTTCAGTTGAAGATATTCAAAAGGTTAAGGTGACAGTTATTTTGTCTACCTTTGAAACTACAAGGGAGATTTATGCCAGTTTTGGTTTTGTGAATTTGGATTCTTTTAGACGAGTGACAAGAATAAATCCAGATGAGTTGCGTGTGGCAATTTCAGGTCCAGCGGATGTTGTCAGGGCTTTAACCTCATCGGATATTAGTATAGAAATTAATTTGGAGGGGAAGGGGGCGGGAACATACAGGATTGATGTTGGCAAGGATAATGTTAAAACTCCTTCGGAAATTGGAGTTATTAGTTTGTTGCCAAATGTGGTTGAAGTAACTTTGGAGTAAATTAAATTTCTTTGTTATAATAATACTAAAGGAGGCACAAGTGTCTGATTTTGGTTTAAATTTTGATGATTTAGGGCTTTTACCTGATGAGAAAGGTCTTGAGCCTGAAGAGAAAAAGGAGCGCATTGATTCTTTAAGCGAAAAAAAAGCGATTCGTGATTTGATTAAGTTGCTTAAAGCTGGACGCAAGGCAGATAGAATGAGTGCTGCTTGGCAATTAGCTAAGATTGATGACCCCTTAGTTATTGAAGGTCTTGTTTCAGCCCTAAAACACCAACGAGATGATGATGTGCTATCGGAAATTGTATCTGCCTTAGGTCATTTAGCTGATGAGAAGTCAATTAAATCTCTGGTTGAAATTTTATCAAGTGACAAAAATGAATATTTGCGCCGAAAAGCTGCTTGGGCTCTTTCTAATATGAAAAAATCTGATCGTGCCTTGGGAGCTCTTGAGGCCGCTATGCTTTCTGATGCTGAGCCCGAGGTGAGAATTGAGGCTGCTTGGGGCTTGGGCAACTTGAAAAACCCAAAAGCGATCGGATCTTTGGTTGACGTCTTAATCGCCGACCAATCAAGACAAGTGCGTAAAATGGCTGTTTGGTCATTGGGTGAGGTTGGGGACAAGGAAGTTATTGAGTTTTTAGAAAGAACACTTCAAAATGATCCAGATCCTGAAGTAAGAAGAGAAACAGCCTGGGTGCTTGGCAAAAAGAAGCTCAAAGAAACTTCGGCTATTTTAAAGAAATCACTTTCTTTAGAGCACGATAAAGAAGTTTTGAGGCTTGTTGTCTGGGCAATGGGGAAAATGGGCGATGAAATTAAAGCAAGCGATTTTGAGATAGTTTTTGAAGAAGCTCACTATGGGGCAGAAGTAAGACGTGAAGCCGCCTATGTTTTAGGTAGATTAAAATTAAAAGAAGCTTCACCAATGATGTTGAAGTATATTAAGAGCGCAGAAAAAACTGTTAAAGAAGTAATTTTGTGGGCTTTAGGTAAAATTGCCGATTATAAGGCGGTCGCTGAATTACAAAAACTGTACCGTCGAGAAAAAGATAAAGCTATCAAAGATGAGATAACATGGGTTGTTAATGAAATAAAAGCAGCCAATTAATAGATGCAATAGGGGGATTATGCCAACTTGTAGACAATGTAAACACTTTGAAGAAGTTGATTTAGAAACTGGAATGTGTTTTGGGCATCAAGTGTCAGGAGATCAGGATTCTAAGGAGTGCCCGACGCATTCTTTTGTTCCAGTAGAAAAGCCAGAGGGTGGTGAAAGATAAGGTTGGGCAGGTTTTAAAACAGATTAACACAATTTTAAATTTGAACTTGAATATTGCTGCATTTTTTAGGGCTTGACAAGATAGAATTATAGGTATAATATAGTATTGCTTTAAGTAATCTGTCAACTAGACAGAGGAAAGGAGACCAAAATTACAACTTAAATTAAGGTGATAATTAAGGGTGTTTGGTCTCCGCTATCGGAGATTTTTTGTTCCTTAAAAAATTATCGCAATCGTTTTTTGTGCGGTTGCAAGAAAGTCACTTAAGCGTGACTCAAATAAAAGCTAGTACAATTTTCGAACTTTTTGGAAATTGTGCGTTTTCTCAAACAGATTATGATGGATAATTTTACATCTGGTTTGTCCAGTGTAAAATTAACCTTGACTTTTCTTTTTTGAGACAGGTTTTTTTTCTTTTTTCAAAAGAGAAAAGCCTGACTATTTTTTGAAGAGTTTGATCCTGGCTCAGGATTAACGCTGGCGGCGTGCCTAACGTATGCAAGTCGCGCGACCTTCGGGTAGCGGCGGACGGGTGAGTAACATGTAGGAAGCTGCCCTCAACTGGGGCATACCCCACCGAAAGGTGGGCTAATCCCCCATAGTCTCGCAAGAGTAAAGCTCCGGCGGTTGAGGAGGCGCCTGCATCCTATCAGCTTGTTGGTGAGGTCATGGCTCACCAAGGCAATGACGGGTAGGGGCTCTGAGAGGAGAGACCCCCACAATGGGACTGAGACACGGCCCATACTCCTACGGGAGGCAGCAACTGGGAATATTGCGCAATGGGCGAAAGCCTGACGCAGCGACGCCGCGTGGACGAAGAAGGCCTTCGGGTTGTAAAGTCCAAAAGTAAGGGAGGAAATCTTGACTTAACCTTACTCAAGCCCTGACTAACCACGTGCCAGCAGTCGCGGTGATACGTGGAGGGCAAGCGTTATCCGGATTTATTGGGCGTAAAGGGCATCTAGGCGGGCAAATAAGTTCCTCATTAAATCCTTTGGCTCAACCAAAGAATCGTGAAGAATACTATTTGTCTAGAGACAAGCAGGGGCAGATGGAACTTGTGGTGTAGGGGTGAAATCCGTTGATATCACAAGGAACACCGACGGCGAAAGCAATCTGCTGGGCTTGTTCTGACGCTGAAGTGCGAAAGCGTGGGTAGCGAACGGGATTAGATACCCCGGTAGTCCACGCCGTAAACGATGTCGACTAGATCTTTGAGAGTATCGACCCTCTGGGGATCGAAGCTAACGCGTTAAGTCGACCGCCTGGGAAGTACGGCCGCAAGGCTAAAACTCAAAGGAATAGACGGGGACCCGCACAAGCGGTGGAGCGTGAGGTTTAATTCGACAATAAGCGAAGAACCTTACCAAGGCTTGACATCCTCCGAATCTTGTAGAAATACGAGAGTGCCTTATGGAACGGAGTGACAGGTGTTGCATGGTTGTCGTCAGCTCGTGTCGTGAGATGTACCGTTAAGTCGGATAACGAGCGCAACCCCTACTCTGAAGTTATAAGTGTCTTCAGGAACTGCCCCGGTTAACGGGGAGGAAGGTGGGGATGACGTCAAATCAGCATGACTCTTACGCCTTGGGCGACACTCGCGCTACAATGGGGCCGATAAAGGGTTGCTAAGGAGTAATCCCAAGCTAATCTCCAAAACGGCCTCTCAGTTCGGATTGAAGGCTGCAACTCGCCTTCATGAAGCTGGAATCGCTAGTAACCGCGAATCAGCCATGTCGCGGTGAATATGTTCTCGGGTCTTGTACTCACCGCCCGTCACGTCAAAGAAGCTCGGAGCACCGGAATCCCGCCGCAGGCTGGACAAGGTGATACGAGTGACTGGGACGAAGTCGTAACAAGGTATCCGTAGGGGAATCTGCGGATGGATCACCTCCTTTCTAGGGAGTAAATTTCTAGAAAAGTGGTCGAATCCAGTTCTTATTGAAAAGAACTGGTCAATCTTCTTGCAGCCGCACAGAAAATGAATTCAAAAATCCCCGCATAATGCGGGGATTTTTGATATTCCGGTAAATTTATAAGCTTAAAAGGCAAAAGTCTTTTTATTAATTTGGTCAGCTGCTTCTGAAATCTTACTAGGTAAATTATCAACAGTATTTCTTTCGTCCTCGCTCAAAATACTATCTGCTATTTCCTGGCTATCTGGAAAATCAAGTGCAGTAATTTTCATATAAGATTCCATTAGAGAATTAGTATAGCTTTCAAGAAGTGCTAAGTCTCCAGCTTTTAAGGCATCAGACATATTTCCCATAGCGGCAGACGCTTCTTTTAGATAAGCTATCAAATCTCTATTGAAATCCTCTAATTCTGCAGGTGGATCAGATTTTTCTAATTCATCAATAGCATTATCTAGGGAATTTTTGGCGGTATCAAATGAAGCAACGGCATCAGCTAAAGAATCAACCTCTCCTCCGCTTGCTGTCAAACTATCAGAAACATAAGCTAAGGCATCGTAGTAATCAAGATAAGCAATCAGACCATCAATTCCTTTGATGGTTAAGTTAAAATACTCTTTTGCGTCATTTTTGATACCCGCGACTCTTTTACTTGCTTTTTTGGTGTCAAGTTCAGTGACCGCATTTTGGGCATCTGTTTTGGCATTTTCAAAATCCTTTTTTGCTTTTTCAACTGCTTCAGTTGCTGAGTCGGCTTCATCAGAAATATCTAAAGACTCATTAAAATAGTCCTCACTGTACTTGTTTTCAAAATCATTAACCAAGTTTTTGGCAGTTGTTGCATAAGCTTTATCTGCTTGAGCATTGTAGTAACCATAACCCAATACTCCAGCAGTGCCAAGGACAAGAACCAAAAGGATAACGATAATGACTGTAAGAGCAGTTCTCATTTTTTCTCCTTTTTGTTTTTAATTTTTGTTTTAAGTTCGTTTTCACCCCTTTGAGGGAATCGACCATTTTAATATTATAACATATTTTAATAATTTTTACAAGGGGGTAACCTGTTGCAAAAATTCAAAGATTTGATAAGATAGAATCATAAATATCAAAATTTTTTTTGAGTTTAATAGTGTGGGCACGTAGCTCAGCGGTTAGAGCGCGTCACTGATAATGACGAGGTCGGAGGTTCAAATCCTCCCGTGCCCATTTTTTAATACATAAATCCGGGAGGATTTGAACCAGCCCTGTTTTTTATTTACTCATTTTCCAGAGAACTTTGAAAAGTTGGCGATGAGTATTGGCTGTTTTTTCAGACTCTATAACAACTGCCATTAATTCTTTAGAGTAGGAGATTAAAGCAACTTTATCATTCCAGATAATTATGTCATTTTCTAATTTGATAGATTTGGAAAGATATTTAATCTCTTGTTTTGGTTTTTTATAATATTTAGCATAATTTTTTATTTCTTTTTGGAAATGGGACAATTCCTTGATTTTGATATCTTTTTTAATGAATTTCTTGGCATATTCAATATAGTCGGGGAATTCTTTGACCCATTCTTTTGTAGAGCTAATGATTTGTACTTTTTTTGCTTCCTTTAGAATTTCTTTATGAATTGCTTCAATGCCATAATGGCCTTCAATCAATCGAACTCTTGGTTTATCTTGCGCTTTTTGGTAAACGGATTTTAACTCTGGCAAAATTGCTCTAAAGCGACGTTTGTTTAAATTGATTTGTTCTTTAATGAATGAGGGATCTGTGGCGCTATAGCGTCTGCGGCCCCTTTTTTCAATATAAGAAACCAAACCCTTTTTAATTAGAGAATCAAGAATGTCATAACAATAAGTTCTCTGGATGCCTGATTTCTTGGAAATAGGGAGCACTGTTGATTCGTCAAGTTCAAGAGTGGCCAGATAGATTCTGGCTTCTTTCTTTTTTAAACCGGTTTTCCTTAAAATATTGATTTTATTCATTTTCGTAACAAATTTACTACGTTATATTCTATTATATATCATTATGAATTGTTTGTCAAAGATATTTGCAGTTAAAAAACACTTAGAAAAAATCGTAACAAAATCTTGACATTATTTTTGTAATATACTATAATGCTTTTTGTGGCAGATTAAGCTTTTTGCACCTAAGATATCAAGCCAAGAAAGGTGGTAAGTTCAGTGGAAGCCAAACTAATAACGTTGTGGATGGTAAACTACGAACGTTACAGAGAACGAGGTGGAATTAGTGATGGGGACATTGGACCACACAAGACAAGAGAAGCTGCAAGATCAGAAATTAGAGGACGGAGAGATCTTGCAGGAGAACCGTCATTCAGAACTGTCTTTGCCCTTGATCTTGGCGAGGACGAGGTGATTCTGCTCAAACCAATAAGTCAATCAATGCATTTGAACATGACGCGGGATCAAGCACAAAATGTAATCGACAGCATGATCGGTATTAACCATTTACTCATTTGTCTAGGAGATGACAAAGGAATATGGGTTAAGCGCGATCAGGAGAACAGAGAAGTCACGATCTGGAATGGTATTGGAGAGGTAAAGATTGAGGATCTAGAGGCGCTGATAGTGCGAATCGGCAACGAGTTCTATAAACTGGACAGAGAAATGGTATCTATCAAGACATGAAAGGAGAAGAAGTGAAAGGAGGAGCAGAATGAGAGGCTGCGCCGGTGTTCTCGCTGTATGCTTGTTCCTTGTTAATGGAGCATTCTTTGGCATCATGCACTGGTCAGGGGTATTCCCTGAAGGCAGTGGTCTGATTGAGCAGCTTTTGATGCCAGAAATGCTCGTTTGCTTTGTTGGATTGAATACTGGCCTCGTGATATTCGCCTTGGTTGTCATTTGGGATGTGAGACGAGAACAAAGGAGAAAAAGAAAATGACCAGACTGTTGGCTGTCTGTTTGGCTACCATGGGGATGTCCATCGCTTGGTCACAGAGGGAATTCCATCAGTGGGTGGATATCCAAGGAAGCCAAGCAAGCTATACTACGGGTGTAGTTACTGCCGGAGATCGAAGTCTGGGGAATCTGCTGGAACACCAACCCGGATATCTCCATCGGGCGCCTGCAATCAGTCTATGAAGGGAAGAAATCGTTTTGTCTCTTGGGCGGGTACGTCGATATCTGGCCCAAGACGGGCGACGTCTTCCTGACTCCAACCATCGCTGGAGAACAAACAATTGGCGACTGCAAGCTCGCCGGCTGTCTTTACTGGTATCTGCCTCTTTCGCAGGATCAGCGACCGATCATCTTCATCGACGAGGCGTCGCTGATGCATTCCATCGGCAGGAATCTCGAGGCTGGCCTCGCGGCAACCTACTTCAAGCAAGATGGCTATCCCGGTAGCTTCAAGTGGGGTCCCAAGCTGAAGTGGCAGGCGACGAAAGAGATCTTCGTCGGGGCGCGCTACCTCCCTCTGGGGAATGGTGCCCCCGACATCAGCCGAATCGAGGTCGGCATCGATTTCTGAAAATCTGAAGAACCGAGAACATAATGGCGCGAGGTTTTCGCAAGAAAGGCCTGCGCCATTTTTTATTACTCTTGACAAAATGTAAAGTGTGCTTTACACTCAAATTAAAATATGGATTCAAGACTCAAAAATTTAAGAGAAATGCTTGATTATACCCAGGCGGAACTAGCTGATATGCTTGGTGTTTCTCGCC
>Ga0180438_10004245_pt1 | contig 20792 bp, 17 predicted proteins | sample SS_ome_12_FD_132455 | JGI IMG/M metagenome (GOLD analysis project Ga0180438, IMG submission 132455) | Hypersaline lake sediment archaeal communities from the Salton Sea, California, USA - SS_3_D_2 metaG | ecosystem: Environmental > Aquatic > Non-marine Saline and Alkaline > Hypersaline >... | reverse complement strand
CGGGCATTCAACACGACCCCTGACCTCTGGCTCAATCTCCAGAAGAACCATGACCTGTGGCATGCAGCCCATGATTCCAAGGACTGGGAAAGGGTTCGACCCATAAAAATGCCGGCTCCCGCATAGAGGGTCCTCAATCGCCTCCTCCTGATCTGGAGAGAGAAAAAAACCCTGGGTGCCCTTGGTCGCTCAGTAATCAGTGGATCTGCTAAGGGGACCATATGGGCGATACCTGGATAACCGATCTCCGGCACTTCCTCGATCAAGACGGCGCGCTCCCTGTTGATCTTCCCGGCCCAGCAGCACGTCTTGCCCGCTATTTCGGTTCCATCGTTGAGGCGGTGACAGGCCCGGCGCGCACTGGAGCGCCACTGACCGGGATCAGATGTCGCAGGCGACCACGACACAAGCCTTGCCCTGGACAAATAATCGCCTTTATCGATGCCGAGAATGATTCGGCCATAGACTGGCATTGCCCCGTCTGCGGTGACAACGGGTTGCTCTCAGGCTGGCAGAACACCACCTGGGATCTCACGCCGCGCGCCTGATTCCTCACCGGATCCAGGGGGTGAGCAAGAGAACAAAGTACTCTCTGTGCCCTCAGTCCCTCTGTGGTGAATACGCTTATGGTCCCTGACCACGAATGGTTAACGATGGACATCGCACGTTCATTTATCCCTGACCACGCACCACGCTTTGTAAGCGACAGTTTTTTTCTTGACAACTGTAACCAATTAGAGTACGCTTGTACTCATAATGAGTACGAAATCACTGAACATCAATTCTCTTTCCTCGAGCCTATTCGGTAAAACCCGACGCGCTGTTCTGTCTTTGCTCTACAGCCACACGGATGAATCCTTCTATCTTCGAGAAATTGCCCGGGCTGCTGGCGTCGGCCTGGGGCCGGTACAGCGAGAACTCAAACGTCTGTCCGATTCCGCGATTATTAGCCGGACAGTGCGTGGCAACCAGGTCCACTACCAGGCCAACCCTGACTGTCCAATCTTCGAAGAACTCAAAAATCTCGTGATCAAGACCGCCGGTGTGGGTGACGTGCTCCGAGCCGCCCTGGCGCCGTTTGCCAATCGGATCGAGGTCGCTCTGATCTACGGCTCCTTTGCTCGAGGCGATGAACAGCGAGGCAGCGACGTCGATCTCCTCGTAGTGGGTGATGTGACCTTTTCTGAGATTACCTCAGCTTTTGGAGAGGCCCAGGACACACTCGGCCGGGAAATCAATCCCACCGTCTATCCTCCTCGTGAGTTTCGATCAAAACTGAGAGAGGGTCATCATTTCCTCACATCAATTTCAAAGGAGCCCCGGATTTACCTCATCGGAGGCGACCATGAGCTTGAAAGACTAGCTGAAAAACGGCTGGCTGGTTGAACACAAAACGAGCCCTGCAGAGATCGCCGATCTTCTGGGTGTCATCGATCGGGATCTTGATGACTGCAAGACCTCAGGGCTTAGTGCCGACTGGAGACTCAATATTGCTTATAATGCCGCTTTGCAGTCAGCAACGGCGGCTCTTGCCGCTTCTGGATACCGAGCTGTCCGGGAAGCGCACCACTACCGGGTGATTCAATCACTCGCCTACACGATCGAGGCGGACCGGGAGCTGATCACCCAGCTTGACCGGTTCAGAAAAAAAAGAAACATCGGCGAATATGACCGCGCCGGAACAGTATCCGACCATGAGGCCGGTGGGATGGTCGCTCTTGCAGAAAACCTCCGAGACGACGTGTACACATGGCTTCGTGCGTACTATCCCGAGCTTTTATGAACTGCGTCTTTTGGTGGATCACGATCTCCCGATCGAGCAAGAGAACAAAGTACTATCTGTGCCTCTGCGGTGAATACGCTACCTAGGGACCGTCTCCGATATCATGGCCAACCCCGTGTCTCACACGGGGAAGTTTCTCAGAAGAAAGCTATCCACATAACCCTCTGACTTCTGGCACGTCAAAAGCCTTCGGGTAACGTTTGAAGAGTTGCTTCCTCACCTGAATGGCTGCCGCTCGTTGATCCTTACTTGCTTCCAAGGGGTTCGATGTCCAAGGACCTCGAATAATGTGAAGAGAAGGCGTATCCCTGGCCCGGATCAGCCCTCGGGAAGGGAACATTCAACCCTTCGTGTTCGGTTGTTGACCAGTTTCTCGCCTGGAAGTCAAATGCTGTCAATTGATGTAAATGCTTGATAATGTTGATTTTTTTATTGACAAACCTGTTTGGATTGCTATGATGGTCCCGGTGGTAACGGCCGTCTATGGAAATAGGACACAGACGTGGCTCGGAAGCATCGGCCCTTGTGGTTTTAGTCCCACATACCGAGATCGGAGGAGAAAGAACTTCCACCGAAGAGGCTTGGGAGATCCAGGAGGCAGACCGATGAGAATATTCCTCAGAAATGTGCTTTGGGCGTGTTTTGTGTGTTTATTTGTCGCCATCTGTTTGGCACCCCTCGGCGCCGAGGAGGCGGATACGTCTCTTTTTGAGGTTGAGAGCGACGCACCGGGAAGTTCAGCGATTCCTGCAGACAGTGCCAGTGATGATGGCGATACTGAATCCGACGGGTCTGTGCTCGATGAGACCGAGATATCGGAAGATTCAGACATGAGCCTTATGAGTTTTGCCCCTTCTGAAGGTACGGAAGAAGGCGAGGGGAGCGCGGATATTCCTCTTCTCGCCACTGAGAGCCTCGTGTTCACAGGTGCAGCTACGGCCAAGATACCGATCTTGGTCCCGCCTGGAAGAGGTGGTATCGCTCCCGAGATTAACCTGACCTACAACAGCTATCAAAGGAGGAATGGTTGGTTGGGCGTGGGCTGGGACTTGAATCTGGGGGCGATCCACAGGTCGACGAAGCGAGGTGTGAGTTACAAAGCCAATGATTTTGTGTCGGTGATTGATGGTTTTTCTAAAGAACTTGTACCCAGGGATGATTGGGGAGAGGATTATTACGGGGCCAGAATCGAGGAGGCATTTTCCAAGTACTATTACAATCCCTCGACGGGTGGTTGGGAAGTCACCACAAAAGAGGGGATCCGATACGACTACGGAACGACATCGGGTTCGAGACAGGATAACGACAAGGGCGTATTCAAATGGTGTTTGGATCGGGTTGAGGATACAAACGGAAACTTCATGACAGTACAATACTTCAAAGAGCAGGGCGAGATCTATCCTGGCAGAATCGAGTACACCGGTAACGGCCCCCTGGCCCGTGGCAACACCGTGACGTTTTACTACGAAGGCCGGCCGGATCCCCCTATCGCGTATAGCACGAGTAGCCGAGTGGTGACGGCCTTTCGGCTCAAAACCATTGAGGTCATGGCCCGTGGAACCCGTATCAGGGCGTATCAGCTCGGATACGTGGCGAGTACGGCCACTTCAAAGTCCCTGCTCTCGAGTGTCCAGCAGTTTGGGACCGACGCTGTTCTGGATGAATCGGGAACGGTGGTGGGTGGAACTTCGTTGCCTAAAGCTGAGCTGGGATATACTCCCGAAAGTGCAGGTGGCTTTTCGACGACCGAGGTCCGTTGTTATGGAGGTTTTGATTCCAACACCAGGCTTGGCGACGTGAATGGCGACGGGTTGGCCGATCTTGTGAGTACAGCAGAGTCTGGCTAGCATATCTGGGTCTATTTGAACCTTGGGAATGGGCAGTTTTCAACAAGCCCCACGGTCACGCATCTGGGGTTCTGCTACACAGAGGGTTCCGTTCGGGCGCTGGCCGACATCAACGGGGATGGGTTGGCCGATCTTCTGTTTATCTGCGGGCGGGTGGAGGCGGTTCTAGCCCTTGGGAATGGGCAGTTCTCGACCAACCCCATACGTTCTTACGGAGGTTTTGATTCCAACACCAGGCTTGGCGACGTGAATGGCGACGGGTTGGCCGATCTTGTGAGTACAGGAGAGTCTGGCCAGCATGTCTCGGTCTATTTGAACCTTGGGAATGGGCAGTTTTCAACAAGCCCCACGGTCACGCATCTATGGTTCTGCTACACAGAGGGTTCCGTTCGGGCACTGGCCGACATCAACGGGGATGGGTTGGCCGATCTTCTGTTTATCTGCGGGCGGGTGGACGCAGTTTTTGCGACGGGTATGTTCCCTCACATGCTAGAGTCCCTCACTCACGAGATGGGCGCAACAACCTCTCTCGAATACACATCTTCGGTTCAATATTCGAATACCTTCCTTCCTTTTGTTGTTCAGGTGGTCTCTTCGATCACCGTAGACGACGGATTGGGAAATCTCTCCACCACGGCCTACGCTTACGCGGGCGGGCACTTTGACGCAGTAGACAGGGAGTTCCGGGGTTTTGAGTATGTCAAGGAGACAAACCCTGACGGGACAACTCTGGAGACGTGGTTTCACCAGGATGACTATCTCAAGGGTAGACAGTACCAGCTTGACCTGAGGGAACCTGAATCGAGTTCACTGCTCAGCCGGACCGACCTTTCCTGGGAGAAGGCATTCCTCGATCCCCCTGACAACTCGTGTGCCTTTGTCAAACTGGCTGAGAAACGAATGGAGTTCTATGATGAGGTGACCGTGTTCACCCAGGAAGACTACACCTACGACGATGCCCTCGGAGACCTCCCAAACACCCATGGCGATACCATTGAACGCGTGACCTCCGGAACAGGGGGAGAGAGAATCATCACAACCAGACAGTACCGTAACTACGGCCCTTGGTTGTGGCGGTTGACCCAGGAAACGGCCGAGGGGAGTGAAACCGGAAAAGTCAGAGAAACGTACTACGAATATGAGGCCGGATCAGGCAACATGCTGTGTGAAGAGAACTGGCTTGACGACGGTACGAACCCCATAACGATCATGACCTATGACGATTATGGCAACCAGATAACTGTGACAGACGCACGGGGGAACACAACCACGACCGACTACGACGAGACGACCTACACTTATCCGGTCCGGATAACCTATCCCGAAACCAGTGGAATCAGCTATGTCATCGAAAAAGAGTGGGACCTCAGGTTTGGGAAGATAGCATGGGAAAGAGATGAAAATGGAAATGAGACAGACTATGGTTATGATTTCTTCGGACGTCTGGAACAGGTCGACTACCCTGACCATGGACGGACCGTAACCGAGTACCATGACGATGTTTTTCCCCGATACGTCGTCACCCGGGTCACAGAGGATCATTCAGGAAACACCATAGACTCCTATGAATACTTCGACGGGCTTGGGAGACAGATACAGACAATCACATTTGGAGAGGATCAGCGGTCGATCGTCATGAAGACCTCCTATGACGAAATGGGGAGGAAGGCCCTGGTGGAAGGTTCGTTCTTTGGTGAAGGGGTCGGTTATCCTCAGGCGTCTCCGGAAGTCTGTCCCTGGGAAGGGACGAAATACGACTATCGCGGCAGATTCATGGACGTGACAAAGCCCGACGGCCGGCACGGGACCGTGACAACCACCTTCAGCTACACAGGTTTTTCCAACACGCTAATCGATCCTGACGGTGGAGAGAGGACTGAAACCAGGGACTACCTGGACCGAATCATTGAGGTCACAGAGCACACCGATGAGGTCGAATTCCATACGCATTACTCGTACAATGCGGCGGGGGATCTCCTCGCGGTGACCGACCACCATGGAAACGCGATGTTGATGGAATACGATAGCTTGGGGAGAAAAAGCAGCATGGATGACCCTGACATGGGGCATTGGGAGTATACCTATGATGCGAATGGCAACCTCAAAACCCAAACGGATGCAAAGGGACAGATCACCGAGTTTACCTATGACGAGCTGAATCGGATGACCTCAAAGACCTATTCCACGGCTGACCCCACGGTCACATATACCTATGACACAGCCGAGAACGGAAGGGGGAGGCTTTACCGCGTGAAGAATTCCGATGTCACAAAAACGTTCATGGCTTATGACGAGATGGGAAGAGTCAAGAACATAAGAAAGAAGATGAAAGGAGACGAGACACCCTACACAACCCAGTACGAGTACGATCCTTCAGGAAAGCTCCTGGGGATCACCTATCCTGATGGTTATCAGGCCCGGTACGCCTACCATCCGGGGTCAGGGCTTCTCCACACAGTCACAGGATCCGATTCGCTGGAATTGGCCCGGTATTCGTTCTACGAGCCCACAGGAAAAATCGGCCAGATTGAGCATGGAAACGGCACGGCAACGAGCTATACCTACGACCCCTGGTCAACAAGGCTTCTTGAAATCGTGACGGTCGATCCCAGCGGGCTTCGTGAAAACGACATCCAGAGGAGGATATACAGCTATACACCGGCGGGGGATATCGAGGAGATCAGGGACGAGCTGAGGGCTATCACATACCGGTACGGCTATGATAAGCTTCACCGGCTTCGTTCAGAGACCAACACAGGTTTCTTTGCCCCGATCATCTATGAATACGACGCCCTGGGAAACATCACTTCCAGAACCGTGGGAACGAACACATGGGTTTTCGCCTACGATGGTCCCCGAAATCATGCAGTCAATGAAGTCAGCTTTAATGGAAAGGACTACACCTACAAATATGATGAAAACGGAAACATGACCCGGGGTTTTGACTTTACGGATCCGTTGGAGGTAGGCAAGAGGACGATCAACTTCAATGCTGACAACCTGCCCAAACGGATCAAATACACCAAAGGCAGTGCGGAGATCATCACGCGCTTTCTTTATGACGGAGACAACGTGCGGGCGAAAAAAGTCGCTGATGGCGGGAGCACGACGTATTACGTGGGTGATCACCTTGAGATCACAGACGGCGTGGCTACGAAGTATGTTTTTGCGGGAGACATGAGGATTGCAAAGATCACAGACTCGGGTATCCATTTCTATCACAAAGACCACTTGGGCAGTTCCACCGCCATGACGGATGCCAATGGCACAACCGTAGAGACGGCTGAATACATGCCCTTTGGCCACGAGAGGCTCCACACTGGCCTGGTTGCGTCGAATTACAAATACACAGACCAGGAACTCGATCCTGAAACAGGGTTGTACAATTATGGGGCACGACTCTTTGATCCAATCATGGGGCGGTTCATAACCCCCGATACGATCGTCCCTGATCCCTACGACCCCCAGACACTGAACCGGTACAGCTACTGCAGAAACAATCCGCTCATTTACGTCGATCCAACCGGTCAATTCTTCGACCGAGCTGATCCAGCTGGAAGTCACGCTCCGGCTCCCGGTTCTATTGGTGGAGATTCAGATGGTGAAAACGCGAAGGCCGATGATGTCGAAAAATCTCAAGATGCTTGGGAGGTTGTAGAAAACCTTGTTAGAGATTGGTGGGCTGAACGCCAGTCCTATTATGAAATAGGCACGATTGATATAGAAAACATTACTGCATCGGAGTTTGACGCATCGAAGATCAAGATAATGCGCTGTGAGATAACGCCCCCGGCACGGAGCGTTGTTAGGGGTCTTAGAAACTCGGTCAAACCGGCAAGGAGCCTCCTTGCTCGTGCCAAAGCGCTTTTTGGAAAGCCCTATCCGACAAAATTCAACCGGGCGGTCAAGCAACCCTACAGTAGAAAAACGGGCCGATACCTCAGTTACGACGTGAATCCGGGTATCAAACATTCAACCGCCTCGTTCTTCGCAAGCGGTTTCTCTCAAGGAATTGGCTCTGGAATGACAGGGGCGAGGATGCCTTTTGCTGTGTCTCGGGCTCAAGCCTTGGGACAGACGATAGGTTACGGGGTCGGAAGCATATTGGGGGTCATTTCCAAATGAACTACGCGGTCGTCATCCTGCTAGTCGTGGTCGCTCTCGCCGTTCTCGCGTTTTTTTGGTGGGGCAAAAAACCGCATAAACACCGGAATATCGCCCAAGATCAACTGGAGGAGTTTCTTGAGGCGTTATTCTACCGTGGTTATGATGGAGGTTTCATCTGTATCGAAATCCCTAAAAGTAAGAGTTTTATACAGTTCTCAAAGTACATGGGTACCAGAGGAGTAGTGGGTTTGCAGTTCGATTTCCCTCTCGCTGATTGGTCTAAGGATTATTATGCAAAACTGAGCAGCGTACTCAACGATCGGGCCGTCAAATATGAAATTCAAAGTACGGGGGAGGCGGGAGTACCAGAGTTCCTGGTCGTTGATTTGAAGCAAGATGTTAAGATGGCGTCATATTTGGCCAAGCTGGTGATACAGGATGTATTTGAGCTGGGCAAAGACGATTGTGTTGATCTCTATTTTGAAAACGTCAGCCCTCGGAATGAGAAGATTGGGTTTCGGCGAGAGGATAGGGACCGTTGTTGAAAAGGGAACAAGGGTAACAAGGAGAGGAACATAAGGCTGGGCCGCAAGCGCAGGTGGCGAGGGTTTTGGGTGGGGATACATGAGCATGGAGACCTACACAGGACCGCCAGTTTTTCCGCTTTCGGATCGTATTGGTTTCCATCGGCAATGAAAATTCCGATGGGTGCATAAAATGATTAGAGGGACAAGATTTGTAAAGATCTATGGTTATGTTCTAATCATTTTTTTTGGCGGTTGTTTATACACGGTCTATGTTACTTCTCAAATTCAAGACCGCCCTATTTACAGCTTCTATTTTGGTAATATCATATCTTTATGGTATTTTATCACAGGAGTTGGGCTTTTGGCCCGAAGAATTTGGGGATATTATCTTTTCAAAGTCTTCTTGTATTTGTTGTTTCTGGCGTTTCCAATTGGTACGATAATTTCATACAAAAGCCTTCAATACATGAAAAGAAATGATATCAAGAACTTATTCCACAGCTCCGCTTCACGCAGGACAGGTAGGACAAAGGTAGAGAAGAGTGCGAAAGAGGAATAAGAGACATTGTTGAAATATCGACATCTGCTCTTTGCTGCGCCACTCTAGAACATGAACATGCCTCGAAAAGCCTGCATCCAAGCCCCCGGAGTGCTTCATCACATCATTATCTGCGGAATTGAACGTCAACCCATTTTCAAGGATTCTCTTGATTACGAAAATTTTCTTAAACGGCTTGGCAACCTTCTGACCGCCACTCCGAGTTCTTGTTATGCATGGGCAAGAATGACAGGCGCCATTCATCTACAAAGAAACGCTGGTGATGGTGAAAGGGATGGAGCGGTCAGCAAATTGGCAGGCCGAGGTCGCACCGGGCCTGCTAAATGAGTAATCTCGGCTAGAAGATATCGCCACAAACTTGAGAACTATGCAAATCGATAAACTGTAGAGAAAACGGGGACGCTCATGAAATTATGCTTTTCTTCTTTGTACGTTTGCGATACATGAGAATCATACTCCGCCAAGCCTGTATGACGCCCCCGGGGCGGGTTAGGATGAGAGGCCTGGTATGTTACTGGTCAATTAATGGGCAATCGGGTTCTTCTTCCAGAGGAATTCGTGGTTGAGGTGTCACATATTTGACTTCGGTGTTCACCGGTATTTCCGCATAGGGGCGGACAATGGGATTCACCGCGAATTCTTCCAGGGGTTTCCAGGTAAAACGGTTTGAATTCAGGACGTCTTGGTACACATTCCACCAGTGCAGCTTGACTCCGCTCAGATGTGTCTGGGCGATCAGAATGATCGTCTCTTCACTCAATTGAAATATGATCTCCCTGAAGTCATCTGGGGTGGCATTTCTGCACCAGAGCGAATATTCACATAATGATCCGGAACCCTTGTCTTTCCAGGGAACATTGCTCACAGATATGATTTTGGTGTTGTATTCTTCCGCTTTGTAGACCACACTCCCGGCCCCGGCCGTCCCTCGGGCTGTGATATACTCAATCCCAAGCTCATCGGCGATCCCCAATGTGAGTTCATCATAAGCGAAGTATTTGGAGCCGAATATACGGATACTTCGATCTGTGGATGATTGAATCTTCTGCCTGATTCGATCCATCCTTTCATACTGAAACCCATAGGGTTTGTCCCAGAAGGGGTCTTCTTGATACCAGCCCCCGATTTCAAAGCCTCGATGAGAAAGATCTCTGACGACCTCCCCATATTCGTCTGTCATATACTCATCGATGAGGATGAGCGCCGGTATTTCTCTTTTCTCAAGTTCGTCGGCCCAGTGCTTTAACCCTCTCACATTTCTTCGGTCGATGACAACGAACAGACCATCACTCTTACCAACAGGATCCACGGCCATTTTCTCATCTCCTCAGGTTTTTGCGACAGAAAGACAGTACCACAAATCTCATCCCTGGCAACACCTTATGAGATGGAAATCACGATGTCAAACAGCAAATCTGTGGGGTTTTCTCTCAGCAAAACCAATGGAGACGCTCATGAAATCCTGTTTTTCCTCTCTGCGTTTGTGATCCATGAAAATCATGCCCCGCCAGTTCCGTGTCGACTCCTTCCCGAGTCCTCCATCACATTGCTATCCGAGGAATGAGACCTGAATTCATCTTCGTGGCAAGAGACAATGGATCATGACTTCAAGTATGGGGCTGTCTTTTCCCAGATTTCCCTCTGGTCTGGGTAGTCGTGGAAGAACTTCGATACGATTTCATCGACCCGTTCCTGAGCCGTCTGGAGCGCTTCTCTCATGTTGATCGTCGTGAGAGCACCGTCTCTCTTCAGCACCTTGCCATCAACGATGACATCATCGATATCAGCCGGCCCCGCATAAAGGACCACGCTCGTCAAAGGGTCTTTTGTGGGAGTCAGGTAGGGGTTGTCCAGATTGATCGTGATGATGTCAGCCTTTTTCCCGGGCTCCAGGGAACCCACTTCTCCATCAATCCCCACAGTTTCTGCCCCTTTTCTTGTTGCCAGCTCCAGAAGCTCATAGTGGGATGGACGTATGCTGCTCCGGTTGCTGGCCAGCATTTCTTCCGCGCCACCAGCCATCCGGCCTCGGAAACTCTGGCCGGCGATGTTCTGGCGAAGAAGCTGTAGCATATCATGGTGGTAGTCATCCGTTCCCAAACCGATAGCGATACCCATGTCCATCCACCGAATGATCGGATTTGTGACCGATCGACAATGAAGGATCCCCATACCGGAGCGGGCGATGAGTTGGATGTCCTTTTCCGTGGCAAAAGTGCAATGGGCTCCTGTGAGCTGATTGTCGAGTATCCCGATCTCTTTGAGATGCTGAGGGGGCGTCTTGCCATAGAGTTTTTCGACCTGCTTCACCTCGCGCCAGCTTTGCGAAAGATGGGTGGTCATCCTGAGACCCTGAAGATCGGCGTATTCTTTGCACCTCCGGTAGGTATCAGCGGTAGCCAGATCGGGTGCTTTCGGGCATATGACCGTGGTAATTCTGCCTTCGGCCTTTCCATGCCAGGTTTCGCACAGTTCTTTTGCCCTGCTGAATGCTGCAGCGCCTTTTTCAGGCAGGTATTCATAGACGCCATCGATCAGCCTGGTCAAGTTGACCTCCTCGATGTCCGCTGCAAGTATGCATCGGTTCCCAGCCTTCTCCACGGCCTTGGCAAAGCCGTCCGGATACGTATAGATCACCATGGACGTTGTCGAACCGCCGTAAATGAACTCCGCGCACGAGGCAAGAGCCAACTTGTCCATGTCATCGGGTTGACGATAACCCTCCAAGGGAAGATTGACCCGGTAAAACTCACCCATTGACTCGTAAACACCCCGAAAATACTGTTGAAGATGGGAGTGGACATTCACGAAGCCCGGAAGGACAACTTTGTGCTCGGCATCAATCATACAATCGGGATTCGATGGGCAGTCGACGGTTTCTCCGATGTGCTCAATCCGATCATTCTTGACGTACAGACTGCCTTGGCGATAAACAGTTCCACGTCCGTCCATGGTTGCGATGAATCCATTTTTGATCAACAAATCCGACATCGTGCGCTCCCTTCTTCCTGTACAACCGTTCAGGTTTTCTTTCCTTTACGAGGAGAGGTATCGATTTGAGGCCATTCCACGGACACGGGAGATTAGACCACTCATCGCCTGCCCCATCCCTGCATTTGTCCTTGAGAGGGTTCCTCTAGAAGGAGACTGATCGAAACATGTCAAGACCGTCCTAGAACATCAGGTCTTCAAAAGCAGGGATCCGAGTCCTTGGAGTTGGTCGGGGACTCCCCCTTTTCTCAGACAGGCCCAGAATGTTGCCTGGTTACTGGAAATGACCGGTTTGCCCAGTTCCTTTTCGAGCAACCCCAAAACGTGGATCGTTTTGAAGTCCGTACAGCTGATGAAAATCCCATCCACATCCGGACCGTCAATTTCTTGGGCCACCCTATGGGCCGAGGACTCTGACTGCGCTTCCTCGTAAGGTATGGCGGTGAGGCGTGCGATCTCCATCCCTTCAAGGGAAAGATACTCGACAAGCCTCTGATTGACATCATCAGTGTACGGTGTCGCCACGGCAATTCGTTTGAGCTGCATGGTTTTCAGTGCCATAACGACAGCATCTGTCGATGTCAGTGCCGGTTTCTGGGTGACACGCTCCATCGTTCTAACAATATCGTTGTTCCACTGGTGTCCTTCAAGAAAACTGCTGGTCGTACAACCAAAAACGACGATGTCTGGGTTCGTTCTGTTGATTCGAAGAGATCCTTCCGGAATCGCATCGACCAGTTTTTTTGAGGCTTTATAGAACGAGTCGGCAGGGTCGTAGTGTTTCGAGGTCACACGGTCGGTGAAAACATCAACGCCCTCCGGAGCCATCCGGTGAAACTCCCCCTCCATGACAATGTTGACGGCCGGAATCAAAACACCGATCGCGAGCCTGCAAGACCTGACTGACATAGCGCATCCTCCTTGCCCAAGAAAAGGGGGCCTCCCGCTCGACGCCAGGACTCATGCCCCCTCATGCCTTGCTTTGACACACCTATAGTCCAAACTGGTAGGGGAAGTCAAGAAAAAAGCAGCTCTGGTTTTTCTGATATAGACTTGCGATTCTGTACCCACAAAAATTACATATATTAGTCGCTATTTTGTCCAACCAAAATCACTCCCTTGAAATCAAAAAAACCCTCCATAGAAAAGGCCAAAATTTGGCTGCAATCCATCAATCAAGTACGGAAATGCGGTACGAAAAAGCTTGACTTGATAAAGGTTCTCGCGGTACAAATGGTTGGCTCATTTCGGGGATTAGGTTTATTCGATGGTATTCACTTGGAAACAAGGTTCGGGATAATAAATGTCGTTTTCTGAATCGCTTTCTGATCTGAGCGGAAAGGAGGTGATGAGGTCTGAAGAGCCGAGTCGATTCTTACCACGAATGATTAAATTGCAGAAGGAGGGTGGCAATGGGCAAGAAGTCAAACATTGTTCGGTCAATGGTTTTGGTTTTAGCCACTATGGTGCTCATGGTTCCTGTCGTCTTATCCTCGCCTGTGGTTCACGCTGCGGATCTGGGAGGGCAACCCGTCGTTCTGGAATACTGGTTGCCCAACTATCCGGAGTTCGTTGAGATTACTCGGATTTTCAGTGCAGATCTAGAGAAACTGGGTATCAAACTGAACGTCAAAGCAACCACCTACGATGAATGGTCGGGCGTCATCGTCGGATCGGGGAACAACCCCTATCATTTGGCTGCTTGCGGGTGGGGAAGCTCTCCCGACCGACTGGATCCAGATTTTTTTCTGACTGTTTTCAGCTCGACGAGCGCCCCAAAGGGGGGGAGAAACTACGGGTATTATGAGAATCCCGAATATGACAAGCTTGTCTTAGCTCAGAGAAAGGAAACGGACCGCACCAAAAGGCAACAACTTGTGTGGAAGGCACAAGAAACCCTTCACAATGATTCGGTCAATTTTGTGGTGTTCTACAAGGCGGCCTGGCAGGCATATAACAGCGACCGCATCGAGGGCGCGGTTCCCATGGTTGGATCCGGTGTGGGATACCCATACATTCCAATTACCTATCTTAACGGCAAGCCCAAGACCGAGAAAAAGGAAATCACGGCTATCAGTGACCATGACCTTATTTCCCTCAATCCTTTCTACATTCCGGATGTGGAAAATGAATGGTGGTTGAGACTGATCTATGACCCTCTCGTCCGGCGAGACGAGAACTTGAACATGATACCATGGGCCTGTACATCATGGAAATTCTCGAGTCCAACCAGCGTTGATTTTGTTTTGCGGGAAGGCATGTCCTTTCATGACGGTAAACCCGTTACACTGGACGATCTGAAGTTCACTGTGGATTTTATTCTGGAATGGAAATTCCCCATTCTCTCAAGGATCTGGAGAAACGTGACTGGAACGGAGAAAGTCGACAAAAACACCTTGAGACTTAACCTTAAGGAGCCCTACGCACCATTCATGGAGACCGTTCTGCCTTACATGTTCATCGCCCCGAAGCATATTTGGGAGAAGGCTGCAGAGACCTCGGGAGTGAAGAACCCGGTTGACTGGGCGAATCCAAACCCTATTGGAAGCGGCGCCTACAAATTCGATCTCTGGAAGAAAGGAGAGTATTTTCATCTGAAAGCCCACAAAAGCCACTTCAATGCACCGCAATTTGATGGGCTTTATTACAAGATTGTTGCCAGCAGAGAAGCCATTCTCGCAGCCATGGAGAAAGGGGAAGCCGACGTTGTTGCATGGAATCTGGACGCTGTCCAAGGGAAACGACTCGGTGATTTTCCACACCTGACGGCAGTCAACTATCCGAGCATCGGCATGAGTGATGTCCGACCCAATCTGAGAAAGGCCCCCACGAATGACTTGGCATTCAGAAGAGCTCTGAACCATGCCATGAATAGGAAACTCATGCTCGAGATTTGTTACGGCGGGTATGGCGATTTGGGTGGCGTCACACCAATCGCCCCCATCATCAAATTCTGGCATAACAGCGATCTGCCAGTGCCTGAGTACGATTTGGACAAAGCACGAGAGATTCTGAAAAAAGCGGGCTACACGTGGGATAGCAAAGGAAATCTGTGTTATCCGAAAAACATGTGATCTTCTTCCCTAGAGACGACTTCACCCCTTCCAGACATCGTTGTCTGGAAGGGGGCTCGTCAAAAGGACGGGGGCATCGCTCTGACCCAATAAAACAAACGAATTTCCTCCTTTTCCTTCAATATCGCAAGCCGTCAGGGCGTTTTCTCGCTTCTTCAGATGCCGGCCCTCAGAAATTTGGGCCCGGTGCAATCTCACATTCGGTCTGAAGGAACCGGGGGATCTTCTTTTCGGATTTGGTATATGGTCGACGCGGAGCAGGTGGGCCGAATGGAAGAACTTCTGAGTCCCCAGAAGATGAGTGGAGAGAACATCGTTGTCGTCAATATTCATGTCCGATAACCAGAATTGGTTTGGGCAAATTCCGAGCCGGCACCGTGGAGAGGTCTAAGAAGACCCACGGAAATGGGAGCGTCATGAGCTCCAGATTTATCCATGCCCTATCCTCACAGACCGAATGGCTGCGGAAAGACAAATTCGGCCTCGTTGGCCTGTTTATGCTCCTTCTTTTTCTGGTCGTTGCGGTTTTTGCACCCCATTTCGCTCGTTACGATCCAACAGAGTATCAGTACGTCGAGAATCACCTGGCCAGGTCAAAGCCTCCATCGCTGAAATTCTGGTTTGGAACCACCTACTATGGACAGGATGTCTACAGCCAGGTCATCATGGGATCACGCGTTGCCCTGATCGTTGGTGTGACGGCAGCCTTTTTTATTACCTTTATTGGAACAAATCTCGGACTGGTGTCAGGGTATTACGGAGGCAGGCTGGATAGTATCGTCATGCGAATTACGGATGTGACGTTCGGGATTCCCTTTCTTCCATTTGCGATTGTCCTGATCGCTTTGACACGACCCTCCATTTGGAACATTATCGTGACGATCTCTATCCTGTTCTGGAGAACAACCGCACGCGTGATTCGTTCTCAGGTTTTGAGTCTGAGAGAACGGCCGTACGTTAAGGCAGCGCGCGTGAGTGGAGCCAGTAATTTCAGAATCATGTATGTTCATATTTTGCCCAACGTGTTGCCCATTTCCTTCCTCTATATTGCGCTGGGAATAGCATGGTCAACTCTGGCAGAAGCCAGTCTGAGCTTTTTGGGATTTGGGGATCCACGGATGGTGAGTTGGGGAAGAATTCTCTATAGCGCTTTTCAAACTGGTTCCGTGAGAGGGGCATGGTGGGTTGTGGTTCCTCCCGGAATTGCCATCACCCTGTTCGTGGTCTCTGCATTCATGATCGGGTTCGCCTATGAGGAGAAGATTAACCCAAGATTACGGGCGAGGAAATAGGAGAAAGCTTCTTTGCATATCGGTTTGACCATCTTGTCTGCGTGCCAAACAAAATGAAAGAGACGTCCAACGTCGTCCTAGAAGTCAGAGATCTGAGTCTCTGTTACGAACTCGAACACGGCTCCAGAATCCATGCCCTCAACGGAATATCCTTCACAACGCAACAGGGCGAGTGTCTGGGGCTTGTCGGTGAATCGGGTTCAGGCAAAAGCACCGTCGCAAAGGCCGTTCTGCAGCTTCTACCCTCGAATGCTACGGTGATAAACGGAAAAGTTCTTTTCAAAGGTCAAGATATTACCCGGATCAGTGAGAATCAAATGAAAGACCTTCGGTGGAGTCAGATTTCACTGGTCACTCAGAGCGCCATGAATGCGTTGAACCCTGTGGCAAAAATATCTGATCAATTTGCCGAAACCTTCGTGGCCCACGGTGCAACCGACAAGAGAGAGAATTTGGCCAAGGGGGAAGCACTGTTTGAAATGGTCGGACTCAGTCGCAAGAGGATTCGAGATTTTCCCCATCAATTCAGCGGCGGGATGCGGCAAAGGGTCATTATTGCCATGGCCATTGCCCTCCATCCGGCCATCATCATTGCTGATGAACCGACAACTGCCCTGGACGTCATCATGCAGGCCCAGATTATCCACCTGCTTCAGGATATGGTAGAAAAAGAAGGGATTTCCCTTATCCTGATCACCCATGATATCTCGATTGTGGCAGAAATTTGTGACCGAGTTGGGGTTATGTATGCAGGATGTATGATGGAGTACGGGGCTGTCGATCGGATTTTCGAAAACCCTTATCATCCCTACACCATGGGTTTGAAGGGCGCATTCCCGACGATCAAGGAACTGAAGAAAAGCCTGATTTCCATACCTGGAAGCCCTCCCCGTTTGCTCCAGCCCATCGGAGGGTGCGGTTTTTCTGAGAGGTGTCCCTTTTCTGTGGAGCGGTGTGTTCGAGAAATCCCTCGGATGAAGATGGTCGAGGACGATCATTTTGTTGCCTGCCATCGGGCAGACGACGTGGAAATGTTCAGGGCACAGATAAGAGACATCTTCCGGGCACGAACGGAATCTTAATTCACAGGTTTCCCACGGATGAGCCAGGCCGGATCATGATAGAAGTCGAAGGACTGAGAAAGCTTTTTCCGGTTAGGAAGGGTTTGGTTGAAGCGCTCGTTTCGGCAGTGTCCTTCCAGAGCAAACAGACCTATGTGAAGGCTGTCAATGGTGTTTCCTTTTCCATAGAACGAGGCGAAGTCATGGGCTTTGCCGGTGAAAGTGGATGTGGGAAGACCACGACAGGGCTGTTGCTCCTGCGTCTGTATCAACCGACAGAGGGGAGGATTCTTTTTGATGGACAGGACATTGCTTTGCTGAAGGGTCGCGAACTGGCCCTCTTTAGAAGGCAGGCACAATTGATTTTTCAAGACCCCTACGAATCTCTAAATCCCCGTTTCACCGTGCGGAGAGCTATCGAGGAGCCGCTGATTGTGAATAGGCTCGGTTCCAAATCCGAAAGGAGGGATCAAATCCTCCATGCCATGGAGTTAACAAAGCTCAAGCCCATAGAGGCCTTTATTGATAAATATCCGCATGAGTTGAGTGGAGGAGAACGTCAACGGGTCTGCATTGCGAGGGCCATTGTGTTGAACCCGATTCTTCTCGTTGCTGATGAGGCAGTCTCGATGCTGGATGTTTCAATCCGGTCAGCCATCCTCATACTTCTGAGAGATTTGACGGAAAAGTTGCATATGTCTACCCTCTACATTTCCCATGATTTGTCGCTTCTGGGGAGTGTCTGCGACAAGATTGCAATCATGTATGCGGGAGAAATCGTCGAGATAGGTAAACCTGAGCACATTATCGACTGTCCTCTCCATCCCTACACGCAGGCGCTGATCGCTGCTGTCCCCGTCCCCGAGTTTGATAGGAAACAGGCGATGTCTGTCACCATCAAGGGAGAACCGCCTGATCTTGTGGATTTGCCCCATGGGTGCGCATTTGGCCCGAGATGTAATGCGTTCCGGAGGGAGTGCGAGGAAAACAAACCCAGTCTGCGTGATGTCGGTGAGGGTCATTTCGTGTCCTGTAACCTCAGAAGGTGAGCGCCTTGCAAGGGAGATACGCAGCAGGCCGAATAGGCCAGACTATCCTAACCCTATTTGTCGTTTTAACGTTAATGTGGCTGTTGTTCCGGTTGGTGCCGGGAGACCCTGCGGCGATGTACATCAGTGGACGACTCAACCCCGAAGACATCGACGCCATGAGGAAGGCCTGGGGGTTGGACGCTCCCCTCTATATCCAGTATCTGAGGTACATAGGAAATTTGTTCAGTGGGAATCTTGGTATTTCCTTTTATTTCAGGGAGCCGGTGGCTGATATCATTGCGCCTCCGCTTTTCAATACGGTTATTCTTATGGGACCTGCCATGATTGTTTCAATTGTGGGGGGTACCATGCTGGGTGCCTATCTGGGTTGGAGAAGAGGCAGCACAAGGGAAAAAGTTGGAATCATGCTCGCCCTCCTTCTCCGCTCCTTTCCCGTTTTTGTGGCTGGGGTCTTTATTCTGATGCTCCTCTCTTACTGGCTGGGTTGGTTTCCATTGGGTGGGATGAGGACGATTGAGTCACCACCGACGACTTGGGGCGGCCAAACCCTGGACATGCTTCATCACATGATTCTGCCATTTATCGTTGTTGTTCTGTTCAATATCGGTGATGTATTGATGATCGCGCGGACAAGCCTCCTTGAGCTGCTTGGAGAAGAGTTTCTGGAGTTCGGTAAAGCAAGAGGACTTCCTGACTCGCACGTCAGGAGGATCGCGATGCGTAATGCCATCATTCCTGTATTGACATATTCGACGATCATGGTTGGTTTCGCTTTTGGTGGTCAAGTCCTGGTGGAGGTTGTCTTTTCATGGCCCGGCATCGGACGTCTCATGGTGGAGTCCGTGACAAGGCATGATTACCCCGTTGCCCAGGCATCATTCTTCCTGATGTCGATCGTCGTGATCGTTTTGAATCTTATCATGGACTTGACGTACGGCTATCTGGATCCACGGATCACATACGAGACCAACGGTTAGAGACGTGAGAGCTTTCGGCTCTACTGTCCTGACTCGGTGATCCTAATACGGGCGAAATTCATCTTCATCAGTCATGACGACGATGATAGGCAATTGACATTTTTGATACTGAATTTTCAGTGAGAGGGGGAGCTCTTCCAATCACACCTTTGAAAGGAGGACGATTCGATGGTCTATCATTTTTCCTATGGTTCCAATATGAACCAAGAGTCCATGGACAACTACTGCAGAAGAACCGGCAGGCCGCTGATGGATTTGAGAGCGAGGTCTCCGAGAAAGGGCATCCTCAAGGACTACAAACTGGACTTTAATTATTACTCGCGTCTCATGGGAGGCGGGGCTGGTAATGCAGTCGAGTGTCGGGGCGATCATATCGAAGGTATTGTGTTCGATCTCTCGGAGGAAGACATGGTCACCATCGATGGAAAAGAGGCGGCCCCGGACTACTTTCATCGGAAAAAGGCCACAATAACTCTTGAGGATGGCACCGACCTTCCAGATGTCGTGATCTATGTGGCAGTCAAGGATAAGGAAAGAGATTTCACCCCCCCCACCCATGCGTACAAACGGATAATCATTGAAGGGGCCAGAGATTTCGGTTTGTCGGAGGCTTGGATCAAAAGGCTGGAAGCCATTCCATCTCAGGATCCCAATTTTGAATCGTAGAATGTGCTTGATTGTAAAACCCTTGAAAATAGTACTATTTCGACTGCTCAACAAAGAGAGGAAAAGACATGAAAATTTTGGTTTTGGGTGGCTATGGCAGTGTTGGGAAAGTGATCGTTGCCGATCTGGCTACCAGTCAAGATGTGTCGGCCGTTTTGATTGGCGGTAGGGACTCAGAGAAGGCAAAGGATCTCGTCACGTCTCTCTCCAATGAAAAGATTTCTTTCTATAGAATCGATCTCCAGAACGAATCTGCAATCGAAGAAGCCCTGCAGGGAATGGATGTGGTCGTGAATGCCACGACTCGCGAGTATAATCTGCCTGTCATGGCAGCAGCCCTGAAACAGCGAACGCATTATATGGATCTGGGTGGGATGTTTCATATTACAAAAAAACAGCTCAAGATGGATCATCAGTTTGCCGATGCCGGCGTGACAGCCCTTCTCTGTATGGGGAGCTGTCCGGGTCTGAGTAACGTCTTTGCAGGTTTGTGCGCCCGTAAGCTGGATCGGATCGATGAGATCCACATCCGGGTCGGAACCAGGCGGGGGTCTGATTTCAAGGGGTTTAACCTGTCTCCCAAAACACAGCTTGCCGAATTCACGTCCAAACCGGTTATTTTTGAGGATGGCAGTTTTCACGAAATGCCTCCTCTTTCGGGGAGGGGTACGTACCGTTTTTCCGATCCCGTGGGGGAGGGGGAGGGATTCTATGCCATTCATTCTGAGGTACTTACCCTTCCGGCCAATATCGAAGGTCTCAAAAAGGTAACCTATTGGGTCGCCTTTCCGCCTGAAACTCTTCAGAAAATGGATGCTCTGATCAACTGGGGACTGACCTCGGAAGATCCCATCTT
>Ga0180438_10004244_pt1 | contig 20792 bp, 15 predicted proteins | sample SS_ome_12_FD_132455 | JGI IMG/M metagenome (GOLD analysis project Ga0180438, IMG submission 132455) | Hypersaline lake sediment archaeal communities from the Salton Sea, California, USA - SS_3_D_2 metaG | ecosystem: Environmental > Aquatic > Non-marine Saline and Alkaline > Hypersaline >... | reverse complement strand
GGAATAAATTTAGCAACCACAATTGCTCCTACCTGAGCCTTTGTCTCGGTTCGTGAAAATATGGGCACAATGCCCCTGACTAAATCTCCATGTAATGATGTTTGAATAACCTTAATATCAGTTGAATCCTTGAAACTTTTACGCAATACATCAATGCTCAGGTCTTTAAAAGGCCTTAAATCAACACTCCTATCATAAGAAGCTGCCCTCGGAAGCAATTTTGATGAAAATATCTGAATAGCGGCAAGATTGTATTCCTTCCTTTTTTCCTCTATAAACGCCCCTAGTCTATCTGCCCTTGATAGCAACATATATCCTTCATGGGTAATTATGGAACTTAAACTATTGCCAAATGCTAATGCCTCATCTTCTACTCTTTTATAGTAATCTTGACCTACCTCTAAAGACTTTTGAAGAGATTGCTCAATCTGAAGATTAAACCAATAATCGATAGAGAGAGAAATGAATTGCACTGAAACAAAAAAGATAATTATAGTTGGTAAAAGGGAAAGTATGACAAAGGCAAAAACGAGTTTTGCTCTAAGACCAGAGCCCATAACCCTTTTTTTCCTCTCGAATACCAGCTTGACCAGATTTCTCATGGTCAGATAGAGCAGGAGAAGCAGTAAAATTACATTGATGTTTATTAAGACAAAAATCAAGATGTTGCCGGCAATCGGTAATTCAACGCCAAGATCAAAGACTTTTGTTCCCAGATAGGTAAGGAGGATAATGATCGGTAGTATAATACATATGATGATTATTTCTCGTTTACGCCTTTTTAGGTCTTCATCTTTAGTATCTACATGTCTTTTCATTGCACTTAATACCTGAACTCAACTGAATACCAGTCTGTCTCAAAATCCCATAGGGATAAAAAAAAGAGCACATAGTTTAAGTAAAAAGGTAATTCAATCTTATCAAGCTCTGCCTTCATTCGTATTTGATAAAGAGCTCCTTTTTTAAGCTTATCGAGCCTGATAACCTTTAAGGCCACCACATCCGCCATTAATTCTTTCGCTCCGTCAAAATCCTTGGTTTTTACCTTTTTTTTATTTTGTTCTGGTAAAAGAAGATTAAATTCGTTTTTCAGGGTGTTGTACTCTATAGTATGTGTTAACCTAATGTCTGCTATCTTACGATCAAACCATGCGCTTCTAATCTCATATAGTTTGACGAAAAAAGTAAATTTGGTTGAAATACCATTCATAATGGCCCTGTCCATTTCTTCTGTAAAACAGTCTCTTACATTAAAATAACTAAGTAGATGGTCACGCGTATTAGTGACAATTATATCTGACAAGCGAGCCTCTTTTGCTGAAGAAATTTCTGGGAAAATGGAGAACAAGAGAAAAAGCACTAACGCAAAAGTAAGCTGTCTACCGCGCATAGAGTGAACCAATGTATTTGAATGTATCAATTAGAGACACCTAAAGTTTACAGTGAATAACCTATAACTATCGACTAGTCTACAATTCACAAACCCTAAATCCTTAAATTCCTTAGCTACTTAATCCTATATCTCACATCACAGATGGCAAATAATGTATGAAATTAGAATAGGTAATTTTATAAGGATATGTGAAATATCATAGGAAAAAGGGAGACTGATTGCAAGATTTAATAAAAAGGATTGATTTTGAATGACAAATTTAGAAATTTTGAAAATAAAATACAGGATACTCAATCAGAAAAAAATCTCTTTCCTGCCTTCTTACTACAGTGTATTTCTTTAGGCGGGGACTAAATCAAGGGTAGCAAAAGACGGTATTTTGATGCTTTTTCTCCCACACTCTTCTTTATTCTTAAATCGTATTACCTCCCAGGACCTTTCTTGCGCCATAAACAACCTGAGCAATTTTTGGTTCATAGAATGCCCTGATCTTTCAACCACAAAATGGCCGATTGGTACACAGCCAAGAATAGCCAAATCACCTATAAAATCAAGGAGTTTATGCCTTACAAACTCATTTTTATACCGTAAGCCATCTTCATTGAGAACTCTGAAGTCATCCACAACAATTGCATTATCTAAGGATCCACCCTTTGCCAGTCCATTGTTCCTTAATGCCTGAACATCCCTCAAAAAACCGAATGTTCGCGCCCTACTAATTTCATCAACAAAACTAGATTTTGAAAAAGATATCTCATAGGATTGATCTTTGATTAAGGGATGATCAAAGTCAATTTTATACGTTATCTTTAGCTCATTTGAGGGATTGAGCTGAACAGATCGATTGCCATCCTTAACCTTAACTGACTTTTTTACAAGAAGGAATCTTTTGTGGCTATTTTGTATGGTAACACCGGCATTTTTTAGTAGAAATATAAAGGGGGCAGAACTTCCATCCATAATAGGAATTTCTCCACCATCAATTTGTACCAAAGCATTATCTATACCCATTCCAAAAAATGCAGCCATAATATGCTCAACTGTGGAGACACTATATCCATTAAAACCAATAGTAGTGGCCATATTAGTATCAACTACATTATCAAAAGAGGCCTTAACTCTACAACCGGGTGATATATCAATACGTTCAAAGGATATCCCGCTATCTGGTGGAGCGGGTTTTATGGTAAGGTTTACTTTTTTACCAGAGTGAAGACCTATTCCTGTACAACTTATTTCCTCTGCAACTGTCCGTTGTCTTAAATCCATAATAATTACTTTGATAATACATTAATGTTGGGAAAATTATTACGCGGGAGACGTACTAAGTATAAGCAAATTATGTGCCATTTACTAAAATGATTATAAAAAGGGCGAATCTATATGGTTAACTGATTGAAATTGATAATGATAATTAAAATTTGCTATACAAGATTTCCTTATTTTTTTATCATGTTAATGTGTTAAATTTAACACAGTTTTTGTGTTTGATTTATACAATCGTATTGATTACTCAATATTTTGTGTGACCTGTTAAACAGAGCCCCTTCTATGAGACGTGCCATCATCTGATTCCAGCACTGCATCTCGGCCCTAAGACTGTCAAGGGCTTCTCTGCCGTGAGACGTGTCGACGAGCTCATGTCGAGTCGCTCGGAGCCGAATGGCCTCTAGGTCGAACGACTCAAGACCGAATGTCGCTTCAGAGTTATTCATGAAGAAAACTTTATGTCAAGCATGGAGATGTCTTTTTTGTAATACCTCTGGCCCAGACCCACCTAGCCCTAATCATAGAAATAATAAAGATGTTTTACAATATTTCAGAAAATTCTGCCAGGGCAGGCCTCATAAATGTACCTAAGGAGTATTAAACTTTTAAGTCAATACTTTTTTTCTTGTATTTAAGAAAGGTTTGAATCTAATATTTAGCATATGATTAACCGCTACCTTTCAGTAATAATACTCTTCATCATTATTGGCGGTTGCTACCCCTTAGTTAAAAAAGAGGTTAAGGAACCAGCCAATGCCCTTACAAAAGTAAAATATTTCTGGCCAACATTTCAGGATGACATGGATATGGATTCCCTTTCATTGGCTATTAAAAGTGATCTGAAATATTTGAACCGACTAAAGGATGATACACTTTTTACCTATGGTCCTGATGAATTTCCTGCTGAACATGTGAGGAAATCATTAAAGGCTTTTTTATCAATTTTCAAGCAAAGTTCAGATAGCAAACAATTCAATCAATATTTAAGGAAAAATTTTTACTTATATAAGGCAGCTGGTTTTTGGGGAAGTAAAAAGGTCCTCTTCACTGGATATTTTGAACCAATCTTTGATGGAAGTCTTGAGCGTGATTCTATGTATAGATATCCAATATATAGAAGGCCAGATAATCTATTGACAATTCCTTTGGGGCTTTTCCGGCCTGAACTTTCCGGACAGCGTATTATGGCTAGGATACAGGGCAATAGTCTTGTCCCCTATTACACGAGAAAAGATATAATGGAAGGCAAGATGTTAGAGAAAAAAAACCTTGAAATTGCCTGGCTAAAAGATCCCCTCGATGTAGCCATATTACAAATTCAGGGTTCAGGTATGATAAAATTACCCACCGAAGAGATAATCAGGGTTGGGTATAGTGCCTCAAACGGGCATCCATATAAAAGTATAGGCAGATATATGATAGATAATAAATATATCACAGCTGATAATGTATCCCTTCAGACCATCAGGTCTTACATAAAACAGAATCCAGACATTGAAGATGAGATATTGAATTATAATCCATCATATGTTTTTTTCCGGTTACTCGACAGCGGGCCAGTCGGTAATATTGGTGTTCCTCTAACACCCGGACGGTCTTTAGCCGTGGATGACAGATTGTTTCCAAAAGGGGCCTTGGTATATATTCGCTGCCAGAGACCCATTATGGGGAAAGATGGAAATATAACTGGATGGGTTCCTTTTTCAAGATTTCTTTTGAATCAAGATACAGGAGGAGTTATAAAAGGTACAGGGCGCGCAGACATTTTTTGGGGTAGTGACCCATACGCGGAATTAGCTGCAGGTAATCTTAAACATAAAGGAGAGATGTATTTTTTAGTAAAAAAACCAGATAACTAACTCAAGTGTTGTGATTCAGTGTTTGGGAATTAAGGTATTTAGGAACGAGTAACAGGAGGGAGTTACGCAGTGGTGAGTTTGTCTGGTTTGATCACTTCAGACACTTCACACCTAACTACTAAATAGAAAATTTTGAAAAATCAGCTATCTGATCAAAAAACTGATGCAGGCTTTTTAGAATTCCAAGCCTATTTTCCTTAATCTTTCTATCCTCTGCCATGACCATTACTTCGGAAAAAAATTCATCTACCGGTTTTATTATTCTGGATATTATACTCAATGCCTCAAAGTAATTTTCTTTATCTATCTCTCTTTTTGCTTCGTCTTTTATTAACTGAAATGTTTTCCATAAACCTGCTTCGCTTTTATGCTCAAATAAATCAGGATTCACAGTATACGTTTCTTCAAAACCTTTTCCTATGTTAATGATCCGTTTAAACGCTATAGCTAAAGTTTCAAAGTCTTGAGAAATGTCTCGAAATCTTTGTAATGCTTCTATTTTTTTCTCTACTTGATGGAGGAAATTAAAATCGATAGAAATTACTGCCTCTATAAAATCTTGAGTAATTCCTTCGAATAACAACAAATTCTTAAAGCGATTTTTTATAAAATTATTGACCGAATCTTCAACCTCTTTCTTGTCAAATGAAATAGTTTCATTAAGAATAGATGCTGATTTGTGGATGAGATCTTGAAAGGAAATAGCAATTTTTTTATCTCTCACTATCCTGATAATGGCTAGTGCCTGCCTCCTGAGTGCATAGGGGTCGGCTGTTCCATCAGGCTCAAGTCCCATCGAAAAAAAACCTACAATAGTATCCAGCCGATCAGCTATGCCAACGATCGACCCAATAAGAGATTCAGGGAGTTGAGATTCTGCCTGAATAGGTAAATAATGATCTGAAATAGCTGTACAGATATCTTCAGGGTAGCCATCCAATCGGGCATATTCTTTTCCCATTACACCTTGAAGGGAAGGAAACTCCATGACCATTTCAGTAACCAGGTCACATTTACATAGCTTCGCTACAAGTCCGACATCATGTATCTTTTCTGGGATTATCCGCTCAGCTAAGTACTCGGCTAATCTGGTAAAACGCTGTACCTTGTCAAAGGATGTCCCTAATTCTGCCTGATAGATAACCGTTTTCAAATCCTCCAGCCTATCCTTGAGAAGCCTTTTCCTGTCCTCTTTAAAAAAGAAATTAGCATCAGCCAGTCTTGCCTGCAAAACTCTTTCATGTCCTTTTCTGACAATAGATTCATCCCGTGCAATCGTATTGTTAACAGCCACAAAATTTGGCATCAGGTTTCCCTCTTGGTCCCGAACGGAAAAATATCTCTGATGCTCTTTCATTGCTGTTATGAGAACGGGGTCAGGAAGGGCAAGAAATTCCTTATTAAAACCACCGCAAATGGCAGATGGGAACTCCACCATATTGGTCACTGTGAATAATAATTCGGGGTCCATCACAGGTAAGCCTGATAAAGTTTTCGCTGCTGTGATGACAGATTTCTCAACACTGTCTTTTCTCTCTTTTTGATCAATAATTATAGAGCTTTCATTCATTTTTTGCAGATAATCTTCAAGGCCTTCTATTTCCATACTCTGGGGTGCCATAAACCTATGACCCCTGGTTTGATTCCCACTCGCTATCCCAGCTACTTCAAAGGGAATATTAGTCCCGTTAAAAAGTGCGAGTATCCAGTGGATAGGCCGAACAAATGAAAACTCTTCACTTCCCCAACGCATCGACTTTGGCCAGGGAATACTCGCTATTAATTTTGGAAATACTTCAGATAGGATAGTTATTGTAAGCCTCCCCGGCATTTTACGTTTAATATAGAGATAGATGCCTTTTGGTGTTTCCAATAATTGTAGCTCATCCACAGAAACTCCCTGTTTTTTAGCAAAACCAAATGCTGCTTTTGTGGGGTTTCCTTCTTCATCAAATGCAGCCTTTTGAGGAGGCCCTGTTATTTCCTGGATTGTATTTTCCTGTTTATCAGCAATGGACTTACCAACTAAAACCAATCTTCTTGGAGTTCCGTATGTATGAAGACCTCCTTCAATCTTGATTCGGTTATCTTTTAAATATAATTCCGTCAGTCGCTTAAGCTCTTTTAAACCGTCCTCAAGATAGTCTGAGGGAATCTCTTCCGTGCCTATTTCTAAAAGTAATTCACTCATAATTTGCTAATAACTCCTTCATGCATCGTTTCAAGTTTCGTTGTAACTGATCATGCTGATATCAAAGGCCTAATAGAAATGTTTTGGTATCAAAAATTTGGATTTGACCTGCCCGCCATCGTCCCGCTTTGCGGGACTCAGACGAGGCAGGCGGGTTTGATATCTGGGTTTTGGTATTTTAAATTAGGCGATCTTTTGATTTCTTCTTCATCGATACTTTATCATTTTCTCATCAGCGGAAAGCTCATCTCTTCTCTCTGCTTTAAATAATTTTTTGCTACCAAACTAGCCAATTCCCTAATTCTTCCAATGAAAGATGTCCTTTCTGTAACACTGATTGCCCCCCTCGCTTCAAGTATATTAAAAATGTGAGAACATTTGAGGCAATAATCATATGCTGGCAGGACAATCCCCTTTTTGCTTATTGCAAGAGATTCCTGTTCACACATTTCAAACACCTTTAAAAGCATATCTATATCAGCAATTTCAAAACAATATACAGAGTTTTCCCACTCCCCTTTTTTATGCACATCTCCGTAAGTAACATTTTCATTCCATGCAAGATCATAAACGCTCTCTTTCTCTTGCAAATACATAGCGATTCTTTCCAGACCATAGGTTATTTCCACGGAAATCGGATCAAGGCGAATGCCGCCTGCCAATTGAAAATAGGTAAACTGGGTAATCTCCATGCCATCCAGCCAGACCTCCCACCCAAGACCCGATGCTCCAAGTGTGGGGGATTCCCAATCGTCCTCCACAAAACGGATATCATGATCCAGTGGATCTATTCCCAGCGCTTTTAAACTTTCGAGATAGATTTCCTGAATATCAATGGGAGAAGGTTTTATAATCACCTGATATTGATAATAATGCCCCAGACGGTTGGGATTCTCACCGTATCTGCCATCAGTAGGGCGCCTGGAAGGCTCTACATAGGCAACAGACCATGGTTCAGGACCCAATGCCCTTAAAAGAGTAGCCGGGTTAAAGGTTCCCGCCCCAACCTCAATGTCATACGGCTGTTGGATGAGGCATCCCCGATCCGCCCAGAATCTCTCCAGATCAATGATCAATTCCTGAAATGTCATAGAAATCCTTTCTCTTTGTCCGTTGAAAGTTGTCCGTTGTTCATTGTTAGTTTCCTTATTACTGGTTGTGAGTTAAAGTGACTAAAGTCAACTACAGTTTAAAATGAACTCAATGAACTCAATAAACCCAGCACACACAATAAACATTAGCCACCAAAAGGTTCTGCGAAAAATATCACCTGCCTTACAAGATGTCAAGAAGGTAACCACGTTAAATACACAAAGATACCAGCTAAATGTCAACGGTCTATTAGAAACTGATGGCTTAAATATGTTGAGCAGATTTTAGTCTCTTGTCTAAACGATGCTCAACATGCATCATTAAAACTTTTTTCAACTCAGCTATTATATCATCATCGCATTGCACATTTTTTTTTAATAGTGATAGGTCAGTAGACTGAAAATCTTCAAGGACTCGGACTGTTTTTGGGTTCATTCCAGGATTTAAAACCGATTCCTTCTCACAGCCCAAACATACTATTGAACCACTTGGGGGATGGAATAATGCCCTACCCTTTCCCTCATAACATCGATTGCAAAGGCTGCACTGAGATAAATTAATGCCAAACCCGCCTATCTTCATGGCCCGTGCCTGGAACATAATCATAGTCTCTTCGATATTTTGCTTTTCTGATAGAGAACTCAGGCCAAATTTCAACAACTGAAACATCTCAGAACTTTGCACATTAGATGGAAAAAGGGTCTCTGTCAGCTCCACCATATAGCTGGCCTTTAACAATAGATTGTAATCTGATCGAATTGCAGGAAAACCTTCGATTAATTCGCACGTTTCAAGCAACACAAGATCACCGCTTCTTCGCTCTCTAAACGCACAATTCACCAAAGAAAAAGTAGTAAGAGAATTAACAAATCGTTTGGAACTCTTTCGACCTCCTTTGGCCACACCCTTTAGCGTTCCGAAAAGAGAGGAAAAAACAGTGACGAGAAGGTCAGACTCGCCAAAATCTTTTGTCCTTAAAATAATCGCTTCTGTTTTTTTTTGCTCCATGGTTTCTGTTCCCAGCTTACTATTGTGAGCTTTGTGGAATACAAAAAGAAATCTTTGTTCACGTAGAAAAAAGCCCTGCTAATTGCGAAGCAGGGCCTTAATTAATATGCTCTAATACATTAGCTATTCTTGACCGAACAACTCCTTAGTCTTGGCCCTGTCCGGAGAGCCATCCTCAAGAAGAGGAAGATCTTTGATAAATTCCACATATTGAGGTTTCTTGTACCTGGCTATACGTTCACCAACAAAATCTATAAGTTCCTGTGGTTCAAGGCTCTGCCCTTCTTTCAACTCACACACTGCCTTGATTCCTTCTTTCCATTTAGGATCAGGTACACCAAAAACAACGCATCTCTCAACTGCTGGATGCTGAAGGATAACCTTTTCTACCTCAGCTGGGTAAACATTTTCCCCTCCCGGCTTAATAAGCTCTTTTTCTGCTTTACGTCCAGCATACCAGAGAAAACCTTCCTCGTCAAAACGTCCTTGGTCTCCGGTATGATGCAACCCTTCTCTGAATGTGTAGGCTGTTTCCTCGGGGAGATTCCAGTAGCCCTTAAAAACCATAGGCCCTTTAACTACAATCTCACCTACCTGGCCAGTTTCTACCTCTTTATCATAATCATCGAAAAGGCGTACATCAGCAAGAGGCAAAGGCCGTCCAGCAGAACCAGGTTTTTCATTGTATGGCGAAATAGTTACCAGGCATGAAACCTCTGTCTGGCCATAAACAACAAAAAACTCCCCTCCCGTTACCTTTTGATATCTTTCTATGGTCTCAGGGCTGTCAAGACCAGCCACCAGCCGTAAAGAGTTAATATCTTTCCCGCTCTTTTCCTGGCTGTCAAGGATTGAGGCCAGTATCGGTGCAAAGTCAAATAACATGGTAATCTTTTTTTCTTGAATAAGATCTACGGCCTGGTCTGCATCGAATTTGCTCACATTGATATTCAGGGCTCCAGCATGAAATGCAGTCATGGCGATAAAGAGCCCCCCCACATGAAAGAGCGGAAGGATGTTAAGGTGAATATCCTCTTTATATATCTTGAATACATGACTAAACTGGGTGCTTGCAGAAAGAATATTACCATGGGTTACAAGTGCACCTCTGGGTTTACCTTCTACTGCTGCTGTATGTATTATAACAATGCTGTCATCCGTCGCTACCTCTTCCAATGTAAAATCAGCATTATTATCAAGCATCGTGTTGAAATCTTCAAAAGAGCCCCCTTCTCCACTCAGATTATAGTATTTCTCTACAGATGTGAGTTTATCTTTTAACCCATTGATCAGTTCCTGAAACTCGGGATCAGCAAAGACCAATCGTGGCGTTCCATCAGCCAAATTATTTTCTACCTCATCTGCTGACAAACGCCAGTTTATAGCGATGACAATGAGTCCCAATGCTGAAGCCGCACCATAAAGTAAAAAATACTCGAGGCTGTTTTTCCCCAGTATTCCAATGCGATCACCCTTCTTTAATCCCACATCTTGCAGGCCTTTTGCCAGGTGATCAACCATATCCTTGAACTGGCCAAATGTTATGTCCCGGCCATTAGATAACTCTAACCAGGCTGGCCGCTCAGTAAAACACCTGGCATTCCGGTTTATTACATCATAGATAGTAAAATCATATAAACCCATAGCTTACCTCTTTCAATTTAATATCTACAACCCACATAGGCAGAGGCCACACAGATCAGCGATCTCTGTGCTCTGTGGTGAATCGTTAAATATCGATAAGGAAAAAAACCGCCAAAGGCAGTAACCTTTGGCGGTCCAGTTTAATAGCGATTTTACCCTCTTACTCTGGATACGTTGCCTTAAACGGAAGTACCATAGAAACACCATCAGCCGTAAAGGGGAAGGACCCTTCATATATAGTAATGGGGAAGGACATATCAGGAATTTGGGACCACCATTTTTCCAAGGCAGCCCATGCATTGGTCCCCTTGGCCTTTAATTTAAATCCTCCAGTTACCAAGAGAGTCAACAATCCTGAGTGTACTGAAAACATAGTGCTTGCCCTTAGTTGATTTGTCTTCCCTGCCGGGATCCACTGGGTTTCATAGCCTTTGACTGTAATGAGATCAAATTCCTCAAATGCGATGGTGAATTTGTATCCATCCAGAAAGACAGGGTATGGATTCGGATTCGTGATATTAAAGGTAACGGCTAAAGGGAGTGAAGCACCGTGAGCTCCCGCCTTACCCTTTGTGGGTTTTATCTTTCCGCCATAATACCAGTACCCATCATACTGGGGTACCTCTATCATTTCAAGTGCTATTGTTGGTGCCTTAAAATTGGCCGCTGTAGGTTTTACCTGAACAGCAGCACACGAGGCGAATAGCAACCCAAACCCAAAAATAAGCGCAATGAATAATACTGTAGATTTCTTAGGCATAATAAAAACCTCCCTATTTAAATTTTAGGGCTACGTTAGCCATCTCTTTCTTCTCTTGTAGTGTTTTACCTCTGCGAAGCTCTTTGACTTTCCTTTTTCAGAGAGCCCGAGGTAAAAATCCTTGATATCTTCATTTTCCTTTAATCTCTCGGATGTATCATCCATGACAATACGCCCGGTTTCCATTACATATGCATATGGGGCCACATTCAGGGCCAGTTTTACATTTTGCTCAACCAGCAGAATAGATATGCGTTCGTCCTTGTTAAGCCTCGTTAAAATATTGAATATCTCATGGATTAACATAGGGGCAAGTCCCATAGATGGCTCATCTAAAAGTACCAGCTTAGGCTCTGTCATCAGGGCCCTGCCGACTACACACATTTGCTGTTCACCTCCGCTCACAAATCCTGCGACTTCACTCCTCTTCTCTCTGAGTCTGGGAAAATAATGGTAGACCAGCTCCAATCCATCCTTGACAGACCCTGACTTTCTCAAATGCGCCCCAACCTTGAGGTTCTCCTCAACGGTGAGATGCTCAAATACCCTGCGTCCTTCGATTACCTGTATAATACCCATCTTGGCAATCTCTACCGCAGTTTTTTTGTGTATCATCACACCTTCAAACTCAATGGCTCCATCAGTAACCTCTCCGACTTCAACCTTAAGGAGTCCGGAGATGGATTTCAGAGTTGTGCTTTTACCTGCCCCATTGGCACCCAAGAGGGCAACTATACCACCTCGTGGGATTTCAATAGAGACACCTTTAAGCACAAGGATCACCTCATGATATTTGACCTCAATATTATTTACCATTAATATCTTTTCTGCTGCTTCCAATTGGAAACCTCCTTGCTTACCATCCGTGCCATTCAGAGGCCCATTGCTGTGGCCACCGACCCTTCACATCAACAAAGTCCACCTTCTGAAACTTGCCGTCTTTCCATTCCTGAACCCAGCAACCTCCTGTTGGCCTATGGTCATCGGCTGTATAAGTAACGTTACCGGTACATAAACCGATATGGAAATCCCGCATGGTTTCAAATCCCTTTTTCATGATTCCTGGGCCTGTTAGATCGCCTGCCTTATCTGCCCGCTTCATCGCCTCCCAGAGGACAAGGCCATTGGACCAGCCCTGCACGGTTCTGCATATACGCTTTTCCTGAGGGACGCCAGGATTGATTTTCTTGGCATACTTTACCACTTCATCCATCAAGTCGCATTTTTGGCCATAAAAACCATTAGGAGTTGCGCCCATAACGCACAGTGCATCCTTGGCATTCATAGCAGCGCCTGCCAGGCGTGGTAGGTTTTCATCATAACCCCAGTTGTTAACGATATGATCCGCCCGTAACCCGAGGGCATAGGCATCCCGTACGGTGGCAGACACCGACATGGTTGTGTTTCCGTGCCAGATAATATCCGGCTTAAACTTTTGAAGTGCCATGATCTGGCTCTTGGTATCAATGGCAAAAAGACTCACATCCTGATCCGGGCCTATATCAAAACCGAGCAGCTCAGCATGGTTCTTGAGAGCAGCAATAGGGGCGCTTGCATACGGAGAGCCAAACATATAGCAACATGCAAGGCGTGGCTTCCTGCTCTCTCCTCTCGGTTTCCACTTTTTGTCATACCAGGCTGTTAGACAGGATCTGGCATTTGTGGAGTAGTCAGATGAAAAAAACAGATTATAGGCTGTTCCTATGTGTTTTTTCCCATCCTTGTCTACCCAGTCTTTTGGCCGTGTGAGGTGGGCAGAGTAGGAATCCGATACATAGGGAATCTCATCCCTGTTGATGGTCGGTGAAAGGGCCTCGGTATCACCTGTTCCCCATCCCATGATAGCGAGAACTTTCATTCTTTTAAGAAGCTTGTATTTAGTAAGGGCCTCAGGGATTCGATAACCATAGTCAAACCAGATATATTTCACTTTCTTTCCATTAATGCCACCATTATCGTTTACATAGTGTGCCCAGAACTCTTCCTGACCGAGGGCGGCGTCTTTTCCTACATCAGATGTAGCACCTGTTGTGTCCTTAATACCGCCTACCTTTATCACCTTTGCCAGTACAGAAGAGGATAGGCCAAACAAAAATACAACGGCACATAAAATAATTAAAATCTTTTTCATGTTCATAGCTTCCCCCTTTTTTAAAAGATAAACCTACGTTAAACACCCCTAACAATGTATTACTTTTATTGCTGTAATTCACCTCCTTTCAACTATTGGTTAAATTGTTAAGCAGTTGAGTCGTTAAGTTCTTTACCACTTAACCATTTAACCACTCAACTATTCAACTGTAATCCTAATATGAAAACGGCCACAGGTTAAAATAATTTTTGGCCTGCCACCATCGATAAGAAAGTCCTCGAGGCTCATAAATCAAAAAGGCACATATTGCAAGACCAAAGGCCATCTCTTTCAAAAAGGCAAAATCAATCAGGATCTTTGGATATATTGCAGAAGCTGGCATAGCTAACATCTGCAAAATTTCTATAACTATGATCATAAAAATAGAACCGAATATAGCCCCGTCAATACCTGCACCTCCAATCAATATTACACCTACCAGCCACAGCGACCAGAACCAGGGAAAATGCTCCGGGCTCAAGGCTGCTAAATTGGCTACCCAGAATGCACCTGCAATACCAGCAATGAATCCTGCCACAAAGAAATTCAACAACTTGTACCAGATAATATTTATCCCAAGGGTCTCTGCTGCAATATCATTATCTCTGATAGCAACCCAGGCCCTTCCAACCCTGGTCCTGAGGAGATTTGCCATAATCATAACCGTAAGGGTCAAAAGGATAATCATCAAAAAATATACCTTCAAATCCGTATCTATAACCCAAGGGCCTATCTTAATTGTGCCTGGCGGAAGGGAAAATGCCTGTCCTCTGCCGCCAATTCGGCTTACATACTGGGTCAGGATAAAGTCCACCGTGATAAACTGGGCGGCCATGGTAGTTAAAATAAGGTAAAATCCCTTGACCCTGGCCGAGGGAAGCCCAAAGAGAACACTCCACAGGCCAGCAACAATTGCAGCAATTACAATGCTTATAGGATAGGCAAGGCCCCAGCTAATTAAAAATTCAGGCCAGGGAAATTTCAGGATTAAAATGGTACTTGTATAAGCACCTACAGCTATAAAGGCGGCATGCCCCAGGGTTATCAAGCCTGCATACCCTATCAAAAGCTGTACGCCAAGGGCACCAAGGGCAGTATAGCCAATCATGTTAGCCACACCGATCCAGTATTCGTCTAAAAAAAGGGGAAATCCAACAAAAACAATCGCAAGAAGTAAAATCATCTTCCCTTTTATCACCGGTGTCTGCCACCATCCTTGATCCTTTGCATAGTTTTCATGGTAATACCCGCACGGAAGCCACACTTTTGTCATAAACTCATCTCCTTCAATTGAAAATTGACAATTGAAAATTGAAAATTATACGCTACATTCTTTCAATCTTTATCCAACCCCATAACCCGTAAGGCATAAAGAGCAAAAATACTGCCATAAATGCAAATGGAAAGATTTCCTTTACCCCTCCAGGGAAATAGGCATCTAAGTAAGTGCCAGCAAAATTCTGCAAAACTCCTATTAATAGTCCTCCTACTATGGCCCCGGGAATGGAGTTAAGGCCACCTAAAACCACAGCCGGCAATACCAATAACCCTAAAAAGCCAATAGTAATGTTAACGCCATTTATATTTCCTAACAGTGCTCCTCCAACGCCCGCTGCCATAAAGGCAATGGCCCAGGATGCGGCATATACAAACCGTGCACTTACTCCAAGGGATAATGCGGCTGTCTCATCGTCTGCTGTTGCCTGCATGGAAAGACCCCAGCGTGTATATTTAAAGAATGCAACAAAAACGAGAAAGAGAATAATGGCAAGCACAAAGGACCAGAAGTATACGGTAGAGATTTTCAAAAAACCAATAGTAAATGGCTTAAGAGAAAATATAGCCGGAGTGAACACCCTTGTATCTGTCCCCCATACGAATCCAACCAATCCCTTAAGGAAAAAAGAGATTCCTACGGTGACCATTATAACGGCCAGGATCGGCTCTCCGATAAGCCTGTCTAAGAAGATCCTTTCCACCAAAATACCGAGTATAATACCAATGATTAGGGTAAATAAGATGCACAGGATAAAGGGAACGCCCATTAAATAAAAATAAATTGTGACATAGGCCCCAATAAGGGTCAGCTCTCCCATGGCAAGGTTCAACACCCCGGAACACTTGTAGATTAAAACCCAGCCCAGTGCAACTAAGGCATATATTCCTCCAACCATAATCCCTGTCGTAAAGGTCATTAAAAATAGTTCCATCCTCTTCTACCCCCTTTTGTTTAAGTGCTCTGAGCACTAAAGTGAGCTACAATGACTAAAGTTGTCAGAATTTTTGAATTCCTCAATTCCTGAATCCCTAAATCCTCAATTTAATTACACTTTTATCTCTTGAATACGCAGATCTGTCTTTATAGGCTGTTCCCTTCCATCCTCATAGGTGATTGTCATATCCAGATGTACAGTATTTGCATCCTTATAAAGGGTCTCTACAATATCCTTGTAACGCTGTTCCATAAAACCTCGTCTTAGCTTGCTGGTCCTGGTTAATTCATCATCATCTGCATCAAATGCCTTGTAGAGGTTAACAAATTTGTTTATCCTGGCCGGCCCAGGAAGTGCTTTATTGGCCTCTTCTATCTGTTTCTGGACAAGGTCATAGACCCTTGGGTCCTGGGAAAGTTCTGGATAACTTGTATAATTAATCTTATTCTCATCTGCCCATTTGCCAACAACAGAATAATCAATACACATAACAGCAGTTACATAGGGTAAGTTATCCCCGATAACCCATGCATCCTGTATATAGGGACTGAATTTAAGCCTGGCTTCCAGATATTGTGGGGCAAAGGGCCTGCCATCATTTAGTTTCAAAACATCCTTTGTCCTGTCAAAGACAACTAAATGACCATCGTCATCAATAAAACCGGTGTCCCCTGAATGAAGCCACCCACCAGTTAGTGTTTTCTTTGTCTCTTCGTCATTTTTATAGTAACCCTGAAACACTGATGGGCTTTTGCAGATGATCTCTCCATCTTCTGTGATTTTCACCTCAGTTTCAGGTATCGCGGTCCCCACGGTGTCAAATTTTATATCCCCATCCCTGTGTGTAACAGATATTCCAGCAACCTCTGTCTGCCCATATATCTGTTTAAGGTTTACACCCAGGGCATGGAAAAAGCGAAAGTGCTCGGGACCCATTGCAGCGCCTCCCGTGTAACAATACCGGAGTCGCGACATCCCAAGGTGATCCTTGAGTTTCTTCTGCATAATCACATACGCAAACCAATTCAGAGCCTTCCAGTGCCATGAAATAGGCTTCTTTCCAAACTTTAGATCTGCTACATGATACCCTATCTTTGTGGCTACCTCATATGCCTTTCTCTTTATCCAGGTGGAATCCAGATATTTTACCTGGACCTGACGGGTCAGGCCCTCATAAAGCCGTGGCGCAGCAAACATAACATGAGGCCCGATCTCTCGAATATTATGCTGGGATGTTTCCGGTTCCTCCGGGAAATTAAGTGTGTAGCCTATCAGGAGGCCGCAGGATATGGACATCATCTGCTCCCCGATCCAGGCAAAGGGAAGATAGGATACAAAGTCATCGGTGTCATAACATGGGTCAACTGTCATGAGATTTTTACCCATGCTCAGCATATTGTAATGAGTTAAGAGGGCCCCTTTGGGGAGGGCAGTTGTACCGGATGTATAAAACAGGAGGCAGATTTCTTGACCATTGCCTTCATTAATCATTTTTTCAAATAGATCTGGTTCTTTCTCATCAAGCTCCTTGCCAAGCTCCTGGACCTTTATTATGCTTTTTAAATTTGGTTGAGGGTAGCGCCTCATCCCCTTTGGGTCATCCCATATTACGTATTCTAATTTTGGGCAATCAGGCATAATGGCTAATGCCTTATCAACCTCCTCCTGAGTTTCTCCTACAAAAAATTTGCTATCTGAATGATCTATTATATATTTGACCTCCTCCATCATACAATCCTGAAAGAGCCAGACCGGTATACCTCCAGCACACATAGCAGCCATCTCTGCCCAGACACCTTCTGGCCTATTATCACCAATCATGGCCACCTTGTCCCCTCTTTTCAGTCCAAGACTGACCATTCCCAGGCATAGATATTTTACCCTCTCATAGTAGTCCTGCCATGTGTAAGGCAGCCATACCCCAAACTCCTTCTCTCTCATGGCAACTTTTCCAGCACCATATTCTTTGCATCTTTTTAAAAATACTTGTGGGATAGTGAGGTCTTTTGTTACCTCTATATTTTCTGCCATTTTATCTCCTTGATATGTAAAGATCCTCTTCACCTAAATATGCTTTAACAACCTGGGGGTTTTTGCCAACCTCATCGGGGGTTCCATCAGTGACTATATTGCCGAAATCAAGGACAAGAACCCTGTGTGAGATATCCATTACCACACCCATATCGTGCTCTACTAATATACATGTTATCTTCCAGCGTTTTTCTTCGTTTATGTCGAGAATAAACCTGGCCATGTCTTCAACTTCTTCTAAGTTCAAGCCTGCCATGGGTTCATCCAAAAGGATAACCTCCGGCCTGAGTGCCAGGGCCCTTCCGAGCTCAACTCTCTTTTGTGAGCCATAAGGAAGCATGTGTGCAACCTGATCACGGATAGACTCGATCTCTAATAGATCGATGATCTCCTCCTCGATGAATTTCCGGTCTTCTATCTCTTCTCTTTTTGGGTTACCTACATAAATAGATCCGCTCAGGATGTTAGTTTTGAGATGTATGTGGGATCCCATCCTGATATTTTCAGTAACAGTCATTCCCCCATACAGTTCAAGCTTCTGGAAAGTTCTGCCTATCCCAAGGGCAGCAATCTTATGAGGAGCAAGGTTATTAATTCTTTGTCCCTTGAAAAAAATATTTCCCTTCTGGGGGCGATAAAGGCCATTAATACAATTCATCATTACAGTTTTACCTGCTCCATTTGGCCCAATAATGGAATGTATCTCTCCCTTTCGTACCTCTAAGTCAACACCGTTTAGGGCCTGAACCTTCCCAAAAGCCATATGAATATTTTCGAGTTTTAGAAGAACATCACCTTCTTTTGCTTCACCTGTGGTGTTCATACGTTCTAAGCCTCCGTATTTAGCTTTTACATTTATTGTAGTTAGGATAAAAAAAGTAAAAAAAAAGTCTATTATGTAAGACTATCTTACATAATAGACTTTTTTGGACTCGTTAATAATCTTTAATAATTTTTTATTTCTAAAGACTACTGCAAGTTTATAAGAAATGTGTAATAATGGGTGCATATTTACTGTAATGAAAGGATTTTTTTAACAACTGAGTAGTTGATTTTTGGTTGTTTACTTTTTTATAGTTTGTTTGTCAACAATTTTTTAAAAAAAAATAATTTGATACAATTATCACAGGAGTAGGTTGTTAAAATATAGCGTTAAAACAGTGAGTATTTGACCATGCATGTAGATCTTTTTCACCACCTGGAATACCTTTCCGCCACTTGCACGCTTGTGCCTTGCAATGACAGTCGGAGAGACAGGGAGAGCGGATCGTATAAATCCGTTGAAACTGAGAGGTCTCTGCAATAGGCTGTAGAAGTTCCGAAATGCACTAATATCGCCCTGATAAAATCTGAGGAATGAGGTTCTCTTGGCATTGGCATAAAAAATAATCATCTGTCATTCCAGCGATAAAATCCCGGACAATCATAGCAAGAGGCGTAGTATCTCTATAATGAGAAGACATCCCATCTAAAAATTCTTTAAAAATAGCTGAATTATCTCTACCAGCTTTTAGATCATTATAATATTTATTAAAAAGCATCTCAAACATCAGGAGTAACTTATCGGTTTGGTTTTTTGTCTTAGTGTTGGTGTATATGAACTCGTGGTTAAAATCCTTAAGCCTTTTTAAGGCCTGTGCAACCTCATCACTAAATGAGAGAGAGGGTTTTTCCAGGCTTTCTGCGATCAAATCCTCAACTAAAGTATATACAATAGTTCCATTTGTTTCTCCCAATATACGGCGACAATCCGCCGGCATTTCATTTCTTTTTATCAATCCCAGCCTGATTGCATCCTCTATATCCCTCCCTATATAACTAATGGTATCCGCCATCCTTACGGTGCATCCCTCTATTGTCATAGGCCAGATATTTGCATTTGGATCCTCTATTACCTTTGTTATATCTTCTTCGAATCGAGTAAAATCTTTATCTTTATCAGGATATAAGGCAGGATTATGCACCTCGCCGTTATGACAAAGGATGCCATCCAAAACCTGAAGAGATAAGTTCCAACCAACTCCCTTCCTTTCTATTGCCTCTAAAAAACGCACACCTTGTACGTTGTGTAAAAAATTGCCCAGTCCATATTTCTGAGATAAGTCTGAGAGAAACCTTTCACCATCGTGACCAAACGGTGTATGGCCTATATCGTGGCCAAGAGCAATAGCCTCAATAAGGTCCTCATTAAGTCGTAAAAGACGTCCTATCGTCCTGCCAATCTTGGAGACTAATTGCACATGAAGAACACGATGAGTAATGTGATCATTTTTTATAAGATAGAAAACCTGGGTCTTATCAATGTATCGGGAATAGGCTAAAGAATGGAGAATCCGATCGGTATCAATAGAAAAATTATCCCTGTGACTATCGATAATCTCTGGCTCGTCTCTTCGTCTGACAGCCTGAGTGCTCAAGGTAGCATAAAGAGAAAGCCTATCCTTTTCTAAAACACGGAGTTGTTGTTTAATATCTTTTAAGATCTTGGCCTTATTCATCTGACTTCCTGCAGCTCATACAAATAAAATAAACAAACGATATGGAAATGTTAATAGAAATTATCATTCCCGGTCAATATAATTTTAGTGAATTAACCTTGCAATTTTCTTTATAGTATATATCTTCTGTTATATCTTGATAAGTTGTCTAAAATGATACGAGTACAATCATCTGGCAATCGAGAAGTTTGTGTGCAAATCTAAGGTGAACTAACGTTAAGGATAAAAAAATTTAAAATTTTAAACTTTAGGCATTTTAGACAATTTAGCTCATTTATCAATGAACCTACATCCTACTGAAAAAAAGGTTTTATTGACTATCCTTGGATATCGAATGGCTAACAGAGGGGATAGCATCATTGTAGCTGTCTCTGGAGGAGCAGATTCTGTGTGCCTTTTAAAAATCCTTTACGCACTTAAGAAATACTTGAACATCAGGCTAACTGTTGCCCATTTTAACCATGGATTGAGACCAAAAGAAGATGAAAAAGAAACAGAATTTGTTGCCAAGTTAGCGACGAGACTAAATCTGGGTTTTATCAGTGATACGTCAAATAACATAACAAAGGCACCTGGGCGGTCTATTGAAGAAAAAGCAAGAGAGATGAGATATCAATTTTTTCAAAAAGCTATAGATGAGAATCATGCCCAAAAGCTCGCCCTTGGCCATAATATGAATGATCAGGCAGAAACAGTTCTTATG